>ULQE01032003.1_pt1 | contig 67794 bp, 93 predicted proteins | sample 1954171 | NCBI WGS metagenome assembly ULQE01 (sample SAMEA4835647, study PRJEB28245) | human gut metagenome | biome: gut microbiome; material: fecal sample | place: Denmark | collected 2008
GCTCGTTGCTGTCTGTCTTGGCATACTTCGTCACCGTAGAAGAAACCGTTACGCCTGTTCCGGCGTCGCCCTTCAGCCTCGACCATGTATACGCGCTGTACGCGATTGGCGCTGAGCTGGCGGTTCCTGTGTAGATACCGATGTACGCCGTATCCTTTTCGGGAAGCCGTGTCATGCTGGATCCATCCGCATTCGCAGAGTACCGCACATAGGTGTAGTAAGATACGCCTGTGGCTCCCGTCTTTCCGTTATAGGAGACCGAGTAGGTACGCATCGTGGACTTGTCTGAGAAAGTCACAGTCGTCCGCGCCCATAAAAAATAGCCCTCGGTCAGCGTCGGTACTTCGGTGTTCCAGCCAGCGTCATCGTCATCAGGTCTTCCCGGCTTTTCGGCGCTCACCTGATTGTACTCTACCAGCGTAGACTCAACCGTGATGTCGCTGCCTACATACTTGCTCCATTTGAAGGCGGTGTAAAGGGGGACAGTTTTAGATGGGCCAGCGTATGAACCGATATACTTGGTATCGACGGTTGGCGCTTCCTTCATCTGCCGTCCATCAGCATAAGCCGAATAGCGGATGTAAGCATAGTAGGATGTTCCTGCGTCGCCTGTCGCACCGTTTCGCACTTTGTACAAAGAGAAAATGTCGTACACAGAATTGTCGGTTGTGATAACCTTGATGGTGCATATATCGTTGACGAACAGGTTTTCATCCGTAGCGTTTACTGTCAGGGTACTTCCTGTTCCACTCCCCGGAACCTTCGCATATGAGCCGTCTGCTTGGCGGTATTGCCACTCCACAATTGTTACGTTCACCACGCTGCACGCAATGGTCTGGCTGTTCGGGTTCACAACTCCGTCTGTGTATTTGAACACATTTCCACCGGACAAAACACAGCTCTTTGTTTTTTCGGCGGCTACTACCTGCGTAAAGCTCAGGGAGTCCTGTCCCATCGTTTCGCCATTGTAAGATACCGCACAAATATATGTCACGCTGTCTGCGCCAAGCACATTCCCATTGATCGTCAGCTTTCCGGTAGAAGCATCAACTGCTTCATAACTGCCAAGCGCCGTCTCTGTTGAGCCGACCATTTTTTTCCAAGTGACAACGATTGCGTTATTGACTCCCGGTGTTGTCGCCGTACCGTATAGAAAAATGTATGGTTCAATCTCAACGGGCGTCGCTGCCCAATCAGGCGTATAGCCGCCTCCAAGGTTCGGGTCGTATACCTGTGTCACTGGAGCATTGCTGCTTAGATAAAAACGGAAGTCCTCGTCTGTCAAATTCGCAACCGCGACAGTATCAAAATACATGCGGGACAGACCTTCGTCCACATCAATGGTAATTTGGCACTCAAATGTTGCGCTTACAGGAACGTCGGTATTGGTCAGCGTAATGGATCGCATACCAATATGCGCCGCATTCCATACGGCATCCGATGCGTCGTCGCCAGAGGAGCGCAGCCATTTGAATTTGCTGGCGTCATATTTCTTCGTCACATTTTCACCGTTGGCATACACATCTGCCGTCAGCGTTGTTTCTGTCACTGACTTGGAAAAGAACAACCCGTTGTCGGATGTGATCTTCAGCTGATAAGTTACCATGCTGTCAACCGCATCCTTGACAGTCAGGCGCACCGATTCGTTGCTGGAAAGGTCAAGGCTTTTCCCGACGTCGCTTGCCAGTTTGCTTGCGGTGATGGATCCTGCCTCAATGCGTTCGGCGCTCAGGTAGCCGGTATAGATCGCGTCGGCAACAATGCCTTTGCCGGATGCCGCAGTTCTCCAGTTCCAGTTGCCGTCTTCTTTCTTTCCGTCAGCAATCATCCATCCGTCTCCGCATAGCTGCATGGCGCTGGAACCATCGACGGATTCAAAGATGATGTTGCCGTTGTCATCTGTGTACCATGAGCTCACCGAAGAGGAGAGTCGCGTTACCAGCAAATCAATCGCGCCGTTCAGCCGATCAGTTGCCAGCGTTCCTTCAGAGGTAATTGCCTCAGAACGCTCGAACAGGGTTTTCTTCTGCTCAATCAGATTGGCAATGGAAGTGATACGGCTGAAGATACTGTCAAAGTTAGCGGAGATATTTACTTCCTCGTTTGTAATCTCAACAGAACCTTGATCCTTGCGGTCAATATACCGCTCGATTTTGTTTACATAAACCGTATCGTTAATCTCCAACTCTGGGTCATAAATGCGAACCTTGGAGTTGAGCTCTACCTGCTCCGGCGTATATCCCATTGCGTCCGACATCACCATCAGCGATACCGTATATTTGATGGTTGGCTTGGAAACTTCCTTCATCACGTCAAGAGCGTCGTTATAAAGATACTGCTCCTGTCCCTTGATGTAGTTGTCGTCGTTCCAATATCCATCACGGAGCAGATCGCCCATAGCTAAAACAAAATCAGCTTCGATGTTGTTCTGGTTTTTGATCTGTTCCTTCTGCGTGTTTGACAGAATACCGACCTCGGCTGCCAGTTTTACCGCACGGGCAAACTGCTCATATAGACCATAAGCCACAGCACTTACCGTCATGGTAAAGGTCGTGCCGTATAGCGTCGCTACTACTCCTGTAGAGTTACTGCTGCATTTGAGCGGAATCTTCTTGGCGACAGAAGAGACATTCAGAATGTTCACCGGCAAGTCGTGAACGCTTTTGTCTTTAATCTCAGCAGCAGCGGCGCTCTCTGCAAACGTATCAGTAATGCCATAGTCGCCAAAAGAAAACTTCACGTCGTTAGCGTTTACCACAACAGTTTTGTCAGAGGCAAGCGCAGCGTCTGTGTTGCTCAGTTTGTAAGACGCTGTGTTCAGCGTAACAGACGTGCTGGTTCGGGCAAGCTCCGCTTCCACCTCTGTTCCGTTCTGCAGCTCCTGTGCTCCTGTAACTTTTACCGTGTAGGCATGTTTCTCAATCTCGCCCGTACCGTTGTAGACGCCTTGAATCGAAGCACGGGTAACATTGATCGTCTCGTTGTTCTTGGCTTTCGTGGCTTCAGAGGTTGTTTCTTTGGCGTTCTCTTTTTCCAGTTCGTCAATCGTTTGCTGTTTAGCCTCAATCGCGACTTCCTTTGCACCGATGGAACCGTTGCACTTGCCAATGAATTTCAGAATGTGCGTTACGTTAGATGCGAACGTCAGCTTTGTGTCTGCAGTTACCGCCTGTGTTGTGTACTTCCCATCGTTGGTAAACACATACATCGTATCGCCAATCTCGAAGCTCTCTTGTGCGGTTTCTACTGTACCGCCAATATACTTTTCAGCAGGCGCACCGTCCTTGACTGTCCAAAGCACATAGTTCACACTGCCCCAAAGCAAAGAAAGCTCGCTGGACTTTGCAGATAAATCTGTTGCTGTCGCCATGGTTTCTTTCTTGATGGCTTTGATATCGGTCATATATTTATCCAGCGCTGCCTGATGAGCATCCGTAAAAGCGCCGATGCTTTTATAGTAATCGAAGTTCATCAGATAAGAAAGACCTGTGGGGTTCACATCGTCAATGCCGACATACTCTTTCTCATCATAGTCACCCTCGACATAAAGCCGCGTTACAATATTCTCGCTGTTTGATTCCTTGCTTAGCGCTGTCAGGTTCTTGCCTACTTCCATTTCCCAAAGGGGCTTCTTGTTATTCAGGTCAAAGCAGGCCACCTTTTTATTCACCGCATCATATACTGGATAGGCATTAAACAAGTCGCAGACCGATGCAATTAAAGAGTAAGCGCCTGCCTTGCTGTCTGAACTGAGCGAGCGCTTCTTTTCTACTTTCTCTGCGGATTCATCCGTGGCATAGTTTTCATAGAAAACATCAGAGCCATCCTCATCAAATGTCCAACCAGTTCCGGCAAGGATCTGATTCATCAAATAAGGAAGTGTACCAATGCCGTTCGTGTCATCAAAATATAAATACAGGTTCTTGGTCTTTAGCGTTCCTGATAGATGCCCGCACTCCACGGTTCCGTTGATCTTCTTGCTGGACTTGCTCTTCTTGGGCGAGGTAATAATAAACCAGTCTTCTTTATTGCCTTCTTTTAACCGCACCTGATATTCTGCTTTGATGTATTTCCAACGCCAGTTATCTTCCTCTGCGGCATCGTCTTTCTTCACCAGATAGGGTAAGGTAAAGTTCAGCGTCTTCCATCCAGAGAGCTTTGTCGTTACTGAAATGTCAAACGCCTGTCCCGGTGTCTGAACCGTGCTGTCATACAGGTCGCAAACTTTCTTTCCTGAATAATCAAATACAGAAAGACTTTTCTGTTCCATCTTCCTTCACTCCTTAATGAACAAGCGGGGTGTACTCCATTTCAAATTTGGTCAGGGTCACGTTCCCCTCGATAGCCATTTGGTTCATGACAACAATCGTCGAGGATTCTTCACCACTGGCTTCCATGTTACCACTGAGAACGACGCCGTTTTTCGTGACGGCAATAATTCTCATCCACTTACCGCCGAGGTAAAGATACCTACCCACATGGCTCTGATCCAGTTCCTTGTTGTAGACGGTAACTGTGTTGCTGCCGGATGTATAGGCTACAAGCACTTCATCGTAAAGAAGTCCCGATGGCTCCAGATCAATGAAGCCATAATCGTGATACTCAAACATCAGCTCGCGTTGATTAGTGCTGGGGTCAACAAGCGTCACGCTCCCTTTCTGGCTGTCCAGTTCCAGATATGCAGGAGATGGGGGAAGAGCGATCAGCCTGCACTTCTGACCAGTTGTCTCGTTGCGGATCATAAAACCGTCCTTATCTGTTGCACCGCCAACTCGAATGATCGTCGGGGCGGTTTCTGTTCCGCAGTTATAAAAGATAAAACGTCTGTCGCTTAATTCCGGCGCAGCAGGCAGCTTGCTTTTTTCAAGCATTCCGCAGTATCTCGTAACGCCGTCTGTATCAATGGTATCATAAGAACTGTACTCCAGTTTTCCAAACGGTTCATAAGCCGTAAAGGTAATAGAGAAAGTCCCGGAATACAGCGGTTCCATTCCATGCTCATGCTGCGAATACTGCTTGCCGGATGGCTTCTTTGTTATATACACATCGTAATACTTCCATGGCTTATCATCGAAGATCAGTCGCCCTGAACGCCTGCCGCTCAACCATTGTTTCATCTTTTCATAGGTCTTGCGCGGAATATCTTCATAATAGCAATCCAAAGAAAACTCTCGCGGCTTTGCCTTCCTGCCGTAATAAATTCCGCCGTCATGCCAGTCAACGTCTTCGTCATACACTTCGTAGTCAGATCTATCGTCAAATAATGAACTCTCGTCCGGGATGTAGTACACACCAAAAGCACTGCTGTGTATTCCCATAAAAGAAAAACCATTCATTATGAAACACTCCTTCCTTTTGTCCTCCCTATGTCCCTTATTAAACAACTTGCATTTTTGAAATCAAACAAAAAAAAGAGGAGGAGACCTTTCGACCTCCTCCTCAATCCAGCTTACAAAGCAATTCCTCCAACGGCGCGTCCACGGGTCATGGACTCCACGATGGATTCCTTCACCTTGTCCGCCAAATCCTCAATGTCGCGGTCGCTGTCAAGCCGCTCCACCTTGATATTGATGTCGCCAAAGTTGTAGCCGTAGGACTTATTGTTCGTTACAGCCTCGCCGTTGTATTTCATAGGCGCTACACGAACTCGGTTCATTTGCTCCAAGGATGCCACCAAGCCTTCGAACAGCTTTGTCTGTGTAGCAGACAGAATCCGTTCAGGGTTTGCCTTGGTTCCATCAATCTGGATAGGCCCTGTAAAGTCGGCAATGCCGCCGCGAGCATATTTCTTGACGGTGATTTTGTCATAGAACGTCCGCGCCCATTGTCCGATTGCACTGGAACTGCTTCCTGAAAGCTGACGGCAAATAGAGTTGATCTTGCTCTTGGCAGCAGCAATAGCCGCTTCCTCTGTGTCGTAACCCTTCAGGGTTCCGCCCTTTGCGCTTCCGATTGCAGGATAGGTCGCAGAGTATTTTTTCTTTCCTCCGCTGCCACCTCCGCTGGAACCACCTCCAGAAGAACCAGAGCTGCTTCCATCGTCGTCCGATCCGCCCCACTTGGTGTTATTGATGAACTTGCTGTTATCCAGCAGATTCGTCTGCATATCCTCGTAAGCCTTGCGGATCTTGTCAAACATATCCTGCCATCCTTCGATGTATGCTTCCTGCTGGAGCTTGCTCGCCTCACGGTATTTGTTGGAGTTCTCTTTCAGGAACGCAATTACCGCCTCATCACCCTGAGAGATAATATCCTGCACTTCCTGCCAGTGGTCGTGGATGATACCGTTCATTGTGTCAAGGGTTTCTTTCCAGCCGTTCTCCATATCCGTCCGCGTGTTATCCGTGGAGTTCTTATAGTCCGTGCTGTTCTGCTCCAGCCAAGTCAAGATATCCTCCTGACTCATCTTCAGGATGCTGTTCACTTGATCGATAAAGTTGCGCGGGTTATTCAACAGGTCTTCATAGTACTGCTCAATATAATCGCGGTAATCTTCCAGTGAAGAAATCTGCTGCTCAATGGATTTCTGCTGAGCCTCGCTTTCATTTTCCGCCTGATCCCAAGCAATTTCATCGCGCAGGTCGTCGATCTGGTCAAGAATATCCTGTGCATCCTTGGCGCGTGTCGGGTCAGCCACAATACGGGAGTACTTTGCTTGCAGCTCTTGCAGCTGTGCCAGTTTGTCTTCCTGATCCGCCTGCTCCTTACGTGCGTCCAGCAATTCGGAAACCGCATCCTTCTCTTTGTTCAGCGCGTCGATTTGAGCGTCAATCGCATCAAGAATTGCCTGCTCCGCATCCTCCGCCTGAGCTTTCAAGATATCAAGGATAGTTTCCTCCATATCAATTCTAGCCTGCAGCATGTCGTCAATCCGCTGTTCACGGTCTTCGATAGCTTCTAGAATCTCATTCTCCAAGTCGAGCTTTAGCTGACGGATGGAATCATTCAGATCGTCAATCTTCTGCTTGTTGGACACAATGGAGGCTTCGTTTTCTGTCAGCTTCTGCGTCCAATCAGTGATGGCGTCCTGAATGGTATTCACCCGGCTCAAGATAGCGTCATACGCTTCGGTATCCGGGGTTGTGGAGTTGAACTGGTCAATCAGTGCCGGCAGTCGTGCCTGCGCTTCTGCGATCTTCTCACGCAGAATCTTGTCCTGATCTTCCAGCATCTCATTCACCTGGCCAAGCGCTTTGATCTCTGCAGTGAAGTAACCTTCAGAATCCCAGCTGTTCATAATTGTGTTCAGCTGAGACATGCGATCTGTAATCCGCTTGACGGTGTTATCAACCTGCTCCACCCAGCGTTCCTCTTCTGTACGCGAGCTATCCTTTTTAGAACTGCTGTTGTTCTTGGAGCCACTTCCACCACCGCCACCGCCTCTGGAACCGCTTGAGCTTGTCGTTTTCGGCTTATAGGTACCGCCACCGGTTTTGGTGACAACAATCTTTCCGGTGCCGCTCTTTGCATCCACAACCGTAGACAACCTGTATCCAGCTGCATCAAGGATTGTATTGATAACTGTTGCCAGCTTTGCGGTCGTTACATCCGCTTCGTTTTCCAATCCAAGGAGTCCGTTCGGGTCAACATACACACTCTTATTATTTAGGACATCCAGTTCGGTGCAAAGATCCAGAATAGATTGTTCCGCCTGTCCCATAGCCGCCTGAATAATTTGCCCAACATAAGCCATGTTAGAAGCAATCATCTCACTAGACAGACCAGTGTAACTTTCAAGATCGGACATCGCGTTGGAATAATACTCTGCACTCTTATCGTTGCTTAGCGCATATTCGTATGCAAGCTGCGCATTCTTTGCTTTTTCAACCGCACTGACAACGCTTGTTAGCTTAGAGTTAAACGTAAGCAAGTCTTTGCTTGCTGCAGCAAAAGCATCGGAAATACCAGATGTGATATCTCCAGCATCTTCCAGCTTCTTGAGCTTCAAAGCGCCATTAACACGGTTTAAGGCAGAAATCAATTCTTCCGCTTCATCAACTGTAAGCTCTTCACCGCTCACCAGTTTGTCCCAAAGCTCGTCGGAAACATCAATCATGCCTTTGATCTTTTTCTTGTTAGCGGTTGTTAAGTGGCTGTATGCTTCGCCAAAGTTCATGATGCTCTCGGCGCTTTCTTCAGCCCCATCACCAATTTGCTCAAGTGCTGGGATTAGCTCGCCAATGAAATTCATAGAGTCGGCTTCATTCAGGCTTTCGCTATTGATAAAACTGTTCATCAAATTTGTCCAGCCTTCAACAGTTCCTTCCAGATCCTCTGTAGTTAAAGCAGTGATCGTTTCTGTCAGCCATGACAAGAAACCGCCAAAGCCATCCTCGCCCATGTTGTTCAGGTGATCCATAATATCGCTCCAAGCTAAGGAGCCATTTTGAATCAATGGCAGAAGCTGCTGATACAAACTGATAATGTTTTCCTGCGTTACGCCAAACTGGTCTAATCCCTCTGCAAGACTGGCTGTGGATACGCTGTATCCTTCTGATTCAGAAGCGGCTTGTGCAAGCTGTGTGCTAAGCTCAGCAAGTATTCCTTCTGCGTCTTGACCGCTCTGAATAAAGCTCAGCATGCTTTGCCCACCATTATCAAACTGGGCGCTGGCTTCGTGGAGAGATTCTCCAATACCTTTTGTAAGCAAGGTGCTTTCATATTCTCCGTTTTCAACAGAGGCGACATTTAGCACAAGTCCTTTTCCACCATTTTCGACCTTGTCGTTTTCAAGAATGTTGCCGCCCTTGAGCACAACGTCTTGAATGTAGTTTTCAAGCTCTTCAGGGGTAAGAACACTTCCATCTGGAAGAATAGGAGTAATCTCCAGCACTGCATCTTGGCCATAGTTAAAATCAATCTTATCTCCCCAGTTGTGTTTATTCCCAAGGAAGTATGCTGAACTATAATAAGTAGCCCAACCATCATCACTGGAATCCTCTGGGTTAATCCAACCTGCTTTAACCAAATCAGATTCAGGAATCACTTTGCGGTTCATGGTATTTACATTGCCAACCATTTTCTTGGCAAGTGTTTCTCCTGCCCATGTGACGCCAAGGCTGTCCCAATTCTTCCGAGCAAGATCAATCTGTGCTGTGGTGATGCTGGCTGTCACAAGTTCTTCAGCATAATCGGCCCAATCCTGACTTGTGCCAAGCCACGAGGTTAGGTAGTCTTTCATATACTGGAGATCATAGTTTGTATTTCCGGCGGTTTTAGAAAGGTACTCCATACCGCGTCGTGAAACGTCCGCTACCACATCGGAAAGATTTTCATTCAAAGCACGGGACTGAATCTCTTGAATCATCTTGTCGCGAGCGGCTTTCATTTGGGCGTCTGTAATACCAGTCAAGGTTGGTTTCTCACTGCGCTTATCGGTCAGCACTAAACCATTTAGCATGGCATCAATATCGTCAGCAAGATCTTGAGAAATTTCTTCGTTCAAAGCAATAAGAGAAGCAGACTCATCTGCGAGAATAGCCTGACGCTGTTCCCATGCAGCCTTAATCTTCTCGTATTGTTCTCCGCCTTCTTGCATTCCGCTCGCAGTTAGATCATAATCTGGAGCAAAGCCAAACTCTTCGATAGTAGCTTCTTTGAAAGGATTTGTCCCAAGACCAAAGTAATTTGATATACTCTTCAAAGGGTCTTTCCAGTCAAATTCACTGTTCAGTTGTTTGCTCATTGTCTCAAGGTACTTATTACGAATTGCGGAATACCAATTCAAAATAGCAATTTTTTCTGATCCGTATTTCTCCGCAGAGAAATTACTTGCATCCAGATCTGTGTCAGCATTGGAAGTTGCAGGGCGATGTGATTTATAGGCTTCCTCAGATGCGATAAGATCGCCATAATTATCTGCCACATTCTGCATTTTGTTTGCAGCCTTAGAACCCTTGGCAATGTCAAGTGCATCTTCAGTATCTCTCAAAGCGTCATTCATCTTTAGAATATTGCCCGCTGTATCACTGGCGCTGTCACCAACACCGCGAAGGTATTCAGCAAAAGTATAGGAAGAACCAGAGATTGTTGTAAACAATTCGTTCATTCGATCTGTTTCTTCGGATGTGCGGTTTGTTTTCTCGGCCAGTTCTTGATACTCAGAGATCAGTGGTTTCGTTTTTGAAACAACGTTCTCCATCGTCTCAATCTGAGAGTCAAAGTTTACAGCCTCTTTTGCTTTGGCAACATTATTCAACCGACCAATCAGCGAGATAAGTATGCCGACTACGCCTGCGACACCGGCAACAATCAAACCAATATTTCCGCCTGTTAACACATCTCCTATTGATTTTGCTCCTTGAATCTTGTTGATTGCTCCCCAGAGGTCTTTGACAACAGAAACGATTTTAGCCAGAACGAGAGCTGCACCACCAAGAGCGCCTGTCGTTGCAATAATCTTCGTCGGGAATTTGCCAAGCGTATTAAGACCGGAAGCAAGAGAAGACGCAACCTCAGCAATCAGGTTATAGAAGTCCTTCATGATTTCACCGGACATAAAAGTATCATACAAATTCTGTAGAGAAACTTTCATGTTGTCCTGCGCGGCGGAAACAGAGTTCAGATAAACCTGATATTTTTCCGCAACTGTTCCTGCTGCTTCCAACGCGCCAGCGTACAATTCATATACACGACTGCCACCATCAAGCCCTTTAGACATATCGTTCATCAAAGCAAGGAATGTGTTCTGTTGTGTAGTACCGGCGATCATCGTTGCAACATAAGAACGGGTGGCCGAATCGAGCGTTCTCCATTTTACAGCAAGCTCATCCAGAACCACAGACATATCACGCCAGTTTCCAAGATTATCGAATATGCTGATTCCAACCTTCTTGCTGCCCAAGGCTTTCGCTACATCATTCGTCGCCGTAATAGAACCATCGTCTTCTACAACATAGCCATTGCTCTTAATCTTATGCCAACGTGCAATAATAGAGTTAAAAGATGTACCAATAGAGTATGCTTCTTGACGTGTCGTTTCAGAAACTGCAGCAATATAAGATCCAAGGTGCTTGAAATCAAGGCCAAACTCCGCCGCAGCTGCAGCTGACTTCTGCATAGCAGTACCAATTTCTTCACCGGAAGACGCCGATGCATCGCCAAGATAAGTGAACAAATCAACAGCTTCCTGCGCAGAAACCTTCATAGAGTTTGTGGATGCAGTAACCTGTGTAGCTGCCTGATCAAAGGACTGGGCTGTAATCTTTGCATACATGGATGTCCAACTAGTACGAGACATGGTTTCCTCTTCGCTCAAGCCCTGACGCCAGAACTCGACTGCTGCCGTCGCAATATCTGTTGAAGAAATTTTTAAGTCTTTTGCCAGATTGCGATAAGATTGACTTAATGATTCGATTTGCGAATCTGTCTTCATCGTGACGATCTGGATTTCATTCATCTTATCGTAATACTCTTTGGCATAAGTGATAGCGTTAGTCCAAATGCTGCGAAGTGCTCGCGCTACGATCATCGTTTTTGCCATCTGGACAATTTGATTCAGCAGCTTTTCACTAACCTCGCCAGTCTTGAGGCTTAAGTCGTTTTCCAGACGAACACGCTGCTCCTGTATCTGCTTCAATTTGGTTTGCGTATCAAGACCAGTTTTATCCATGCTATTGACCTGCTGAGCAATGCGTTCTTCTTCCTGACGCAAACGGTTAATCTCAGCCTGACGGGCAGCACGTTGTGTTCCTGTTCCTTTGCCTGACTGGTTTTCAAGTGTGAGCCTGCGCTTTTCATATGACCATTGCTCTTCCAAAAGCTGGTTATATTCTTTTTGGCGGGTAGCAACGCTATTCGAATTTACAGCAGCGGCATACCGCTTTTGAGCTTCAGTGGCAGCGTCAATGTAACTTTGCTCTTGAGCCAATGCGGAATTCTTTTTCAAAATGTCTTTGATCTCGGCATCAAGGTTTTGAGCGCGGCGGGTGTATTCGTCTTTGTCAACAGTTGTTGTTGCCGTTTCCGCTTTGGTCATGAGATCCCAGTACTCTGCCGTCTTGCTAATCAGGGCGCTTAGATTGCTTGATTGATTCGCACTCTGCTGTTTTGCAGAAAGATTATCCAAAGCGTCGGATGTCTTTTGTTCTGCTTCAGTCCAAGCATTTTGAACCGCAACAGAATTGCGCACCGTATCAGAATAAGAATCGTAAGAGGCTTTCGCACGATTGATCTGCTCTTGAAGCGTAGCAAATTCTGGAGAATCTGTCTTAAATTTTGCCTGCGTCTTTTGCAGACTATGGTACTCGTTCAGTGCCTTGATGCAACCCTTAATCTGATCCTGTTCATATGCAAGGCTTTGTTTGTACTCGGTATCCGCTTCTTTTTGAGCAGCCTTATCCGTTGCATCACGATAAGCCTGAACAGCGGCAGTTTGTGCTTTCGCGTAAGCGTTCGTGGCGTCTGCCTGCGCCTGAAGGATGGCAGCAGAGTTACGATGCTCATCATCCAGATCTTCCATTGCATCCTGCGCTTGATGAATTTTTTCAATAGCCTGATCGTATAAATCAGCAGCCAGATCTTCATCCTTCGCAGAGAACGATTGAGCAATCAAAGTTCCAGCACTTTTGTAAAGGGATACGACCTCATCCACAGCAGACTTTTGATTGGCTGTGTCTCGAATCACTTGGCTGGTCATTTGTGCTGCGGTGTTATAATACTGAGTAATGCTTCGGTTAGCTTCGTCCCAACCTGTTGCAACCGCACCAGTGATGGTTCCGTCCCTTCCATATGTCACCTGAAGATTATGTAAACGAATAATGCGGTTCTCCAGTTGGTTGACCTGTTCACCAGATGCTTCAGCCTGAGCGCCGATGTTAGAAATATTCGTGCCGGAAGAATTGATATTCTCTTTAATAACCGACAAAAGATGTTCGCCTTGTGTATTGCTTTGATTATTGTTGAGCAACTGAGAAATAGTGTCCATTACAACACGGAGTCTTTCAGGATCCAGATGTGTAATAGCTTCGCCCATAGAAGAAATTGCCTGCGCAATGCCATTCAAACCATCACGAAGATTTGCCGTCATTGACTCAGAGAGCTTGGCGCTCATAGAGTCGGCCAGAGTAATGCCATCCGTAGCACCAAGCGCTGTCTTTATTTCTTCCAGTTTCTCTGCAGTTTTCTGCAAATCAGTTAGGGAGCTTTCGATTTTACTAAAGCCAGTTTCCTCGTTCTTTACCGCAAACAAATCATGCAGCGCTGCGACAAGTTCACTCAGTTTCTTTGTATCGAAAGCAGCCAGAGTTTGAGCCACAGCTTGTAGATTAACCGCGAACTGTTTCATGTCTCCGCTGTTTTGAAAGCCGGTAAAGAAACCATTCGCCTTTGTTAAGCTGGTCTGGCTCAGGTCGCGGAACTTGGACATATACTTGTTGGTATCCTGAATAAATGCCGCTGCTGGATCGGTAGAGAACATTTCCTTGATAGATGCAGAGAAAGAGCCAGAAGTCTGAGCCACCACACGATTCAGCGCATCCTCACTTACATTAACATCTTGGAGCGCGTTTTTGAAATCCTCTACATTGATGGTTGCGGTTGTTGTCTCTGTGGATAGCTTACGGATATGTTCGGCAAATGCAGCCTGTCCCTTTACATCGATATTGAAATCATTCAGAGCCGCTTCATAACTTTCGTAATCTGTAAAGATATGAGTAATCAGTGTCCCGATTTTCTCAAGTTCTTCGGCAAAATTGACAAGGCCAGCGGTGGCGTCTGTCGGATCGGCCATGATGAATGCGTCAATATTATTCCGAGATCCTTCAAGCGCATCAATAAAAGATATAACTTCTTGTTTGGATTTGTTTATATCTGATACTGTTTTGCCGACAAATACATTCGTTACCGCATTGCCAACATCAGTCATTTCTTTTGTTAGTTTTTTGAAGCTCTCGGTAAGCTGCTCTACTTGCCCGTCGCTCAAACCATTCAGTTTTTGAGCAAACTTGTCAAGCTGCTTTTCATCAGATAGAGCTTTAAGGGCGGCTGCAATAGCGGCAATATCTCGACCAACTGTAATCTTAGCCTTATTGCTACCATTCTGTATTGTAGCAAGCCCTTTAATAATTGTTCCAATAGCCTTTTCTAACTCGGAAGTATCGCCAATAAAGTCTCCAGCTGAAGCATCCTTGGTTTTATTTTGAGCATTAGTAATTGCTTCCGCACTTTTATTTGTTGCAGTCAATGCCTGGTTAGCATTTGTTTTCATCTTAATCAGTTCATCAACGACTCCACTGACAGATTCTGCTGCCTCATGCATTGCCCCAGCAAAATTCTTGGTATTTTCAACTTGTGTAGTAGTTAGCGTGTTGTTTTTTAGAGCCGAGAGTACATCATTCAGTTGCTCTGCTTTTGACTTGGTTGTATTCAGCGCTTTGTCAACTTGACCAGTAACTTTTGAGGCGTCACTTCCTTTGGCAATCGCAGCGGAGATTTGACTGCCGATAGAAAGAATATTCTGCTTAATATCTTCAAGATGTTCACTAATTGATCGAAATGTCACAAGGTCATCTGAATTTACCAGATTGCCATTCTTGTATTTTATTCCAGAAACTTCTCTGAAAGCGTTTGCAAGATAACCAACAGCGCTTGAGAGATTTGCAAGCCGCTGATCGTCAGGCAATGCTTTTGTTATATCCACGCCGCCTGCCGCGTCTCTTGCTGCAATAGCCTTCTCAGCGACTACATCAAGAGACTTTGCAAGTTTGCTGAACGCGCTTCCATCAACCGATCCATCAAACTCTGCCAGTTTGCCAATAGCATTCACAAGCGTAGTGATCTTTCGGTCAACATTTGTGAGCCCGTCCATGGCGTCAACAAAATCTCGCACCTGCTCGGCAAGAGGGGATAGGTCAATTACACTTCCTTCGCTGTCCTTACCCATTCCTGCAAGCACGCTGTTCAGCTTGCTTAGATCTATGGTGGCAATGTTCTTAAGTGCAGTCGCATAATCACGGAGAGCAGAAGATGCCTTTTGAACATCGTCGCTCTTAAAGGCTTTTAGAAAGTCTTCACTCTGAATGAGCGCACTGAACTTCTTAATGCTATTCTGTAAATCAGCTAACTGATCTTGTACTTCAGTTAATTTAACCTTGTTTACGTCAGCCATGGAGTCTGCCATCTTCTCCATATAGGAATCAATACTACCTACGATCTTGCCAACGTTTGTATCAAGGCTCTGCAAATTCCGCGCTACCTGAGAAAGATCAATCGTGTTCGTAATCTTGCCAATCTCAGTTTGAATGGTTGTGGCTGCCTGCACAACACGATTCGCCAACGAAGAAAATTCATTCTTCACCTGTGCAAAGTCAGCAGCACTGTTCACATTGTCAACCGTCTGCTGAATTGCCTTGGCTCCTTTTTGAATAGAGCGCAGGCTCAGCTCTATGCTGGCTGACAAAATATTACTTTCATTTGCCATTTCCTCTACACCTTTCCCTTCTCAAGTAAAAAGAAAAGGGACTGCCTTCACAGTCCCTCATATCATCAATTCTTTTTTGTTCTCTTCTTTGCAAGGTTAATCACTGCGCCGCCATCCAAAGCAATCTTATCGTTCTTAGCCGGCTGGTTTTCTTTGCGCTCCATCGCAGCTCCGATCATATCAATCATTTGGCTGTTCACAGCTTCACTCTTAGCAATGCTCTCCGTAATATCCTCATCAGTCAGGAGTGAAGCAAAGGATTTCTTGATCTTCGCAGAAAGAGTGTGGCTTTCTTCATATGAATGATAGGTTGCATAGCGCATCAAGATATAAAGCTCACGAACAAGTTTGTAATCCTGCTCAACCGCACTAAACAATTCATGATAGATTCCGTTCATGGTCAACCAGTCAATCAATAGCTTCCAGTCCTTCTCTTCTGCCATCTCAGAAACATCAATGTTGGTGTAGTACTTTGTCACCAATGCACATTCGAGCAGCGGCTTCTTATAACTGTCATACATAATTTCTGCCGCATCATCCGTCACGCTGGTATACATAGCCAACTCAAGCGCCATGGCTTCCTTGCTATCATATGGGATATGCTCTTTCACTTCAATATGCGAACCGTCTTTGCAGGTCAAAGTAATAATGCCAACATTCGGGATATTCTCAGCAGCGATTTTAATCTTTTCCATTTTATTTTTCTCCTTTTTCCTTTATACGAATATCTGCCTTGCCAAAGAAATCAGCAAGAGAGTGTATGGTTTTGCTGTTTGATGCTGCGCCATTCTCGGCAATAGTGAACGGATTGCTGTCCGAAATCATTTGCCAGCTCTTCTCGCAGAAACTGTTTCCAGCATAGTTCACAACCGCCTCATAGTCCAAGCGGTGTCCGAGTTCATGAAGCACATCATCAAAGAATACATAAGACATGTTATTGATCTCATCTTCATTGATTACGCCAAGATGAGCCGCAACGATTGCGACGGCGCGGTCGAGACTTACACCGCCCCCTTCCGATCCGTCTCCATGTTTTTTAGCTTCTCGTCCTTTTCTGTAATCCTGTTGACACGTTTGAAAATCACAAGGATCTTCTCAATCGTCTCTGTGTCCATGTCATCATAGTTTTCCGTAATCAGCTTTTCATCATCGGTTGCCGCAATCAGCCAATCCATTACAGCCTTATCGCCGTCTCGCTCGTCGCCAAACTGACCTGCATCCATAGCCAAAATATCAGTCAGTGGATAGAGATCTAAAATGCGATAAAATGTCGCGGTGCGATTGCGCTGGTACTTCAGTTTTGTAGCTTTTATTTCAATAGGTCTCCCGCCAATAATCACTGTGTTCTCAGGGTTTCTAATAGCGGGGAGACTCTTTGTTTTCGTTTTTGAATCGGGCATCGGCTTCGCCGTGCTTTCGGTCGTAGGGGTTTCCTTCGTGGTATGATCCACTTCTGGTAGTTGCTTTTGATTCTGCTCAATATCCGGCAGACTCTTTTTGCGTGGAGCCATATGCTGCACCTCATTCCTTCAAACCTTCAATATAAAAAGAAAAAGGGAGGTTCCCGAAAATGAGAACCTCCCAAACGATTAAGCCGCGACCGCCTCGTAGGACAGGTCGAACATCTTCTCGTCCGCACGCTTCGGGTCAAGCGCAGTAAAAGTCACGCCGTGTGTAGACGCAGACTTATATGAGTTGTCAAAACCGGGCAACGCTGTAACACGCACGCGAGGGATAAACAGATGTACCCAGCCTTTGATTGCAGCTTCTGTGCAGTCTGTACCAGAAGAGTAGACCGGCCAGTGAGCATACAGAGCACCCTTGGCGGTGGTAGACTTGGTAGTCACAGAAACAATGCTCGCCTTCTCACCAATCACGCGACGGTAAGCAATGCGGATTGTATCTCCATCAGCAAGATCGCCGTCATGGAAAGTAACGGTAGCCTTGGACGCTTCGATCTTCACAGAGATCTTCCCTTCCGCGCTCGGCGTGTCCGCAGCATCCAACTCGAAGCCATTGATCTTCACACTGCCGGCAGTCACAACATACGGGATCTCTACCTTATTGCCCTTGACCTCAAACAGCTTGGATTCAAGGGTATCATAAGCCGCGTCGCCTTCCTTGATGTTAGACGCATTTGCCATAGCAAACATATCCAATGAGAACGCTGAAGAGTCAAACGTAAACTCCAGTGTACGAGACGTATCGATAATAGCCAGTGGGAAGTTTGACTGACCGCCGTTAATGGTCAGGGACTCTGACTGGTCGTTCATTGAAGCGGTGTTCACTTCATCATAAGAGAACACCTTGCCGTCGCAACGCTCAAACTCAATGTTCGGGTTGTCAGCAATATAGCCCTTTAGCTTTTCAACATAAACAGCCATTGTATTTCCTCCTTGTAATTTACCGCATAAGAAATAAGTCCAGCCTCCTAAAACAAGGCTTAAATCTTACACGGTCGTCTTATAAGAAAAGACCACGTGATATCTTTTATATCCGGCAGTCTTTGTCCATAGATTATATGAATTTCCAAACCTGAATCTCATATTGCAGACCACAGGTTCGTGAAGCAACAAATACTTTAACCGCTCACAAATCAAATCATATCTGTTCTGTAGACGATCTTTTGTTGCTGTATGAAGCACATCGTCTTTCACAAAGATATCAAACTCTTTATATCTGTTCAGTACGTCTTTGTTTCCAGTGTCAGATCCGTCGGAGTCATAATAGATGATTCTTACTTTCTCATCCGTCAGCAACTCTGAACTAACAGCGTCTTCAATAAAGTACTTTTCGATAAACTTTGTAATCGGCGTATCCTTTGGAACACACATCAGCGACAACAGTTTTTCATCAGGAAAGAATACATAGCGAATGATGTCGTTCCAATTGTCTTTCCAAGTTTTTGTTTTCTCAACATACATTACAGCATCTTTCCTATCTCGTCTCTGATTTTTCTTTGAGCCACAAGAACGTTATCATTGAACCGATCCTTATAAAGTTTTGTGGCGTTTGTCATAAAGTTCTGCCCAGAGGGATGGTTAAAACTCTCTGGAAGTGGTTCTGGTTTTTCGCCAGCTGGAACATGTACAGACTTTTCATCAATATTTCCGTTCCATGTTTTTTGACCCGGCTTTGTAAACAATGGGCCTCCCGCTTGGTTGCCAGTAGCCAGCACCATTGCACGAACGTAATCACCGTCATCATGGTCTTCTGGCATGTAAACCTTTCCAATCACCTTTTGCGAATGAGGGTCATAATATGGCTCCTCCGCAACAAGAGAATCGGCAATGTCAGCAGCCCAGTTCTTTTTCTTTTTGCTTGAATGTTCAGACTGTATTTCACTCATCACACGAGCTTTGTATTCAGCTTGCGACTGCCGGACAGTATCGAGAGCAATGTCAATTGCCAACTGCATAAAATCAATGGCCATTGACAGCACCGCCTGCTTCACGCCTCGCCTGCAAATACAGGCAGCCATGCGTTTTGTGAATGTTTACTTCCGCCGTATATACATTCTGAATAACATAAGTGTAGCTGCCAATTTCCACCGTATCATCAATACGGATGTCTTTGGTCTTGCAATTCCATTGCACATAGATGTTAATCAGGTTATTAGCATTCACACCGGCATAACTTTCAGAAACAGAATACTCCGGTCGTCCAGCATATTCAGAATGAGATGCAGGAATTTCTTTGACAATAATCTCGCGTCCCTTCTCATCAAGCTCAACGCCCGGTTCATCATCTATTTCAAAGCCATACTGGTTTGTCGCCACATGGTGTTCACGGGTAAAAGTTAAAAAGTCATTGCATTCTACAACCTGACTGGATTGATTGTTAGGGTGAAGCGTTACGTTCCAGTTCAGTAAGTAAATGGTTCCGTCTTCACGGACTGCAATATCGCCTTTGAAAATCTGATGGTCAAATGACGTTTTGAAATTGGTGCTCATATCCGAGTTGCCAATTTTAGATTTCCAATCGATAGGCGTTTGTTGCGCCCGAATGAACACAGGCTCATAGTCATCTTCCTGCGCCATATACCAGTCGTGAATCAACTCAAACGTAAAATTCGTATGCGGGACATCGTGCTCAAGCAAGTGCTTAAAATCAGATTCCAAAGTAGGCGGAGGTCTGAAGTCTCGGTGGCTTGCTTTCTTGATGCCCGGAATGAGCTTATAAGCATCCTTCAGATCAGCGATTCGCTCATCGGTAATCCATTGGGGTCTAGCCATTATTCATCACCCACAAGGTCATCCGGGAGCCGTCCGATAGAACCGGCTTTATCCAGCAGCTTATGCCGAATGCGTTGGAAAGCCGTCCATGTATCGTCGCTCCATTCGTCTTTCGGTTTATTTCCGTTTGTTATATAGACTAAATCTTCAATGTCGGCTATAACGCGAAGAATATCCATCTTCAGCATATCTGTATAGTCATGAAGTAAGTAAGTCTTTTCAGAGGTTGGATTCAGATTGCGATCTCTGTACACAACCTTTACTTTCAAATCATCCATGCACTCACCGCCTCACAAAAGATGATAGCGCCCCATCTTGTACCAGATGGATCTGCGCATGGATTCTAAATCAGTAATGGTCTGCTGGAGATTCGCATAGGGTTTATCGCCATGCGTAATGCTCATCGCATCGGTCGTATAGCTTGTCAGATCATCCACGCTGCTTTGTACCTTTCGCAAAAAGGCAATCTGTGCAGATAGAATTACGTACTCACGCTCGTCCAATTGGAGGTCTGCTGAAAACTCAGTATAGATACCGTTCTCATCTAAAGTAAACATACTTTCAGAAAAGAGCAGTGCCCGACCTGTCATTGTGTATAAATGCCGGATCGCATCAGCAATATACTTTGTCATATCGTTGATGGTCACGGGGTCTGGTACGTTCTGCCATTCAATCCGATCAAAAAGCACTTTCGCAAGGATTTTCATATCTGTCATACCTTGCACCCAGCTTTCTATTACTCTCCGATAAAGTCACGCTCCGGCATCTTTGCCTTCAGCACCTTCAGCTTAGGAGCAGTCAGATTATCCATAGACATCGCCACATCATACACGCGATCCAAAACAAACGGCTCGGTAATCGTATCAAGCCACTCGCCGATTTTCTTGGGCGTAGATGCAAGATGCTTACGAATATCCTCATCATCGGAAAAATGAGGATCGTGTTCCGGGTCAATGCCAATGGACATTTCCACCTCGTGGGCTGTATCATTGGTATCTCCAGAAAGATTTTCAATGCGCAACAAACCGCGCTGAATGATATTTGAAATGCTTGAAATGTAGCTCACATCATCCGTGGAGACAAGAACAAAAGAACCTGCCTTGATGTTCATGCCCATCGGTCTGTCCTGTGTGCGAACTCCAACGTCGAATTTCTGTGGGTTTACGAGCTTAATCTTATCTGCCATATTTGTTCCTCTCTCCTTCAAAAGAAAAAGTAAAAGGATGCTCCACCCGAAGCACCCTTTTACCAATCATCTCTTAGTTGCCCTGATAGACGCCGATGTACGGGCGGTCGCCAACCACAATACCTGCGCCGATGTAATGATCCAGACGGACTTCATACACCATGTCGTCGATATCCTGATTGTCCTTGCTGGTCACATCGCCCTCGAAGAGAACCTTCAGCGGACGCATACCTGCATCAATACCGCTCGGCAGGATGAACAGCTTGTTGGTGTCGAACACCGGAGTATCCGTGCCATCAATCAGCGGGTTCACCAGATTCACAACCTTGCAGCCGCCATACACGCCGATCATGCCGGTCGCGTTGTACTCGTCCATGATGGAATCAGAGAACTGCTTTGAGGTTGTAGAGGCAGTAAAGCCAGTCAGCTCTGCCAGCTGAGAAACCATGTCGATGTCGCCCAACAGGGTCGGAGCAGCGCCGCCGCTCATGCGCATCCAATGACGGATCATCGGATCCAGCGTCGCCTTGACGATGCCAGAACCAGTGCCGTAGTAAGGAGTCACAAACGGAGCAGTGCCCAGCGCTGCGTTCATCACGCCCTGAATATATTGGTAGTCAGCCAGCTCCACCTGGTAAGCAGCGTCGTTAATCAGCGCAGCCATATCCGCCTGACCATTCTGCATCTCCACAAGGTTTACACTCGGACGAGCGCTAACCGCGATGGTATCCAGCGTAATGGTCTTGTTGGCAACCTTGCTCCGTGCAGGAGTGCCGCCTTTAGCGCCAACGTAAGCGCGGATACCCTCCTGACGAACCTTGAACTGAGCCTTCTCGCCGTAGCCAACGCGCTTGGTATCAGCAATCTGATCCAGCCAGTTGGTCTTCGGACGCACGATCTCGTTCACGGCAAATCCGATTAGCTGCGCAATCTGATAGCGGTTGTGCGGGTTCGGCTCCTTTGCCAGTTCCGCAATCATTTCGTTTGTGCGCTTCGCCACGTCGGAGTCAACGCTCTCATGCTTGGCCTGCGCAACCAGCGTCTTCACGACGTTGGAATTTTTCTTGATCTCAATATAATCCATTACTTTTGCACCTCGTTTCAATTAGGACGCCTTGGCAACGAGGCCATCAGCCGTAACCTTCAAGGTATCGCCAACCGCAAGCGTTTCAGCAAGCGAATGCTCAACGGTGATAATCATGCGCTCGCCAATCAGCGGACGATGCATACGGACATAGTGACCCTTGTCAACGGTGTATTCCGCTGTGTTGTACTCGCCAGCGTCTTCGTAAACTTCCCACTCGTTCTCCACGAGGAAGATTTCGTCAGCGCCAACCGCGATGACATCCAGAACCAGCGCATCCTTGCGCCACAGGGTCGTCTTCTCAACAACCTTCAGTTTGGTGTCGCAATCAGCAGCAGTCAGGATCACGTCACCGTTTGTATCAATCTTGACGAACATACCGTTCGCAAGGCCATTCACGCCAGACTTATGCTGGAAGTCGTAGATATGGCCGTTCAGTCGATTCATATAACCAGCCATTTGTTTTCCTCCTTAGTCAGAAACAGCAAGCAGATCATCATACTTGCCGCCCTTCATTTCAAAGCCGTCCGTTATAATGCTTGCAACAGCAACGCCCTTGGTTTCCGGCTTATCGTTTGCCATGCACATTTCTGCAATGGCCTGATAGTTCAATTCCGCAATCGCCTTGGCAACGTCTTTATCTTCCACGTCAAGGCCCTGCTTCTCTGCAAATGTCTTTGCCTTCACCTGATTAGCAGCAAGTTCGGCAGCAGCCTTTTCCTGCTTCATCGTTTCAAGCTCGGCCTTCGCAGCCTTCAGTTCCTCGCAAGAGGCTTCCAGCTCTTCGATTTTTGCATCGCGCTCGGCAATAGTCGCCTCTGCCTTGGCAAGATCTTCCTTGGTGCTGTCATCCGCAGGAGTTTTCTCGGCGGTTGCATCTTTCGGATCTTCCTCTTTCTTATCCTCGACGGGAGGCTTTGCAGCTTCCTCGGCAAGTTTCTGTTCAGCCTTCTCTGCGCGAGCCGTCAGAGATGCAATCTGCGCATCCTTTTCAGCCAGAGAAGCCATCGCTTCTTCCAAAGTCATCTTGTTTTCAACTCCTTCAGCTTCCATTCCGTTTTCTTCGTTTTTCTCAGCCACAAGATTAAGCGCAACTGATTCCTTATAAGCAGGTATAGAAACAACCGCAACGCCAGTGAGAGCATTGTTTTCATTCACATCGACATACAGCACGCCATCTTTCTCTATGGTTGCGTCTTTGTCATACTTGATTTCAAAGGAAAATTTCAGACAACCACACCGGTACAACTCCATTAGCGCTTCGCATACGCCTGCCTCGCGTTTCGGGATGCGACCTTCGGCAATCAGTGATGTGCCGTATTCGCCATCCTCTTTGCGAAACAAGGTAATGCTGCCAATTTGCTTTGTACCAAAGGTGCCGGTGTCAGCGTTATACATGTGTCCAAGATGCAGGTAATCCCCGCTCAGAAGTCTTTCAACATCAGCATATAAAGGCAGACAAGCGTACTTCTCCGGATGGGCAACCACCTCATCAATAAACTGTGGGGTTACGCCCTCCGCATTGCCATTAGGCCGTGTGGAGAGGATCCTCATCTCGACCAGTAGAAAAATGTCATTCGACTTCTGTTCTGATATGGCAACGTCGGAAGCCAATACATAAAGTTTCTCATCTGCCATATTGTTCATTCCTTGCTTTTACAAAATCGTGTTAGGAGGTCACGATCTGGTAAATAAAATATAATTAAAAGAACGCGCTTGAACACGTTCCCTCAATCCAAATTATTGTGTTTCCTGTTCTACGCTGCCATCAGGGTTGGACGGCTTAGGCTGTCGGCCTGTCTGAGAGTTTGCGGGATCACTGTGCCGCTCCTCTTCGTCCAGCGTTGGCCTTCCGCGAACGCCGTTATCGGCAGCTTTATCTGCGGTTTCTCTGCAATTGTCTTTGTCAGAAGGCGCAAGCACCGCATGTATGCCTTGCGCCTCTTCCGTCTTCTTGCGCTCAACTTCCTGATTCATATCCAAACCATAAGACTGCATCAGCGTCTCATGAGAAAGAACACCTTCCTGCCACAGTTTGAGGCAGGTATCTTGAAACGCCTTGGAACCAGATAGATCCGTAGGCGGGAATGTAAAGCGTGGAATCTGATCGTTGGCACTATGCTTCAGTGTGTTGCCAACACGGAAGTTTAACCTCCGATTGATCTTATCCATCATATCGCAAAAAGAATCTTTCGCCTGCTTGATTCGCATGGCTGCAGTCTGCATGCTCACTTGAGCAGAAGCAAATGTTGAACCATCTTCGGCATGACCGGAAACAATAATTCCTGAAATGCCGCCGGCAGAAAGAATGTCGCTGTTGACGCCTTTGTATTTGTCATACTCGAAAATGTCGTCCGTCTTCGGCTGGATTACTTCGGCGCTGCACCAGTTGTTGGTGACAGCCAATGCCGTTCCAGTCATTGCAGACTTGAACAGTTTGCTGACCTGATTCAGCACATTGACATCCGGAAGGACTTCCTGATTTTTATCGCCATACTTGACATGAACAAAGGAGCGAGCCGCCAAGTCAATCAGAGAATCCTCATAGTTGGAAATGCGTTCCTTTTTCTCGAAAGCCTTTAGACAGGCAGCTACCATCGGTACGGCGTATCGCATCCAGCCTTCCTTCAGATCCTGCATAACAAATGTGTTGGCAGGATTTAGCTGAACCCATTCTTTCCACTCAGTCTTAATGGCAAGCGCCACTTCCGGCGGATAACCGCTCAGGCGAACATCAAGATCTTCATCTTCGACCCATTGCTTAAAGGTCTGCCCGCAACGCTTAATCAAATCGTCCCGAACGGATCGGCAGTTAAATTCCACCACAGGCTCTCCGTCGATTGAAACATTTCCAATCCTGCATAAGTGGATGGGCAAAACAATCAGCCGGTCATTCGGCATCATGTACACGACCACATTGGCATACTTATAAAACTCAAGAAATACATCCTCCATAAATTGACGGAAGCCGATTCTCTCATAGTAATCTATGTATTTCTTTTTTACTCGTTCGTTTGCGCCTACAAGCCGGAAACCGTCGCTGATACTAAACGGGGTATAGACTTCTTTGATAATTCCCCTAAATACAGGATCTGCATCTGAATAGTAGTCCGACAATTCATACAGCTGCAGGATATGCTTTTGCTTGCCTCGTAGAATCGCTCGGTAGTTATAACCAGCCAGACATCCTTGAAAAGTGATGTCACGATCTGCAAATGTCATAGACACATTTGCGTCAGGCCCAACAAAGACCTCTTTCGGCTTATCTGGTTCTGGAGGCGGAGCTGGAGGCTTTGCCTTAAACCAATCAAATATTCCCATCTCTCATTCCTCCATTTAGAATGTTGTCACAACACCAATGCACACATTGTTATAATTGCGTGCGAGTTTCACTTTGCGTTCTTCCTCCAGTTCAGAGACATATCTCAGTCCCATAGCCAGCGAAGACCATCTGTCTTTGTGCTGTGTTGATTTTGCAGTATCATAAACGATTGCACCGGACGCCGTCTCACGGGAAACAACGTTTCCCATCTCAATTTGCAAAGCATCTGTTTCAACGAAGATTGCTTTCTCTGCTTGCGTCAGGTTGCGTTGATTTTTGGATGACTCTCCTTCGTCGTCTTCATCTGGGCGCACAACAGTGTTTCCCAAAATATAACGGCTGTTTATCGGTATCTGAATCAGTTCCCGCTCAAAGTTAATCGTTGTCTGGGAAACAAGCTGCTGGTTAATCTGGTTGTTTGCAGCACATGGGCGCAACAGCGGAACCGCATCATGAATGATAGAATGTTCCGTGTCCATGACCAGAGGCGGATATTCTTTATTTGTCTCCGGGTCTGTCCATGGTTGAGACAGAAACTGAGGAAACGCATCTCCAAGACCGCGATAGTCAAATACAACCTTGATGGTGTTTGGGAAGCGAACCAAGAGCTTGCGAAGCTCAACCGCCAGCGCGTCCAAGCGTTTTCCGTGGTAAGACCGAATGTATACCAGCTTCTTGATGTACATGCCGTCCTCGCGCTCGATTAGCTTCAGCACGGTAATCACCGCGTTGTCCGCATGCTTTGCAGCGGAGGTCGCAAGGTCAAGGGTGATTACATACTGGGATGTGCTCTTTGCTGGCTGCGCAGTTTCAACTTCCGTCAGGTTCCGGCATCGTTCAGTGAGCTCGTATGGGAAGATGGAACCGCTTTCTGCACCCATGAAGATCGTTCCATATTCCATTCGGAAGTTTACTTCAGGTAACGTCTCACGTTCCTTTTCAAAGAACTCCATTTTCGTAATACCAACACGCGCCGCCGACTCATAGTCCAGCGCACAGGCGAAATAGGATGTATCACCCTGCCCCAGTTTTTTCAACGCATCGCAGAACGCAGTGTAGAAATAGTTCGACTTCAAACAAGCCGATGTAATGCTTACCAGTTTTGAAGGGTAATCAGGGATGTCGTTTGCAACACAATGGGAACGTGTCGTATTACGAACAGGCTTGACAACCTTGGAGAGGACATACTCTTTTACTTCTGGCGCTTCGTCCACAACAATAACCTTTGCACGAGAACCAAGAAAGGTTCCAAGCGAATAGCTCTCAATCTTAGAACCATTGCCGAAGCGGACAACGCCTTTGTTGGCATTCACGTTCACGGGTTTTTTGCCGCTGCCGTAATCCAGTTCTTTCCTGATATTCTCATTGTCCGCAAACTCATCTTCAATCTTTTTAAGCATGAGGGTCGCTTGCTGCGCGGTGGCGGAAACAACCGCGATAAAGCTTCTTGGATATAGAATCGCAAGCGCGATGCAGCAAATGGCGCAGATCCATGTCTTGCCATAGCCACGAGATTGCGTCAAAAAAAGCGTGTCACCATTGCCAAAAGCTCTGGCTTCAACACGCTGCGTATCTTTAAGCGGCACATGCAGATAGTCTACAATAAACACATCCAAGTGTGTCCGCCAATACCAAACCATTTCTGTCCAGCCAGCAATGTTCGCGATCTCTCGAACGTTGTTGACCTGACTTTCCATCGACATTAGATCTGTGCTCCTACCGCAACAGCCACATGCCGGTAATCTGCCATAACCTTGTCAATATCATCTTCTGGGAATATGAAAGGATTGATATCTAACTGATGATTGATTTCAAGATTATAAATGATATTGCCCAGCGATGTAAGTCCGGTTGACGAACCGGGCTTTCGGGCGCAGGCAGCAAAGTTGCTGGACTTAGATAAGTTGTCAAAAATCTTTTGAACCTCATTGTATTCACTGGCGGAGATCTCGCCGCGCCGCATCTTGTCTTCGGCAATGTCCGCGTTCAATGATGCCTTCGCAACTTTGCGGGCATAATCACGAACACTGACATTTCCAAGATCGAAGTCACGCTCGTATTCTTCGTAGGTGGCGTCCAGTATGGCAATTTGGTCTTTGGTAAAGTAACCGCGCCATACCTTGCTGTATTCCATCTTCGTGTCGCGTTCTTCAATCTTCTGTGCCTCAAAAACATCGTTTGTTTTTACGTTATCAAGATACGTATAAAATGACTTCATGTTCATCAACGTAAAGAACTGCCGGCATGTTGCTTCATCAACAATAGCCTTTTTCTTTTCCGTTGGTGTTTTTGGATTTACGTAAAGAGGATTGTTGCTCAAATAATACTGAGCCTTCTTGTAGGAAGAATCCCAATAGCTATCCTCCCACTTGCGGTTGTTCTCAAAGCAATATTGTTTTAACGATTCCTGATCGGTACAATAGCGCTGCGCACATTCTTTGCACCATGCGTCATGGTAACTTTGTGCTGCCCATTTCTTGTTGGGATAAAACTCACTCAGTGGGAGAGAGCGATTGCATTTAATACACAGCTTATAATTCGCTGACGCTTTTGCCATTTACGCTTCCCTCCTTTAATATTAAAAAAGAGCTGATTTTGAAATCAACTCTCTGTTCCTAAATCAATTGGGTAAACAACTTGGCGTCCATACTTGGGTGACATCACAAAGGCGGTTGCACCAGCACGTCCGCCATAACCTTTGCTCTGCGCGTACTTATCCATGCCGCACAGAGACGGCACTCGAATAATTACAGAATTTCCATCACTGGTATATCCAGATGGGAATTCCTGCTCTTTATGCAAATGACCACAAACAAAATAATCTACACGCTCGCCATATAGGTTCACCGTATTTCGAGCAATCTGGTCGATACTCTTCTCTCCATCGCCATGAAGCAGCACAAAGTTATATCCGCAAATGGTGATTTTGGACATTTGCCCGCAATCGCGCATCACGATCACGTTGTCATTGTCCTTGAGCCGTTCATCTAAAAACCAGAAGACGATCTTCTCCAGATTCTCATCCGGGAACTCACGTGCTTTTGATTTGAAAGGACGAACTTCAGAATGGTTGCCCGTTACACCCATAACACCAACCGTGGCATAACCAGATAATTGATTGATCCATCTCGATAAGTACTCAGAAAGGTGAATGACAGATTCAACCAATCCATATTCCAGTTTCATCAGCTGGCTCTGTCGAAGCATTCCGTCCACCAAATCTCCAACAAAGAAAAGGTTTACCACATCAACTTCTTCGCGCTTAACAATCCAGAGAATATCATCAAGAAGCTTTTGCATACGAGCTTCAAAAACTTCACTGTTGTAGCGGTTCAGGCATTCTCCATATAAACCGCGAACGTCAATGTCAGCTCCATAATGAAAGTCGCCCATGGCAACCACAAGTTCTCTTGCTCTATGTTCTTTATCGTGCGGCCTCGGTTGAATTTCGATTTCTGGCAAACGTGGCAACTGCTGCACCGCCTGTTGTACTGTCTCGCGTAATAACTGGCTTCGCGATTCAGAACGATAAGCAGCGTTCAGTTTATTTCCCAAGTCTCGCATCTTCTGGCGTTCCATATACTCGGCACCAGACGCGTCGGAGTTACCGCAGAAAGACATTCCTGCATCACTTGCCAGCTTTACGCCAACTCCAGCCTTCCGAAGTGTCTCCGCATTTACCGTCAGATCAAACTCCTCACAGATCTCAGCCCAGTCTTTATCGGACGCGCCGTTCTTCTTGTCAATCATTTCGCTTACAAGGTTTCGCTTTGCCTCTGATGGAAGCTCGTCAATCGTATAACCCATCTTGTCACATCCTTCGTCGCCTTATCAACTGGTGCCAGAGGTCGGACTTGAACCGACAAATCAACGGGTTAGATCCGTTTGCATATGCCATTCTGCTACACTGGCAAATTGGAGCCGGACACGGGACTCGAACCCGCAGCCTGCTGATTACAGGTCAGCTGCTCTACCATTGAGCTAATCCGGCACATGGTGTACTTGATATTTGGTGACGAAGACAAGTACACGAACTACTCCGGGAGACTGCGGGCGATCAACTCCGCTTGCTGGTTTTACAGTCAAGGTGGCTTCCTTCACCTTTCTGGTGCGGACAAAGAGACTTGAACTCTTACGAGATAACTCACCAGATCCTAAGTCTGGCGCGTCTGCCATTCCGCCACGCCCGCATAATCTTTACAATGGCAGGGCCTAAAGGATTCGAACCTTTATCTTCTCGTTTTGGAGACGAGTGTTTTACCAGTTATACTAAAACCCCATATGGCGGTTTGAAAATTTCGGCGGTGCCGCCAATCCACCATCCGAACGTAAGCAAGGATTGCCACGACAATCCCAGAAACCTTTTCTACACTAGTAGATAGGCAATGGTGCGCCATCTGAGGTTCGAACTCAGGACTCCGTGATTAAAAGTCACGTGCTCATACCAACTGAGCTAATGGCGCATAAATGGCTGGTTGCCCCTCCCACCAACCAATATCCTGATCTCCATGGGACACATCACCCAATCAGGCACCCACATCGGTTTTAGTTCAGAATGATTTTCTCTTTCTGCGATTGCTCGGCATAATTCTGAAAGGCGATGTTACCGGCGAGTAGTTCGTCATAGCTAATACAAGAAGTACATCCATTCCGAACCATCAAGGATTGTTCCTCAACACCGGGCATCACAACAAGCAGAATTGGCTTTTCTTTTGCAAAGGCATAGCCGGCTTCCCAAGCAGTGCCGCAAGTGCCATTCCTGCCAAAGTCAAATACAACTACTGTGTTGGATTGGTCGATTGCAAGAACATCTTCTGTAAACACGCATCGTGCCCATTCGCTCTGCGGCATGTTCCATGCGTTGGGAATCTTCAGCTTTCTAGGATTGTAGATGTTTGCCTGACGACCGAGTTTGTCCTGAACATATTTTTCAAGAACCAAGATGGCGTCATCAATTTGACTGCGCTTGCTGCACGACAGTCCGACAACTGGCGCTGCAATATAGAAATCAAACATAAACCCTCCTGATAAAAACAAGGTGGTGGGAGAGGAAGGACTCGAACCTTCGGCGTTTCAGTCGTGGGGGATTTACAGTCCCTTGCCTTCGCCACTGGGCTACTCTCCCATAATGGTACTCCATCCCGGTAACGATCCGGGTAGTCCTGCGTGAGAGGCAGGCGGCTCAACCTTTTGCCTTATGGAGCATAAAATTGTAGCCTGTCCATTTGTAGCCGTCTATCACATCGCCTCGTTTAACGACGGTCGCACAATCAGATGTTCTGCACTGGTCGAGTCACACAGCAAGCTCGCTTCTAAAAGGCACTCGACTAATTCTCCGCTTGCCCAGATACCGGTATCACCATCACCGGAGGGGACAGACTCAATTTGGCACTCCGTGAGGGAATCGAACCCTCGACAGCAGCTTGAAAGGCTGCCCGCTTGACCACTTGCGTAACGGAGCATAATGGCGGTCTATCCGGGAGTTGAACCCGGCTCTTAGCCGTGACAGGGCTACATCCTTACCGATAAACGAATAGACCGTAATTGGTGGGACAGAAGAGATTCGAACTCTTAGTCGGACGGGTTTGAGCCGTCTGCGTCTGCCGTTGCACCACTGTCCCAATGGTGGAGGCACCGGGAATCGAACCCGGATTTACGGCTTGCAAAGCCGTCACACGAACCATTATGTTATGCCCCCAATCGGGGTTTGGTGGGCTATGCAGGGATTGAACCTACGCGCAGCCGTTTATGAGACGGCAGCTCTACCACTGAGCTAATAGCCCGTAAAATCCGGAGCGGATGAACCGCCCCAGAAAAAAATTACTCAATACTTCCAATGTCTACGATGGGAGTGCTGCCGCCGGAAACCTTCGGTACAGAACCGTCCCACTTTTCGTACTTGATCTTCTCAATCAGCTCAGGTGTAAGTGAAGCGGCAATCTTTTTATTCGCATCCGCTTCCGCATCTGCTGCAATCTTCAGAGCATCTGCGTCTGCCTGCGCTGCGATCAGCTTTTTGTCTGCTTCAATCTGCGCAACTTCCTTGTCTCGCTCGGCATTGATCTGCGCAATCTGACGATCCTTCTCTGCCTTAATGCGGTCGGTTTCTGCCTCGATTTCTGCAAGTTCCTTATCCTGCTGAGCATTAACCTTCTTCTGGATTGCTGCGGCGGTTTCATCATCCACTGAGATATCCGTGAAGTTGACTGTATCAATGATGATGCCATACTTGTCAAACTTCTCTCGCAGGTAAACATCCAACTCCGCATTGATCTTGGTGCGCTTGTCGCCAAAGATATCCGCCACCGGATAGTTCGCGCTTACTTCCTGCGTCCACGCAATGATCTTCGGCTTGATAAAGGTTTCCTTAATCTGCTCGCCACTCTTACCCTTGAACTGAACAAAGGTATCAGACACTCTCGTTGCGTCGAAACGATAAGAGAACTCAAGGTTGACCCTGACTGTCTTGCCGTCTGAAGTTGGAATAGAGAAGCTCTCATCCTTAGGCGAGTCGCCCTTTGAATCCGTCGTCAGGTAACTTTGCTCAATACCAATGGAGTAGAGCGTCACATTCTTCGTCGGCGAAATCACATGCCAGCCTTGGGAAAGGGTGTCTCCCTCAATGCCGCCGTTCATGTTGTATACAACGCCAACGTATCCGGCAGGGACGCGTTCCGTACAAATACCAACACAAATAAGCGCGGCAATCATTACAACGCCAAGAACAATCGCACCTACAGTACCTTTTCTCATACTTCCTTCTGCGCTCCTTCGTCCTTATCTTCCTCTAGGATTTTTTCTCTTGCGTCGCGATAAATACGTTGGAAGAGTATACCGAGCGGTTGAAACAGTGCTGAAGCACAAAACCAGATTCCGACAGCTGCTACCACAACCAGAAAATAAAACACCGGCATATAATCTTCCTCCTTGTTTATCACACGCATGGCTGGCCGGGTGGGACTTGAACCCACGACCCTCCGCTTAACGGGCGGACGCTCTAACCAACTGAGCTACCGGTCAATATAAAAGGGAAAGCCTGAGACTTACTTGAGCTCTCCATGCTCTCTTCTCCTGTCGTTGGAAACAGCCAGTCACACACCGGGTTAGGGTGTAGAGAGCAACCACACTGGTTTTGAGAAAGCCAGCAAAATCTTGCAATGGAGTATTATAGATTTTCTTTCAGCACATCGCTCCTTGCGGGATGCAGAGCTTGCAGGCTCTTGCGGTTGCACCTACTTGTACTTTCTTACATGTCGCCTTGCGAGCTTCATGCACGTTCATATTCCAGAACGATAAGTGGTTTGTTTCTCCAAAGCCACATACACTTTTGCTTCTTCATTTCTCAATAGCATTAGAAATTTATGCTGCTTTTTCAAAAGCTAAGTGTATGTTCTGGATGACGGGGTATGTGTTTGACCATTCGTGCCTTTTGAACACGACCCAGCCGCCGCCACCCTGCGCGTCTTGCTATCGACGCCCTTCCTGCGCGACACCTTTCTTTCGATATGAGATGCCCGTCCACAGGATCCGTACAGCACTCACCCTTGCGAAGCTCGCACCATACGTCGGTTCATGCATTCTACTCATTTCTGAGATTAGGTTTCTAGCGCTTTTCCCATAGCGCCCATCCGACCATAGTCATCAGCAGTTGCCCTCTGACCGCAGGCAGGATGTATGCAGATACCGGTTTTCCGTTGCAGTGTCCAAGACACTCGCACAAGGTACAACCCTTGTGCTTTATACGTATCACTACGCTTATCTAAGGAGCCGAAACCACCCCGTCCCTTGTTTCATTTCAGGCTGAAACAGGGAATAAAAGAACCATGGTAGCAGACTTGGGAGTCGAACCCAATCCTCAAGGAGCATGAATCCCGCGACTTAACCGCTTGTCCTGTCTGCTGTAAACTAGAGTAGCCACCCATCTCAACTACTCCCATGTGCCTTCGCTTTATACTGATGTAATCCGATGCAGATTGGCTACTGCTTCAGGCACTCCACGTTATTCACTCGCAAATTTTCCAATCTGCCGCCAACATATCTGCTTGAGACGCAAGCCAGCCCATCTGTATGCCGCCGGTTCCAACAAACGCAATCGCCTGATTCCCAATCGCGTCATGTTCGCAGTTGACAATTTCGTTTCGGCTGTTGATGTAGCTGATGCAGTTTGCTAGTTCAATATACTGGTTTTTACCGTTCCACCCGCTGCGCTGCACACGTGCTCCGCACTTCATTGCCTCAATCGCATCTCCGAATTTCATCTCAAGACTCCTTCATTTTTCTGGTCGAAAACGTCGGATTCGAACCGCTACTCGTCGTCCCAGACGACGCGTGTTACCATTACACCACGTTCTCGTTATCCGGTGAGATTTGGATCATACCAAATCAAACACCCGTCTCTTCAGCTCTTCCATATTGCCATCCGCCTCATAGAGGCCGGCAATCCTCGCAGCGCTGAAGAACATCTTCACCATCTTCAAAAACATGATCTTCAACCTTTTGTCTTTATTATTTGTGCAGGTCTGGGCACCGCACATTGGAGTGCGATATGGGGATTGAACCCACGATTTCAGCTTGGAAGGCTGACGTGTTGCCTCTACACTAATCGCACATCATGGCTACCGAGGCTGGAGTTGAACCAGCAATACAGGAGTCAAAGTCCCGTGCCTTGCCGTTTGGCTACTCGGCAATGATTGGTAAAAAGATGCCTTTCTCATTCACTCCGCAAAGTGCGAGCTTTCACCAAGCCGTCTTGCCACGCATGGCAGACCTGTCGCCGCTATGGCTGCCGCAGCACCGGTGGGCTCTGGCGGAGACGGTGTGATTCGAACACACGGTAGAGAATTTCCCTACGACGGTTTAGCAAACCGCTGCCATAAACCACTCGGCCACGTCTCCAGAAACGGAGTGCAGTTTTTCAGCTCTTAATGTCTGTTGCCCTGCACCGTGGCGTCCTCTCATTATGGACTTATCGGCGTTGCTCTCCGTCGTGTCGCAATTGCTATCGGTTTGTGTTCCGTCCGGCTCTGCGCTTTTAAGCGCAACCACGGAAGGGAGCGACCCTGCACATTGAGGGAAGCGGGCTTCGAACACCCCTCTAAAACCAGGGTTCCGGACACCTGGCAAATCATTATCGCCCGTTATTTTTTATAGACCAGCCGCCCGGACTTGAACCGAGGTCGCACGCTGTACAGCCGTGTGCAGCCACCTGACCAGCTGGATCATGGTGCCGACAGCGGGACTTGAACCCGCACGGGATAACCCATGGGATTTTAAGTCCCAAACGTCTGCCAATTCCGTCATGTCGGCATAGTGCTTGTTCTCGGACAGCGGCAGCTCCTGTCCCGTACCCAAAGGCCAAGCAAAGCCTGCATCTTTAGCAGTTCTGCCTTGAGGGAAGGATTGCTGAAATCGGATCGTGCCGGATTCGAACCGACGCCCTTCGGTTGCGCTGACCAACGCTCTGACCAGCTGAGCTAACCACCCGAAATCAGCTATAGACTTGAAGAGCCCCTCTTGCTCTTCGCACGGTACGTTCTTTGGCGGGGCAGGTAGGATTTGAACCCACGGACGGTTGCCCGTCAAGAGTTTTCAAGACTCCCGCCTTAAGCCACTCGGCCACTGCCCCGAAGGAATCCATGAGAGGATTCCGAAAATCATTGACACTCGATAGCGTCATCAGGAATGCGTTCTAGTTCAGCGTCATAGAACTGAACGGCTCCGGATGCAGCAACCGCGCAGTAAACTGTGTCCATATCGTAGAGTTCGCCAGCTTTCGTTTTCTTGGGACTGTATTTGTCGTACTGCTCAGGAATGATCCTGTATCGGTTTCCAAGAAACGAGAAAGCGTTCTCTGTATCCACAACCGCAGAGATGAGCTCCTTAACGCCGTTGTCGCGGCGGATACTCATGCTCCTGTCTAGCTTTGTTCGGCTCGTTTTTTTCTTTCGCGGCTTCACGCCGTATCTTTTTTCAGCCTTGTTGTCTGCGTACTCCATCATACCGCGAAAGCAATCATCTTCTGCTTTCATCAGCATATCATTTCTGTTCACATGTACGCCGCTATATACAGTGTCTTCCACAAAGGATGGGCAAGACGATACAGGAATTTCTCGCTTCCCATTCATAATCTGTTTGTAGTCGGTCACTATATCGTCAGCGCTGCCCATGATTAAAAAGTATCCTAAACTGGAAAGGAACATCTTGACTTTGTTCTCTGGAGAATACGGATTAGAACTTGTAATGCCCACCCAATTCTTCTCACAATACCAAGCCCATTCGTTCAGAAGGTCTTTGACAATCTGAATGCGTTCATCCAGACAAGATGCCTTCACCTTCTTTACCGTGCCATTGGGCTGGAGGATGTTATATCCTGTTGCCAATACGTTATCCCTTCCCTCAGTATATATTAAACAAGATCACTTTTTGAAATCAAAGGCTATATGGAACCGTGCTTTTTGAAAAACGCTTGCATGGTTTAGAGACTGCAGTTGGCAGCGCATAGTAGTCAGCCCTGCAGCACAAACCCCAGTCACCGTTTGGGCCAATGAAATGTTTGCAGTTGCCGCAGATATTCTTGCCGCTCAAGTCGGCGTTATAGAAAGCACAGCCTCCAGCGCTTTTACTTGGCAGACACATCGCTGCGGTTAACTGACACCATTGTCCTTTGGCATATTTACAACCCTCACACATCCTGCCAGAACTCCTCTCGCGAATCTCCAAGCACACCCGGATTATCGCGGAAGAATTCGAAGAAGTTTGCCTCGTCCGATTTATTGTCGCAGAACAATTCTAAATCGTTGTTGCAGTTCTGAATCAGAAGCGCCAATGCAACGTACCGCGAGATAAACGACTTCAGGTTGAAGCGGCTCCCGTCAGAGCCTATCAGCCACACAGTGCCATGGCTCTTTTGAACCGCACGTTCAAATGCAGAAACCTCGACATCGCTTCTCAATCTCATTTCTTCCAGACTCCTTGTCAACGTAGGAGTATTCCGTGCCAGAATCGTTTGATGACAGCGTGGTGGATAAAATCCTCATCAGCAGCATACGAAGCGATTCTGGCATAAAATTCACAGACAGTACTGATGGTTCTCATTTGCCGGCAGTTCTCCGTGCCAATATGCCCATTGATCGTTGTACTCGCGGATGATCTTCTGGACTGCACGGCGGTAGTAACCTCCATAGGCTTGGCGTGTACCGCCGTAGGATTCAGATAGGTCAACAATCGAATACCCTTCCATCAGCTTTTCGACCACGAAACGTTCACTTTGTGACAACTTCGTAACCGCAAGCAGACGGTCGAAATCAATGTACAAGCAAATGATGTCCTCGATTAAGGGAGCAACATCGGCTGCATCAATGATGCTCCCGGAGGTTTCACGAATAGGCGCGAGTTTCGCCCTCTGTTCGATCTACGTCTTAACGACTACCTCATCGCTCAGCGGAGCGTATGCAAAATTGATACTGCCTTTCGTCACTCCCATCACCTCACTTTGTTTTGTGTGAGGCCATCGAAGCCTTCAGCTCTTTGTACTGAGCGTCAGCGTCATCCAGCGCAGTTTGCAAAGATTCGATGTCGCGGCGCAGCATGTTCAGTTCTTTTTCAGCCTCATCGACGCGCTGCATGTTTTCCAGAATACCGGAGACATGGTTGAACAGCAGATTGGAAAGCCGCGTTCTCGCTCCGGGAATTCCGTTACCGCGACGCTCTGCGTCATGAAGTGCCTCCAGCGCATTGGAGATATCGTTGTACAATTCACTCATGCGCAGCATCTCATTGGAGCAAGCTATTCAGCGTATCACTAATCAACGCCTTGGTGATTCCTTTCAGAATCTCGTTGGCAACAGCCCCGCGATCTGCGTTCAAGCCTTTACTGATCACATCGCCGATAGCATACGCCAGTGCATAAGTCACATCCGCCAGAGCCTTCGCGTCGCTTACATCAGTCGGAAAGATGACATGCGCATCTGAATCTTCGTCATTCTCGGTATACGCCACCGTGATGAGATTGGTTTTCTTCTCTTCGACAGGCTTCTCGGTGGGAGTCTTTTCCTTCTCCGGCTCGACAGGCTTTTCTTCCGTCTTGCCGACCTCGTTGGCAACGGCATCGCACATGCCTTTCAGGATCGCGGCCATCGCCTCGTCACAGTTCATTCCACGGGTCAGCGCATCAAACATCGTCATGATTTCAAATCCTCCAGTCGTTTAATAGAGTAATAATTAAATACAATATATAGAGTTTACTTTATACTGTTAACTCAATATATCATATTTGTTTATTTACATACTTAAATCAATAGACAAATAAACATTTAATCAATATATTGCACTGGTTAGTTTTAGTATTTAGTATCTATTGAAACCTTACTCACATAAATATTAACTATTTATTGTTTTACTCATCTTATTCAATCTTACTTATCTTACTAAATCAATCTATTGTATTACTCAGTTAAATCAATTTACTATAAGCTGTTGTTATTGCTGGTGTTGTTGATGTTGTCGTTACACCTATAATTGGGGCGATTTTTCAAAAAACGTTCCGGGTAAAATAAAACTTTTTGAAAAACTTTTGCAGGACAATATAAGAGTATGTACCTCCTTTTTGAGTTTCTACTGGAGGACTCTGGCTGGAGGTAAAGCATAGAACAAACGTAATCCATACACCTGTAATACATAGCACATTACTTGAGCGGTTTCTGGATTAGAATGCTATATAAGAATAACGATAGTGTCATAACCGCCATAGAAATTGTGTGCGGTTTTGCTTCGATTGGCGTCGAACTCAAAAAGAGAGTTTCATCTAGTTATATGACAGGCATATGGTTTCTAAAAGTATGCTATACTTTTTCAACGTAAAATACAGTTATGTTAAATTGATTTTATTTCGTTTTCGGGTAAATCGCCGTTTTCGTGTTACCTTGTCAATGTCGAAAGCGACAAGCCGAAAGGCAAGTAGCCGACGATATATCCCCTGCACCTTGACAACCGCATAGCAGTAGCCCCTGCAACAAAAAAGGGCATGATATGCAACGCATAGCAAGTTTGTACTATGCTTGTTGTGTTAAGTGGCTGATGTTCAAATAGAGCAAATGACGCCCACAATGGCTACACCCTTGACAGGGCAACCCGTCTAAATCGCGGGGATAAGTGTAGAGCTTTGCAGACGCAACGAACCATAGGCAAATACTACTTTGTGTTATGTATCAAGTGGGCATTGCGTAGAACCTTGTTCCCCTTTGGGGAAAGTGGGTATTACTGTGTGGCTATATGCCACTGTGATAAAGCTAAAACAATGCGGCAGTATACCCTACGCCCACACTCCAAACAGGTTTTGAATACAGCCCACTTTGTGGACTACTACCAAATCTGACAAAAAGAAAGAGGTATAAATCTATGAAGTACACTGCTATTCAGAACGAATCCCTTGATTCCCTGTACGCTACTGTTTCTGACAAGCGTCAGAAATGGGCACAGGCTACATCCACCTCCGCGAAAGAGAAGGCGGAAAAGGCTTGCAAGGAAGCGAAAGCGGAATTTGAAACCGCCGTGTTCAAGGCGGTTATGGTCAAGTGCTTTGAGCAGGAAAACCCGGTGACGGCATTTGTTTCCGATCCGGTTATGCCCCTGCTCAAGGTGACTGAAAAGTCGATTGACAGAACGCAGGTTATCCGTGAACGCATGATCTTCAACTTCTTCAAAGGCTTTGAAAGCATGGAAGGCGTTTCGGTTGACAAGCGCAACAAGTATTGCCCTGCTTCCGACTGGATGGAGAAGGTTGAAGCAGCCCGCAAGGCTTGCGTTGGCTATGTCTCCATGTTGGAGAAGTCCGAAGAAAAGCAGGATGAACATTGCGTTCAGTTTGAGAATATCTTTGACAGCAAGAAAACGCTCAAGCCGCTTGAAAAGGAAAATAACAAATTCTCCAAAAAGGCTTGCAAGCGTGCTTTGAACGATATGGTTAAAGCACTGTTTGTTACACCGGAAGGCGAAACCGCGTTCCGTTGTCTCAAGGACAATCAGGTTGAATCCGTTCTTGCCAAACTCAACAAGAGCAAGAACGGTGAATCCGTTTACGCAAAGAACGCTCAGGAATTTTTTGCCGCTTGCGTTCCGATGCTCATTGCTTACGTCAACGGAACCGAAATTAAGCAACGTTTTGTTAAATTTACCGAATCGGAAAAGGAAGCACTCAAGTGGGATGCTCCTTCCGTTCCTGCCGCCAAGTAACAACCAACATGACACAACTCATCTCCATAAGGTGGGTTGTATTCAGAATCTGTTTGGACTTTTCCGGTATAAGATGAAAACTTCTGCCATGAAAAGTTGCCCAACTCAATGGGTGTTATTGCAAAACGGACGGCGTCCGGTGGACGTGTCCTTTAGCTTGGGGAAGTGTTTTGCAACAAAAATATCGCTGTGCGGTGTACAGGATGTTTCAAGTTGAGTTGGTCTAACGTCACGGTGAGTTTTTCAACTTGTACTGAGTGTTCATATCAGTACCTGTGATTTTAACAGGGCATAGTTTGCCCTAGAAAGAAGAGGTATTTTATGAACGAAATTATTACCGTTGGTCTTTGTGAATCCCGTCATCCGATTCCGGTGGAAGAGTATATCTTCCCCGAATCCGTGAATCCCGTTGACTTTGACGGGATGTACAAAACGGTGGAAGAATTTCTGACGACCCGTGTTGGAGTTCGGCAGGGATTTTCTTCCCCGTTGAACTCCAATGATTACACCGATATTCGGTGTTTCCTTGGAGAACGTAGGCTGGTTGTCTACGTTACAGGGTTAACTGCTGCGACTGCGGCAGTTATTCGAGCCTGCGCCTATAACGGCGTAGAGCTTACCCTTATGCACTACGACCGTGAAAGCGGTCAGTATGTGCCGCAGAGGATATTCTGAAAAGGGTATCCTCTTTTGTATCAGAACAGGTACTGATACGAGCACTCAGCGCGGAATTTTCATTCTACCGGGAAAGTAAAAGGTGTGGAATTGCCCACGCCCCATCAAGTACGCATACGAAATGCGGAAATTTGGGGCAAAACTGCGTAGCACCTAACGCGCCCAGTACGGGAGTGACAGTCCCTTGTGACAGGCTGTGCGTGAGTCGAACTTTGGGTCGATGGAATAGACGGTTCCATAGGCACACGTCTATACAAAGATACCGGACATTTGCCGGCGTTATGCGCGGGATTTGCGCAGACGCGACAGGTCTATACGGCGGTTTCTGCGCCTTTCGGGAGTCGTCCCGTTTGGCGTGCAATGTATACGAGAGCCTATCTTCCGTCTGTGGTGACGGGCAGACTGTACAATGCAGAATTTCTGTGTTGTGCGGTTATGCCTGTCCATATAAGGGCGCGGAAAAGCTGTGCCTTTATATGGGCAGACTATGCCCTAGGAGGTGAAAATCTGTGATTTCAACAAATGTGGAGGCGTTAGCGGACATGCAGCGCCTCCAGCCGGGAACCCTTGGGCGCATTCTGTTCTGGGAACAGGGGCACTTTGGGGAAACGGCAGGCATTACCGTAACCGTTCGGGCGTATGACACGTCGGAAGAGGTGGACGTGTACTATGCAGGCGGCGGAATTATCGGCATGCTTTGCAATAATACGGGCAGTCTGTCTAATTTTTGTGTGGACGATATGGATTTTCGTTCGCTCAAAAATGCGGAGATTCTGCCCGAAATGTACAGGAGGTGTTTGCATGAGCAGACGGCTTGACCTGTACGACCCGTATGTCATCCGTAAGTCTGCCCATCCGGCAGATGTGCGGCGATATGCAGTAATAGATATGAAGAAAATCTGTCCTGTCTATATCTGCAATGGGTATGGAGGCGCGGAACTCTACATGCGCTCATTGGGCGATTCAATGCGCTATATGGTGACGGCGTACAATGGGCGTAGACCGAACGGTGTGCAGGCTTAATCTGTGCGGTTTGAAAAGAGGCTGTTTCTGTTGAAATGACCTCTTATTTTTGTACAAAAAAATGGAGGTTTGTATGGAAAAATTCTATCTTCGCCCTGTCGATGGGCGCAAATCCTTCTACCATAAAGCGGTTGTGTTGGAAGAAGGTAACCGTTTGACGCTCCGCTCCTACAATACGGACGTTGCGGAGTTTGACCGCACGACCGGAAAAATCAAACGCCTCTGGTCTGGCTATTCGGCAACGACCATGCGTCACATCAACGCATTTGTGCGCTATTGCGGACTTGTTGGTGTTGGTGGGAAAAAGTGGTGGGAGGCGCTTCAGGTATGAGGACGACCACGACAACCGTGAAAGGGGTGTAATTTATGCGTAAGGAGATTCAGGAGATTGTTGCTTTGATTTGTATTGTGGCGGCAATCATGGGCGCATTCGTGTTGGGCATGTGGGCAATGTGGTGCTGGACGAGTCCCGCAAAATCTGTCGTTTGGGTAGATGACGGTATCGTCTATGTGAAAACACCAGACGGCAACATCTGGGAGCATTGGCTGGAGGATGAGGCAGAATGAAACCGGAATTTGTGCGCATGTTTTGGATGTTCGTGAACTTTGCTCTCAAGGTAGGCGTAATCACTGGCACTTCCATTCTCTTCTTTGCGGTCATAGGCGTGCGTGTCTGTGATGATTTGGAAGATGCGGAGTTTGTCCATGCCTGTGAATTGGCACATGCACAGCCTCTGATTCGCAGACGGAAGAAAGTCGTCAGGAATGTGAGGCGGAAAAATCATGCAGGATTGCTATAAAACCATTGGCAAACATCTGTTCATTGCTTACCCGCTGTATGCGGAAACCTATAATCCGATCATCATTCTTGCTAACACGCAAGAAGAAGCGGAAACCATCGCTTCTGAGCATTGGTGTGGTCGGAAATTGTTGGTTCGCCGAGTACGGCAGTTGGAGAATCCGCAGGTTTATGAGTAAGGAGGAGTAAAAATGTATAACCTTGTGAAACCGTTTAACTATGATGCGACTAAGAATCGCATCAAGCCGCAAATGCAGAAATTTCTGAAAGAAAATTTGACGGCTGATGTGCCGAAACCGACGGAGTTGGCAGACCGGTGCGCAATTGATTTAACCGACTATATCGAAATCATGGTGGAATGCCATGGGCAAGAATCGCGTGGCGCTTCTTCGGAACTGTATGGGGCAACGTCTACACTTGGGGCATTCTGCACTGCCGGGATCCTCAAGGACGATTGGTTCGATACGTGGATCCATCTGGCACGAAAGATTCTGTTCGATGAACTCCGCCGTTGCGGAATCCGCAAATGTGACGGCTACTTTGCCTATGACGGCAAGGACGATTGAGGAGGTACGGTTATGGGTCTATTTGAACGCGAGACTTTCTGCGAAATCCAGAAGTCCGGCAAAACCATCACCGTGTCTTGCTATGAGAAGCGCTATAACTATCACGGCGAGGCATATTATGCGCGGTTCAATGGCATTCAGTCCAAACAGCGCAAGCGTGTACTCGATTGGGCAGAAGGTATGCCTATGGATATTCGGAAATCTGTCTGGAATTTCTTTGGATTGGGAGGTCGGAACTATGGCAAAATGGCAGAGCTATAAGCGGTTTCGTATCGTCGATACGATCAGCCGTGAGTACGTGGATACCATCGACGCGACGAACGGGAAGGTTGCTATGCAAAAATTCCGTCACCGCATGATGAACACCGGCATTTATGAGATTCGCAAGATGGGCAATGAATGGCACATGCTGTCCTCCTATGGGTCTCACTTCAAAGCCGAACTGATGTGCGGTATCGGCGGTGAAGTCGTACAAAAAATCGAAAAACGGAACGGCTGTATGGTTGTCAATGGCATCTGTGGAGAAGCCAGCTTTGTTGGCGCAAATGCGAAGGTCGCAAAGGAACAATATATTCGTATGTGCATTGACGATGCGCTTCGGCACCTCCCGGAATGTCTTAGAGGAAGAATTTAAGCGATGAAGGCGCATAATATTTCTGCCTGTCGGTTTGAAAATGGTGACATTTGGAAAGTTAGGTATTCGATATGTATACAACTTCAAAGAAGTGGGAAAGTTTTGAACCTCAAAAACTTCCCGGCGTTGAAATCTATGGGGCAAAAGAAATTGCACAGGTTTTTGGAATCGGTTTATCAACGGTTACTCTCTGCATGACTAACAAAAACTCTTACAATAAAATTCTTGTACAAAAGGTTAGAAAATTTGCAAAGGAAGTTGGATATAAACAGAAAAATTCAAAGTATTGGGAGAATTTTGAACCTCAAAAACTTCCGGGCGTAGAGGTCTATACTGCTGCGGATATTGCGAAAATCTTTGGAATTTCTGAGGGTTATGTTTGGAATATTATGGGAGGAATCAAAACTTGTTCTGCTCCTCTTCGGGAAAAGGTTTTACAATTTGCACAATCAGTTGGTTATGATGGCAAAACATCTTGCTGCACACGAGGTGCAAAGTTGCGTGGGTTTTCTTCTATGGAGCAACGCGATGAGCATCTTAGAAAGTTACGTGAAATGGGATACTCAAATGCAGAAATTGCCAAACTCTCTGGATATGGATATGAACACATGTTTGAATTGCTTGGCCCTCAGCCGAAAGAGATCACGCAAAAATCTAGGGCTCGCGCTGGGAAAATCCGCTCCATGAAAGCGCAAGACCGCAAAGAAGCATCTGCTGAAATGAAGCGCAAACAGGAGATTGCGGAAGCTAACGTCAAGGTCGAAGAATACCATGCGGCGCTGGATAAGTTAACCGCTCTTGATGAAGAACTTGCACAGCTCAAGATGAAGTATCTTTCTGCCAAGGCGGAAACAAAGAAGCTCCGTAAGGCAATCCCGAAATGCGCAACCGTACCCATTCGGGAGCTTACTCAGCAAATTCCAATGGGAATTGAACATTAAACACAGGGAGCCGGAATTTCTGGCTCTCTCTTTTAGTGCTCGACCCGGAACAAATCGGCACTATATCGCCCCAATTAAAACCGAAAAGGAGGAATTGTCATGAAAGTATGTGACGAAGGGGTTCGCAATCTGGCTTGCGGAGTGTGCGCCAAAGCGGTGGAGGATTATGTCCGGCTGAAAAAGCGGATCCGCAAAGCAGAACATGCTAAACCGGATGAGCTGTTCCGCTATCGGCAGGTAAAAGAATTTATTCGCAGTCAGACCTTCACGGAGTATTCCGGTGGTCTGGATGGGCGCAAGGTTATTGCGGAGTTGGATAGGAGGCATGGCAAACATGCGGCACAGTGACCGAACCATGCGTCTCATTCGCAAGATGGAGGAGCGCGGCTACCACTATGACGAGCTGGAATCTCATTCTGGCTGGTGGCATTTCTTCGGTGCGTACAGCACCATGGCATTCCAGACATGGAAAGAAGTAGAGGCATGGTTGAAAGAAACGGAGGATTTGTATGGAGCAGAAAGTTGACATTTATCAGGAGATCACCAATCGCGTAATTGCTGCGCTGGAAAACGGAACCGTTCCGTGGCAGCAGCCTTGGGTTTCTGTCAACGGCATAGGCGCATACAACCGCGTCAGCAGAAAGCCCTATTCTCTGCTCAACCAGATTATTCTCGGTCAGCCGGGTGAATGGGCGTCCTTCAAACAGTGGCAAGCGGCAGGTGCTCATGTCAAGAAGGGAGAGAAATCATCGCTCAATGTGTGGTGGAGTGTCTTGACCTTTCCGAAGAAGGATGATTCCGGCAATGTGGAACGGGATGGAAACGGCAGCCCCGTTATGGTATCCGTCCCGAAACTCAAGTGGAATCGCGTGTTCCATATCTCGCAGGTGGAGAAAAATGAGGGCGGCGTTATGGAACCCGTCATTCAGCCGGAACCCTTGCCCAATGGCGTGAAACCTGTAGAACTGGCTGATAAAACGCTTCTGGAATATCTGGACAGGGAGCATATCCGTTTGGAAGAAGGCGGCGACCGCGCCTGCTATTCTCCATCGTTTGACCGCATCTGTCTGCCGGAACGCGCTCAGTTCAAGAGTACGGCAGAGTATTATTCCACCGCATTCCATGAGGCGGTTCATTCCACCGGGCATAAGTCACGGCTGAACCGGATTGAAAAAGACGCGCATTTTGGAAACACGGAATACAGCAAGGAAGAACTCTGTGCGGAAATGGGCAGCGCTATGATTCTTCATACGCTGGGCGTGGATACAGAATCCAGCTTTGCCAACACGGCGGCATATATCAAAAGCTGGCTCAGGGTTCTTAAGGGTGACAATAAATTTGTCGTCGGCGCGGCATCCCGTGCGGAAAAAGCCGCAAAGTTCATTCTCAATATTGAAGAAAAAAGGAGTGCTGAAAATGCGTGAGGAGCTTGAGCTTTCGTCGGAACAGTGCGCTCGTATCGACGAGATTGACGCCAAGGTGTATGAACTGTGCAAACTTCTTACGGAGGATTGCAATTTGCCGTGGGATATGGAACTGATTGGGCCTATCGCCGATTATGCGTCGGAATGGCTGACAAAATGCGGTAAGCGCGTTCGTTTTCCCGCTATCGTGTGGGACGATCAGGGTGAGGAAAGTTGTATCGAGGAATATGTTGGGGAGGGTCAGCCGTGAATACGAAGGTTGTTGTGGAAATTAAGCAGGGCGCAACACGTTTGGAGGAACTGTTTTATTTCAACGCCTATATCCTCCAGCCTGTCTTTGAGGCGGTCAAGCAGAACACTGTTTCTTACGAATCCGATTTGGCGTATGACATTTTGAATATCTATCAGTGTTTGGAAAAAATGAGCATTCAGGATTTCAAAAATCAGGAGGTGCAAATCTATCGTCTTGGCGTTCGCAAATGTGGAACGGACAGTGAATCTATTATGAAAATTCGCGGAGATTCGCTTGCTTATATTGGCGGCGTGTTTGTTCTTACTGGTTACTGGGATGAGGAACAGAACACTTTTACACTCCGTTTGCGCAAAGAAAAGGATGGTTGATGATATGTTTATCTACACAGATGATATCTGGACTCGTTTCGGCACTCTTGATTACACCAAGAGCATTATGGAAGAGCTGGAAGATCATAAGAAGAAAGCGTCTGAGTTCACAGACGAAGAAGCCTATGAGTTTGCGGACAATGAGGCTCTCGGCGATTGGGAATATCTGATGGAGTGCGTTCGGGAGCTGGATGCAAAGTCGCCGTCTTATTGGATTGCAAAAGGGGATCTTGGGTTATGGAATGTTCATCATGCTGGCGGCAAGATATTTGACCGATTGTATACGGCAATCACGGAAATGACGCTCGGAATGGATTCTGTCACCATTAACGAGGACAGGCGTGGGAATGTGACGGTGAAGTGTACGTATCACGATAGCGTGTATACATCCAAAATTCGCCGTTTGAATAAGAGAGGTTCCTATACTTATGAGCACAGTTCCGTTTCTAAAGACCTGCGAACAAAGATTGAGCGTTTGTTCAAACCAACATACAGCAACAGCGCTCGTCTTGCAGAAGCTATCGGTTGGTGGTAAGGAGGGTTGACAATATGTTGATTTATACGAATGATCTCTGGAAACTGTATGGAGATCTTGAGAATGTGAAAAAGGTCATGGAAGAAATTGACGACGACGGCAGAACTGCCGACGATTTTACTGATGACGAGGCGTACTCCTTTGCTTATCAGGAGATGGATGACGAATGGGATAACCTGATGGAAAACATCCGTATGCTTGATAAGAAGTCTCCGTCCTGCTGGGTTGTCGCGGCAGATTTGGAACTCTGGGATGGTCATCATGCCGGCGGTAAGATTTTTCAGAAGTTGGAAGACGCCATCTATGGGATGGTCAGCAAGATGGATTACATCACCATCGAAGAAAGTGCATACGGCAATGTGGAATTGTCCTGCTCTCATCATGACGGAACGAATCGGTTTGTTATTCGCAGGCTGAACAGTACCGGAGAGTACGCCTACCTTCACAGTTCCGTTTTTGATGACCCGCGAACTGTTGTAGAACGTCTGAGAAAGCCGAAGTACAGCAGCAACGCACGTCTGATGTCTGCCTTTGGTTGGAGGTAATGTCATGGCAACCGCCTACAAACTTTTTCGATTGAAAAGTGGTCGATTATATCCACTTTATGTCCTGCCAAATCAAGAAGTGCCGATTGGCGTATGGCTGCAAGCTCAATCGGGTGAACGCCTACCCTCCGGCAAGGTCAAGGCAAAGCTGGGCAAAGGGCTCGCCTATCGCCCAGGCTGGCATTGCTCGGATATCCCACTGGCTACCCATATCGGCAGGAAGAATGCGGAGGGCAACATCGTGTCCATGCATCCGGATACCGTTTGGGCAGAGGTGGAATACGCAGATTCGGTTTCCTATGCGCCGGAGGCAATAGCTAACGGGATGCGCGGCACAAGATTTAATCCGCAGAAGGCTTGCCTCGATCATATTCCAGAGGATGGATTCTATCGCTACAAGACTAACCCCAAAATGTTGGGCGAATGGATTATCTCTGGCGCTATTCGCGTTAACAGGATTCTCACTGATGCGGAAGTAGCACAAATTTGCAGAGTGCACGGTTATGAGCCGCAAAGAAGGGAAATCACAGCATGATTGAAATGAACCGCTCCAATATCAAAATTGATCAGGAGATTGATATCGATCCATATTGGTATCCTCCGATGTGTGTCTCTGCCTATGTAGAGACATGGTTTGGTGTGAATGAGAAGTTCGGTCTACACATCCCCGACGATGACAGTACATGGGTGAATCTGTATGCAATCTATAATCCCCGTGAGGACTTACTGTTTATGGAATACTACGTCGAAACAGATTCATCAAGTTCAGGGCCATTTTCTTATACGCCGACTGATGCAGAACGGCAGACGATCATCGAGATGGTTGAAGAAAAGTGCATGGAAGTTGAAGGACTTTCCTGTGTGGATACTTTGAAAAAGTATATGTGAGGAGGATTTTTATGGGACAGTATTATATGCCGACGTTGATTTCTCAGGATGGTACGATTCATTCCTTGTATTCTCATTTTTATAACAATGGGCTGAAGCTGATGGAGCATTCTTACATCGGCAACGACTTTGTCAATGCAGTCTGCACGCAGATCTGGCATAAGCCTACGGTCGTCGCATGGATTGGCGACTATTCCGACGAGCCGTATGAGGGTGAGTATTGCAAAGATATTCCAGAAGATCGGTTCATGGAGATTTACCGCGCAGTATGTGGCGAAAACAAGGAAAGCACCCGGATTTATCCCAAACCATACGGACACCTGACCATGAAAAATCGCCGTCGCTATTTGGTCAACCACACAAACCAGACCTATATCGACATGCAGGAATACATCCAGCGCAATCAGTGGCATGAAAGCGGAACTTGGACGAAGAGATATAAGAATGGGCGAGTTGACCAGAAACGATACGACTATGATATGTGTGTTCATCCGCTCCCACTGCTTACTGCTTGCGGAAATGGTCGCGGCGGTGGTGACTACCATGATTGCTTCCCGGACTATGACAAGGTTGGAACATGGGCGTTCTGCGAAATCGAGTTGACGGGAAAGCGACCGAAAGATTACAAGCAGGTCATGTATCACTTCACAGAACAGGAAAGGAGCGAGTGATTATGAGCTATCATTACTGGACGACGGATGGCTTTGGGTTTTGCGTGGACGATATTCATACTACGCCGAAGCGGTTAATGGAATTGGCGGCGATGAATAAGAAAGTGCTGCGCCGGGTTGAAGAATATCTGAATGAAGAGCATCCCGGATGGACGATTGAATCCTTGAATATGGAAGATTTCAACGATCTGGAAGGTGATTACGGAGAAACTGGTTTGGCATATGTCCTTTATGAAGTTATCTTTGCAGAGTTGACTGTTACTGTCACATCGGATTTCGACAACAGGTACTATATTCTGTATGAACCGTCCTATCCGTGGTCTATTCCGGATGGCGAAGAACACCTAACAGAAGAAGACGTTTTGAGGATATTCCTGGAATACATTTCGGTTGTAACGGATGAGAATATCTTCATTTACTATCAGAGTGTGGAAAATGGAGGCTGATTATAATGGAACAAAAGCTGGTCATGAATTGCGGCAAGTTCCGAATTGTTGCTGAAATTTATCCGAATAATGGAACGGATATTCCACCAGAGATGTGCGTCTATCTGGAAGATCAGGAGGGAAAGTTGCAGCAGGATATCTGCCTTGTTCGTAAGCACTTGCAATGCGATGTTAAAACGATGCAGTTCAAAACCTACGACAACTTGCTTGATTTGCTCATATGGGGCGATGGTGATAGCGAGGATTATACTCATCACCAAATGATTGCCATTCATGATTTCGAGGAGGATGAAGATTCTTGACAATCACAAAGGCATTCAATGATATCCGCCAAGTCAAAGGGTGGAAGATGAATGAAATCATTAAAACCAGAGAGCCGCGTGGTTTGTTCTGGTATTTTGACGAGCAGGCTCATGTGTACGTCGGTTGTGACAACCAGTATGGCGATGCATGGACGGAAGAATTTGCCACGCGGTCTGATTGTATTGCATGGCTGAACCAATAAAGGAGGAACGATTTATGAGTCATTTTCTGGTGGGCGTTTTCTGTACGGATATTGAAGATGTGGACAACCTGCTGGCTCCTTATGATGAGCAGAATGAGGACTACTTCGAGTTCCAAGAAGACACAAGCGAAGATCTGGAAACCCTGCGCAAAAACTATGAAGAAGATGAAGAGAAGGATGGCATGATCTTTGAAGACTGGCTGGGTGGGTATAACGGCTGTGTCTTACGGGATGGTAAGCTCGGCTATATGACGAATCCGAACGCCAAATGGGATTGGTATGATGCGGATGGTGGTCGGTGGAGCAATGCTGGATTGTATCGTCTCAAACCCGGTGAAAAGCCGGATGAATGGAACCGCGTTAAGGTAAAGCAGATGGACTTCTCACCTGATAAAGAGAAGTATCGACAGGCAGAGAACTTTTGGGACGATTATGTGGAAGGTAAAGCGCCTGAAAAATATCCTCATACGTTTTTGAAACCGGAATATTATCGCAGAACTTACGGCACCAAGGAGTTTTATGCCAGTTATAACGCCGATGTCGCCCGCCCTTACGCTTTTGTCACACCGGATGGCGAATGGCATGAACAGGGACAGATGGGGTGGTTCGGCATCAGCACTGACACTCAGGAATCCATTGCTCAGAACGCCGACGATTGGCAGGAGGCTATTCAGGATTATCAAGGGCTGTATCTGGTCTATGTGGACTGCCACATCTAAGGAGGGTTCATTATGCTGAAGGACTGCGTTCCCGCTCATCCGGAAATTCATACGGAATATTATCTCGTCTTCGACGATGGGCATGGCAATGGGTTCTGGTTTCCATGCAACCATAAAGGTGCGTTTGCAAAACCGCTGAGTCCATGCGTACAGCGGAACTACGATGACTGTCTGCAAAACCCGCATCGGTTCGTCCGTTATAACGAGGTCGTCAAGGAGGTGCGTCATTTTACTGTCCCGGCGAGTGGCAAGTGTCGGTGCGGCAATACCGTGGAACTGATCGATGAATACTGCGGCGCTTCTCAATGCCATCAGTGTGGACAGTGGTATAACCTTTTTGGAGAAGAACTTCTTCCGCCCAGTGAGTGGTGTGAAAGTTGCAATGATTACTAAGGAGGTACATTATGAAGTACATTATGAGGCTCTTTATCAGAGATAAGGCGGCTGCGCAAGCCATCATCGACGCTTATCAGCAGTGCCGCAACTGTTCTGATTGTATTCTTCATACGCCGGAAGGGTGGCGGTGTTCTTACCAGTATGAATGTGCCATGCGATATCTGGAAGATCATCAGGAGGACAAGATATGAACTTTGTTCTTGTTGAGGCGCGTGTTGGTCATATTACTTCTTGGTTCTTTCAGACTTATACAGAAGCTCACCGCTATATGATGAAGCTGCTCAAGCAAACATTAGATACCTGTTACAGCGATGAAGAAATTCCGTATTGGGAAGAGATTATACTGTGGGAGCAGTATAACGGTGGATTCTTCGGCTTTTTCGGTGATTGTGCTTATGCCGATACCGGTTGCTATACACATGAATGGCAAATTTTTTCTGTTCATCAGGAAGAGCATGGCTGTCCACTCATAAAGAAGGTGGAGAAATGAACTATCAGATCAACCGCGTTCAGGATCACTATGAAGTCTACTCCTATGGGCGGTTTGTGTGCAGTGCCGACACCTTGGAGGAAGCCGTTCAGGAATTGGAACATGAAAAGGAGAAGCTGGAATCATGAAGATTGTTGTGCCGTGCGACGTGGAAATCCGCCGCTTCTATCGTACCTATGTGACTGTGGATGAGAATACTTCCGATGCGGAGATTGTCCTCAAAGCTAAAGCGGAGATTTTGGAACATCAGGATGCTGTTTTATCACCCGACCCCGACCTTGATATTGAGGCGCATGATATTTTGAATGTCTGTTTGGATTCGGAAAACTGGCTTGAGGATATGGATGACGAGGGCGAACCTCATACGCCGTCCTCGTATCATGGCGACTATAGTCCCGGTAATCCGTGGGATGCACCCGGCATGAGCATTCGCGATTTTATCTGAGGAGGGTTTACTGTGTTCAGTTTGTATAATGTGCTGGTCAGTTTGCTGGGGAATCGGTTTTATCGCTACAGGAATAAAGGAAAAATCTGGTCGGATGGTGAGCAGCTGCTTACAAAGACAGAGGAGCTTGCCAATGCACTTGCGTACTTGATTGATTTGGTAGATGATTGCCAAACAACAACCGGATATTACGACCCAGAAGAAGACGAAAAGTTTGGCGAAGTAGACGAATGCACTGGCTATTATTATGTGTCGCTGTAAGGAGGTTTTGTTATGGGACAAAGACTTGTTGTTTCAGTAAGGCATCTCGGCGAGGATATCGCCCGAATCTATTATCATTGGTCGGCTTTTTCCGTCTCCGCTTTGGAGGAGGCGCGGAAAGTGGTAGAAACCATCTACGATGATGACGATATGTCTGTCAGGGCATTGCAGCTCCGCCTTATCCGTATGGTAGAGGAATCCGGAGGAGGTATTGACGGAGGAAAAAACGGCACTGAACTGGCGCGGATTGTCCCCATGTTCCCAGAGGAAGAGTTTAAGGAGAGCGGTGCCAGCCGGAATAATGGCTTAATTGCATTGAGTAAGAGCGGCATGGAGCATTTGCTGTATTGGGCAGAGGGAACCGTCGCGATTGATCTTGATGAAGACATGATCGAAAACGACGTGTACTATGACTATGATCTTGAATCCTATATGGAAGAAAACGACGCTGGTCAGGTACGTTTAGATGACTTTCCCGATATCGGTGTGGAGCTTTCATATTTCCCAGTGTCTTATTTGGATCATGTTCTTGAAAAGCTGCAACATCCTTATCTGAATGCCGTCCGTCATGGCAGTAGCATTTACCAGTTGATTGAGTGAAAGGAGATTTTATTATGGGTTATTATGTCCAGCAAAAAGAAACGAGCGTTACCATTACCAAAGCAAACTGGGACAAGCTCCATATCGATCATCCGGAATTGTTTATGGAAAAGCCAGAACACGATGGTATGTTTGCGGAACTATTTGATGTAGATACACGATACGATAACGGCGATGTGATTTCGCTTTTCTATATGCCGGAGAAATGGTATGGCGACGATGTAGAAGAATGCCTGTCTATCATTGCTCCTTATGTGGAGGATGAATCCATGCTTTCTTTTGTTGGCGAAGATAACGCCATGTGGGGCTATTCATTCCGGCATGGGACATGGCACGAAATGTATGGCTCGCTGGTCTGCTCGGATGTAAGGTTGAACCTTCCTCATCTGAAGGAATACGTCTTGAAGTATCTGCCAGACAGTTCGGAACGTCAACAAATGCTGGATATTCTCGTCCAACTGCAATAAGGAGGCTTTCCATGAAAAATACAGATCGGATGAGTTGGAAAGACGGCTGGCATGTATTCGGGGATATGGGATACTACGTCGAAAACGGAAAGCTGATGCGCGGGATGATGGATGGTCGCACGGTTTATCCCTATCTTCCTGTGTCTAAGAGGTATGGCGGTGGCTGGGATGATGCCAGTGGGATTGTTGCTAACCGCCGAAACTTTAACCGTGTAAACTGGTTCTAAGGAGAAACAGTATGAAGAAGTACGTTGTAGAAATCGTTTTGCGCAAGGAAGTTACGGCAGAATCGGAGGATGAAGCCGTCGATATTGCTTTTGAAGAGTGGGATAACGAGCTGATGGAAACTCCCATCTCCGTTGCCGAGAACAGCTTTAGTGTTAGGGAGGCTAAGAACGATGAAAACTAATCCTTTGTTTTCTTTGGGAATGATAGTGGCAACCCGTGCAGTTGCTGATGCCATAGAGGGAGCGCCTGATACCTTTGGTGCTTTTGCCAAACAGTGTATGCGCCGTCACAGGACTGGTGACTGGGGCGACATGACAGAAGATGACAAGGCTATGAATGATGAGGCAGTTCGTCAGGGTAACCTCCGCATCTTCTCTGCCTATGAGAATCCGAACAATCCGGAATGGAATCTCTGGATAATCACCGAGGCAGACCGCAGCGTTACAACCCTTTTGTTTCCGGGCGAATATTAAGGAGGATAAATTATGCACGGTAGAATTTATCAGATTATCAAAGAGCCGATGCCGGATATGGTTGACTGGATCGGTTCTATCGATTTTGATTGTGACGGTTACTTCCTTCAGGAAGTGGCAGACTATGTGGATGATATTGATGAAAGGCTCTATGATGATGAACAGAAGACGTTCTTTGATGGGCTGACGGACGCCTGCTCGCAATGCGTTGGAATTATTCATGACGAAAACGGTGCCGGCTTTATCCTGTCGGATGGCTTCCGCGAAAAGTATTTCGAGAAAAGCTACGAAATCTTTCTGCGGACACTGGCCGAATTAAATCAGAATGTTTGTCAGGAAGCCTTTGTAAAAGGAGGTCTCGAACAGTCTGTAAAAGAAATGCGAAGTGCATTGGATGATAAGTTTGGTTCATATGTCATCTGTTCGGACTGGACGGGAGATATCGAAACACTGGATCACTTCATGCGGTATACAGCAGAACCCAATGTGAAGTACTACCTGAGAAACATCTTGGATTACCATTGGTAAGGAGGTACATCATGAACAATCTTTCGATTTGCAGGAATGGAAAATCCATCGTTCTCACTGATGAGGAAATGCTGGAAGCCTATCAGATTCTTCGTGAGCATTTACTTGAGCAGGAGTTCCTTCTCCGCTACTCCGATTCGGATACTATTACAGAGCTGGCGAAGGAGCTTCAACTGGATAATTCGGAACGCGGTATTTTGGAAGACATTCTGCTCTTGCCAGACAGCTTTTTCATGCACAGCGTTGCAGATGAGATGGCGCGTCTGTTGGATGCCGAAACCGATGAAGATTACTATTCGGATATGCTGTACTGCATCCTGAAAGAACACCTTCGTTACTACTTCAACGCTTACCGCAGCTAATCATTTGTCAAAACTGAATCGTCGTCTTTGGAACTGGGCTGGGTTTACCGGCTCAGTTCTTTTTCATGGGTCTTTGTTGGGAAAGGAAAACATTATGGCAATCAAACCGGAAACCATTCGCAAAATCAAGGAAGCACGGGAGCTGTTTGTCTCTCATCCGGAAGGCAAGATGCACGATATTCCCGCTATCACGGAATCTTGCCTGTGCAATCCGTTCTGCGAAAAGATGTCCAAGGATGCAGCCAATGTCTGTTCCAAATGCTATGCCAGAAATGGTCTCAGCTTTGAACAGGCAGCGGCGCTCCACTACGCCCGCAACACGGAACTTCTCAGCCAGAGCGAGATTCCCGACTACTATCTGCCCCGCTTCTATACGGATGTGGCACGGTTCGAAACTCATGGCGATTGGGTTAATCTGCAATCTGCACTCAATGAAATCAAGATTGCCCGCTTCAATCCCATGACGCACTTTACCGTCTGGACAAAGCGAGTGGATATCCTGCGTCAGCTGGCGGAAGCTGGTGTGCAGCAGCCGGAGAACTTTCACGTCAAGGTTTCCTCTCCTCTGCTTAACCAGTGCCTTCCGCAAAGCGTCAAGGAAGAACTGGCGAAAAATGGCTGGCGTGTTTCTTACTTCACGGTGTTGTCGCTGGATGCGCTGCTTGAAAAGTATGGGATGGGACACCTCCAGCAGCACGGAGACCAGGTGATTACCTGCGGCGGTCGGGAGTGCCGAAACTGTATGCGCTGCTATGGCGATCATCCCATGGAGGATGTGGTGGAGCTGCTCAAGCAGGATGCGTCGAAAGCACGTCGGCTTGGTATAAAGATTGCGTAATCGAAAGGAGAAATCAATCATGCAGAAAATGACTTGGCGAGAAATGACGAAGCTGTTCCGTGGCTACAACAAAACGAAACCGCCTATTGATCCCGTCCTTGGCTACATCATCTTCGCCCCGGAAAGCTACCAGAGGGAATACTCCTTGGAGTCCCGCACTTATATGGTGTGCAGCGATTGTAACTGGTTTAACAATCGAATCAGCAGTTCGCTCTATGGCGACTGTCTGGACGGAACGGATCGAGGCGTTCGCCTTGACTGCTACATGCAGGACTTTGGCAATAAAGGCGGATGGTTTGTGGCGGATTGTTATGTGGATGACTTTGTTATGGAAAAGATTCTGGCGGCAAAAACGAAAAACAGCAAGGAGGCTTTGTAATGCATAAGGTCTATGATCCGAGACTTCAGTGGAACACTGGCGACCAGTACGATATCGAAGAGTATTGCCCGGACTGTGAGCATACCATTCCTGTCCAGATTGACCGCAAGGATCCCGACTTCTTTGTTATCTGTCCGGTTTGCGGACGCAGACTGATGCTCTGCTCCATGTGCGGCGAGCGGTGCGATTGGAGAGAAGAAACCGGATGCCATATGAAAGACAGAAAGGTGGACTGGGATTTATGATGGAGTTAAATAAATGGATTTTGACTGATGACGATTGCGCCCAGTATCTACGTCGAACTGGCAATGTGAATTATGAAGGGTGGATGCTGACAGAAGTATCGGATGATGGCACCTGTGAAGTCCATCATGCCTTCATTAGCCTTACGGATTATGAACTTTTTTCTGAAGAGTTCGATGCAGAGTATCTGAATCCTTATGATTATGCCAACATTGAGGATGTTTATTCTCAGTATTGGGATGAGTGGGATCAGATCGTTGTGGAATACATCATGGAGACGGAGCTTTTTGAAACGCCTTGCTCGTTTGTCGGTTCCTTTGAGGAGTGCGAGCGTTATATTGTAAGCAAAATTTCATCAGGCCATTGACGAGTAGTTTGATATGGTGCTATAATGCCGAAACAGATACCAAATAATACAAATTCAAATCGGTTTCTCATTGCCAGCCGTTCCTTATGCGGCTAGGTTTGTTTTCTGCTTCGCTATTTGGAAAGGAGAATCGCATATGTCTGTTCGCGACCAGATTTTTTTCTTGGCTTCTGTGGAAGTCGAGCATCTTGTTCACTATGGGTTCATCGGTGATGCGTCTACATTTGATCTCGCTTCTGCCTGCTGCTTTATCGCAGAGGAATTGTCGCCGAATTATCAGGGACGGTTGAAGTTGAGCAAAGAAGATGTATCAGAGGTCATTTCTTTTGCTGCTCATGTTCTTCTTACAGCGTTTGGAAAGGAGAATTTGGAACAATGATGGCTTTGGACGTGCTGTATATTATCCTGCTGGCTTTTATCGCCGGACGTATCTCCTGCGTGATCGTTCCTGTGAAGCTGGATGCTGTAATCCATTGGTTCACCGCCGTAGAGGAAGAAGAGGAGGATGACGACGATGTATGAGACGATTGTTTATTATACGAGCGAAGATACTTTTGCCCGCATCTCGACCAATGAAATCAAGTGGAGGAACTGGGCGCACAAAATGACAGAGGAACATCCGCAGGAAGTCCGCATTCAGTCTGAAAGCGGAAACTATATTGTGGTACAGTTTCCCAAGCGTTACCTCAAGTTGAGCCCGCCGCGTCAGATGTCAGAAGAACAACGTCAGAAGGCAGCGGAGAGGCTGTCGGCTTGCCGACAGAACAAAGGAGGCGCATCCCATGATTGATCGTCCGGATGATTTGGGTAATCTGATTGCCTATTATGTTCCGCCCCTTGCGGAAATGCAGATGTCGAAAGAGGAGTATCGCCCTTATGCCAACTGGGTGCGTGTTCTCCACCCGGTGGAACGGGATTCCGCATATGTGCAGGAGTACCGGCTTCGTCCTTTTGATTTGTATGACGGTGTTCCTCCGTGGGAGTTCAGTACGGATACCCGGTGGAAGAAACTGCCCAAGGGCTGGACATACTCGACTGACTTGACTGCCTCTCGCCGCACCATCGACGAAAAACTCAAGGCGGAATGGCAGGAGTTCGCTAAGAATGCCAGCATGAAAGACCCGGAAAGCCTGCTTCTGGCTATTGAGAAAGGTTTCTTTGTTCCGCGAAACTGCACTCGCTGTCATGTGGAAGCAGAGATTATCAAGAACCAGTACCGACTCGTCTATAAAGCTGATCGTACCCTGAATGATAACGATACCCGCATCGTTCCCCGTTCCAAACTTTACTACACCTATGAAGAGGCTTTTGTTCAGGCAGAAGGAATGATTACTGACCGTTTGAATGAGCTGGAAAGTCTGCATCGGGCGGATGTTATCAACGACATCTGCGAAATCCTTGCCAAGGTGCCGGAAGCCTACCGCAAAGAGGTAAATTTCCTACTTCGCAACAGGGAATATCCTTGCGGTTTCTTTCTTCGCTATTTTGATGGTAAGGTTCTGCTTCGTTCTCGTCTTGGCGAGGACTGGGAAGTTCTATGGGAGGTGCCGAAATGTTTCGAGAAATAATCTCCACCCAGAAATGTGTGGAACGACATGGCGCTCTGGTCGAAAAGTTGAGTGCAGAAGAACGGCTGAAGCTCATCAGTGAAATCCTTGTGGATTACGACGGAGCACGCAGTATTGAGAGCTTGTGTGACCTCATCGACGAGGTTCGTGGTTATGCTGCGGCGGATCTCCCTACCGCAGAGTGGCAGAAGGACAATACATGTTCTCATTGCGGAGGCGAAGAACTGTTGGACGCTGAGTCTGAAGAGTATGAGGATAGCCTTTATTGTCCGCACTGCGGTATGAAAATGAGAAACAACGACAATGAAAGCTGGGATGATTGATATGCAGAACATTACTAAGCAAGACCTGATGCAGCTTATTGAGTTCCATCAGGCGGTGCTGCACCTGCGCAATAACGGTCTCAATGAAAAGCGTGCCATGGAGCTGGTCACGGAGGCGCTTCTCCGCCAGCTCTGCCATGCTTGAGGCTCGCGCCATTAAGGAGGCGCTGGTCTTTGACCGCTATTACGATGTGAATGAGTTTGCCAAGGCGTTGTTTGTTACTCCTTCAACGGTTCGGCAGTGGCATAGGAGGGGCTGTCTGCCAACCGCCGTTAAAATCGGGAACATGCTTTTCATTCCCGTTGGTACACCGTATCCCATCAGAACCCGAAAGTCGGATGGGTACACGTCTCAAGGATAACCCGTTGCCCCTAAGAGGAATTTCCTATGGATTACATGGCTTACGACAAGCAAAACGATATGTATCTGGTGGTGGCTGGCACCAGCTGGGTTCCGTCCAAGCGTCGGGATCTGGTCAGGCCATCCTCCAAAGAAAAGCTGGAACGCATGATAAATCAGGTGTCCAAAGCCTATGATGGTCACTTCGATATCGTCCCTGTTTCTTCTGACCTTGCCGGTCATGACCCGGCGCCTTCCGCTCTTTCTGTTTTTGACCCTGCACTTGATAGGGCAAATGAGAAAAACCCGCCCAAGCCGAAGGTCTCCGTGGTTCACAATATGGAGGTGGACAAACCTATCCAGCTTCTCATTGAAGCGATAGACGTGTTGGTCACTGCCGCAGAGCAGGCAGATGCCACCAGTTACTCCAACGCTCAATCGAAAATCGATTTGGAAATCAGCCGTCTTTATCATCGTATTGAAACCGGAAAGCCGGACGCTGTTGAAATGGTCAAGACCTATAAACAACTGAAAGAGCTTTTGCTGGAGCGCCGCAAGATCAAGAATGCTTTGGCGGTGCTGCTTTATATCCACAGCAATCCGGGTTTGATACTTACCCGCATGGGGCTTGAGAAAATCCGCAGTCTTTCTGATCGCGCATGGGTTGAGGAGGAGCACAAAAATGACTAAGCAAAAAGACCCGTTTGATACTTTCCGGGAAGCAAAACGAATCTTAAATCAAAGCACTTGTGTTACGGACGATGAATGCGAAGATGTTCTTCAAAATGTCTCGTGCATTCTCGGTGATTATCTGAATGTGGAACATAATAAGTGGAAGATGAGAAAGAACGTTACCAAGAATGTGCTTTTTGTCTTGTGTGTGCTTTCCTTTTGGGCAGGACTTTTGCTGTTTGGCTTTGGACTTGAAGCAATCTTTGAGGGAAAGCCGCTTCAAGCACTGTTTGTCTTCCTTGTTGCAGCCGTTGACATGATTGCCTGCGCGATTTTCTATGGCATTCGTCAGAGTATGTAATCAAAATTTGAAAGGAGCCTTGTTCTAAAGATGTTTGCTGCCTTTAATAACACCAAGAAGGCTTATCTCTGTCTGGATCGGATGCACCATTGGTCTCTTACCTGCAATCCTCACACCGCGTTTTGTACTACCAAGGAAAAGCTGATGAGTATTACAGCAACACAGGTCAAAATGATGCCGGATGATTGGGAATATCAGCAGGTCGAAAACGGAGTTCCTGTTTCAGGGCAAAAAGAAACGGAGCCGGCAGAAAGCATCAACGTTCTGAAGCCGGTGGTCATCAGTGGAGAGTGGAAGGCGACCCAGGCCTATAACGAAATTCTGGATGCGGTTCAAAAGCTGTCCTCTGTTGTCAGCAAAACCCGTGCCTGCGAACTGGCGGCGGAAGTCAGCCGCTGCAACGCTGAAGTTATCGATATGGAGCACTTCATTGAGTTCAATGAGCTGGATGAAGTGCAGGGCTATGAGGCTTATCGGAAACTCCGTACCCTCCTCCAGCGCCGCAGGGATGTAAAGCAGCAGCTGGAACTGACCAATCGCATCTTGGATAGCGGCGTTCGGCAGTTGACGGACGGGCACACCTTTGAACCTGCGCAGGACACCGTTACCAAGAACTATTATCCCCGTGGAGACGGCGCTATCTTTGCCGCATCCACTACCAACGAGTCATAAAAGGAGCATGACTATGAACAAACTTCGTCGCAGCAGCATTCAGTCCATCATTGACGCTCTCGGAACCGCCCAGTCGGATGTGGAGAATGTGCAGTATGAAGAGCAGGATTGTCTGGATAACCTCCCAGAGAATCTGCAGTCATCTGAACGCGCCGACCGTATGCAGGAGGCTATCGACGCCTTAGAGGAAGCAGCTGATCTGATTTCGCAGGCAGTTGAACAGTTGAACACGGCGATGGAATAAGGAGGAGCCTATGAACATTGGAATTTTTCAGATTCGTGACCGAAGGCTGGAGCAATTCCTTTTCTATCACGACATCTTCTTTGTTGATTCTCATCAATGTGAGGATGGCTCCATGATTTGGGAGTATGAGGACTGTCCTTATTTCCGGGAAGTGCTTTTGGAGTGGAAGGAAATTCTGGTTCGCCGCAAGCAGCGCAGAATCAATGGTGAATATACCACTCCGCTTCCCAGAAAGAAGCATTAAGGAGGGAGTATTTTGAGCACAGTCATTACACTCAAGCGTTCCTTTGATCGGTATCCCATGATTATGTTTTATGCTCAGTCCAGAAAGAAGCAGTGTTCGGAAGCGACCAATCATCAGTGTGTGGAACGCCTCAATACCATTTTTGATGAGCTGATTGATAACTATGGGGTGATTCTTCATGAGCGGTGGGTTGAAAAGCTCACAGGTCATGTGCTGCAAAGCTGGTTTAATGATTTCGTGGATACCCGTAAACCATCTACCATCAATAACTATCTTTCCTTCCTGAACCCTTTCCTTCGCTGGGCATTTAAGATTGGCTATATGCCGGATGACTTGGCGGGTCTGCTTCGGACACTGCGCATCCCGTCTGTGGATAAAGTTCCGGAGTGGGAGCGCCCGCAGGAAAAATATCTTACCCACGCTCAGGTGGTACAGCTCCTTGAAAATATGGACATCGGCACTTATGCCAAGAGAAACCGTGCCATTGCCGCACTGTTTCTCTTCTCCGGTATACGAGTCAGTGAACTTTGCAGCCTGACCATCGGCTCTGTTTTTGGCAGACCGCGTGGAACACTGTATTGTAAGCGAAAAGGCGGCGCTTGGTGCGACGTTGAAATCAGCATGGATGTATATCCCTATCTGGAAGACTATCTGGAGACGCGGAAAGACCGGGACAACCTGTCTGCGCCGTTGTTCCTGTCGGCTCGCGGTAATCCGATGGATCGGTTCTCTGTGTATGCAGCTATCCGCCCTGTTCAGGAGAAGCTGGGCGTTGCCACAGGGCCTCATGCCTTGCGCCATACCTATATTTCGGAAGTGGAAAAGCTCAGCAGCCCTTCTGTGGCAAGAGATCTTGCCAACCACAAGTCTATTCGTATCACAAACCGCTATGACCATTCCAGTCCAGAGCAACGCAGAGACGCGGTGGATAAACTGCACTGGGGTAACGTTCCAAAGCTCGGCTGATGGACGTTGTGGGAACCGGAGATGAAATAATCTCCGGTTTTTTATTTTTTACCCGGAACGTTTCCAATTTTTTCGCCCCAATTAAAAGCGTACAATGTAAGGTTTTCCGCAACAAGCGGAAGCTAGGAGGTAAAACATGGCTACTCTTCAGTTCAAAAAGGCAAAACGAAGCCAAGTCGCAATCAAAATCGGTATCGGCGGCCCCAGTGGCTCCGGCAAGACCATGTCTTCGCTGCTGCTTGCCTATGGCTTGCTCAAGGCTGAGCATCCGGAATGGTCGGATGAGGAATGCTGGGGTCACATCTGCCTCATCGATACGGAGAACGGTTCCGGTTCGCTGTACACCGGAGACACCGTCGGCGAGACGCACATCGGCGAGTATAACACGATTGATATGGCTCCGCCTTTCACGCCGACCAGTTTCGTGGACGCCATCCATATGGCGGAGGAGCATGGGATGCGCGTCATCATCATTGACTCTCTGACTCATGCATGGACTGGTGAAGGCGGTTCGCTGGACAAGCAGGGCAAGATCGCTTCCCGTTCCGGTAATTCGTACACCGCATGGCGCGAGGTAACGCCGGAGCATAACCGGCTGGTGGATACCATGCTTCAGTCCAAGTGCCATCTGATTGCGGATATGCGAGCCAAGATGGATTACGAGCAGGTCAAGGGTGCGAACGGCAAATCTCAGGTGAAAGCCGTTGGCATGGGCGTCCAGATGCGCGAAGGCATCGAGTATGAGTTTACGACTTTCTTCATGCTGGATTATGAACACATCGCCAACGCCACCAAGGATCGTACCCATATGTTCGACGGCGCGTACTTCACCATTTCGCCCAAGACTGGTCGCGCTTTCTATAATTGGCTGACCACAGGCGCTCCCATTAAGAAGGAAGAGAAGCAGGAAGCACCCGCTGTCCCGCAGCCCAAGAAAGCAGAAAAGAAGCCGCCTGTTGCCGAGCTGCCTGCTGCACCTGAAATGCCGGAGCCTCCGGCAGAGGATGACAGCTTGCCGTTTATGGATGATGAACCGGCAGAAGCCGCTCACGTTACGATGGAACAACTGGATAAGGCAATTCGCTCTGCCTGCGCCGGTAAGACTACGGCAGAGAAGAAGGAAATCGGTGAGAAGATCAAGAGTGTTGCTGGCACCGGTAATTATATGAAGATTACCGATCAGGCTATCATTGACAAGCTCTACGAAATGTTTCAAGGATAAGGAGTATCATCATGGCAGTTAACAAACTTCATACGATTGGCCGCTTGACCGCAGACCCCGAAATGCGCGAGGCAGGCGGCGTCCCCTGCGTCAATTTCAACCTTGCTTCCGACACCCGCAACAAGGATGCCAACGGCAATACGACGACGAACTTCTACCGTGTTACGGCATGGCGCAAAACCGCCGAGGTTATGGCAAAGTACCTCCACAAGGGCGACAAAATCTACGTCGAAGGCGAGCTGGTTATCCGGGAGTATAAGGATAACAACGGCAACAACCGCACGGCTGTTGGCATCACGGTTTCGGAGTTTGATTTCATTCAGACCAAGCGAAACGATCAGTCCGAAACGGCAAGCGCCGCCCCGAAGCAGAGCGGTTTTACCCCCGTCGATGACGACGACGATCTCCCGTTCTAATCTCTCTTAATCCGCAGGGCGGTCACAAACACCGTCAATGTCACCGTTCATCAGAACGACTCACAGCCAACGTCACTTTGCTGGCCGCTCCTATGAAAGGAAGCGCATCAAAGTGGATGAACAACGACTCATCGAGAAAAACAATCGTTGGATTTGGAAGAACGTGCATGCCTTTTCTCGTAAGCAAACCGGCTACGGCTCTATTCGGTATGATGAAGACGACCTCTATCAGGAATGTGTGCTGTATTTACTTCAGCGGTTCAGAAGATCAGGGAAAACCGTTGATGAATTTATGGTTTCCGATTTTGATCTGCGCCACGTCATGTGCGAGTACATTCAGTCCCTGCTTCCCGTCACAACCCCAAAGACCGTCCGCAATTATTCCAAGATGATGACGGAGCATGGAGCACAAAAAGCAGAACCCACCGAAGTTTTCCCTTCCGATATCAATCAGACTTCGGCGGACGCAGAGTTTGCGGTGGACATTCATCATTTGAAAGAGCGGCTAGACAAACGCGATCAGCAAGTTTTGAAATACATCCTGTTAGGGTATAGCTTTGCTGAAATCAGTAAGGAGATGACCATGCCAAAGGTTACACTGAATCGCGCGAAACAGCGCATAGGAAGACAATATAACCAGTATATGGGAGGACGTTATGGAAAATTTGATTGATGTCTCGATGAGCAGAAGCCATTACGATGCACTTATCAAAACCTGTGGCTCTTACGAGAAGGCTGTGGCGTATGTCAACGACACCTACGGCTACCTCGGAACAGTCGTTAAGCTGGTTGTCACAGATTAAAGCAGAGTCGAACATGGAAACGTGTTCGACTTCTTTCAAACATGGGAGGAATGGCAATGCGAGATCCTAAAAGAATTGACGGCATTTGCAGAAGGCTCGCACAGGCTTGGAAGTGCTTCCCGGATATGCGGCTGATGCAGATTATCAGCGCAGTGGAGCAGATGTACAAGGCTGAAAACCGTGTGATGTTTTACGCCGAGGATGACGAGGCGATTGAGAAAATTGAGCTGCTGCTGACCAGCATGGGTTCTTATGTATGAACAGAAACGACGAGGCGAAGATCTTCGAGCTTGCCGATCAATACCTTGCCCCATATCGCATCAAGGAAAAGGCAGACGGACGGGAAATTGTCCCGCAGCTTTGCCCTTTTTGTCATGGCGGGGATCATGCTGACCAGCAAACCTTTGCCCTTTCTATTGAAAAAGGGTGTTATGTCTGCAAGCGTGGCTCCTGCGGGGCTCAAGGAAGCATTGAAGAATTGGCACGGTATTTCGGAGCGTCCTCCAGTCATTTGCGGGGCGGGAAGATGATAAAAACAACAAAGGTTCAGCGGTTTGACCTGCCAAAGGTTGAAATCAAACCGCCGACTGAAGAAATATATACCTATTTTGAGAAGAGAAAGATCAGTCGTGAGACGGTGGATGCATTTAAGGTTGGCTCCAATGATAAAGGAATGATTGTCTTCCCGTTTTATGAGAAGGGCGTCAACACTTTTGTCAAATTCCGTCGTCCACGCAAGCCAACCGAGGAAGAGGCAAGGAAATCCAAGGAATGGCGGGAACCGAACACCAAAGCCATTCTGTTTCACATGGACGACTGCGTTTTTTCGGAGCCGCTCTTCATTACGGAGGGCGAGCTGGACGCCATGAGCCTTTATGAGGCCGGCATCACCAACGTCACTTCGGTTCCAAGCGGATGCGACGATTTCAGCTGGATTGAAAACTGTTTTGATTGGCTGGAAAAATTTAAGACCATCATCATCTTTGGCGATAACGACGTACCTGGTCAGAAAATGGTGCAGGATGTATGTAAGCGGCTGGATGAGAGCCGATGCATGGTCGTTACAGACTATCCAGAGAAGCCGGATGGCGGAACCTGTAAGGATGCCAATGAAATTCTGTACTATTGCGGCGCTTTTGAACTTGCGGATATTGCCAACTCGGCAGAATCCATCCCTCTGAAAGGCATTCTGGATCTGGGCGAGGTCGAACCAGTGGATGAAACCACAATCCCTCGTATCAAAACCATGATTCCTATGCTGGATGAGGTGATTGGCGGTTTGATTCCGGGCGGCGTTACGATTTTTACCGGCAAGGCTGGCGACGGAAAGTCTACGCTGTGTGGTCAGCTTCTTCTGAACGGTGTGGAGCAAAACAAAAGTGTCTGTGCCTACTCCGGCGAGCTTCGTAAGGAACGTTTTCAGGCATGGATCAATCTGCAGGCGGCTGGATCTGACTGGATCACCCTGAAATACGATCCGGTCAAAGGTAAACAGGTTCCGTTTGTGCCATGGGATGTGCAGCGGCGCATCATGGACTGGTATCGAGGCAAGTTCTTCCTGTTTGATAATAATGAAATCTTTGAAAGCAATCAGGCAGAGTCCATTATAGAGGTTTTTACGATGGCGGTTCGCCGCTACGGCTGCGAACTGTTCCTTGTAGACAACATGATGACCAGCCTCAGCGATGTACAGGAAGAGACCAGAGCGCAAGGCCAGTTCATCAATGCACTTAAGAAGTTTGCCACCCGCTACAATGTACATGTTTTGATTGTAGCGCACCCCAGAAAAACCAAGGTCGGAGAAAAGCTCCAGAAGGATGACGTTGGCGGTAATTCGCAGATTGTGAATCTGGCCGACACCGCTATCGTTGTGGAGCGTCCAGATCTGCGAATCATTAAGAACCGCGACGGCGGAAGGCTGTGCCCGATTGAGTGCTGCTACTGTGCAGACAGCCGCCGCATTTATCAGGCAAACGTTGGCGATCTCAGCGTGTATAGCTGGGATAAAAAAGGATTGAAGCAACCGCCTGTTCATGCCAATTCCCTTGAGGAATATGGAATTAAGCAAGCAGAACCGCAAAGTCCGTTCTGATATGGAGGAGGATTATATAATGGATAATTGTAAGGCATTTCTTATGGGTTATTTGACCCGCAATAATTCGATCATGGTCTTTGATTGGGATAAAGCGGCGGAACTGATTCGTGAATACAACCCCTCCTATGCAGCGGCAGGGCTTCAAGGAGATTGGAGCTGCACGGGCGGCTGTATCTGGGATGAAGGCAAGCCTGTTGTTGATGAGTACACCTTCCTCGCTTCCACTTGGGCTACTCCGGAGCTGAAGATGGACAATCAATACATTCCTTGCTACCGTATGGAAAACGAAGTGCCCGGTTGGGGTGCTGAAACCAAGTGGCCCCAGTCAGCACTGGAGATTGTGAACAAGCGGAAGGAGGCGACGCCTGTATGAACCTTGCACTAAACCCATGTCCGTTTTGCGGCGGCGCTCGCCTGAAGATTTCTTACCGAAAAGGTAATACCGGCGATTGTATGATTTCCGTGCTCTGTAATCTTTGCCATGCACGTGGGTCATTGATAAACGCGAGCCATTTTTCCAGTCGGGAAGAAGCTGAAGAGTTTGCCTGCCGGCAATGGAACCAGAATCGGAGGTCGGCATGGAACGAAGAAGGCTGACCGCCGCCCAACGCAAGGAAGTATGGCAGAAAACACAGGGGCGTTGTGCCTACTGTGGGAAGCCCATTGAGGTTTCTCAAATGCAGGTAGACCACGCTATCCCTATGGAGTTTTATGAGGCTTACCGCGCTGCGGGGAAAGACTTGAACGATCTTTCCAATCTTCTTCCGGCGTGCCGAAGTTGTAATAACTATAAGTCTTCCTACACCATGGAGAAGTTTCGCAAGGCGGTTGAGCGGATGCCGGAGGTTCTTCAACGGGACAGCGTTACCTATCGTAATGCAGTCAGGTTCGGTGTCGTTACGCCCTCGCTGCACCCTGTTGTCTTTTATTTTGAGGCCATTGGCTTGCCTCGTATGCAGGAGGAATAACATGTTTCACTATGTTCAAGGCAGTATTTTTGAAAGCAAAATGCAGACGCTTGTCAATCCGGTTAATTGCGCCGGCATCATGGGAAAAGGATTGGCGGCAGAGTTTAAGCGCCGCTATCCAGCCATGTTTCGGGAATATCAAATCGGTTGTCAAGCGCGAAATGTGAGGATCGGTCATCCGCATTTGTACAAGTATCAAAACGGGCTTTGGATTCTGAACTTTCCTACCAAACGCCATTGGAGAGATATGGCATATCTTCAGAATATTATTGCCGGGCTTCATTGGATGAGCGTTCACGCAAAAGAGCAAGGCATTACTTCCGTTGCCTTTCCGATGTTGGGCTGTGGCTGCGGCGG
>ULQE01000928.1_pt1 | contig 62521 bp, 90 predicted proteins | sample 1954171 | NCBI WGS metagenome assembly ULQE01 (sample SAMEA4835647, study PRJEB28245) | human gut metagenome | biome: gut microbiome; material: fecal sample | place: Denmark | collected 2008
TTAAAGCTTTCTTCAGTCACTTTTCTGTAAATATTGAAAGGATCAACCTTAATGATCTCATCCATCGCTCTCTCAATCTCATCTTCCATCTCCTTCTCTGATAGATCAGAAGAAAGATTAACAGTTCGAGCTAAATATTCACAAGTGTTGTAACCTTTTTCTTTGTCAAACAACAACCAAAGAGTGAAATCATCAAATGGATTGTAAGGATTGTCGATTGTTGTTAATGCAAATTCATTTGACATGATTAATTCACTCCTTTCAAATACTTAGAAACTGTAGAAACAGAACAACCACAAGCTTCTGCAATCTGTGCAAGCGTAAAGTTAGAGTCACTCATACGTTTGATCTTATTAACTTTAGCTGTGCTAAGCGTGCTTGTGGACTTGGGCATTGCTCTTTCTCTAAGTTTGTCAGCATCAGTGTTGTTGAGAATGCGCTTAAGTTTGCTCTCTGTGATAGCGCCAGCCTGAATGGCTTCCCACTCACGGTCAGTAATGACAATATTGCGATCTCGTCTAGCCACAGAACCAAGCTCAGTACGATACCGGGATACTGCCTGCTGACCTACCTTCTTACGGTCTCCATCTGCAATGGTGCCGGCCTCAGTCTTAGCATCAACCTCGGCCCTACTCATACGCTGTGCCGCACGCTCTCTAGTCTTATTGAGCTCAGCCTTATTGAGGTCGGCCATGAGCTGGTCATATTCCTTCTGATAGACCCGCTTGGCGTTGGGGTCATACTTCAGATTACCGGTATAGACCATCTCTTTACGAGCCCGGTTGGCCAGGGCTTTGAGGCTATTGGCATAGTCAGCGTAAGCCGTCTCCTTCTTGTTGTGGGTATCAGATACCAAGGTGTAAGCATCATCAGTTTCAGCCATTTTAGAGCTCTTCTGAGTACGCTTCTCCATTTTGTACGTGATAGTGCCGGAGGGGTTGGTGTAGGTTACCGTATCAGTATCCTTATCCACTCGCTTGATGGGACGATACTGGGCTCTAGCATCCTCATCATCCACCTTATACTTGATCTTCTCACCAGCGGTAGTAGTAAGTGTGATCATGCCCGTCTTCTTATTGACAGACCGGACAGGCAAGTACAGATCCTTGGCATCCGCTTCTTTGTAGATGAGTGCGCCCTCAGGCTTAGAAGGATCATACCATTCGGTTCCCTTCTTGTTAACCTTAGGTGTGCCCTGTCTCTTAATCACAGACTGTTCGCCCTTGGCTCGAGACAGAATGGTAGCGGCACCACCGCTCTCTTTGCCTTGGTATTCCTTATGTAATGCTGCGATGTTGTTGTCAATCTCACTCTGTTTATAGTTGAGATGATGCTTGGCTGCATCAATGACAACCATGCTATGTCTGACTGCTCTAGCCAGCTCATCTTCATCGGCACCCGCAAGAGTCATATCTGTGATCAGGTTAGAGATGATTCCCATCTGAGTCTCAGTCTGCCGACCCTTCTTCATAGTGCGATACTCAACGCCATTCTGATAGTAGTGCTTATTACCATGAGCATCAGTTCGAACATCATCAGCGCCATACTGATCCTTAGGTTCAAAGCCTTCAAGACCCTTTAAAGACGGAGTCGAAGTGACCTTAACTTTGCCAGCTTTGTCGTTGGTTGGGATACACATAACGGTATCACCATCGAAGTCAGCACCAGACAGACGAGCGGCAACCTTGTGGTTAATACCAATGCCATCAATACTTTCAGTACCAATGATACTTCGAGCAAGCTTATTCTTGTCAGTAACAGTCAAGATGGGAATCTCAAACGTTCCGCCATGAGGATACCGAACCAACGCAAGCTGCGTGCCCGGCTCATAACCAGGAGCATAGACTTCATTATCTTTAAGAGTGTTAATCGGAATGATAACGTGATACCGCTGACCAGGAAGAGCAGCAGCCTTCAGGCTGACAGCAGTGGCATCGCAACCTTCTGCAAACTTCTCAAGATAATGTTTTTTAACTGTCGGATTGTCAAGGGCACAGATCTCATCAAATTCAGCCTGCTTGTCTGCCTTGGCAAGATCGAGCTGTTTCTTGATCATCTTGAGCGACTGCTTAGCAAGAAACTGGGAAGGCAGAGCATCCTGCCAATCGTTCCAGTCTCCTTCGTCGGAGCGCTTATTAATGAGACCAAGCTTAGCACCACGAGTAGAAGCAGAGACTCGTGCTCCGGTCTTCGGATCATACCAATACTGACCGCCTTGATCGGCATCTTTGATTGTAGATCCGAAAGGATTGTCAGGATCCTCTTTAATCTCTTTAAGAACATCCTTCATAGCAGTGCCGCGTTTCTTATTGGTGTTAAAGATAACGTCGACACCATCCGGCATATCATCAGAATATGCAGCCATGCCCTTGATGTAATGTGTGCCATCAACAAGGATTCGGACCTGAGCAAACCTAGATTCCCCAAGTGAAAGATCGGGAACACCTCGACGAAGCTCGACCAAGCCATCTCTCTCAACGCCACCATCTTCGTTATAACGAATCATCATGCGCTTAGAGTCCATGCTTGCCGGATAATTGAACTTCTTCTCGTAGGTTTCGCCACCATCTCGAGTAATATAGTCCTTAATGGTATGAACTCGATCAAGATCATAGATCTCTTTGTGTTCCGTACCCGGAGGACAAAGAACCAATTGAGTGGTGAATTTACCAGGGTTATTAACCTGCTCGAAGCGACCGCCATAAACGTTGTATCCTTCTCTTTCAAGCAGATACAAAGCCTGGTTCATCTTTTCTCTTGACATGTTGAGCTCGAGCTCAGTGCCAGCTCCGACATCAATCATGCCGCCATCTTTGGCGAACTCCTTGCTCCTCGCTTTAAGAAATTCCGCAGTCTCTTTTGCTTTAAGCATTCGAGCTTCTGAATTCTCATCGAGAAGGGAACGAACAGTAGACTCAGGAAGACCCATCTCTTTGCCAATAGCACTTGGGCCCATTCCTTCTTTGTCTCTCATTCGCTTGGCGGTCTCGACTTGGAGCATTCTTCGCTCATCTTTGGCGAGACCAAGTTCAGTTCTGAACTGCGTAGTACTCAGCCCCATGGACTTGGCAATAGCAGCATCACCAGACCAAGTCTTCCCGTCTTCATCGGTATATGTAAAATTGTTCTTTCGCATTTCATCAACACGACCAAGAAAGTCTCGCCCATGCTGATAAGGGTCTTCACCAGAACCCCAGGGGTATCTTCCGGAACGTCGAGGCATGCCATAGTGCATCAGATCCTCTTCGCTCGTGGATTCTGCTGTTCCAAGATATGATAAGATTTCTTCTGCAACAGGATTCATACTCTCAACCCTCCGAATAATTAAATTGTTCAAGCGCCTTGTTTAACTGTACAATCTTGTTCATGATCGCCAGAATATCTTTAGGATCAGGAACATGACAAATGACTTCGTCACTCTGGTACAGTCTCAATTCGCATCCGTCCAGTTCATTGGGTTTAACTCGATACTCCAAACAGAAAAGAGCAGCATAAATCTCAAGCTGCTCCATTGATGCTTCATGTTTTCCAGTTTTCAGGTCGTGGATTCTAAGGAAATTATTGCGGAAACAAATTGAGTCCGCAGTCCCAAAGAAATAGTCGGAATAATACAAAACAACCTCAGTGCTCATCTTAAATCCAATAGCATCATTTACATATGCATACAGAGTCTTCTTAGAGCGAGGCTGCTTGATTCCTAAATCAATAGTTTCCTTGGCCCAGGCATGAAGTCTGGACCCAATTTCTTTCGCCTGCATGTTTCGATAGACAGTGAGAGCTTTCTCTTCGTCATATCGAAGCCAGCTAGACTTGCTCGGGCTGAAGGGAGCGTGGAGCCCCTCAAGGTTAGAATGTTTTGCGAAGTTCATCTAAAATATCCTCCTTGTTCTCCGGACAAACAAATCTCGAAAACGACATCTTGTTCATCAGATCTACGTAGTATTCTTGATTGGGTTGTCTCTTCGCTCCAGCGCCCTTCTTACATTCCAATGAGAACCACTTATCTTTATACAGAACAAGCAGATCAGGAATGCCTTGAATCTGGTCCATCTTGAAGACCATACTTCCAGGAAATAAACTTTTAATATCCTTGATCAATCGATCTTGGAATCCACTCTCGAGTCTTGAGCTTCTTGCCATAAGTGATTCTCCTTTCTTGAAATTAAAGAGAAAAGGTGATGCAATTAATTACATTTTCCCTTTCCTCTCATAAAAGGGGATGTTTTTTACGCGAATGACAAACCTGGGTAAAAGAAAGAGGCCTTGTTAGGGCCCCTCTCTAGTTCACCATCTTCTGGATGGCTTCTTATCCAGCTTTTCATAAAAACATAGAAGATCATTAATGGTTGCAAATGGAAATACACATGCAATATTGACAAGAGCATTTACGGACGGCATAGTCTCCGCACGTAAATATCTACTAATCGTTCCTTGCGAGATTCCAGTTCGTCTGGACAATTCACTTTGGGACATTTGTCGCTCATCCATTAAACTCTGAAGATTGCCAGCGAAGATCTTCATCCATTCGAATTCGGTCATTTACAACAAAACCTCCTTAAAATAATTATGTCATACAAAAATACAAAAATTATGTCTTGTATACATACCCCCCTTTAATCGTTTATATAATTACACTTCTAAGCGTCTACTATTATTTTTCTCACACATTAATAAGGGGGTATGTATGCAATATATAATTATGTATGACATAATTCGTAAAAGTGCCAAAAACCTAGCAATATCAACGGTTTGCGGGTTTTGATTTATGTCATACAAAAATACAAAAATTATATCTTGTATACATACCCCTCAATTTTTCTCATTTTCGCCTCTTTCCCGCTCTCCGATTTATGTCATACATAATTCATTTTTATTTTTGTATGACATAATTCCTATTTTTGTATGACATAATTATTTGCCAAAACGTTCGGACACGTACTTGGCCCGCACCGCATCCAACACCACATCCGTCTTCGATTTACTGAACAAATTCGCCAAAAACTCTATCATTTCCACGTCTCTTTCTGACACCCGAATGCTAAGTCTTTTGACCTTTCCATTGCCAATTTTAGGTCTACCTCGTTTAATAATGCCAGCCAATTTTACTTCCTCCTTTTCTGTCGTACATAATTTCAAAAAGAAAAGAGCCCAATATTTTTGAGCTCTAATCTTTTCCAGGTCCGTCTCCGGACGCCGTAAATCACTTAAGCCTCTTCATCCTGAAACCCTTGACTGCAGCCCAGATAATTAAGCCTGCAGCTACTGCCAATATCCCAACAATGATTGATTTAACAAATGATTTTCTTCGCACCGAATCACTCCTTTCCATAAAGGAGCTTGTGTTTATCGCGTACACACCCGAAGCTGGGCCGCCATTTTTTAAATCACATTAGTCAGCAAACGAGCTGCTGGCTGCTCAAATAAAAGGAAGAGTCCTTGTTAGGACTCAACCTTCTTTATGAACACGCTCATGGTATCCTCCAAATGATTCAGGTACTTCTTGTACATGACAACACAGATTCCCATAGTCACAGCATACGTGCCGGCGATGATAGCACCAGCATGATCCCCCATGAACTCAGTAACCTTAGTCTTCATAATTAAAGTCTCCTTTCAAATTTTCGGTAACCCTTCGGTTCCATAAAGGAGCTTGTTTTTGTCGCGAACGGCATTAATTACCGATAAATCTTGCCAGTACGATTGTCCCGAATCACAATCCTCTCCTCGATGTGAAACCCAGCATTCTCACAAATATAGAAGATAGTAGCCATGAGTCGCTTGAATCTCTCCTCGTCAAGCTGCTCTTTCTTCAAACTATAATAAGGAGTAGGATCGTGATAACCCTCGCTATTTCTGTCCATGCGCTCTCTGTATTTCTTCATATATCAGCCCTCCCAAGTATAAACGCGCCCATTCTGATACGCGTCTCTGAAATAGTTATACATACCGTCGCCACGGAACCATAAGTATTCAGAAGGCAATTCTCTCTCCACAGTCTTGCCATTCTTCTCAGAATTCCATCTATCTAGAACATCATAAGCCAAGCCTAGCAATTCCTCCTCAACGGGATGTCTAGTCGAATATCCGCAGAACTGTCCCTTAGCTGTAATAACACCAATGATAGAGTCAGAATATCCAGCATCAAATCTATTTAAAACAGTCCACATTACTGCAGCCTGCTGATCTCTCGTACTTACACTTACCTTGCCAGTCTCATAGACAGGCACACCACGCGCTTCGCCCCACACAAGTCTTGCTAAAGCAACCGCGTCAGCGTCCGTATAAAGCGTTTTAAGTGGCACTTCTTCGACCGCGTCTTCCTTATCGACCTCACGCGTCGCTGCGCTTGTAGCCCCCTCTACGGCCTGGGAAATGGCCTTTTCTGTATCCACCTGATGCTTCATTCCTTCAGCCATCTCAATCAATTGTTCCTGCATCTCACACACTTCATTCTTAAGCTGAATAGTGGTGATCATAAGTCCGATAAGGCACAGCACCGTCATCAAATACAGAGCGGTGTCAATGTATCTGTCAAAATAGTACTTCATAAGTTCCTCCTAATGTCTCAGTTCAAATGTCCCGTCCCATATGGTCCAGGTTCACTTCACTCTAGTCAGAGTTCAGAAAAGAAGAGACCCGGTAATTAAACCAGGTCTCCCCTCTCTACTCATATGTAGTTAGATCTCCACGCCTTGTCTTTCCAAAATGTCTCGAAAAACCATGCAACTCTCGATCGAGTTCTTCTTGATGCACTCCGTATAACTCCGAGTCAAAGCCGGGCTAGCATCCATAGCAAACACGCGCTTGACGCCCGGATATCTCGTCCGCATAACGTCAGCCTCGTATTTGAATGTCAGAATAGACCAGTCTTCCTCATCGATCTTCGTGTATCGAATAACTCGATAGTTTTCATAACAAATCCCCTTTCAAATATGAGTTTCCTCATAACGGAGAATGTTTTTCACGCGCCGACTACTTCCTTCAATTTTGCTCTAGTAGCAGGTCCGACGATGCCGTCGGCATCCAGACCATACTTAATTTGGAATTCCGCCACAGCGGCTCTGGTCAAGCCCCAGAACCCTCCCGTAATAGGCAATTCCGGAGCCACAGTAGCCCGCAAACACCACTGCAGCCACCTAACCGACTCGCCGGTGTGCCCCATCCGCAAAGTGCGTGTGGGGGCCTTAAAAGGGCAAACAGAGGGTGTTTTTGAGGGCTCATCCTTACCAGCACCGGTGCCCGTTTTCTTAAGGAACACGAGAATCCACCAGGAAACTTTACGATCCTCAGACTGATAATACTTGCGCTGGGCATAGCCCTGGCTGGATCCACCACAGTCTAGCATAATGGCATTCTTAGCCCCACCAGACTTCATTCTATTCCTTAAGCTATAAGGACTGAGCGCGCCCTTCATATCCGTAGTGACAAACAGATGCAGCTCATCATCGCTATCACCGATTGCAGTCCGTCCTCTCACTCCACCCTGAGCAGGCGTGAAATTAAAGATGGTCTCTTTACCGTCCTTAAGCATGGTCGAACACGCAACGACATTCTTATACTTCGCCATCTCCGTCGAATGAGTCATACAAATATCAGGCCCCTTGTTCCATGCCAGGACCCAATAACCATTCTTACTAGTAGCTACTGTCTTGCCATCAATACGCAGAGGAATCGAGTTGACCCGACCAGTCTTCATGTTATAGAGACCACCATTGATCGCATAATCAGGCTTGTACTTGGTGACGACTTGCTTAAGGGTCATCTTGCAATTTGTTTTGACGATCTGGATGCGCTCGATCTGGTTCTTTTGGATTTTCCAGTACATTTCTTTTCCTCCTTTCCCAAAGCTAAGAACTCTGCCTTTCTCTCCTTGAGATCGTTGGGGTGGTGATAGTGTTTTACGGAAAGGCCAGCGCGACGAATTCGTGCATGCAGAACACCATAAGTCGTGCCTAAAAATTCTGCCATGTCTTCAACGCTGTAGTAGTGATTAATCACCTGATCGATAGCCCAGTCCCACTGAGCTTTCGACCATAGACTCGGACGTCCGGCCATAATCAAGCCCCCTTTCTTTATCCAACAGATCCATCATCAGTCGGTTTCGCTACTCGGTAATCGTCCAGCTCCGGTTTATGCTTGGCCGTCCAGATAGCACACATCAGATTCCAGCAGACTGCCCGGTCGTGGGGCTCATCTTTGTCTCCTCTGAGGAACTTGATATAATGACGCAGAGCGCTGTCAAGGAAAACCTTCACAGGGATCCCCTTGCGCCAGTTGTTGTCACCATACTTTTTTGCGCCATCTTCAAAGTGGATTGACACCTCGAGGAGCATAGTGAATACGTCCCATCCATATTCAACGTGAAACCATTCCAGGCTCTTATACAAATATCCAACATCGTCGGTTTCCTGGAACCTATGAATAAACCAAAACATCGAATCTTCAAATTCATCGTCGCCATTCACCAATTCTGCCACCACGTCCAGAGGCATCAAGTCGCAACGACCCTTGCCGACTCGCATGTCCCTCACGGCGCCAGACTCAAACTGGGTTCGATCTCCGCTGTCGAGGATGTGAGGAACAGTTCCGACTTCGTTCTTATACTCGGGATTATGTACCTCGCAAGGATACGGGTTAGTATCAGGGTCCATCGTCGAAACATAATCAACAGGCATTTTCATACTTTTCTCCTTTCACTCGTGCAACTCGATAAAGTCGAACTGATCATATACGTTTGGAATATAAATGCCGATCCAAAGGTTTCGCTGATTGGTCTTATACCAAGCAAGATCTTCATTCCAACTCTGGATCTCAGACATCAATTCCTTCTTGCCAACGTCATTGTCATTATCATAGAGACAGTTCTCATACTGATACATGAGCGAATCGTATCTAACCTGATTTTTTTTAACATCGCCATCGATTCTGATGTAACTGACACACAAGAAGATAATGCTGATAATGGTACCAAAAAGGCCAACGGCGAAAATAAATGCGGATCCAATGATGTAATTATCGTCGACGATAAACAACATCACTACCCCAATAATCAGCAAGGCCAAACAAATCCAAAACAGCATATAATTTTCTCCTTTCAAATAATTCCGTCATCGGTAAGTTCTCTTACGGCTTCGCCATATGTATCAGCAGTGCAATAGACTGCTCCGTTGACATACGCGACATAATGACCATTCTCAGACAGAATATCTACCGAATCTGCAACGCACTCATCCATATGCCGCCTCCAATCAAGGCTTGTACCAGCCGACATAATGAGCATGCTTCTCGCAGCGCTCAAAGATCAACCGCCGTCCAGGCAGACAAATATAAAACCGACTAGGGTCCTCGGGGCTCTTTTTAAAGATGAACATTTTCGTTCTCCTTTCTCACTCACAGTTCTCACCGAATTCGATCATGCGCTGGCTGACACGAGCAGTGACTTCGATATAATAACTAAGCTGTGCAGGGGTCATTTCATCCTGACACGCGTCAAGCGTCCGTACAGCATCCATAACCTCAGCATACTGATTCATCCACGCCGTATAGTCCTCCATCATAGAGAGCTGCGTATCAGTATCAGCCTTCAGATATACCTCAAGGAAATCGCAATAGCCATCGATGAATGCCTCATACTGATCCAGAGCCGCCTTGAATTCGGGGTCGACTTCTTCGATCTCCTCCGTCTTTTCAACTGCAGGAATGCTGGAACTAGCCCCTGCAGAAGACTGGGCCCCGCCGCAACCGACGAGACCCAGAGTGAGAGCGATAGCAATGAGCATGGCAACGAGCTTTTTCATGTTTTTTCTCCTTTCAAATATTAAAGTCGACATCTCAAAATTCGATCCATTTATCATCAGGGTACTTTCTCGCAATGTGACTCCCACAATATTTACAGCGAGAAATGTAATATGTGCCATGATAATTTAGAACAGCATAATCCGGTTCGTGCCATTTGAAAATATCATGGTAGATGAACTTAAACCATCCGCTTTGCACATACAAACTTCCGCAAATGAAATAAATAAGCAGTGCAACGAGGACCAAGATAAGACCGATGATGACCTCTCTCATTTCTTACTCCTCTCCAGTGATTAATTCACTGTACGGCAGTCCCTCGACCCAGTCACAGAAGGTATGCCACTCATCAAGCTTATGATGCCGACGAGACTTGTACATATTGGCCAATGCCTCATAATTAAGCATGACCGTCCGGCGCTGGTTGTAGGAAGAGGGGAGAAGCTGAATCATCTGCCACCAAATATCTTTTGCACTGAGACCGGTTTCGGGTGCTGTCTTAAGTGCGGTCAGATATTTCATGCGGCAGTTATTAAGCATCGCAATTGTGATCTTAAGCACCCCGAGCGGAGAATAAATGACATCTTCAGTCTGACACGGCGTAACATCCACATACGGATACTTTCTAGATATAATTACATCATTGGGCATGCCATTGAATCTGATCAGATGTTCGTGGCTGAAATCATCCAATGTGAATTCTTTTGCCGCAATCTTATGCATCGTGCTGCAAGAGTTTGCAACGGTACCCACCTTATAGGTATCAAACTCCTTCCACCAATAGAGTGGAGCCGTAATGTCGAGGTAAACGACGATCATCCGCATGAACTTACGATGGTCTGTTCCAGCGTTGCGGAGCTGCATCATGAGTGTATGATCGTTCGGGCCAGCGATGAAATGCGGGTCCAAGTCGTAAATATCACACTTACCATTTTTTGGGCACTTCCCGCACTCCGATTCAATTTCCTCGTTTGACATCTCCATCTTCTCAGTACAGGTGATACTGTCGCTCTTCTCCCAGCTGTTCTTCGGATTCCGCATTCCCCGGATGGCAGCCTCCCATCCCATGACCTCAGTGTTTTCAATTTTCAGCATCTTTGTTCTCCATTTCTTTCATCAATTCCTTAGCCGCTTCGAGCTTTTGCTTATAATTCATGGCGTACGGACACTTGAATGCATTAAGCCCGCAGAAGCAGCACATAGTCCCAAGAGTCAACGCCCAACAACGATTAGCAAGGCATTGGCAATCATGAATTATAAGCTTCTTAAATGCAGCGTAGTCGTTTTTTGAATCGCGAAGCTGCTCGCGAAGAAGATTTACCTCACGCTTTAAACGCTCATTTTCTTTCGTAGCGTCAGAAGCCATCGCTTGCCGAAGTTCGTCAAGATTCATTTTTGTTCCCCTTTTCGAATTTATCCATCGCGCAAAGATCCGCATGTGTCTCATCGCAGAACTTTAAATCTTTAGGATCCACGTAGCCCATGCCCTCCGGGAATTCCACGATGGCACGCACAAAACTGATATCACCATTCGAATAATGTTCCCAGCAGTGCAAATATCCAAGCTTGCCATTTACGTGGACAGTTCGTAGTTCCCTTTTGACAGTAATGTCGCTAAGACTAGCCATTTTGTTCCTCCTCCTGCCTCGGTTTTGGGATCATCGCACAAAGCAATTGACCGGACAGCATGACCGCTTCGTCTCTCGTAAACCCATGCTGCATAAAGTTGTCCCGAAGAAAACCAGCCATCTCGGTTAAGGAACCAAGGGTGTTGAGCAGCCCCGCAATCTGTTCGGAATTATCCATTTTATTCTCCTTTCGTCGTCCCATCGTGGAACTTCTGCATGACTTCGGCCACCTTGTCTGCGAGTTCCTTCATAGTGGGCAGGGGAGTATCCAACTTCTTATCCTCCTTCACGACCAACACTTTCTCTAGGTCCCGCTTCAAAGCGCTGTTGGTCCCATGCATATTCTTCGCCAGAGCAATGCAATAACCGAGATATGCATCATGCTCTTCGCCTTCAGCTGCTCGAACAATAGTTTTTGTACCATCTTCCCAGAGTACCACGGTGACGCCGGCGGCCTCGTTGTAGATGACCTTCTTGGCCTTGGGCATAAAGACACCAAAGTAGGCCTGATACCCGTCAAGTCTGCGACCCTGATGAATATCCGTATTCAGTTCCTCCGGGGCGAACCAGCGAAGAAAATGGGGCTTATCCTCATTGGTCGAACGAACACCAACCCGGCCGTGAACGTAGTCAAAAGCCTCGATTGTGCCACGCCAACCCCGTAGATTGGGGTGCTCAACGACTACAACCGCCATGCCCTTCTTCATCCCATTCATCAGTCTGCGTTCGTCCATATCATTAATCTCCTTTTCAATATTTTTTGTCGATGCAACATCTGAGTTGGTATACTGCCAGTATTTTTTCTGTGCATAACCAAGTGCGTCCATAATATCCTGGTGGCTATAGTAGCTCATTTCCTATTCTCCTTTCTGCAGCTCCTTCTCCAAATATCTTTTAATTCCAGCGCAGGTTCTTCTTCGACTGCAGCGGACAACCGTATCGGAAATGATCAGCTCCTCGATAAGGTTATACACCTTCTGCGGTCTCTCGACATCAGGATCAAACACCATACAATCCTGGCAATACGGCTGAACATCAAGTACGATCATTTTTCGGCCTCCTCATAATAAACAGGCTTGTGGGAATATGTATTTACGGACTCGCTAAGACAATCGTCACAAGGGTCCTCATGCTCAGAGAGCTTTTCATGCTTACATAACTTGCAATACTGGCAGAAATATACTTCCTTATAGCCTTCACTCATGTTTTTACCTCCTCTTTACACTGGCCTTGCCGAGATTCTGACACTCAAGCAGGGTTCCATCCCTATACTTAAAGAAATATAGATTGCTGTTATGTCTTGAAATGATGATCTGATACTTGCCTTTCGGGGTCTCGAATCGATTGTCGATAAGGACCTCGCCATTTTCCTGAGCAGAAACGAATTCAAGCTTCATAATTATGTTCCCCCACACGCTTATACTTGGACCATTCTTTGGTCGCGGCAGATAAAGAGGCATGAGGCCTCGTCCTGAAACCACAAATTTGGCAAACGATGTAGAAATCGGGAGGTTCTTTATTCGGGTTCATCTTTCAAAACCCAGCGTCCATCCCGCACGCCGGACAAGTAGGTAACTCAATTCGTCTTCCCATGAATGTTTTCCATCCTTTCTTTGATGATGACTTCGCGAAAGAATCCACAACCGCATGACTCAGGAATCAGACCTTTGGGAACAAATTCGTTCTTTTTCTTGCAGTAGACTTCGCCTGGCATATGCCGGAATTCTGCGTACAGACACCTTGCACAGTGGTGCTCAGACATAACAGCTACCCTCCCTTATTTTTTAATGTCCTTGAAATCAATAGACCCCGCAATGGCGAAGAGTCCTGCCGCGATAAGAAACTGGGGCTCCTTTACAATAAGCCCCACCGCCGTGAAAATCAGTGCAAAAATCCAACCCATAAAATCTTCCTCCTTAAAAATTAAAAGAAAGAGACCTCATTACGAGATCTCCTCCTCTTTTTCTTTGGCATTTTCGACGATCTGCAATGCCTTCAGTCTGATGATGTTTGTAGCCACGTTATCAACGATCAGTGCTGTCACTACGACAGCCCAACCTGAAATCTGGACTACAGTCTTATTCCCAACTGGAATTTTCATGCGTATCGCCTCCTTTCCATAATATAAATTGTAAATTACGCGAATCTGTCGCCAGCATATTTACCTTCGTTGAAGTTTTTCTTCTGGCTAAGTGCTCGGCTGATTGCTAGGTCAATTCCGCTTCTGCTTTTGAGATGGTAGTAATAGAGGTCGACAAATTTGGTGTTCAGTCTGTCAATTCGTCCTGCTGCTTGCTGCATAACTTTGTAGGAGTAGTTCTGACTATAAAAGACAATGGTGTCTGTTGTGATACAATTCCAGCCCTCGGCTCCTGCAGTATACTGGACGAGATAAACCCATTTAGAAGCTGTAGGTACTGCTCCATGGACATGACCGTTCCATTCTCCGACTTCGCACCCCGCATTACTAAACACCTCCCGTAAAATATCAAGCTCGTAATCAAAATTGTAGAAGACTATCATCTTAGGATGCTTCTCAAATAGCTCAAGCAGGGCGACCTGTCTGGACTCGTCTGTATTCACAATTTTGCGCCACACATAGCACAATCCAGCAGCATTTATGATCGGCTCATCCTTATACGGATCCCATCTGTTCTTACTAGCATCCTTATACTTGGAAATATCATAGCTGCAGAACACGTCCTCATGGTGGGCTACCGTCACTCGATTAAAGTCCATAGTGACCAAAATATCATTGCGATGACGAATGAGCTTTCCTGTGTCGACATAATGGTCGATTTTTGGATAAGTCTTATTGATCCATCGGTAGACGATATGCTCCCTAGTGAATTCAGTTTTATTCTTGTAGAACCCATTCGCCACAAATACCGGAATGTAGTCGGACCAGGTATCTCCGGGAGTGGCCGAGAGCAGAATCCATTTGTTTTTTCTCGCAATATTGAGGAATGCTTTAACCCAAGCGCCAGAGCCCACGACACGCTGCTCATCAAATATAAAGAACGCTCCGTAGACGTCCTTATACTTACCAATATTATTCCAAGAATCCACCACGACCTTGTTTTTATAATAGGCTACGTCCGGATTCGTAGTTAGAAGAAACGGAACTAATTCTCCTTCCCATTCTTTGGTGTCTCGTTTGCGTGCGGTCGTGATAATATAAAGGTCCCTTGGGTGCTGCATGTCGACATAGGACTTGGTTCCTAGCTTACCGCCTTGTTCTTGGTAGTAATATGCGAGAGAGGTCCGAGACTTGCCCGAACCAACCCCTCCGCATAATATACAGCCGTTTTTCATCCGCCCAACAGCATCAAGCTGATAGTCATATAGGCTTATTCCGGACATTACGCATCATCCATTTCTTCCGCCCAACCAAATATGAGATCGTGATAAACTTGGTAAGCCAACTTGAATTTACGCTCAACTTCTGTTTCGTTTCTCCCAAATATGGTAGTCATTTTAGGCGGGTCCATTACTACTCCGTTCTTGGCAATTTTATAAAAATAGACTTTAAATTTACGAACACGAGGCTTATCGCTAAAATGGTCTTTCGTCGGAGCAACAAGAGTTGCTGCAGAACCTGTGCATTCACTGCATGGCCAGTGCCAGCAACCATCAGTTTGTTTATGAAAATGCTCACACCGTGTGCAGCGTTCCTTCGCTTCTTCGTATATCATATTTTTCTCCTTTACTCTCTGTAGCCATCGTAGATCTCAATTGCGGGTACACCAGTTCTAATCCATTTCTTTGATTTCGGATCGTATATATTGTGGTCGGAAAGTAGAATGATACCGTCCGTGACCCTTGTTTTATTTACGAGGTCCATGAGCGCTTCCAGACTTTCGACTGAAATGTGCCCATCCTTGTATTCGAATTCTTTTAACCAGGGATAGTGTTCGATTAGATCCTTTTCTTTGCCGCCCCAATTGGTAGATTCGATATAAAATTTCATGTTTTTCTCCTTTCATCTCTGGTTAGGGCAATAAGCGATTTCATTGTACGGTCCGTTGCAAAGAGAATCACAATCTTCGCAAGGGCTGCACCAACTTACAAGTTTCATGAATCTCCACATTCGGCGAACCTGGTGATATGAGAACTGGTAGGGCTCTGTCGATGTTCTCATCATCGCTTTAACCTCGCGGCTTTCTTGTTTTTGATACTTGTTCATACCTTTCTCCTTTTAAACATACATACGCCCATCGTAAGGGCGCTTCTCTTGGATCATTTTATTCCAGCATGAGCTGTGTAGGTATTGCTTCAAGCCTCGTTTAGTCAATACCATTTCTGCATCATAATCATCCGGGTGCTTTTTCAGCATAGCATCCATAACGATTTCTACTGGCTCGCCGCATAATGGGCATCGATTATTTACTATCAGTCGTCGCGCCACCTTACATCACCTCCAATTTTGTTCTAGTCAATTCATAGTCCCAAGCGGTTCCCCAATGGCATACAGCCCAAATATAAAGGTTAAGATGCTCGTTGTAGAACACTAGTTCATCTGTATAGTCTTTCAAAACTTCATAGCCATAGCGAGAAACGATGAAGTCTTGCATGACCATCTTGTCGAGATCGCCGTTTACTATCTCCCAATCTCCAAGCGTCTCCTCACGAACGGTGTTATTTAAAATAAGATCCTCGAGCATACGAGCTAAAGTCTTGTAGTCTAAATATCCTTTCTCCTTGGCGTAATCCGATACCTCAAACCCAAATACTTTTCCGTCATACATTCTGATACTCTTTTCCATGTTGTTCCCTCCCAGGGGTAAAAGTGAAGAGACAAAGGTCTAGATACAGATCTAGAATTACTAAAGATCCCGCGATCTTTCCTTCATCTCTCATATAACAACTTGTAAATTTCGCGAAAATAAAAGGAAGAGCCCTTGTTAGAGCTCCTCCTTCGTTAGTTTAGCGACCATGCTTACAAACTTAACTCGTGGGCGTTTATCGTCGGATATTGCATCCATACATTGTGAACCTGTCAGATCTGTCTTGGCAACAGCGCCTAACATATGGCCCTTGCCTATTTGATATGACGCATCACTTATTGCATAAATAATGCTCCCAACAATACACGTTTTAATAAGTTTATTCATAAAAGTCACTCCTTTCATAAAGGAGATTGCAATTTTCGCGAATGACATTAGCCGACAACTGTGTTGCCGTCTGCTCACATAAAAATAAAAGGGAATGGGGCCCAGCCGAAGCCAGACCCCACTCTTTTGAAAACGTAGCTACATCTTCAAATTAAAACTCGTAAACTGCGCGGAGAACAACATCGTTACGGTCGCCCTGACCGTTTACTACATTACCCACGATCTTATTGTCATAGATCGTGAGAGTCTTTGTGATGCGCTTCTCGAGAGAAGTATCGGTAGCGCTGCCATAGAACCGAGGAACATCACACAAGAAGTTCTTGCCATTCCATGCGTCCCCGTCGTATCGACACTTCGGAATCATAGTTGTGGCGATATCAGCATCATTGGCAGTGCCGGTATCCGGATCATAGTCACACCACAGCAGCATCCAGCCGGTTCTGCACTCAGAAAGCTTTTTGCTAGGTGTGATGGTGTGATTTGCATTGGGATAGAGCTTACCGCTCCAAAGTACAGGAGAACCTACGTCATAAATTGCTTTCCAACCCTTCCAACCGTTGCCGTCTTTGTAATTGCTGAAAATACTTCCAGAACTACCGAAAGCCAGAACCCAGATATTCGTTGCGGAGGTCTTGTGGATCAACATACGCCAAGCCTCAATCGTTTTCGGGTTGTTGGTAACCCCTGACTGAGAATATGCGGTATGCATGCCGATAGACATCGCAGCAATTTTAACAAGGAGATCCGGATTGTCGGCCTTGTTATACACATACTGCACGTCACCATCATCTGCCACCATCTGGAGAGCTTTGGCGATGTATGCCGAATCATGGTTATGGTTGGCGGCTGCGTAACCAGTGTGAGTATGATTAGCTGCCGCGTATCCAGAATGAGTATGGTTTGCCGAGGCATAACCGCTATGTGTGTGGTTGGAGTCCGCTTTTCCTGTTTCCAGGGCCTGAATATCTGCTTCGATCGCATCGAGATCATTCGTGAGGAACTGTGACCGATTGTTTGCTCTGAAGATTTCGTTCGTAGACATCACAGGGTTGAAAGCAATATCAGACATAAGAGTACCTCCTTTTAAAATTTAAGCCCATTCGTCGAAGTAGTCTTTGAGGTAAGCGTTAGCGTTATTATTATAAGTTACAGCCACAAACTTACCATCGCCATAACAGACTGAGCCCCAAGACAGAGAAGCTGGCATCATAGCCTTGTTCCAGCTAACGCCACCAATGGAATAAGCAACAATATTGTTGCCACTAGCCACAGCTACAAACTTGCCGTTGCCATAGCAGACTGAGATCCAGTTTGTACTAACCGGAAGCGTAGTATTGGACCAGTTGATGCCGTTGGTAGAAAAAAGGATTGTATTGTAGCCACTGACACTACCAGTCACAGCTACAAACTTACCATCGCCATAACAGACCGAAGTACAGTATGCAACGACCGGAAGTGTAGCTTGAGTCCAAGCGATACCATCAGTAGAGTAGGCGGCAACATTATAACCATTAGTCACGGCTACGAACTTGCCGTTACCATAGCAGACTGATGTCCAATTTGAAGAAGCAGGTAATCTTCCACTACTCCAGTTAATGCCGTCGGTAGAATAAGCGGGCAATTGATTGTTTAAGCCACAAAGAGCTACAAACTTGCCATTGCCGTAACAGACCGAGACCCAGCTTCGCGATCCTGGCAGCGTCATTTTGGTCCAAGTGACGCCATTAGTAGAATATGCTCCGTAGCTAGTTGTGCTATTAACAGCTACAAATTTACCATTGCCGTAACAGACCGAGACCCAGCCTGAATTAGTCGGTAGTGTAGTCTTAGTCCAGTTGATGCCATTGGTGGAATAAGCGGCGATGTTACTGTTGTTAGCCACGGCCACAAATTTACCATCGCCATAACAGACGGAGCTCCATCTAGTATTGACAAGGTTGTTTTTTACCACCCACCCCGGTTTTGCCACACCAGTCTGAATAGCGGCGATTTTGGTGGCGAAGTTATTGGCTACGATGGTACCCGTCTCTCCGGTCTTAGCCCTGATCGCATCAGCGATAGCCTTCAGATTAGTCTCTTGTGTACTCATCAGTAGCTCGCCTCCCACGTATTCTGGATCGCGGATTGGATAGCGGTATTCATGCCATCCGGCGTGACATAATCAGTGCCTGCGACGGCGACAAGGATTTGCTTATGACTCGAAACCTTAAGAAGACCGGCGGTGCTTGGGAGTGATGGAATTTGGATCAAACCATCTCCACACTCAAGGGATCCATCCGAGTTCCATACTGCACTCGCCATGTCCACAGAATTCAACGTGTCGGGAGCATCCGGAAGAGCTAAGGAAAATGCCATGTGGCTAGTGGATGCTTCTAACATAGACAACTCCCTGCCATTTGTCCGCATAACCACCTTCTTCCCGGCAAGATATGCTGCGTAAGCTTCCGAATAGGTTTTGTCTGTCACAGCGTCTTCGACGAGGTCACCAGTGCCAAAAGTCCACCCCGTAACATTGACCACAAACGGTTTAACTTCCTCGATTGCATCGCTAAGACCATCGACCTGACTTACCTTAGTCTTCAGATACATGGTCGTCACGTTGCCAGCGCCATCTTTGTATTTCATCGTACCGGTTTTTTCGGTAGTTGCCATAAATTAACCTCCTTTTGATAAAATAAGAGGGCCCCCACGAATGAGGACCCTCTATAAGACTTAGGCGTTACTGATTACTCCTGGATCTGGAACCAGAGATCACCCTCAGCCAGAGCAGCAGGCTCAGTGGCAGAGTAGTAGATCTTGGACTTGCCGGACCAAGCGGTCAGATTATCCTCAGTGATCTTATCCAGAGTGGTCTTATTGTCATGGCTGTGCTTCTTCGCGACAGCGTCCTTCAGATCAGCATTGGTCTGATCATAGGTGTCGAGCAGAGCCTTGTTCAGGTGGCTGTGGTTGCCCTCGGAAGCGGCGTTAACCTTCTCCTTCAGAGCGTCAGCCAGGTCGTCCTCAGAAACCTTGTCCTTGGCAGCCAGAGCGCCAAGAGCGTCGACAGTGGCCTTGACGGCCTCGAAAGCGGTCTTATCGGCCTTATTGCCGATGGCAGCGTTCAGAGCATTCATGGCGGTGTCGTTGGTGCTGATGTAGTCGGCGATCTCCTTCAGAGTGTCGTAGGTTTCAGGAGCGCCATTGATCAGACCGCTGATGGCGGTGCTGATGGCGGTGTTCATCGCCTCAGTGGTGGGGCGAGCAGTCAGAGCATCCGCCAAACCAGTCACGTCAGCCTGGGCATGAGTGTGAGTCTTATCTGCCTTGCCAGCCAGACCAGTGGTCAGGTCATTGCTGGACGCCTTGGTAGCAACATCGGCAACAATCTCTGCCAGCTTGGCAGACAGAGTGGTGGTATCGTCAACGTAGACGTTAGCGGCACCAGTCTTCACCATGATCTCATAGATAACGCCTTCGATCTTAGCCTTCAGGATAGCATTCTTATTAGCCATAGTTTTTAGTCTCCTTTAAAATATAGATTTTAGTTTTTGAGTGGATTTGGGTCTAAGGGGGGTACGATTTACACAATCATATATTTCATCACCCCATTTCTCAACGGACGATTTATTTATCTTTATCCGACGCTTGCGCTAGAAGTGTCGAACCAAAGAACTGGACCAGAGGTCGGTTCAACTTCGCCTACGTACATATACGTACCAAGATACTCTTTGACAGCCTCGGAAATCTCCTGGGTGCCATCCATGACATCGAATGTCTTAGTCCCCGTGGCGTCTGTAATCGCGACACGATGACCACCGTTAATATCTGTAACGGTAACAGTCGGAGAAACGCCATCAGTACCATTGGTTCCGTCATCACCATTCATAACATCAAACGATTTTGCACCGTCCTTATCCGTAATGGTGACACGTGTTCCATCGGTAATAGCTGCCGTCGATACGGTGGGAGAAACGCCATCTATACCATTTGTACCATCGGTTCCGTCCTGACCATTTGTACCATTCAGAATCTTAACTGTCTGACTGCCACTATAGTCGGTAATTACGAGCTCTTTACCGCCGTCTACATCACGAACGACTATTTTTGGAGAATATCCATTCGTACCATCGGTTCCGTCTTTACCGTCAGTACCATTGAGGATCTTGACTGTCTGACTTCCGCTATAATCGATAATGACGAGCTCCTTACCATCGGCCACTTCGCGGACAATGATCTTCGGGGAATATCCTTTTATGTTTTTGGTCGCAGGATTTTCTCTGCCTTTATCGTTCGTCCAGGAAAGATTGCCAGCGTCATCGACGGAAGGAGTGAATGTGGCGCCATCGTATTCGCCAGATGCGCCGGCTGCAATGAGTGTGTCCTTTACTTTCTGGACCTCGTCCTCCCACTGAAGAATAACGTCTGGATACGAGTCAAAGTAGCCCTCACCAGCCTCCAAGCCCTCCGAAATATACATTTCAGTGTTGAGCTCAGAGTTCCAGTGATTGACTTCATTGCCATTCGCGTCGCCCTTCTTAATGCAGACGAGAAACTTAATCTGACCGACCACTTCAGTGACATTACGAGAGATCTTCCAATTGAAATGCATAATTCGATCATTGGTGGTATCGACCGAAATATCAGTCGCCTTGTAAATACCAACTACGCGATCCTTACGCATGTAATTGATATAGATGCTCAGGTCGGACATGTCGAGGTCATCCCAGTATCTAGGACAGTCAAAGGTAACGGTCTCAACGTCGTGATCATACTGAACAGCAATTCGTTGCAGTTCCTTCGGGACAGAGATGAATCGATCGTCGCCAACCACGATGTGTGGCTCAGTTTCCGGGTTTGCGGACTGGAGAGAAATATCATTTTCAGTCAAACTATTCAATAACTCTTCCGCCTGACTCATACTTTCCCTCCATTCTGTTTAACTATTACCTTATTGGTTTTGATCACCGAGGTTTTCTTCTTACCGACTACCTGGACCTTGAAGCTTCTCTTCCCAAGAGCCTCAAAAGGAATGACGCAGGTCTTCCCATCTGCAAGAACGCGAGGAGGATATTCTCGACCGAGAGGAGAGTAGAAACCCACTACCTTGCTATATCCGTCCCAATCCTTGGAGAAGGAGAACTCGCCAACCAAATATCCATGGGAACCAGGGATCAGATTTGAGAAGTCACAGGTCGGGTCCTGACAAATCGTTTGGCCGTTCACGACGAAACGTAAGGTTCTCATTTGGATCACCTGCCTTATGTTTAATCAACGAGCTCAGCCCAGACCCCTGTTCCGCCATCAGGAATATCAGTGCCACCGCCTTCACCACTACCCAGCTTTTTCAGAGAGCCATCGTTCTGGATCTCATATAGACCCCGTTCATCGCCCTCTGTGACATGAAGGATTTGTGTGAAGTAATATACGGTGTTGGTGGAGCCAGGAGCTTCAGCGGTCTTAGCTGCCGCGACTGCTTCTGTATAGGTTTTGAAGAATGAGTTTGCCTCGGCAGGGAAAGCACCCGTCATAGCAAACGATACGCCGAAATTTAATTTCGGTACTTCTGGTAATGCCATAATTACTTCCCTCCTTAAATCTTAATTGTGTAGGTGTTCGCCTTATCATTGGCGCTTGCAAACTGCTGGACATACACGCGATAATCGATGGCTGCATAATTGTTCGCGCCCTTGACGGACACTGTCTGAGCAGCAAAGGCAGGGAGAATCTCGGCATTCATGCCGTTCACGTCCTTAATACTGGATAACTCTTTAAGTGTCGCTGGGTAAGCAATGACTACCGCCATGGCGCCTACGGGAATGTTGACAGTAATCGTGTTCCCATTAGCCAGCGCCTTACCAGACTTCTGGGCCAGACCACGAATCACATCACTAGTCAGCTCGACACTCTTATCTGTCATCGTGCCATAGAAGCTATTGCGATAGCCGGTAATGGCTCCGCTCGTGGCGCTCTTAGATCCGGCCTTAATCTGGCCGGCAGGATATGGAGCTTCAAGCGCTGTAATAGGAACAGCACCGTCGGAATATGTGCATTTAAGTACAATCTTGTAATTTCCGCCATCGGGAATCGTGAATTCGGCAAAAGAGCCATTCTGAGTGGTCTTCTTTTCACTCGTTACTGTATTGGTTACTTCCCAAGCCATTGCGGTCACGTCTGTATCAGGTCCGTACTGATACTTACCGGGATCGAACGAGCCGGTGTATGTGGGAGTAACTTTGGTACCGACTTCATATGCCTTCGCCGTGCCGCTGGAAATGCCGACAGTAGGCTGGGTGATCGTGGGGTTCTTATCCTCAGAATATGCATCCAGAAATGTAGCTTTAACGCTCTTGTTTTCGGCCGGAACTCTTACTTTACCGTTAACAGGCTTGTACTTTCCGAACTGTTCAGTCAGGATTAGATCAGAATCAAAATATACCTCGTCGGCAGTATACTTTGGCTTCTCCGGTGTTTTCGCCCAGGCAGGCACAGTGGGGTCTGTCTCAGTGGTGATTCCGCCACCGCCTCCACTGCCAGAACCGATCTCTTCGCGCAGACCATCGATTGCGTCCGCGACTTCCCGATCGGTCGCAAGGAAATCTAAGTCGGGCCCACGCAATTCCCAAGTATAAATCTCTCGAGAAATCTTGTAACCTTTCTGAGTGAATGCTTCAATGCATTCATACCGCAGACCAGTGTCCTGGTCGACATAGAATTGCCCCACTGCACCGGGGGTATCTTTTGTCGGGGGACCATTACTCTTGATGTCGGAATAGGTCTGTACCACATCCATCGTTTTACCCTCCTCGCAAATTGAAAATAAATTGTGGCCGAAAATATAAGAGGAAGAGACATCGTATTTCAGACATCTCTTCCTCTCATAAAAGGGCATGTTTTAGCCGCGAAGATTAGAACTCGTCGTCTCCGGCGAAGCGATCAACATCCTGAATAACCTCGATGTTCTGCAGATATGCAGTACGACCAGACTTCCCGTTGACATCCCAGTCATAAGGCCGAATATCGAGGTTGACACAAACGATGTCAATGTCGTCCAGAAGTCCAATACTCTCTTCATCCAGACGATTCTTGTTGCGTCCGGTCTGAAGATACACATTCGGACCCCGACCGTTAAACTTCACCTTGACGGGCAGGAACATGAACGGAGCATCACCGTCTTCCCGAGGCGGCTTGATCTTGACATTCCAACCAAGGTTGGTGAGTTCATTAGCCGTCTCCTCATCCGGAATGACAACCGCAAAATTGCGGTCGCCCTCACGGTTGTACTTGTCGCCTCTACCAGCGAAGTTACGATAGATGATGCGTGCATCGTCGATCTGCAGGATATCCCGAGGTGCATAAGTGATTCTCATAGTTTTCATTCTCCTTTAAAATATAATTTTCAGCGTTTAATGAATAAATCATCTTCGTCGATTCGTGAAGTGAAATCTGAATTGTCATGCCCAGCTTTACAGCCATTCCTCATCAAATTAGGGCAGCCATGACAAGTGTCTTTTCCGCAAGCCATGGTCCACGGCAAATCTGGACCTTCGGCTTTAAACCACGGAGCAATTTCCGGAGTCGGGTCGTCTGAAACGAACCATTCGAAATCTCCGTACTTACTCATGGTGTCGACAGCATCATTAACGAGTTTGTCGTAATAAGAGCGATCAATGTCTTTCTCTTTGCCAAGGGTTTTGACCATCTCGGATTCAAGCCATCTATAACCCTTGGAGCCAGTTGCCGCCGAATACTTGACATTGCCTTCCTTATCTTTACCCTCGCGAAGCAGCTCGCCACCGCCATGACCAGGCATAATCGGGCAGAATGCGCCGACCTTTCCGATAAAATGATAGTCGTGCTCGCCTTCGGGAAGACCCTCATTTGTATCCAAATACAATGCAGTAGCAACAGACATCGTCTCGCACATATCGTCGAATTCGATATCTTCTTTGCTGAACAAGGTTTTGAACACATAAGGAACAGCAAACTGCTTACCAGTCGCATCCCAATGGCCAGCCTTCTTTTTCTGTTTGCTCGGCAAATATCCATAGGTCTGCTCACACCATTCGACGTCCTTATACTTGGCAATATACACTGCATCATTCACCAAGCACATACGATCGTACGTAGCCTCATGCTCGAATGTATAGCCATAGCTCCGACCGAAGGCCATGACGAACTCAATAATCTCCGGGGTAGCGTTCGGAATCTTAATCGAGTCCGTCTTGATGTGAGCAACTGTGAAGCCTCGCTTCTGGACTTCATGCTTGAGATCGACCATGAACAATGCGCCACGCTTAGCGACGATATTGTCCTTGTTGCGAGGATCTCTGAATGCATTCTCAAACCCGGCAGAGGTCAAGCCATAAACCGAGTTGATCGCCGTCTTGAGTGCGTCCGCGAGCTGTCCAGATGTCAGTTCCCCATCGATAACTTTCTGCACGTATGGTCTCAACTTGCCATCCAGCATCTCATTGACGACGTCCCAAGCCTCATGCTTAATGCTCACTCGACCCTCGACAATATCACGGAATGCTCTCGTGTATCTCGGACCGAATAGACACTCGGCAATCGCACTGTGAGGATGCATCGATGCGATGTCCAGCAGAGCAACATTGACGTGCACACCAGGCTCGGCATAGACATAACCGCCTTCGCCAACCTCCTCACCACGGTAGATCGATTTGCCGGCCTCGTACTTATACCCAGGGAAATATGGCAGATACGATTCCGTGCCAGGTGCCTCGTTCGGGCAATCAGACGGAACTCGTCTCTGGGCCATCATCTCGGGACAAGCTTCTTCGAGGAATGCCTTAACCTCTGGATCAAGTTCGGTCACAGGTTGAGACATGTCGCGATAGCAGAATTCGTTCTGAGGCTTACGGTTATTACCAAATATAATTCTAGTGGTCAGCGTATTGGTCGTGTCGTTGACTGTCATGCCAGCCAAGTCAGCCAGAATTTCTCTAGCCGTCCAGTCTGCCTGAAGGTGATTAAACAGCGCCTCTGTCGCAATGACGTCGTTATCGCAATATTCGGCGACCTTGGTCCACAGTTCTTCAGGCACCGGCTGATCCCACGGGAGACCAAGTTCCTGATGATGGATTCCAAGCTCAATCTCCCACTTCTTCAGACTTTTCTTATTTGCCGCAGAAGCAAAGTCATAAATATCAGTGTAAGACAGATTGTACGCCTCGCCGAAGAGGCCGTTATTACGATCCCCCTTACCAGAACTTACGATTTTCTGAGACAGATTGAAGAGCTGCTCGTTTGTATACCCAATTAGACAGGCATAGAGAATATGGTTATCATACCGACGGTTATTGAAGCCGACCAAACGATACTTAACCAGTTTCTCGATGTCTGCAGGACCTGGATTGATCATACGAACAATTGGTTTTCCCTCGCCCTGGACCTTCCAGTTCACCAAGAACAGATTTGGGAATACCTCAACATCGTAAAATACGATTGGAGCATCAGTGATGTCGGTGTTCGGAGCAGTCTCCTCAGACTTGAACTGCATCTTCTTGACAAGTTTCAGACAATAGTCTGCCTGGTTTGTACTGTTTGCGGCAAACGCATAGACTTGGTTCTGCATGTCAGATACGTCATATGCCATACCACTATTGTGCGCATCGTCAAGAATCTTGTAAATGAAGTCCACACTGCACTTGGTGCTGTCATGAATTTCTTTATTAAGGTTTCTCTTGATTGCGGTCCTAATTGCTTTCTCGTTCTTAAGACCTTCAAAGTTGATCACCTTATCGTCTCCTTTCAACGGGAGACCAGAACTAATTGAAGCTATCGGCAAATTGTTGCATTTGGTTAACTTCCGTCTAAGCGAGCTATTGCCGGTGAACACCTTAACTTCAATGTGATCATCGTAAACTCGACTCAGTTTAGTCGGATCCCCCGTATAAATATAATGCAGGTGAATGCCTTGTCCACTTTTACTAAGCTCTGCGTACGTAGCCGGCCATTTGCTAGCCTCTTCCACATTCTTTTCGAAACTCTTATTTCCGTTCTCATCCGGAATATCAAAGTCGATTACAATATGGTTTTCAGGAACCTTGACGTAGTGGACTCTGGACGTATCGATGTCTGCAAGAGTCGTCGTTACATTTTCCCACTTCTTCGTCGGGGTCTCCTTTGCACTAGCATACTGAGCCGGGCAATCCTTACACTCCAAATCGAATATAGACTCAGTAGAATCAAATTCGATCAGTTTAGGCTTATGTATCTCTTTCTTCTTTTTTTTCTTGGTTTCGAATACTTCAGTGCGGAAACCACTGTAGACATTGTCGACCACGGATCCTTCGATTTCAGTATCAAACTCTCGGAAGTAATTCTTAAGTTCCTCCTTGAACATTCTCTGAGAGAATGGAAACGGAACCTTAGCGTCCTCGCAATATTGCTTATACATCTCCCATGCTGCTTTTAGAGTAGTACCATCATCCTTCAGAAACACATGATACGAATCGATCATGAAGTTATAGAAGTCGTTGGATGCACCCATCATCGCGGTGGGGACGTAATCATCATATTTGTCGGGTTCGCTCAAATATACTTCTTTACAGTAGTTTGCAATCGCGCCGAGCTCGAAATCGATTTGCTTGGTAACGGTTTTGTATTCTTTCAGGCTTAATTTGTTCCCCGAAGGAGTGACATCAATCAGTCGTCTAAGCAGACCAGACTTTGCATCCGTAATCTTAACAGGTTTATTCGTGCCCATGAACAAGAAGCACTTAAACCGGTTAGAATACGTCGACTTAAACTTCTCGTTGATAGTCATCTCCTCATGGGAAACAAGACTGTTCAACCGAGTATTGTCCTCGATCTTCGACAAATCGCCATCGTGCTGAATCGCCACCAGGGGATTACTCTTGAATGCCTCCAAAGCAAAAGAGTTACTAGACGATCCCAATGCTTTCGCATCGAAGACCGAATAGTAACCCTCGAATAGTTTCTGAATGATGTTTAGAATCGTTGATTTACCCGTTCCTGCGGCACCATACAGAACCATGAATTTCTGAATCGTTTTGGAGTCTCCAGTGACGATAGAGCCAATGGCCCACTCGATCTTCTGACGCTCTTCTTCATTGTAAAGAGTAGAGATCAGCTTCTTAAATGCTGGACAATCGCCGTCCTCGAGCGGATACGGCAAGCATTTACTTGCGTAGTCCTTCTTGTTTGGTTCCATATTCGAGAATACGAGTTTCTCGTCAAGCATGTGGTAATTATCTCGCGTTTGGTTTTGACAATACCTATGCCACTTATCGACCATGCCAGATTCGGCATCCCACATGTGCAGGATCTTCGGCTCGATGTTATACTTCCTCTGGTATTCTTCAGCATACGAATCCAGCTCTTTATCGATCAGATCGAGTGCATCTTGCTCGTCCGTAGACCAAAGACCACGATCTTCTAACCAAATAGCATAGAAGTCGCCGCCCCTGATCATCAGGTCGGTTGAACGTTTGATGACAAATTTCGGAAGAATTTCCACGCCGCCACCCTTGGTATTGCGAGTAGAAATCATCAAGAAATCAATCACATCGTTCTTTCTCCTTTCGCTAGATTATATAAACGTGTCGAGAAAATAGAACATCTGCGACCAAATCTCTATAGTGCGCATGTCGACAGTAGAGTTGCGGACTCTGAACAACCCACCTCTACCATCTCGATCATATTCTCGATTAAGGAATCTACGAATGGTTCTATCGACTCGGTTTTTGTCGTACCAATCGTCAATCATGTTACCCAGATCCAAATTCGTAACCATCGCCCAGAACCACTGAGCAGTTCGATCGCCATATTCTGGATCATCCATATAGTCGTTTTCACATCGCCTCGCCAAAGCGACCATCATCTCCAAAACACTGCAGGGTCCGGCCAGACACTCTAAAATATAATCCACAGGTTCGTCGATAATGGCGCTTCTGGCAAAGTGATAACGCATACTAATGCCATCCTCCGCACGATTCTTATCACGCGAGATTGAATATGTGAATTCGGTGGCATGGAGCTGGGTTAATAGCTTTTTGTAGGAAATGTCAGCGTGATGACGATCTTTACAAACCGTGTCGGATAACCAATTGAAATACTCGTTGATTATCTCATTGCGATTCATTCATCCTCCGTGGGATGGGAATTGTTCTTGTTAAGACTGGAGTACTCTCTGAGATCTGCGAGGATCTCATAGTCGACCTTGTCATATTCATTTCGAACATAGACTGCATCGTCCTCATACACACCGAAGAACTTTGCATAGCCTGCTCCAACCGTTCCTTCCACATCCTCGATAATATTATCCTGCTCATCAGTCAGGACTCCATCGGCATAGTGAGTAAGACTTACCTCTCGATAACCCTCATCATCCTTTTCACCGAAGCTCTCAGGCTTAATGACGAAAATATGATCGCTGAAGAAACCATCCAGCACGTCGTCCTCATCCCCTTCGTCATCTTCCATGGGTTCGTGGATCTCTTCCTCGTCGTCACTCTTCTCATTTCGACGAGAGTAATCTCTGTAGCCGAGGTTATTTACCATAGCAGCGTACTCCTTCAGATCAGGTTTCTTACTGGGGGAATCAGGACGAACTTTCTTTATATCGTCGTTGTTTTTCTCGGCTAAGGATTCTTTCTGTTCCTCGAGTCGATTTGCAACCCATTCCTTCATGGACTCGATCTCATCGTTGGCGACCTTCTCATAATAGCGTTTAACGCTATACCAAGTAGACAGAGATCCGACTGCGATCCCTGCCGCAAAGATGAACATCTTAGTTGACATTCTCATAATCATCTTTCTCCTCATTTTTGATCGACATAACAGTTAAGGCGAGGCCTCCAAAGAGCAACGATACACTTAAGAGAACCCCGCCTATAATATGTCGTTTCTTTCTATTACCCGTCAAAAAGACGAGCGTTGACATTGCTTCCTCTAGTCGGTCCAAACGGTTTCATCTCCCTCTGTACGAGACAAAACCGCAATTCCTGTTACAAAGCAAAGTCCAGCCATGGCTACGAACGTATACTTCATGCGTCTCAAATTAGCATTCATTAGTCATCTCTCCATTTCTTGGGTCTTTTGCATTCTTGAAGAAATATAACTTCTCTCCGAATTGAAGGCCATCCAGCATCCCGAGGGAATGCCAAACTCGAATGGTCTCAATTCCAACGCCAAATTTAGCAGCAGCTTCATAGCCGTCAATAAGTCCATCGAAGAAGCTATCTTTAAGAACTACCTCGTCCTCCAGATTATTTTGCAGGATATAAATAATCAAATCTCTACCGGTCATTAGTAGCTCTCCTTTCAAATCATGTCTCGATAACGCCATGAATAGTCGAACATATCCCTCATCGGGTCGCCCGATCCATAGTCGTCAAGGCCCCTTCAAATGAGATCCAGAATATAACCGTCCACGTTGAAATCAAGAACGATTACCTTCTCGTAACCATTCACGAAGTCACGCGCCTTAGATCTGCGAGTATCGAAGATGCCGAAGTCAACATAGTTGTCACCAACCACATTCTTCTCGTCATATACCCAACCGACCTGAGCGCCAGCCTTAGTGCGTCTTGCGCCAAGCATGTCATAGACTTCATTCAGGAACAGATGACCCTTGGCCTTAAGGCGTTCATTTGCCCAGTTCTGCTGCTGGATAAGGAAGAATTTAGTACGCTCCGGATCAGGATCCCAGCCTTCATTGCCGTCGTCAAAGACAATGGAGTAAGGGCTGTAGTTATTCGGATCGTCCTCAATCACGTCGACTACTTCCTTCTTGACAACCTCAGTGCCATTCTCGTCCTTAGAAACCTCTTCGATTTCCTTGGCCTTGATGTTGTATCTCAGCTCCTTGTCAAGCTGCTTGCCGAAACGTTCGATCACACGACCGCGATATTCCTTAAAGCTCTTATCGACGGCAGTGTAAGCAGCCGCAAGAGCGACATTGCGCTTGCTAAGAATGCGATTAGAGCCAATCATGCAACCGAGAGACACTACGCCAAGACCAACGGACGGGCCATACAACTTGATCATCTTAACTGCAGTCTGAATATAGACGATCGCCAGGTCCTTCTTGCTATCCTCAGCAGTGTACTTCTCAGCCATATTCGGATCGGCTGCCACAGAATGGATTGTATCGATCTGCTGCTTGGACTCGTCGAGGATTTCATTCACCTTGAGAGTCGCCTTGCAAGCCATGACGCCGCTGACTACGACACCGACAGTACCGGCAGCCAGCAGAATCTCAGGACTATGCTTCTTGATCTTCAGACCCGTTCTATTGAATGTACGAGTCAGATTAGAAATGATTTCAGTTTTGTTCATCTTTTGCAGTCTCCTTTTCAGTTAATAGGAAGCGCCTTAGGCAACTTCAGCATATACCCATCGCGAACACGAATGGGCTCGGCATTACGAATGTTCGTCCAGCCGTACTTATTGTCCGTATACTCACTGGATTTACCGACCAGATCGTACAGATCCGCCACCGAGACGTTTCCATACGTATCAATCAATTCATCCATTCGAGTAAGGACCTCTTCCGCTTCTCCTCGGGAATCCAAGATGATGTCGTCATGGGCATAACTGGACCTGCTTCTGGAATCCCGGAACCGATCCCTATCGTCGCTTCGAGAATAGTCTCGATACGATACGTAGCCCGATGCCGAGCTACTCTTACGACCCCTCGATTCGCCATACAGAATCATGTCGATGCCATCTCTGACAATATCAGAAATGGCCTTCTTTACTGCAGGGACGAGTACATCCATTACGATATAAGACTTCACGTTTGCGGCATCTTCAGAAATGAAGACGTCCGTAATCTTACTCACGCCACTCTTGGGCTTCGTCCGGACCCTACCATGGACAACCTTTTCCACCTTCTTGCGATCGGTCAGAGCCTCGGTTCTACCCTCTTTGGATCGGTGAGAGTTAGACTTATACTCTTCATTCATTATGTTTGCCTCCTTTCGAAAATGAAAAGGAGAGTATCATGTTTCAGATACTCCCCTTCTGGGTAACCCCATTACTCTTCGCTCTCGATCTCTGTGAAATCGACGTCGACAGTGTCGTCATCAGTCTCCTCGTCGAAAGAGTCGTCAGAGCCCCCAGCAGACTTCTTGCCCAGCCCATAAGCCAGTACGAGTCCGGCACCAACCGCGACACCAGTCACGATCTTCTTGCCATTTCTCTTGACCCAGCCAACAGGCTTGGACAGGATATTCCGCTTGGTCTCCTCAGTCTCCTCAACCTCAGTAACCTCGTTGACAACCTCAATCTTCTCGTTCTTCATAGTATAAATCTCCTTTCGAATGATTAAATGTAGGTTCTTACCTCATAATACGCATTGTAAATTTCGCGAATTATGAAAACTTGTAGAAATCGTATTTGGGAGCCACCAAGTAGTCCAGAACCACACTTGGCTCCCCGTTATCGTTTAACTGTGAACTAAAACTGATGTCGATTAGTCTATCGACGTTCCAACCAAGATCGTCTCCGACACTCGTATGATCCAAGCCCAATTCGTCATAAAAATCGTTCAGCGAGACATATCCAGAGATGTCATGAAGCATCTGTTTATTCAATTCATTCTCTGCTCGCTTGATTTTATCGATACTAGACTTAAAATATCGCGCGGAGATGGGGTCAAAGCACAAAGTCGTACCGTTATTTGTAACGATTACTTCGCTTTTACTGACCGGATTCTTCTTTACTCGTTCTTCGGCCACCTTATCGCGAACGGTCTTCTCTTTCTTTTCACCGATCGTCTCGATGACCTTCTCACGATACTCAGATAGCGCCGTTTCGGACAGCTTATACGCCGTTGCGAGTGCCGCGTTGCGTTTTGCATTGACAGAGCTTGCCCCAATCAGACAAACTACGGATGCAACACCGGTCACAGCGGCGGGTACGTACGGTTTCCATGCAGTTTTTACAACTTCCAGAGGACTCAGCTCGTCAACCCAGTCATCATTCTTTTTCTCCTCGATAAGCTGCAAAGCTTTCGGTGTTGCTCGTACCGCCAGCACCGTCGTAGTGATCATGCCAGCAATGCCTATCCCGGTCAGAATCTCAGGACTACGCTTGCTGACGAATTGTCGTGTGTTCGACATGAGATTTGCTAAGTTCGGTTTACGCATGGACTTTCTCCTTTCAAAATAAAAATAAGAAGGCCCGTAGGCCCTCTTACTTGCTCTCGACGTACTCCTTGAACAGCTTTTCGGTTGTCTCAATGGTAGTCTGCTTCGTCTCCTTCGAGTTTACCACTGCACCGATCGCACCGGCAATCAGCGGCAACACGACAGACGCACCTTTACCAATCTTTAACCAATTAATATTCATGAGTTCGCCTCCTTTCCATTATAGTCACTGCATTTTTCGCGACTTAATAGTCTTCGAATCCAGGCGTAGGCTCTTGTGAGAATACTATGATGTAACCCTCCAACCCGTCATCAAGCATGAACTTTTCATGATGGAAATCGAGCCATTGTTCCCAGTACATTTCATACATACCAGCAGCAGACCAACCCAGATGATCGCCATAGTCGGTTTTATCCAATCCGACCAATTCGTAGAACTCGTTTAGATATGCTCCGCCCCAACTCGACAATTTTTTGTTTAATTCATACTCGGCTTTAAGTACGTCCACCATGGTTGCGTTGAAATATCGTCCGGAGAACTCGTCGTAGAAAAGTACGGTATCATTATCCGATGGATTATCGTCACCTGCGTACTTATCTTTCGCCATTTCTTCTCTGACACGTAAATCAGCCTCTTCGCCATATAAATCCACTACTTTACTCTTGTATTGCTTATGTGTGTTGTCCAGCAAGGCATATGCGCTCATTAATGCTGCTTGTTGTCGCTGATTCAATGCGTTTGCACCGAATATACAAGCAATTGTAGATACGCCGACCAATACGGCTGGAATATATGCAGGTCCTGCTGTCTTGACAATCTCCATCTTGGTGAGGGATTCACCTTTCTCTTCCCTCGCATTCTCGAGCAGCATGAGCGCTTTTGGGGTCGCTTTAACCGCGAGTACGGACGTAGCGATCACTCCGGCACCCCCAATGCAAGTTAGAATTGTAGATGCATTCTTTCTTACAAACAGCTTTGAACCGTTTAGTAATTTGTTCATTTCTCTCACCCTTCGTGGTTTATTGGAAAGCTAAAAGAGATAGAGTCGGAATTGAACCGATCCTCCATCCTACACGATGGCGCTCAACCATTGAGCTTCTCTGTCTCTCATAATACGACCTGCATCTTTCGCGAAAGAGAAAAGCCCCTGTTACGGGGCTATCCCTTTACTTTTTTCTTTTAGTTAGCCGCTTGACGATCCAAATGATAATCGCCATACATACGATGACGTCACCGAATACAAGGATGAACGCTGCACCTCCCACACTCAGGGCGATAACAGTCGTCACCATTAATACGATAAACGTGATCAGCAGAATGGTAGTCAAAATCATTTAAATACGCCTCCTTTCCATTATAGTCACTGTAAAAATCGCGAGCCTCAAATGCTACGCCGATCGAACGTAGTTTCCCATCGTTTCTTTGGCAATGGTTTGATCTTTAATGCCCACATGATTTGACGGATTGTAACCGTCGGATAGAGTCCGCCTATAGATTCACCAGAACGCTCGTCAAAGAACCTCTTAAAGCCTGGGTGCAAATATAACGCGTCGGTTAGCCACGGATCTATTTCGCCCCATCTGGTGCATTTCGAACTCTTATCAAAACGTTGCTGGATGACAGCAAGCCCTCTGTCGTCTATTTGAAATAATGTGCATGAGTTATACACTGGATGATTACATTCGTATGTAGAGCCATACATAGACGCGTATACGGATGGTTTTTCGTAATGATATCTCATGGGAAAAAGAGGAGGGCCATCAGGCCCCCTTCTCCTTTCGCTTATTGGCGAGATTCTCCTTGAGATTATCCATTTTCTGCTCCAGAACGTTGTCCCACACCCAACTACCGATCATCATGCCGGTAATACAAGCCAGGGCAGTCCCAAAAGTTTTGATGAGATCCTTCATAGTAGATTCCTCCTTTAATAAGTTTCCATAAAGGGGCTTGTTTTTCGCGCGAAAAGCGAGAGGCTATGTTTCCATAACCTCACACTTTGTAACGCTTGTTACTTCACTCTAAAGATATACTTGTCGATGATTTTTCGACCTGCTTGAGACGTGATACTTCCTCGTTCTTCGTAGATAAACATCGCTGCTCCTCCGACAACGGCGATTACAGACGGAATGACCGTGCTCATCACAGAAATACGATTCTTCGATTTTCTGTCCTTCTTGTCCTCTTCGAGTCTCTGATACTCGAGGTCAAGCTTCTGCCGCTCAATCTCCAGTTTCTCATCCTCGGAGTCCAACTTAGACATTTCAATCAACCGATCCGCGATCTGCGTGACACCAGTCACTCCAGTCTTATACGTTTCGCTGCCGAATTCCACCTTGCCAAGCTCATCCAGCTCACTCAGGAATTCATCCCTCAAATTAGATTGAACGCTCATTGAACATTTCTCCTTTTCAAATGTAGTGAACATTACGTTCCATAACAGTAGCTGTTAATTTTGCGAAAGATCAGCATGGTGGTCAATTTTGAGTTCAACGTAACGCTTCTTGTTCAACTTGTCCAGATCGCCAATTTCAAGTCGATAGACGTCTTTCTCTGGATCAGAATGATCGATTCTCAGAGTTCCGTGGGCCATAGACACGCCTTGAATAATCGCGTAAATGATTGACCCAACGAGCACCCCTGCAGTAAAGAACATGAACTCCATTTGTACTTCTCCTTTCTAAAATGATTTTTCAAATTTTCCAACCGGGGATTTTTCGCTTTTTGAATATAGCATCATTTAGCGTAACCTCCGTACGGAAAATATCAATGAGTAAACCTAGAATAGAATAGTCTAATCTAGATTAAAAGAAAGAGGAAAGGCCTTGTTAGGCCTTATCCCCCAGCTTTTCCAAAATCATATCAAGTTTTCTGCTCTGTTCATCCAGCACTCTGGAATACTCCTCCATGAGTTTACAAGCCTCATCCAGAAGCTCGACGCTATTCTTGATTCGTTCAAGCTCGTCAAAACTTGTGCAGTTGCACGCATAGTTCACCTGAGCTACGTTTCGCATATAGCTTCCGAGTTCCCGAATATTCTTGATGACCTCATTAGCATTTTCCTTCATGTTCATATGGATCTCCTTTCAGAAATAAATATGTATTGGAATTTCTCCATAAAGGAATATGTTTTGCGCGCGAAATGAAAAGAAGAAGGCTTTGTTAAGCCTCCTCCTCTCGAGAACCAAAGTCCAGCCGTAAGGCCAGATACATCAGTCCAGCAGACACCATAAACATCCAGATGTCTCCGAACTGGCTTGTAGCCTCGCTCATCTTAACGAAGAACGCGACTGCAAACGAAGCCGAAGCCATGTAGATAGCATTGATGATCTGTTTAAACATAACAATATCTCCTTTTCGTTTTTAGTTTAGTTTCTCATAAATGAATATGTTTTTTACGCGAAACGAAAAGAAGAAGGCTCTGATGAACCCTCTTCCTTCTCTAACATTTAGTTAGAAATTATTCGGCAGACAATGCAACGTAACCAATTACACAAATAATCAGCCCAATAACATTAGCCATAATAATTCCCCTTTCAAATATGTATGTTACTCTTTCATTAAACACACATGTTTTCTTCGCGAACGCAAAAAAGAGGAGCCCCAGACGGGACTCGCTCTTTTACATGATCCATTCATGTTTACTGAAAAACATCGGTATTGCAAACAAGCTCATCAACACTAGCAATGTTGCGTCCTTAGAAATCGCTGTTGCGATCCCTCCAACTGTCAGCATCAGGATTGAATAAATTTTGTTTTTAATCATACCGTCATCTCCTTTCATAAAGGAGATTGTAGTTTTCGCGATTGCTTAATCTCTGGCATTATCGAGCAGCCAGAAGAACTTCCTATATCGATCGTAATACATGTCCCGACTACACGGCATGTTCATTTTTGTTCTCAAATATGTATATGACAGACCCTCCGTGACTCCCTTTAAAATATAATCACGTAGGTCTTTATCGGCCTCCCCTGCAATACGTTCAATCAACTCGATCCGTTCCATATACACAACTTTTCGCATCGCGAGCTTAGCTGTTGGATCGCCATGCGAATCGCTTCCTGGCGGCTCATTTCCAAACGAGGATGATATGCCAGGACTTAAGTAATACGCACGTTTCCATTCTGGATATTGAAGACAGAAGTGTTTCAGCTCGTAATGACGATGCCTGGCAATCCAATATTTGTTCTTTCTGGAAATCTCCGGACGAATAATTGTGCTCATCGCTTAGTCGCTCCCTTCTTATACTTACGAGCGTCTTTGACGAGCTTAATGGTTGCCTTTCTGAGTCGTTCTTTATTAACCTCGCCATAAACATAAATGGTGGCGTTTTCGAATCTATATGTTTTCATATGCAAGCACCTCTACGATAGGAAAATATCAATTGCCTCTGCATTTGTTAGGGACAGCACTTCTTTGATCTTCAGCGCATCACCAATCGTCATCAGACCGTGTCCAAAAAGTATCTCCCCCAAGAGCAAAATATCAACTCCGCTCATTTTCGATACGGCATCAATGCTGAGGCCCTTTTCATAAATCTTTTTATGTAATTTATTTGCATCCAATGCACACACCTCTTTCTAGTTGCGTTTCATGCGACAAATAAAAGATAACACCATTCCAATTTTTCTGTCAACTGGTATTTTGTGCGTAATACGCAATATTTTTAGTCTAAATTCGCGTTTTATTTGCATATGTGCAAATATCAATGCTATACTAATGGCTGTACAGAAAGGAAGTGCATTACATGGACGTCGGAAAACGAATTAAAGAGAGAAGAAAAGAGTTAAATATGTCGGTTGATGAATTGGCTCAAAAGTTAAATAAGAACCGAACTACGGTTTATCGCTACGAGAAAGGAGATATAGAAAATCTTCCAATGGACATTCTTGGACCACTAGCCGAAGTGCTTAATACAACTCCAGCGTACTTAATGGGTTGGGACAATAAACCAATCTCAGCGATGGATACAATCACTGACTACTATCGACTGTCCATTGGCCGTGAGGATAATATACGAGTTAAACGATTTGATACTTGGGCCAAAAAATTTAACAAATACGTATTTACAGACGAGGAGCACAATAAACTCGTGGAATATGCAGAATTTTTGATTCATCAACGAGAGAGGAAGAACGACAATGTATAAAGAATACCCACATTTTTATTACTATGACACGCGAGAATATGGTAGAAAGTCGCGTACGGATGACCCTTTGCTATCGACTGAAGAAGTTTTAGAGAAACACAGTAGGATAATTGAGGAATATGCAATCAAATACCTCGGCGGTCCGATACCTCCCGAAAACAAATATATGGAAGTGGGTAGTGGTGAATCTCTTAAAGATCGCCCCGAGATAACGCGTTTACTCAAAGACATAGAAGATCCCGCCGTCAGAGCGATAATCGTAGTAGATGTGCAACGTTTAAGTCGTGGCGATCTTGAGGATGCCGGTAGACTTATAAGGTTACTTCGATATACGAATACGTACGTAATCACGCCTATGAAAATATATGACTTACGTGACGAATACGATAGAGATGCTTTTGAACGAGAGCTAAAACGTGGCAACGAGTATCTCGAATACTTCAAGAAAATTCAAGCTCGTGGAAAACTATTAAGTGTTAAGGAAGGTAATTATGTAGGGTCAACTGCTCCTTACGGATTTGATCGTATCGAGAAATCTGAGGCCGACGGTAAGAAGTCATACTACACTCTAACTGAGCGTAAAGATCAAGCTGACGTAGTTCGTATGATCTTCAACTGGTACTGCGAAGAAGATATTGGTGTTACGGCCATTTGCAGACGACTTGAAGACCTTGGCGTCAGAACCAAGACAGGACACAAAACATGGAAACCGAGTATCATCTTTAACATACTTGAGAATCACCATTATATTGGTTGTACACGATGGAACTGGAGAAAGACAGTGAAGGTTATTGAAGATCAGGAGATTAAGAAGCTACGCCCGAAGGCAAAAGTGGACGAGTTCTTGTTATTTGAGGGTAAGCACGACGGAATCATTTCCGAAGAGCAATTCAACAAAGCTCGTGAGATACGAGGTAAACGTCATCGAACTCGAAGGGACTTAACTCTAAAGAACCCATTCAGCGGAATCATGTTCTGCAAAAAATGCGGACACAAGATTGGTTATAACACTTATACACGGAATGGGATTGAATATGCTCCGCCTAAACTTGTATGCAATAATCAAGTTCACTGTAAAACTGGGTCTGTGAATTTTCAAGAAGTGTTTGACTATGTTTGCAAGACTCTCAGAAACTGTATAGAGGACTTTGAAGTTAGGATAGAAAATGACCACGATGATTCGTTCAAGTTGCACAGAGATCTCGTAGAACGCTTGGGGAGACAACTTAAAGACCTAGAGAAGAAAGAAATAGAACAATGGGATGCGCAATATGACCCCGATCCAAATAAACGACTTCCTCAGCACATCTTTGCTAAACTAAATGAAAAGGTGCTAAAAGAAAAAGAGGAAGTAAATAAGGCGCTCGATAAAGCTAAGGATTCGATGCCGAGGCGCATAGATTATCGAGAAGAATTGATGAAGACTCGAAACGCTTTACGAATTTTAGAAGACGATAGCGTAGACGCTAAAACGAAGAATCGATATTTAAAAACAATAATCTCTAAGATGGTGTATGAAAGAGATCCGAATGTGAGAATATCAAAAGAGAATGCTGAGCAGTATGGATTCGACATTTCAAAAGGACTACGCTATTACACTCCCCCATATAAAATAACGATTGAGCTTAAGTGTGACTAATTTCGGGTACATTTAAGCCCACAATCATGGGGTACTACTTGATACCGATGGCTCTACAGCAATCCATTTTGAAATAAAAAGAAGAGGCCCTGTCGTAATGACGGAGCCTCTTTCTCTTTTACAGACCAATCGCCGCTAGTGCAAAACCGATAACTCCGGCGATGACCGCCCAAAGAATTTTTGCACCCAATTCGTCCCAATGATTGGCAGATCGCTCTGTGATTTTCTGAACGCTACTTTTAACGGTTTTAATGTCATCTTTGATGCCATTGACATCCTCTTCGACTTTATTTTCGCGAACGGCCAACTCTCTAATCGAAACGATCAAATCGGTTAGATTATTCTGGCGCTTCTCGACCTCGTCAATGCGATGCGTGTTAGATTTAGCCCGACTTTCAACTTCCGTCAGTCTGTGCTCAACTTCCATGTCCATCGGCATTTACCTCCTCTTTCACTTTTTCGAGTTCGGCATACGCCTTACGTAATTGAGCTCTAGCGACAGCCATTGCGTCCACCGAATCTCCGGTTACTGGGATTGATGAAATTGCTTTAAATGCTGTATTAATGCTGTTCATAATCTCATCCATAGTTCTCACCTCACTCCACACTATTCAACGAGTTTGCTAGTCCATTGATAAATACTGCCGTAATCTTGCTTCCGGACGAAACTTCTGCGGGAAGTTCAACAGTCGGTCCAAGTAAGGAAATCATAGTACGAGCGTCATTCGCTTGCGAAGCGAGCATCGGATCGCCGGCACTAACACGATTTGGTGTTCCGGTCACGGAAAGCCCCTTATATCGTGCAAATTCTATAAGACGATCCCAGAAAGCATTCCACTCGCTAGCAGTCAAATATGCGGCTTCATACTGTTCTTCGCCAATGGTGGTCAATGGCACAGAAGCACCTTTACGAACTGTTGAAGACCAAGACCAGTTTGCAGGCCGCTCCGGAGTTGGTTCCACTGCCTGCGTCGTGACATAGTCTATTTCATAGTTACCTTCACCAGTCGTCGAGTGCGACCAAGACATATAGACTCGATATGTTGTTGCGGGAGTTAGGCCGCTAAACGTTACGGACCGAGCCAGAGAGTATCCGCGAGATTGTAGTGTCGTGCCACCATCAGCAGTGCGTAACGACCAAGAGAAATATGAGTATTCATCCGGATCGGTAATTCTTGCGGTGATTGACGTGTCGGTGTAATCACATTCCCAACTGCCGGGGAATACTGACTCGGCCATTCACTCACCCCCAGACTGCGGTGACAGTTCCGGCTTCGCCGCTGCCAATTTCAACGCCATTATAATATGCCTTACCAACGCCAGTAGTGATGTTGATGGCACCGGCAGTGACCACAATTTGATTAGTGCCAGCCTGCATACGAATGCCTGCGTCGGTAACTATGACATACTTATCACTGACTTCATAAGTGTCAGGATTCCAAGCATATGATAATGCAACGCCGTAGGTTTCGGTTCCATCAGCAGTCATACCCTGAGCCGCACCCATATAGCCAGTGACATTCTCATTTAGACCAACGGTCTGGAATGTTCCATAGACCTTTATCTCGTTTCCGATAATCGTTGGGGCCTTGATCGTCGTCTTATTGATGAACGTTCCGCCAACATAACTGCCATTGGCTATACTTCTCGCGACCGAATATGCACCAGAAGCAGCAGAACTGGCGCTATTAGCCAATTCGGTGGCCTCAGCGGCATCTTCAGACGCAGAATTAATTTCATTTTGAACTTCTGTGGTCAAGTCTCCAAACGAGATAGACCCAGTAAGATTCAAACGATCAGCATCGATCGTTCCAGTCTTGATGCAACCGCCATCGATTGTAGTGGTTCCCTCAGAGAGGCCCGTGAATGTAACGCCCTCATTCTTGATCCACATTTCGGTGGCGCCGACTCTGGCCATAATATCATTTTCGTTGACCTTGAACTCGGCTCGTCCTGCAGGAGGATCTGATAGATTGCCAGTGATAGTCGCAGAGTGATTTTTCAGGTTGACCGACACTCGATCGCCCGTCTTGACGCTTGCTGCGCCATACTTATAATTGGTGATATTCCCCTGTTCGTCTTTCTCCACAACCGTGGTTACCGGAGTAATCTCCTCGGTACCATCAAACTTGACACAAATCATGTCCTGGTACTCGATGACTTCTCCATAGAGGGTGACTTCATCAATTCGACTAGCCTTCCGATCATTAGTAATTTTTGCGAATTCGGAAATCAGTTCACTGGATACAGCCACGCTATCACCTCCACAATTTGGCCGTGAACACGGCTTTTTCGACAACGGGACAACCCGGAACACACTTGATTGATTGAGAAATGACTTTGGCCTTAACGTCGGTCATGCCAGCTCTGGCGTAGTCAAGCCTAACACAATCGCCAAGTCGAACCGGGCAATAGCCATGCGTATAGGACACCGTGTACTCCAAAACAGACAACTCTCGAAGAAGTCGATTGGCGTAGTCTTCCACCTGGCTCTTCGTCGGGTCCCCAACCAAGTCTGGATCGCTATCTCGATAGATGATCTCTCGTCCACGACGAATTGTAGACGTCGGACTATTCGGGTCGTCATTGACCGCTCTGACGAAATAGTATCCAGCCCCATTGGAGTGGATGACCTCTACGACGTTCGGAATGCCATAGAGGTCTCTGTCCACACCAATCTCGGGGTACAAGATCGAACTGTTGTCGTCGGTGTAGGTCCAAACGGGCTGCAATGACGCAGTGTCTTGTTTAGGCGCAAATAAGATCCGACCCATCTCGTCGAGATCAAACTGATACTCGGCATTGGCGATCAGGTCGGACAGAAACGTCAGCCAGGTGTCATCTGTACTTGCGGTGAAGTCCATCGCTAGCGGGGTGGAACACTCGGCCTTGACAACCGGGGCCCGCGCACGCTCCCGGGTAAGACGATGTGCAATGTCCATGATGTTGACATTCTTGAATATCGAATACCCGAGAGCAGGCGGACTCTCTTTAAGCTCGAGCAATGGCGTATACGCATCCATCGTAATGGTTTGTCGCCTACCATTAAACTCAAGCGAAGGTGTTTGAACAAGGAACGTTCCCAGCGGATGCCTCTCTCGCAATCCATTTTGAATCGTTATGAGATAAACCCGGATGTAACATTCCCCAAGTGATTCTGCCGCGTCGATCGTGGCTGAACCAAGCGTCTCAGCTTCAGAATCTCGCTGAATAGTGCATGACTTCACATTTTCAATCAGCTTCACGTCTTTCCAGGTAGCCGGATCAACGACATAATACTCGAATGATTGCTGCATTGAAGCTGTCCAATCTGCCATGTCATACACCTCCTTCGACTCTTGTGATCTCCAACGTGACAGGAATTACAGTTTTCAGATGCTGGCGTTTGAAAGACACTGTGACCTGAGCCCAGTATCCGCTTCCGGACGGTTCTCTGACATACACATCGCCCATCCACTTGGACAGGCGACGAAGCGCATACAGAGTATCTACGTCCTTCTTGTCGATGTCGACACTCCAGGTGGCGGTCTCACCACGTTGAGTTCCGTAGTAACTAATCGGATTAGAACGCCCGATATACTCCACGAGCTCAACGTCAGGCTTGTGGGAATTAGACACGTCAATGTTATACGGAAGCTTAAGCATGGAACCAGTCCATGGGATCTCGTCGAGCTCGACAGATTCATCAGTTCCAACGTCGAAGTTGGACCATACTTCATCCCACTGAAGAATGATGGAGATGCCTCCAACCGGATAGCCAGGAACGTCATAGTAACTGATGGCGCCTGTTGCTTGACTCATCGCCACGATTCGATATCGGGCATAGTCGAGAGCCGGATGGGGATCGGTGACATAGGCGTTTTTGACATTCTCAATGTCTTTGATGATTTCAGTAAAGCTGCCGTCATACTCTCTCCGATAAACAGAGAGAAGTACGCCTTCGATCGGTTTTCCATGCGCATCTTCACAATAGGGCCTAATCATCGCAGTGTAAGTGTCGTCGTCGATGCCAATTTCGGCATTTGGTGCATACTCATCCTCGGTCCACGCAACAGAGAAAGTGGCCGAATCGATTGCGGTAAGGCCAGAATTCATCGACACAGTGCATACAACCGAGTAAGAAATGTTGTTCTCCAGGTCAAGGTCACTCGGACCCAGGTCAATACTCAGTGCAGTATTGATGTCGTAGTACTTAGAGCATACGACCTCGCCTTTGTTAACCATTTTGACGTTTCCAATGTGATCTACAGTTTCGTAAGCTTCCTGGGCGACGACTTCGACGTGATAGCCAATCGGAGTCTGGGTATTCGGTCCAGCAATAGCTGAAACATGGATCGGAAACGCAGTCAGTTGCTCAACTGTCGCTCCGGCAGAATTTGTCAGGGCAAGTGATAATGTCGGAGTCGCGTATACGTCAACTTTCCGCTGGATAGACCAATCGCCGTACTCAGCAAGAATGCCTCTTGTTCTGACTCGCCAAAGAATTTGGGTCCCTTCAGTATAGACAGAGGTGTCAATTGGGTAGACGCTGACCTTATCCTTTTCGTCTTCTTCAGTTGAGTTCTTGATCGTCTTGGTTGACGCAGTGCCATTAATCGTGAGCTCTAATTCTGCATAAGTCTGACTAGACCCATCCTCAGAATTATGAACCCAATACAGATTGAGAACCTCACCAACAATAGCGGTTGTGGTGGAAGGCCAAGTCGTCGGAGCAGCAGGTTTTGCGCCCACAATTACGGACTTGATACTAGTCCACTCGGAATCGCCGGAGTTGTTTGACGCTCTGACGCGGAAGAAATACTCTTGGCCAGATTCGAGGCCGGTCAGAGTATAACTAGTTTTGGTACTAGATGCGGTAGTGGTGGCGTTTGACTCATCGAAGTACTCACGTTTAGTAGCATACTCGATGTCGTAACTTGTCGCAGTAGCAACCTCGTCCCACTCCAAATAAACCGAAGTTTCGGACATAGCCTTACATACCGAAATCCCCTTCGGTGCTGCAGGTTTTGTCTCGCCTTCGTCAGACCAATTGCCAGACCAGTCACTTTCACCAGAAGGGCCAATTGACTTGCACTGAACCACATAGGTCTTTCCTGGCGCAACCGTACAAGAATATGCCGCTCGACCCTGGACGATAGGAATATCACCAGAGATCTTATAAGCTGTAGTCGATCCTTGCTCTGCCACCCAGAATCGAATGTGGGTTGCATTTTCAAGATCGAGGTTAGTCAGCTCAGCCGTAAGCGTATAATCTTTGACCGTTACGGTGGGCGCCGGAGGAGTCTCCGGACGGTTATCCTTGAACCAGTAAGTCTTCCTGGTCGAAGGTTTAGCCGTCCAGAGAGCTACCTCTTTGTTATTAACCGTTTTGGTCTTTGCGATAGGAGTTACGATAATTGTGACGTGGGTGGCATAGTCCGGAGGAGTGAAAGTACTATACTGAAATTCAGTAGTAGACTTCTCCTTGGCTTCGATACCAACGCCCCAGGAATAACTCCAGATGACTTCGTAATGATCAGTTGTACTATGCTTACCCCAAGTCCAACCGGCGTAGACCGTACGATTGGTAGTAGTAACCAGACCGAGGCGATTAACCACGGCTTGATTACCACTGGAAGTAGATGCAGACGCGGCAGTACCACTGACTACAATTACCTGACCAACATAGATGAGATTTGCATTTTTGATGTCGGGGTTGAGTTTCATCAACGCCGAGACAGTGGTGCCATATTTTCTTGCGATCCCGGAGAGTGTATCTCCTTTCTTTACCGTGTAAGTGGTATTTGCCATGGGTTACACCCTCCTTTCAATCATTGCGCCACGAATCAAGGCCTTGACGGTGTCAGAAATAGCGCTACCATCATCATAAGTAATGCCATTAATGACGTAGGACGGCTTCTCGATCTTACTGATGTCTTTGCGCAAGTTGTCGAAGCCAGAAGAGACGAGACCCTCAATCTTGGAGTTATTTAGAGCCTTCTCTTGGACAGCAGAACTAATAGCAGTGACTGCAGTCGCGGTCGTGTTCATCGAGTTGAGGCTATCCCTAAGCTCGGAAGGCAGATCTTCGACAGTAAGTTTATGACCATCGGCGGTTTTGTTGACCAAGTCCTGGATAAGCTTGTAGTCGTATCCCTCGCCAGTCAACTTCGCATTTCGAGTTTCACCATTGCCATAATCACCACGCCAAACTTTGTCGACGATTGCTTGAAGCTTATCGATTTTGCTCATGGCATTGCTAGACACATTGCCGTTGATGGTGTTTGTTCCGCCATTCAGCCAATCTCTAAACTCGGTGGCCTTCGCCCTCGCCTTGTCCATGTCGAGAACAGGCGTGATCGTAATTCGATCGTCGAATTCGATGTCCATGGCATCCTGAATGCCACTCAAGGCTTCGCTCAACCCAGATTTCACACTATCGCCGAGATTAAAACCGGAGTCAGATGCTGCGTCGACAAACGCGTCAAGGCCATTAACCAAGCCCTGACCCATGTATTCGCCCATCTGTTCGGTCTCTTTCGATGGAGAATTAATCTTAGCCGCTTCCTTGATGGCATCGACGGCGGCTTTAGCCATGGCTGCAGCCTTTGCTGTGACATCAGCAATTTTGGAATCGAGACCGCTGACAAGGCCCTCGCCCAGATAGACGCCGGCGTCATAGAACTCGCTATACTCCAAACGAATTTTGCTAGTAGCGGAGCTGACGAGGGATGTCGCGGCAGAGTTTACCTCCGCTTTCTTAGAGCCAAGCCCCTTGATAAAAGCAGCGGCCAGATTCTTGCCGACACTGACAAACATTCCATTTTGACTTACAAACGCCGAGCGAATCACCGATACGATGTCGCGAACGGTTTGAGCAATACTGCCCTGGGCAGAACGCATGCCTTTGACTGCGGCGTTGATCAAATCGGAGCCGGCATTAGTCAACTGAGGAACGCCATTTCGGAACGCAGAGATGACCTCGTTAATCGAAATGGTTCCGAGTTTACTAACAGCGCTCTTAAAGCCTTCGACACCACTCCCGTCAAAACCAACAAGACTGCTGATGAAGTTTCTAAGTCTAGAAGCAGCCACTACGGAAGCCGAGATAGCCGAGAGATTAACGACCGAGACCGACGCACTATAAGCGGCCAGTTTCTGGCCAAGCGGCTCCACGTTGAAGTTGGAAATTCCACTGGTGTCAACCGTGCTAAGAGACGAAGCCAGATTTGTCAAACGATTTACGATAGAGATCGACGTAATGATTGCGCTGAGGTTCAGAGCGCTCACTTTGTTCGAATACCCTTCCAAAGAAGATGCGATAGTTGACAACTGGCTAAGGTCCACATCCGTGATTGTATCTTGAAGGCCCTTGATCTTAGACATAGACGCGATGGCGGTATCGACGCTTGTCATACTCGCAGAGAATGCCGCCATTCCCTCGCCAAAGGTCTTAAGCTCGTTGCCAAGATCCGCAATGGAACTACCACCGCTAAGGAAGTTTGCAATGGCGTCAAGGATCTCGGTTCCCGTCAACGAAAGGATTGCGGACGAAAGTTTGCTGATCTTGTCCGAAATATCATCCGGAATATTCTGAACTCCGTTGATAAACGGCTGGACGTTCGCCATGAACGCCGAGAGATCGGCACCGAGTTTGGGCATACCAGCGATGACATCCATCGCAAGCGCAGCAAGGCCAACAACGACAAGACCGAGGACTCCGATGAAGCCAACCAACACAAGCAGGCCGGGGATCGCCAGTGCGGCAACTGCACCAACGGCCGTAGCCGCCAAACAAACCACCATCATGACGGCCAGGAATGCTCCGATTACACCAACAATCTGAATGGCCTGCGTAGGATCGATGCCCTGCAGTAAATAGAGAATTCCCGCGAGAGCACCAACCAAAAGCGTAACTATAGCCAGCGCCGCAATACCAAGAAGACTCGGCGCCTGAAGGAACTGAATCGCCATGACTGCCACTAGAAGAACCGCGAGAAATGCAGTAAGAACGCCAACGGTCGCGATACCCTGACTTGGATTAAGGCCCTGTAACAAATACAAGACTCCACCAAGAGCGGCAACAACGAGAGCCATAACACCAATCGCGACTAACGCCATTCCGGACGGCGCGGTCATGCCAGAAATGATTCGCATAACTACTGCGAACGCAAGCATCACTGCCGACAATGCAATTGCCGCTCCAATGCTCGATTCGACGGGGAGGGTTCCGACCAAATACAGAACGCCGCCCAAAACCCCGATCGCAACGCTCATTGCGAGAAGTGTCAAAGTGACTTTGGGCATACTATCGGTCATCTTCATGATCAATGCAAACATGCCCATCATGATTGTCATTGCGACCACGGAATTCGCCAGTTTATCTTGATTGATGAGGGTCAATGCAGCAACTGCACCGGCCATAATACCAACGGCAATTGCTAGTGCAACAATGTTACCGACGCATTTCTGAGCGCCCTTTGCTGCAGCGGCCATAGCAGCCATACCAAGGCTAAGCATTACGACCGCCATAACTCCATTTGCAAGACCGGCTGGATCGAGCATACTGAGAAGGACAGCTACGCCAGCAAGAATAGCAACAGCAGCAGACATGGCCAACAGCGTTCCGGCAATCTTGGCGGTTTTGGTTTCATTGCTAATCTGAGTAATGGCGACCAAGAGCGCCACAAATACCAGGAAGCCAACCATAAACGCAACGCCGGCACCAATCTCTTCAGAGGAAAGCTGCCCGGCGAGTTTACACACACCGACCATCAGCATCATTGACAGGGAGATCGAAATAAGCAGACCACCAATACTAGCGATCTTCTTATCCGGAGCCATAGTAGTCATAGTGACCAACATACCAACAAACAAAAGGAACCGCGCAAGAAATTGTTCGGCCGACGCAATGTCTTCCGGCGTCAAGACTCGGGTAAGTTTGCACACTGCGACCATCAAGCCAATAGCGATGGAGATTTTCAACAACATGCCGCCAAGTTTACTAATGTTATGAGACGGGATCAATGCTATTGTATTCAGCAATGCCACAAATACCAGGAAACCAGCGGCAAAGATTGCTCCTCGCCCCATTTCATCCGAAGACAGACGTGCGACGAGTTTACACACCACTGCCATAAGACCAATGACGACGGCCATCTTCAGCATCATCGACCCCACAAGATCAATGTTCTTACCAGGGATCATCGAGATAGTCTGAATTGCGGCGTATACGACCACCAATGCCAAAATAACCCCAGCCAAACCAAGGAAACCCTGTTTCGCCTGTTCGGGATCCAGTCCACCAATAAGTTTAACTGTAGCGGCCAGCAGCAGAATCGCGGCGCTGAGAGTTAACAAACCTGTCTTCACACCAGCAAGCTTCAATCCATCCTTACCGAGCGTCGCAGAAGCGGCCTGCATTTTAGTCATTGCCTTGGCAAGTACCGACAATGTGACAGCAAGGATGAATATAATCGCAGTTGACGTGTACAACTTTTGCGCATCGACCTGGGTAAGAATTACCACCGACGCGGCAAGAATGGCAATCGATGTTGCAATCTTCTTAAGGGCTTCGGCGGTCGTTTCGAATGCTTTAGCGTTCAAAACCTTCGCGAAACTCTTCTCGATGTCTGTGAATCCGTCAATGACGTTACTGATGCTACTCATCCCTTGGCTTACGGCCTGAGAGAACTCGTAGATTTCCTTTACGACAAGAAGAACAACGCCGATCGGAATGATAGCAAGAAGTTTCTTCCAATCGAAGTTACCAGTCGCCTTTTTGATCTTGGCAAATCCCTTCTTGATGGTGTCAATGAGCGGCGTGAAATCGATACTCTTGACCAGATCGATAATCTTCTTGCCGAGATTAGCAACGCCTTCGACAACAAACTTAATGCCGGATGCGATGCCATTAATCAGACCAGCAACAATATTTTCGCCGATCTCGAACATAACGGTCGACGGGGAATGAATACCGAGAACGTTCTTGATAGTGTCAATGATCTTGATGGCAAGTTCTCTGGCCTTATCAACGATCTTAGAAAACCGATCTCCCAATCCATTTCGAAGTCCTTCGACAATGTTCTCACCGATTTCCTTCATGTTATCAGGGAGAGAGGTAACAGCTTCCTTGATGCCGTCAAACAACTTGTCAAACGACCAATTAGACACATCAAGTGTGGCCAATTTCTTAAACCAGTTGACTGTTAGCTTCAAATACTCGACAAACTTCTTGAAGACTTTCGAGTTCTTCAAGTTGTTAAAGAGATCCTTAATGCGTTTAGTAAACTCGGTGATATGCGGAACGAGCTTCTTAAACACACCGCTTACGTTCAGAACGGAATCAACCCAGTCTCTGAACTTCACAATAGCATCGCCGATGGATGCTGTGACGTCAAGAATGTCAAGGTCAAACGCCTCGAGAATTTCGGACAGAATCTTAAATCCAAGTCGGATGCCGCCACCGAGAACCATCTGCACGACATCCAAAAGTGCGACCAGACCCTTAAGAGTCCGCTTCAGTTTATCTGCGGTCTCATCAGACATGATCAACTTCTCTGACAGGCGATTCATCCCGTCAAGGAAATTATAGATGCCCGCAGACATTCTATCGCCAGTAAAGATCTCGGACCAAGCGTCGCGGAAGGTCTGAACCAACTTAGCAGCGCCTTCGAGCGCGTTATGGATCGAACTAAAGAGAAGTTCCCGACCGCTAGGCCTCTCCAAACTCTCGATCAGCTCATTGAGGGGGGTTCCGGTCTTTTCGGCCTCTGCGGCGAGCTCTTTAAGAGCCTTGGCTTGCTCATCAGTATAACCCATGCTCTTGAGTTCGCTTTCGGAAAGATCATTGATGACATCGACTAAGTCCTCAGCCTTAATTGTTGTGTCAGACCAATTCTTACCGTTTCGCTCCCAAACTTTATTGACCAGCGCCTGAACCGTGGCATAGTTCTCGCCCGCTTTGGCGAGTTTCTCCATTCGCTCGGCGCCGTTGCCAAAATCGCCACGAATGACCTTGTTGACAACACTCTGGAAATGCTCGAGTTTTTCGGTGGTTACGCTGGTAGCCTTTCCAACGGTTTTAACGTTGTCGGCAAATTTCTTGATGGTTTCGACGATAACATTCTTGGAAAGTTTACCAGCAGAGATAACTTTGCCGAGGGAACCGTATTCGTCGATCAGGTCGTCGATTGCAACGCCGTGTTCTTTGGCAGTTTCCTTGAGTTTCTCTTGGAAACTTTCAGCCGATACTCCGGCGTCCTCCATTTTCTCAAGGAGGACATCCCATTTTGAATTTAGAGCGTCCCCGAGAACGGCATTACGAGACTCAGACCCACTGGCGAAAATGTCCCATAGAGAATTCGCCATATCGGTCCAAAGTTTCTTAGCTTCGTCGTAGTTACCGAAGATGAGCTCCGCAGTGTTCATCCACCCAGAGCTAACTGCATCCTTAGTGGCCTCGATTGCTTCGGTGAAACTCTTTGCTTCTTGTGCAGATGCGAATGCCTTTGCCGAAATCTCATCATACTGATCGGCCAATGCAGCAATCGCCTCACTGGCTGTATCATATTCGCCAGACCGAACCGCTTCATACGCCGCCTCGGTTAATTCGGAGAACTTTCCGAATGCGGCTTCCATGACCTCAGTGTCCGCCCACTTGTCCTGGAGCGTCTGGCCAAAATTGCCAAGCTCGACCAGTGTTCCATTTACAGTCTTGCCTTCGGCATCCAACTTACCAAGCGCCTTGGCAGTGTCAATGAAAACCTGCTTCAATTGCTTGGACGAAACGCCAGCCAAGTCGAGGCTCTTCCAGTCCATATACTGCAGGTAGCCAGCGCTGTAAGACTGGTTCAGATTGTAAATGGCTCGGCTAAACTCAGTAGCACCCTTGCCGGCAAATGCCGTGGCGTTGGCAATGCCCTCGATCATCGGGATGAGTTTCTCGATGTCGCCACCGGCAGAGGTCAACTGACCGAGAGACTGAGTCATATCGGTGAAGCCATAGCTGGTTTCATCGGAATACCACATCAGTTTATCGAGATAGCCATTGACTTCCTCGATACTCTTGCCAGTGGCATTCATGATCGTCTGGACAGAGGCAGTCTTCTGTTCATACTTGCTCCATCCAGCGGTCACCTGATCGATGGTCAACGCCGAAACGAGTCTTTTGCCGGTATTAACGGCGGAGTTCGTGATGTTCGCGAGGGCGGTTACGCCCATGACCTGAAGAGCGGAGAATTTAGCAGTGACGGTTTCTACTCCAGACCCAAGGCCTTTCATGTCGACCTTTGAGGCAGCAGCACCGACTTCATCGAGACCCTTTGTAGCGCCTCTGAAGTTCAGTTTCTGCTTGAACTTGTCCAAAGTAGACATCGTCGTTGCGACGTTCTGTTCAAACTGACGATTGTCAAATCGCATTTCTACGACTCTCTCGTCAACGGTCTTGCTCATAGCTTAGTAACCTCCCTCCATGCATCATTTGCGATGGCATCAAAAATGGGCCGGATAGCAGGATTGATGTAATCTCGTCCTTCTACCCAGCCGCCAGTGCCAGTTCCGTGGCCATATTGGAGAATAATAGCAATCGGAACTCCATTTTGAATGTTTGAGTTGTGAAATGAAATCACCGCAGATCCGTTGGCATTTTCTATCTCGTAGTACCATGAGGACGCGGTGAGTCCAGTGTCGATTGGCGTTGCAGACGCAAGGGCGGCAACTCCAGCTCGACCATACTTATCGAGATCGCCTCGACGAATTACTTCTTTCACTCGTTCAAGGTAGCGGGTGAGTTTAGAGAAGTCGCCCTTTTGTCTGAACGTTATCATGTAGTCACTCCGATCTAGCCATTCCAGCGGCTTTTTACTTCTCTCACGTCGATATGAGTGAAGGTGCTATAAATGCCGATTCCTCCTGAAGTAGGGAGCAAGGTCTCAGCATACTTAGCGATCTCCTTGGGGGTGACACCAACGATGTGAATGTCCGCCGCAGTTCCGTAAAGATGCTGAGAGCGAGTCACGCCACCGACAGCCTTGTTTTTACCAACTGTTCGATAAGCACTATTGATAATCACGGGCTTGCCGAAATGGTTGCGGATCTTCTGAAGAATCGTTACGAGTTTCGGGGCAATGAAGATAGGGTCAGAGCCGTCGCTACAAGCAAACTCCTCGACTTTGAAGTTGGTGGACAGCTTCTTGCCCCCATCCCTAGTTTTTGAATAAGCATTGATAGTAACAGCCATATGAGCTCCTCCTTATTTAGTTGACTGAATCTGTTTAATAGCCTGGATTACCTTGTCGTATCCAACGGTGGACACCAGGAAGCTGAGATACATAAGGATGACAATCTCAACTCCAATCTTTACAGAGAACGCGATGTCGCCCATGACGAGATAGACGGCACAGGCTCCTCCGGCAATCAAAGTCGAAACGATAGCGGCCAAGACATTAGAAGAATACTTTGCGGTTGTTCCATCAAGAAGTTTCTTGATGCCTTCGACTGTGAGATTCGTCAGGAGAGAAACTGCAAGAAGTGCAGTAGTCATAAAAGAAATAGGCATTGTTATTCCTCCTCGTTTTCACATTGGTCAATCAGTTTGTTCAAGCGTTCTTCTCGCTTCTCAAAGAACGTTTCGAATAACGCCTTTGTGAAGTAGCCGAGCATGACACCAATGACAGTTGTAGCGATCTCGCTAGATAGAGATTCAGCGATCGTCTCTCGTCCCAGGAAAGCCAGGACATAGGACAATTGCAGATCAATGAGCGATACTACGAGAATGACCGCTACCGCTCTTTTGGTGAAAGTGGTAAGCCACTTTTTGTAGTTTTTGTCTTCCATAAGTCACCCCTTAGAATGCATCTTCGCTCTGCGAGCAGCATTAAGTGCGGCATTATTTCGCATAATCTCACCCTTGCTCATTTTCTTAGGCGGAGCATTCTTAACACCACACACGCGGATTAAGGTCAACAATCGATTCAGATGCCACTTCTGACACTCGAACGGGATGTTATAAGAGATCATCCAATAGTAGACCAGTTCCGCGGTCACAATTTCCTTGTTGGTTTTTCCGTTGGGATCTTTAGAGAAAGTCGTAGCGGTCATCGGCGCATTAATATAGGCGATAACTGCCTCAACGTTCTCTTTAGTCAGATGAAGATATACGCTCGGATCAACATTTTTAGTAATTGTCATACACTTAATGTAATCCAGGCTCTCTTCATCAGTCAGACCAGAATTCATAAGAAATGGTTTGCACCATTTGGATTCCCATTTTGACAGAGAGACAAGAGAATGCTCCAATTGCAGGGTTGTCGTTTTGGCTTGAACAAATTCCTCTTTTATGGGGTCCCAGCCCTCTGGGGCAGTTTCAATTTCAAGCTGAAACATTTATCATCTCTCCTAGTTTTGGTTTAGGCGCCCATCTGAGCAGACACCTGCTTGCTGAGGTCAGCAGGAATGACACCCTTGAAGAAGGTGGCAGCGGCATCGGCGTCAGAAGCGAGCTCCATGAACAGCTCGGAATACGCCTCGGTCTGGGAGAAAGCAATAGACAGGGGATTGCCCTTCTCGTCGACCTTCATGAAGCGTCTACCATCGGCGCTCTTCTCGCCATAAGCCTTAAGAATGAGCTCTTTGAACAGCTTCACCAGCTCAGGAGCATTCTGGGCTTCAGCAATCTTCTTAGCCATCTCGGCATAACCTCCATCCACGCTGAGTTCCATTTCAGACAGCTCAGCCTTGGACAGATTAAAGTAGAAGTCTTCGGTTCTCTTAACATCGTTGTAGTCGGTGTAGGTGATAGTCTTCTTAAGCATAGTGCTATTCTCCTTTCAAATTAAAAAAGGGGGGAGCCGCCAGCCTAACTGAGTACGACTCCCCGTAAATGAGTTCTTTCTTTATTTACGCGGTGGTCATGACCTGAGCAACCTCGTCGGGCAGAGGCAGACGAGCCTCGGTGTCGGTGTCGCCATAGAGGATCTTCTCGAGAGCGGCCAGCTTCTCGGCATCGACCTTAGTGGAATCAATGACGATATTGGCAGTGGGCTTAAAGCCAGCCACGTTCACGGGAGTAGTGCTAAACTCCCAAGAGAAAGTGATAGCCTCAGGGCTATCATTGATGGTCGAGTAGGCCTTCTCAGAAGGAGCCGCCAGAGCGCCATAAACCAGGTGCAGCTTATAGCCATAAGCGTTACTGTCAACGTCGTTGCCCAGAGTAGTTCTGTAGCAAAGACCAAAGGTCTTACGATTCTGCTGACCAATGTACACGCCGGCGGTAAGAGCGGCAGAGCCATCACACTCAGCGAACTCATCAGGATAGGTGTAAGCCTCGATCGTGCCGCCAAGCTCCTCGGTGGAGATCAGGTTCAGATACTTGATGTCATCGGCATACAGAGCGGTAGCCTCGGCACCAGAAGGAGTCTCGGTGATGTTAGTGAGGCCGTTCCAAGCCACACCCTTAGGGTAGGTACCGCCAGCAGCCTGAGGATACAGGACGCCCTGCTTTACGCCAGTCTCATACAGACGCTCGCCAGTCTTGTCCCAAACAAGTTTAGACATATTGTTGTCCTCCTTTTAAAAGTATAATGTAAAGACGTCATGGTTAAGATTGTCAGATTCGTAGTGTCTATCGAAGCTGCAGTAAGGAAGATCAAGAAGTTTATCAACAAATTCGCTATCGGGATTCTTGTCAATAAGAACTAATTCGTAACTGGGGAGCTTTCGATAAGCCATGTCATCCGCAGATCTCTTCTCGACGTCTTTTCTGGAATATACGATTGCGGGATATTGCATTCGTACTGAGGAAGGGGGTTGAAAATAACAACTCTTTGTTTTAAGAATCCCACAAAGGATCTCATGCAGTTCAAGTCTGCTGCCCATTTGTATACAACCCTCCAATCGTCAGTACTAGTCTTGGATAGTTTACTTCAACATGGTAAATCTTCCATAAACTACCCAGGTACTCGACATAACGCATCGCATGAAAATTCTGAATGGCGTACGGATCGGCCACGATACTGATTTCCATAGACACGTTAATGTTGTCATTAACTTCTCCAGAAGATTCGAGCTTCCGGATATTACGGACTACGTCGCCATAGTATTGGCGTTCCGTAATGTTCTCTTCCCACACACCAGGTGTGGTTTCTACTTGCTCAGCATAGCCGACTTTTCCGAAGTATTTCGCCATTTTGAATTTTCACCTCGATTATTAGGCCTTGACCTTCATCTCCAGAGAGATGGCAGAGAAGGGCTTGATCAGAGCGCCGGAGCAACGGGTCTCGATCAGGTACTTCTGCTGGTTGTAGTCGATGTCGAAGTCATCGAACATGTTGATGGCGCCGCCCTTATCAGCACCGACGTTGTAATCGGTCAGGTTAACGATGATGCCCATCAGGTTCAGAGTCTCGCCCTCATCGTTGGTGCGAGTCAGACCCTCCATCACGGGAACGGTCACGATCTCTTTAACGCGCAGAGCAGTGCGAAGCTTCTCCATGGTGTCATAGATGACACGGCCATTCATGTCCTCGAGAAGCAGGCAGTCAGTGACGACGTCCTCAGTGGTGTACAGGGTGGGATCACCGGAGCCCTTATAGTTCTTGCGGGACTTGATGCAGGCGCGAATGAAAGCCTTAGCCTTCTGGTCGGCGGTAGCAGCAGCATCGACCTCGATGGTGGACTTGATGTTGTACAGGTCCTCGTCCTTCCAGATGGGACGAATGTTGGACTCGTTGATCTTGTCGTCGCTGGAAGCCAGACGGCCGTCACCAACCAGAATGGCGCGAGCGATTTCCTCATCCAGCATCATACGCATCTCAGACTTCAGCCAGGCAACCACATCGAAGTCGGTGATGTCGATCACGTCATCGCGATCCAGCTTCTGCTTCTTGTAGATGGTCGTCGGAGTGGTCGTACGCTTGAGCAGGCTGAAGACCTCTTCCTTCTTCAGCTTACCCTTGATGTAACCCTTAGCACGGGCATCATCCTCGGTGATGTCAGCGAACATAGACTTAATGCGGGAGAAGGGAGTGTGGTGAGTGCCACTCATGACCTTCTGGACCCAGCCCATTTCACGCTTAATGAAGTCGGGCGGGGTATTCAGGGACTTAGCCTCGGGGAACAGGTAATCGATGTCCTCGATGCCGTACTCCTGGGCGTGGGCCAGGAAGCTCTCCTTCAGGCTGCCATAGCGCTTACCATCAGCGATGATGGTCTCCATAGCGTCATGGCTCAGGACATTCTCGTCCTTCTTGGTCTCGTCGTCGAACAGATTGTGCTTCATAGTGTTATCCTCCTCATCATTGTTGTTGGTTTCGGGGTCTTCTTTCTCATCACCATGCTTCAGAGCCTGCCCGAGCATCGCATAGACGGCAGTCTTCTGCTCCTCGGTAAGGGTCTCAAACACTTCGCCAATGGTCTTATCTTCCTTGTTATCCACCTTTTCATCCTCCTCCTTCTTCTCGGGCTCTTTGTCGGCATGCGCCAGATCAATGTTCTCGCCCGTGTAGATGATACATTCCTCATCGGACTCCTCGTCATGCTTGAGGACGGACTCAATGAATGCGCCGGGGTTAGCGCCAGCAAGTACCAGACTCACCTCGCGAATGTTACCATGCATGACGTTGGGGCCCTGCTGCTGAAGTTGGTTGGCATAGATGGACAGGGCATCAATGTCACCATGCTGAACAAGAATCTTCGCAGTCTTGCCAGAATCGCTATCATTGAAGCTACAATAGGCGTAAACGCCCTCTTCGCGGTTCTCGAGAATCGCATGGCCAAGAACCTCGTCCTGGCTGTTGTGCTGGTGATTCCAGACCAGGGGGACCTTCTGACCGTCGTTGTGCTTAAAGGCATCCCTACGGATAACGCGCCCATCAGAACACTTCAGGTCATTTCGGGTTGCCCACCCACAGAAATCAAAATTAGTTTCCATTTTGACCGTTGTCTCCTTCCTCGTGTTGATTACCCATTCCTTCTTCGGGCTGATTCAGGTTGCTGTTGATGAGCATGTCAGCCTTAGGATCGTCCGACGGCTTCATGCCAATGACCTGCCTGATTTCGTTGCTCGTCATGATCTCGTTGCGTGTGAATTTATCTGCGATCTCAGCAATGTCATTCACGGGTACGAGTTTGAACGGATCTCTAAAGAACGAAATCGTTTGCTTCTGAGAACGGGCGGTTTTGGTTAAGAATTTTCGCTTCATCTCGTCAACAATTGCCGAGACGATTGGCTCAATTGTGCGGCTGTAGTAGTTGAGCATCGTCTTCTCGTCCGCAGTACCATCAAGAATCGTTTGAGTAATTCCTAACTGGCTGTATAGCATGCTCGTCAGATACTCAATCTGCTTCATCAGGTTGTTTTCGAGAGAACGGTTCAACTGCGTGATACGCTCAGTACCATCGGTATAAGCGATACCATACTTCGAGCCGGCCAATTGCATTTCGATGTTTTTACGCCTCTCTTCGGCTTGCTGACGTCTTGCCTCGGTCTTGATTATGTACGGTAACTGAATGATCAAATCCAGTTTACCGGAGGCAGTTTGCTCATCTGTCACATCCAACAGACCAAGTTTCCGAACCAGACGTTGCATGGTCGAGTTCGGTTCATTGATCACGGCATATAACGGATTCTCAACGATGGCAACCACCTTTTTGGGGACAATCTTTTCCTCTTGGCGCCCTTCCAATTCGTTATAAGCCCGGATCTTTACGTGCTGCGGATACCATTCCACGATCTTCGCAGTCCGCATCGTGTAGATGTCATACGAATCGCTGATCTTAGGGTCGATACTCGTTTCAATCGGAACTATTGCCACGCAGCCCTCGTCGAGCATGGACATGACGGCATCCTGAATAAACGCGCGGCCAGTTTGATCAGTATTTGCACTGAGTGTGAGGCAGCGGTTAAGCGGGGTATCAAGCTGCTCCTTGAAACGTCCATTGTCATCCAGCCGGACGTGCTGAATACTAATTGCAGAGACGTCCAGCGCAATGCGATTATAGACGGAGGTAACGATAGACTTTTCGTTTCCCCTTGTGAATCGAGGACGGTCCGGTCTAACCGAATAACTGGTTCCGATATTCTGGTATCCGTACGTAGGATCTCGATTCATGAACGCATTCCATGCGTGCTGAAGTCTATCTGAAATTCCCATCTGAATCTGCTCACCTCCTTTGCGTCCATTTTGACGCTAGATTAGATTTTTCGGTCCTTGAGCATCTCTGCATACTTCCGGCCGACTTCAACGCCCTCACTGTTTGTGAATTTGCTGACCTTTTCCTCGCCGAGGACCTTTGCAGAGCTCTTATACCACTTGATTGCCTTGGCGACAGCCTTATCATGCTTTCGGGTAGCACTCTTGTACAGGCCATCGCTGATCTCGGTTCGAATGATCGGATTAGCATGCTTGTATTTCTTCTTCAGCGTCTTATCGACCTTGCGATCGAGCTTCGCCATCTTCTTCTGAGCCTTGGCGTAAGCCTCTTTAGAGCGTCCTCTCCGGACTCCCCAACGCATACCAAGGACGCCATAATGTGCGAGATGGTACTGCTGATCAGAACTCGCATTGCCAGTAATCACCATATGTTTCACCTTCTTTACTCAAAAGCATCACGGTTGAGTTTGTATGCCACATAGGCATCCATCATTGCGGCAACGGCATCGATTTTGTGGTCATAGCGCTTCTTGAGCAACTTGCGGTTGCCGTTTGTATCCTCCATCGCAATGCAGTTGCCCATGGTATAAGTCATGAGCTCCTCATCGAACAGGAGGAGTCGTTCGCCAGCGAGCTTCTTCAGCTCACCGAGAGGAACGGATTCGGTCTTTGCACCCTGGATGACTTTCTCGATTCCAAATGGGCCGTTTTCAGTTTCCCAACGGGCCACGAAGTCCTTCGCGTTGTAGGGGTCGTAACCAAAACAACGAACATCATACTGGACCTCGGCAATATAGTTATCCAGGTCATCATAGACCTCCATCATGTCGAGAACAGTGCCCGGCATGACGATGAGACTCCCCTCTTTGGCAAATTCGTCATACTTATAACGCATGGCCGATGGGAGTTTGGCTAGGGTGAGCTCGGTAATATAGTTACGCGTCTTAATACCGAAGGCGCCTTTCGGCAGCGGGAATAAGAACGTAAATGCGCAGAAGTCGTCGCCCTGAGAAAGGTCGGCGCCAAGTGCACAAGGCATCTGCCAGTAGTCTCGGCGCCTATGAGGAAGGGTTTCTTCGTACGTGAAGTAGTACGTGTAGCCTTCCATCGGAATGCCGAAACGCTTGGCAAGGGTGTCGTTGCGAACAGCCGGGTTGTTTTCCGCCTTCTCCACTTCCAACTGATAGGTCTCGTAACTAACAGTCCGACCAAGATTGGGGTTGGCCTTAACCCACATTCTGGGGTCGCCCACCTCATCGATCGAGTCCAGCTTGTACCACCAAATGGAAGTGTGAATGTCGGGATAATCACCCTTAAGGACGTTCATCAAATCCATTTTGATTGTATCGCCGGGTCCGTTACGGACAGTACCCTCAGAGCTAATGGCGATGATGAGATACTCCTCATTCTTCGCCGCACCCTGAGCTGCGGGACCCACGACGTCTTCTCTGGTATCGCCGGAGAGCCACTCGTCGACCGTCACGACCTTGTCTTTTCGGCCCTGGTACTTATCGATACTCATAGGGACGATCTCAAGCAAGGAGTTAGTCATGAAGTTCTGGATGCCCTTCTTGGTGCTCGCCAGTTTAACACGGTCGGCTTTGGAGCCAGTTGTATTTTGTAGAGATCCTTCAGTTAGGAACTGAAAGAACGGACCTCTGGCTCTGGCAAGCGCGGTCTTGATGGGCGCCAGGACCTCCTCGGCCTGTCGAATGGTCGGCGCAGTAGTGGACTGCTGAGTAGTAGCCGGATCCACAGTCAGGAAGTAAGCCTGAATGCAGGAAGCATACATGGATTTGGCGGCGCCTCGACCCACGATGAGATACTGCTTGTTGATCAAGCGCTTCTTGATACGCTTAGTCACATAGTGCCCACCGCGACCCTCGGGGTCTGGCTCGTAGACACTACGTTCAACAAAGTAGTACCAACCGAAGATCTGCTCTGCCCACAGTTTGAATGAATCAAGTAGCCGAAGGTCATCGCCATCGGTCAGGGTGAGCTCATTCTCGCAGAAATTAATAAAACCCTGGATAGCTTGGTCGTCATACCAAATTCCAGGGTTTGCAATGAGCGCATCTATTCGATTCATCTCCATCGAGATCTGTTCGCATACAGGGATTTCGCCTCGAATTACGGCATCACGAAACGCGCCATAATATTTCGGCGTGGCAGTGTTTGATAATGCCATATGTAATTCACCTACTTAAGTCGTTTTCTTCTTTTGGGCATCAGCGGTAGCCTTCTTGACTGCATTTGTCATGTAGTCTTTAAGGACATTCTTGCCGGCCTCGGTGGCCGCCGGAGCGACTACGTTCTTCAGCACAGAGTCAGTGAACTTCTTACCGGCAGATACCTGTTCGGGTTTAAGATTCCTGTACTGCTGCTCGAGCTGCAGTCGATTCACAATTGCTCTGAGCTCGTCATCGGACATTTCCTTGACACTAGGCTTATGCGCAGTCTGCTGAGTCTTCTTTTGAATAGGTTTTCCGCTTTTGATGGCCTCAATCTCTCTTCTCTTTTCATCGAGCTTGTCGATCTTAGCCTGGGTCCGCTGCTTGTTCTTAGCGACTCGCTCTTCCTCTTTGAGTTTTGCCATCTCCTTGGCATACCGTTTCTTGCCGGCTGTGGTAAGAGTGCCATCTTTGTTCTGGTAGCGCCGAATTCCCCAGCGCATACCTTTGATGCCCCAGTGGGTTAACTCATTTTCCATTTTGACGTACCTCCTTTCCACTCAAGCTTTAGGATCAACCGCCACATTCAGACGCCATTCGAATTCAGCGATCTGCCGATTCATGGCTTCGATGACGGCCGAGCTGAGCGGGGGATCGAACATCAGTTTTACCTTCATGTAAATGTAGCTCTTGATAGCGTGAAGCTGAGCCGCATTCACTTCGGGAACGAACTCGGCCCAGGTAGAAGTATCGTCTTCGATTACGAACCCTGTCTCCGGACCGACGCCAAGCTGAGTCAGAATCATGAGCACCGAGTTGATGTGCATGATGATGTCAGCGTCGAAATGAGTATACTCTTCATCGATGCCGAGCAGCTTCTTAATCGATGTCAAGATACTTTCCATGGTTTCCCTCCTTCATCGCCGCCAAGGGCAAGTGTCATTTCGCTTACGCTCAATAGGGTTTCTCGGCAAAAGATTAATGTCTCCATAGTGGATAGCATTGTGGGTTTCAAATGAGGTACAGATCAGATACTCGGGATTGACGAGATACTCGCTGTGCGCAAGAATGTCGTTTACCGCAAGAGGATTGAGATGGTGGATGTAGATCTTACCGCCAATCTCTCGACCCTCAATACCTAGATCGCAACCGTTATCACGAATAATAATCTTGTCCCGAAGTCGTCTCCATTCTTGTGATGTGTAGAAGACTTGGTTCAAATATCGATCGTGACCGAATGTGTCTTTACCGACAGACCCTTTTAGTTTTAGGTATTCAAAGCGTTCTTCGAAGGTGGGAAGGCAGATCAACTCTGAATATGTCTTAATACTCATTTGGATCACCCTGCCCACTATAGTTTCTAAAGGCTTTCATAGCCTCGGTATAGAGCTCCTCGACCCTCTTCTGAGACTTGAGCGTTTCGGTCTTAGCCGTAATAAGTTCGGCCTGCTTCTCAAGAATCTGCTTCTCGAGCCTGGCTTTCGTAGAGGCAAGCTTAAGAAAGTGTGTAGTCTCCTGAGACGAGGCAGTTCCTTCTCTCAGACGCTTCTCAACTAAGTCCGTAGCCAGCGAAATTAGTTGGTTTTCTCGAGCTTCTGGAGTTAGGGCGGGTCTCATGGAACTTTTGGTCGAAGAGGAACTAGTTGCTTTGACTTTTGCCATACTTACTGCCTCCTCTCATACAGTTTTGTATGCCTCTCGGTTGGGCACTTAAAGGGATCTATGAAGGAAATGCAGAAAGTCATTGAAAGGAGAAAGTTAAAAATGACACAGGA
>ULQE01057260.1_pt1 | contig 46300 bp, 35 predicted proteins | sample 1954171 | NCBI WGS metagenome assembly ULQE01 (sample SAMEA4835647, study PRJEB28245) | human gut metagenome | biome: gut microbiome; material: fecal sample | place: Denmark | collected 2008
GACCTTGATATTTTTGAAATCACGCATATTTTTGATTATTTTTATTCGATTTGTTATAATTGTACCAGGACAACTTTTAGGACATATAGGAAAACAACTTAAACAACGGGGACAACTTGAACAACTTTGTCAGACAGAATCTGTCTTTGGGAGAAGTTGAAAAACAACTTGAACAAAGGGAAACAACTTGAACAACGTTGGGAGACAAATGAATCTGTCTTGGGGGAGTAGAAAAGGCTTCGTGTAGGCATACGATTTTACCTCTGGGCTGGATTTGCGTCCTGTCCAGGAAGATGGTTGCCCTCTGGAAAAGAGTTACTTTTCATATCGATAGAAAAGCAGTCGTTTCGTCGGCTGTAGAACGAGCGTCAGAACTATCCAGTGTCTAATACTCCCCTACTTTATGTCTTTTGACCAAGCCTTTGCCCCACAAAGGAATTGCGTCCGTCTTGCAAAGATCATAGTCATGACATTCATTGTTTACCAGCCATTTAGAAAAGCAAACATGTGGCCTAAAAACTTCAAGCGGATCAAAGTTCAGCTCCTGCTTGCAAATCCATGTGGCTAATTTCCTACGATTTTCTGCGGGCCTGCTTTCACACAATGCCCGACTTTGCCCGCAAAGGTAATGCTTTTCCCGCATTTATTGCCATTTCTCACGAAAAAAAATCGTGTGGAGGCTGATTTTTGAGGAAAATCGTTTCGGGGCATGAGGGAAAGCAACACTTGGGACATGGGGAAAACAACGCTTGGGACAACAAGTACAATAAATAAGGTTCTTCGGGAAAATGGAGTAATTCGACGTGGACACATAGAAGACAACTCGAACAACTTTTACAACAAGTAACAACGCTTTCGGTAATCCATGAGCAGAACTGAGCTTGTTCAAGTTATGCCATGGCGAGAAAGAGTGCCATGTAATGGAACAGCTTCGCGGGGGACATCGCCTCTTCGAAGCCCATGCTGACCGAGAGTTGCTGCAAGGGAAACAACTATGAACAACGCTTCGCCAGTAGATAATTCTCGGATGAACTATATACATAGGAGTGGCATTTTGCGAGGGGAATCGAGAAAATGGGGAATAAATTTGGTGCTTCGTGGCGATTGTGGTATCTTTGTGTCCTCAAATCCCTGCGTACAGACGGGGGCAGACAAGCACAGAAAAAGCAACTATGCAACAACGAGACTACTTCATACGCATCATCGAGGAGTTTATGGCCGCCGTGGCCCGGTTTTTGGAAAAGGCCGAGGGCAAGCGCAACGACGACGAGCTGCGCGACCTCTACCGCCAGTATGTCGGCGACTACGAATTGCTGCGCAATATGACCGTGGAGGAGGCCATCGGCTACGCCCACGAGCAATGGGCGGAGGGACAGCGGATGCAAAAACTGGAGATGCTCGCCGAACTGCTCTATGCCGAGGGGAGCTATAAGCAGCAGCCCCTGAGGGGGATGTTGCTCGACAAGGCCTTCCGCCTCTACGACTATGTGGATGGTCACAGCAGCGACTTCTCGATCGCCCGCAAGCAGCGGATAGCAGAGATACAGGGGATGATAGCCCGAGGAACACAAAAATAGATTATGGAGAACATTGAAGACAAGCGCATCGCCGTATTGCTTTCGGGCGGTGTCGATAGTAGCGTGGTGGTCTATGAGTTGGCCCGCCAGGGACTGCACCCCGACTGCTTCTACATCAAGATAGGACCGGAGGAGCAGGAGGAATGGGACTGCAACTCGGAGGAGGACATGGAGATGGCGACGGTCGTGGCACAACGCTACGGTTGTCGGCTGGAGGCGGTGGACTGTCACCGGGAATACTGGGACCAGGTGACGCGCTACACGATGGAGAAGGTGCGGGCGGGATTTACGCCCAACCCCGACGTGATGTGCAACCGCCTCATCAAGTTTGGTGCCTTCGACGAGAAGCGGGGCCACGACTACGACCTCATTGCCACGGGCCACTATGCGCAGACGGAGTGGATAGACGGGCGCAAATGGCTCACGACGAGTCCAGACCCCGTGAAGGACCAGACCGACTTCCTGGCTCAGATACACCCATGGCAACTGAAGAAGGCGCTCTTCCCCATCGGCCACTACATGAAGGACGAGGTGAGGCAGGTCGCCGAGCGCGAACATCTGATCAACGCCCGACGCAAGGACTCGCAGGGAATCTGCTTCCTGGGCAACATCGACTACAACGAGTATGTGCGCCGCTATCTCGGCGAGCAGCCCGGAGATATCATCGAGCAGGAGACGGGGCGCATTATCGGACAGCACAAGGGTCTGTGGTTTCATACCATCGGACAGCGGAAGGGCCTCGGACTGGGCGGCGGACCGTGGTTTGTCATCCGCAAGGACGTGGAGCAGAACATCCTCTACGTCTCCCACGGCTACGACCCGGCGACGGCCTATAAGCGCGACTTCGCCATCCACGACTTCGACTTCCTGACGGAGGGCGTGACGAGCGTGCCCGACCGCATCACGTTCAAAATCCGCCATACGCCCGAATTCCACTGCGCCACGGTGGAGACGCTGTCCGACGGAAGAATGATGGTCCACTCCGACGACCCGATCCACGGGGTGGCCCCGGGCCAGTTTTGTGTGGTCTATGACCAGGCGCACCACCGCTGCTACGGTTCGGGCGAGATCGCGTGGGCACAGGAGACGCCGAAGGCATGATCCAACGGGCGCATCCAACAGAATAGCCCAACCGGGGTCTCCTACGGATGGACCTGGGACTACGGACTACGATCTTCTTCAACCAACACAATGGAACAAGACAAGGAACAGAACAAGGAACAAGACAAGGAAAAGGAGCGCCGGCCTCGGAGCAGCTTCGGCAGACTGCTGCGGAGCAAGTTGACCTGGGGGACGGTGGTTCTGATGGCCGTGATCGCCGTCATCATCTGGCAACTGACGCCCGTCTCGGACGCGGAGGTGCGCCGCAACGAACTGGTGGTGGAGGTGAGATCATGGTATGAGCTTCGCAACGACAGCGGCGTGGTACTGACGGTCGGCGAGATCGAGGGCGACACGGCCCTGACGAATATTAGCACGGACACCCTGCAACCCGCGGCCCACGTGCAGCTATCGGCAGGCTACTGGGTGAACCGTTTCCGAAGGTTTCCCTCCTGCCACGGGCGCATCGCCACAAAGGCTGCCCCCGCCTCCTCGCAGCTGGTGGATAGCGGGAGCCAAGACCTCCACACGGTGGTGCGACGCCAGGCGGAGCGCATCGAAAACGAACTGGCCAGTCTGCAGACGCAGCAGAACGAGCTCCACTACTATCGGCGGACGCACAACGTGCAGGACTACGGCTATGGGGCCATCGCCACCTACTCGGTGGGGATCGACCACCGTATCGATTCGTTGCGCACGGTAGCGAAGCATCTGCTTGCCATCCAGCCCGGCGAGCGGCTCAGTCTGCGGCGCGTGATCCGCTACAAACTGGTCCGCAGCGCGCAGGGAAAGCGTATATATAATAAGGAGTGTGAGCTCTGGAGCGATGAGGAGGACGGCTATGTGGTCGTGCAACTACCCCGCCACCATACGCCCGTGGGGGTCGTGACCCACATGGGTATCGGCGACGGCAAGGAGGCCATCGCCCAGCGCCAGGCGAAGCCCAGCAAGAAGAAGGTGGGCAAGCACGACGACCGCACGATCCGCGACTCGATCGGCACCTATACCGGCCAGCTCGACTCGCTGAAGCGGCCGAGCGGCTACGGGCGGCGCTGGGGACACCAAGGGGAATACTACGAGGGCCATTTCGAGGCGGGACTGCCCGACGGGTTCGGATTCTATATCGCGCCACGCCAGTACTTGCAGGCGGGAGAATGGCGCAAGGGCGTGTTCAAGGGGGAGAAACTGACCTACAACAAGGAGCGCATCTACGGTATCGACGTGTCGCGCCACCAACACGAGCGGGACGGGAAGTGCTATCCCATCGACTGGGCCCGACTGCGCATCACCCACCTCGGCACGCTGAGCGACAAGCGGGTGAGGGGGAAGGTCGATTATCCGGTCTCCTTCGCCTACGTGAAATCGACGGAGGGCTGCACGGTCTTCAACGCCTACTACGAAGACGACTACCGCGACGCGCGCAAGGCGGGAATCAGGACGGGCACCTATCATTTCTTCTCCCTCACGTCGGGGGGCAAGGCGCAGGCCCGCCATTTCCTGGAGAAGAGCCACTACCGCAAGGGGGATTTGCCGCCCGTGCTCGACGTGGAGCCCACGGACTGGCAGATCAGCCAGGCGGGCGGAGCGGAGGTGATGTTCAAGCAGGTGCGGGCCTGGCTGCAGGAGGTGCAACGGGAATGGAAGGTCTATCCCATCCTCTACATTAGTCAGTCGTTTGCGCTGAAGCACATGCCGCTGGCTCCCGACCTAGGCGACAACTACTTTGTCTGGATAGCGCGCTATGGCGAGTATATGCCTCACTTCAAACTCACCTACTGGCAACTGTCGCCGGACGGAAGGGTGAGGGGAATCCGCGGAGATGTGGATATCAACGTCTATAATGGCTACGAGAACCAGTATCAGCAGTTTTTGGAACGCCACGGGAAAAAGTAGCTTTGAAGGGTGCTGAAATCCCTATTTTGAGCCTCCGAGACGGTCTTTTGGGCGGTCTCGGAGTTTTTTTTTGAAAAAAGAGAGAAAAAAGTGGGAAAAAGTTTTGGTGGAAAGAAAAAAGTGCGTACCTTTGCACTCGCAATCAAGCAATGACGGTTGCTAAAAACAATGGGATATGGTGTAATGGTAACACTACAGATTCTGGTCCTGTCATTCCTGGTTCGAGTCCGGGTATCCCAACTGCTTTGAAGTCCAAGTTGAATTTTTCAACTTGGATTTTTTGTTTTATCCCCCTCCCTTACTACAATAGGAGACAAAAGGGAAAATAACTTGCTAATAAGGGAAAACAACTAAAACAACAGGTACAATATATAACAACACAACAGGACAGTAAAGCTGTCCCTACCCTGCTGCCTTTTTCTAAACAACCCTGTTTTTCATCCCTTTATTGGGCTGGAAAGGGGCAAAGGAAACAGAAAAACGCGGGAGAAAACAGAAAAATTAACCAAAAATTTGGAAGTACAGAACAATCTACCTACCTTTGCACCCGTTTTTCACCAACGAACGTAAAATAACGAATGCAAAGAAAGAAACTTGCATGCATTGCGATGGCAATGCTTTCGCAGACCGCCGTCTTCGCGGGTGGCCTTCTGACCAACACCAACCAGAGCTTCATCTTCGGTCGCAACTTCGCCCGTGATGGTGTGATTGCTATCGATGGAGTCTATTCCAATCCTGCCGGCGTGGCCTTCCTGGGTAAGGGCCTCCACCTCTCTCTCGGTGGTCAGAGCGCCTCGCAGACGCGTACCATCCGTAGCGGCATGACGCTCCTCAAACCTGCTGGCCTCCCCATGACCGACGAACAATGGATGCAGTCGCCCTACGCCCATCCGCTGAGCCTCAACGGAGGCGATGCCAACGGCATCAAGCATTTCAAGGGTGAAGCTTCTGCTCCGTTCGTACCTTCGGTACAGGCGGCCCTGAACTACGACAAGTGGGGATTTCAGTTTGCCTTCGGCCTGGTGGGCGGTGGCGGTAAGTGTACCTTCAACCGCGGTCTCGGATCCTTCGAGCGCCAGGTGGCCCTGCTGCCCTCCATCCTGCAGTTGGCCAACAACACCTACCAGCAGCAGTATGGCATCGACCTCGGACTGGGAAGCAACACGCCGGGCTACTCCGTAGAGAGCTACATCCACGGTCAGCAGTACGTCTTCGGATTCCAGTTTGGTTCCACCTACAAGGTCAATGAGAACCTGGCTGTCTATGGCGGCTTCCGCTTCAACTACATTTACAACAAGTATGAGGGAAGCATTTCCAACATCACCGTGAACATCAACGGCCAAAACGAAAACCTCTATAGCTACCTCGGCACCAAGGCGGACGCCCTGGCCAATCAGGCGCTCTCCTATCAGGAGCAGGCCAGCAACTATACTCGCTTGGCCCAGGAGGCGACACTCGCTGGCAACGAGCAGGCCGCACAGCAGTATGCCGCCGCTGCCGAGCAACTCACGAAGGGTGCGCAACTGGCGCAGGGTGGCGCGCAGGCCATTGGTGGCGTGCGGAGCCAGGTGGCCGACCGCAACCTCGACTGCACGCAGCGCGGATGGGGCATCACGCCAATCATCGGTGTTGACTACCGCTGGGGCAAACTCAACCTCGGCGCGCGCCTGGAGTTCACAACACATCTCAACATCGAGAACGACACGAAGGTGGACGACACGGGCCTCTTCGCCGACGGTGTGAACACGCCCAACGACATCCCGGGCATCCTCACCGTGGGTGGTTGCTACGAGATACTGCCGACCTGGCGTGTGATGGCGAGCTACCACTACTACTTCGACAAGGACGCCCGCATGGACAAGGACAAGCAGAAGTTGCTCAGCAGCAACACCTGGGAGTGGGCCTTGGGATCGGAGTATGACATTTCGGACGCCCTCACGGTGAGTGCGGGAATGCAGCGCACGAAGTATGGTCTCGGCGACGGCAGTTACCTCACGGACATGTCATTCACGACGAGCAGCTACTCCTATGGCTTTGGCGCAAAGGTGCGCGTCGCCCCGAAAGTCACGGTGGAGGCCAGTTATTTCTGGACCAACTACGAGACCTTCGACAAGGAGTATGACCAGGAGTATAGCGCAGCCGGCATGTCGGCCACGGCCCACAACACCGACCAGTTCACCCGCACCAACAAGGTGTTTGGTGTCGGCGTAAACCTCGATTTCTAAGAAAAGCACACACATAGACGCCCATTGCCCAGCAATGGAACAACGAAAGCGGAGAGAGACTACGGGTCGGGGCTCAGCCCTCCCACAGTTTTCGCTCCGCTTTTTTATTGCGAGCTATTTGAGGGTGAAAAGAAAAAACACGCGATTTTCTACCCAAATCTATGCCAAGAAGGGAGATTTGGGTAGAAAATCGCCCATTTTTGACCTAAATCAAGTCACCACTCACCCTGTTGCTACAGGACGAACAGTAGTATCATCACGCTATTAATCTATGCCAACATGCTATCTATAGTAAGCAGCTTGCCTGGCGATAAAGGCCAAAAAGCGGTATGGGAATCTTGCTGCGAAATTCCCATACCGCTTATATTCAATGCTTCGAGCTGAGATAAAGATAATCAGCTTGTGAGCGATTAGTACTCGTCCTCGTTGAAGAGGAAATCCTCCTTGGTGGGGTAGTCGGGCCAAATATCCTCTATGCCCTCATAAACCTCTCCTTCGTCCTCGATCTCCTGCAGGTTCTCGAGCACCTCCAGAGGTACGCCCGATCGTGTGGCATAGTCTATCAGCTCATCCTTTGTTGCGGGCCATGGCGCGTCTTCCAGCTTTGAAGCCAATTCAAGAGTCCAATACATAGTCTTCTGTCTTTAAGTTTATAAAAATTTGCGTGCAAATATACTATATTTTATTTGAACTGCAAGCGCTATGGCGTATTTTTTCGCACACACTGCAAACAAAGTTGAAATAACTACCTATATAAGCAGGAATAACTACCTATATCAATAGAAATAGCCACGAATCTTGGGGGCACACGGGAACCTCTTGCACTAAAAGTTGATCTTATAGTGCTGCTTATACTTCTTCTTATCGAAGAAGAGAAGGCCACAATAGTAGAGGTCGAAACTGACGCGCACGCGCTTGTCCTGCAAGATGCGCGCCCAGCTGCGGCGGGTCTCTCCATTGCGGTGGATGCCCTCCACGATGAGCAGGGAAGCATCTGTGGCCCGGTTGATGAGCGACAAGACCTGCTGCTCCATATCCTGTCCGTGGGCCACGACAGCCAGCGAGAAGGAATCCTCAACAAGTGAGCAAGCCCCCTCCCCCATCGAAGAAAACGCCATCCGGAGGCAACCCGCATGAAGGTAGGCCCGCTTGACCTCCGAGACATCGCCCACCAGCACGGCCTCGTCGGCCTGCTGGTGGTTGGCGATACGGAGGTAGAGTTCGCAGACCCTCCGTTCCCGCTTTGAGAGATGCGGGAACAGGGGGCGGAGGTCGTCGTAGGCATAGTAGGGATAGTGCTCATTGACGACATAGCGCACGAAGCGGTAGGCCCAGGGCGACTGGATACCGAAGCCACGGCAATACTTTGCCCGGCTCATCCACAACACGCCACGTCGCAATCGAGACAACATTGCCATGGTTTCTGAGACAAGACCTAAGGTTACGCCTCGATGGGCTTGCAATGATCCTGGAGCCAGGCCAAGTCTTCGCCATCGAGATGGGGAGCGAGCTTCTCGCAGACCATCTGGTGGTAGTCGTTGAGCCACTGCTTCTCCTCGGCGGTGAGGAGGGAGCAATCGACGGGCGCAAGGTCTATCGGACAGAGCGTCAGCGACTCCATCTGCAGGAATCGGCCCAGTTCGGTCTCCATATAGTCCTTGATCAAGCACGTGTTTTCGATGCGCACACCAAAGCGGTCGGACAAATAGATGCCCGGCTCGTTGGTGACGGTCATTCCCGCACGCAGGGCAGCCGGCATATACTCCATGCGCACCTGGTGGGGCCCCTCATGGACATTGAGGTAGGAACCTACGCCGTGGCCCGTGCCGTGGAGGTAGTTGAGACCCGCGCGCCATAGCGGTTCGCGTGCCAAGGCGTCGATCTGCGTGCCACTGCAACCATCGGGGAACTTTGCCAGTTCCAACTGGATATGGCCCTTGAGCACCAGCGTATAGACGCGGCGCTGCTCTTCGGTGACGGGACCCAAAGCTATCGTGCGCGTGATATCGGTCGTGCCGTCCTGATACTGCGCGCCACTATCGATCAAGACCAAGCCACGGGGCTCCACGGGGATATCCGTCTCGGGAGTGGCCTCGTAGTGGACGATGGCACCATGGGCCTCATAGCCCACAATGGTATCGAAGGAAATGCCACGGAAGAGATCTTGCTCCGCACGCAGGGCCGTGAGTTTCTTGTCGAGGGAGATCTCCGTCTGTCCTCCTGCCTCCACAGCAGGCTGAAGCCAGCGCAGGAACTTCACCATCGCCACGCCGTCGCGCGTCATGGCACGGCGGTAGCCCGCTATCTCGGCTTCGTTCTTGACCGCCTTCATGGCGGGGATGGGCGACGGGGCAAACCTCACCACCGATTTCTCGAGGGCACAGGAGGCGAGATAGTAGCAAGTCTTCACACTGTCCAGCAGCAGACCGCCCTCGAAGGCATGAGACCGCAGGTAGTCGGCCACGGCAGCATAGGGCTGCACCGCCACGCCAAGGTCGGAGAGGTAGCGACGCACCGCGTCGTCGAGTTTCTCCTCGTTGACAAAGAGCGTGGCACTTTCCTGCTCTATCATCAAGTAGGAGACGAAGACAGGATTGCAATAGACGTCGGAGCCACGCAGATTCAAAGTCCAGGCAATGTCGTCGAGGGCTGAGACGAGCATGGCCTCGGCATCACAACTGCGCAGCGACTCACGGATGCGGGCGAATTTGCTCTCCGTCGTCTCGCCAGCAAACTCCAGGGGATGGAGTTCCACCTTCGCTGTCGGGATAGAGGGGCGGTCCGTCCAAATCTCGTTGAGCGGGTCGAAATCGGTACGCACCTGGATATCGTAGCCCTGGAAGAAGGCCTGCATTCTCTGCACCTCGTCCGTGCCATTGACCCATCCGTCGAGACCCACCACAGGATGGGAGGCCCCACGAAGTTGTTCGGCCAGCCAGTCGGTGATCGTCGGCGTGCCCTCCACCTTGAGTTTCATCAGCATGATACCCGTGCCGCGGAGTTGCTCCTCGGCAGCAAGGAAGTAGCGGGAGTCGGTCCAGAGCGCGGCAGCATCCATCGTGACGACGACCGTGCCAGCCGAGCCATTGAAGCCTGAGATCCACTCGCGGCCCTTCCAGTGGTCGGCGACATACTCACTATTGTGTGCATCTGTGCTGGGGAAGATGAAAGCCCCCAGTCCCTCGCGCTCCATCACCTGGCGGAGCGCGGCTATTCTTTCTACGATCTTAGTCATTATATATAGGGTATTTGGTTGATGGTTTCTGAAAGTTATTATCGGTCCTACTCACACATCGCCCGGCAGATGCGGTCCTGCAGCCCATTGGCCTGGCTGGCGCGGATGGTCCCCTGGTTGAGGATGCAGAAGGCCAGGCGGTGGCCATTGCTGGCCGTGCAGAATCCAGCAAGCGTCTTGACACTCGTCACCGTGCCCGTCTTGGCCCGCACATTGCTATCGGCCGCCGTGCCACGAAGCCGCTTGCGGAGCGTGCCGTCGCGTCCGGCGATGGGCAGCGTGGGAAGCAGGGCCTCGTAGGCCGCCGTGTTATGGTAGTTGAGGCGCAAGAGGTGGACGAGGAGGTCGGCCGTGACATAATTGTAGAGCGAGAGTCCGCAACCATCGGCCGCGTAGTACTGCGCAGGATCAAGGCCTGCCGCACGCACCACCTGGTTGATCACCTGTCGGCCCTGGCGCGCACCTGCACGCCGCACACCCGTGCTCTTGGCCAACTGGTAGAAGACCGACTCGGCATGGAGGTTGTCGCTCTTCTTCATCATCCGCTGCAACACCCGCGTGAGGTCGTGGGTCTCCTCGACCAGCAGCGTGGATCCTGCGGGGAGCGTGGCGTCGCCCAGCGTTCCCTCCAAGACAATGCCGGCCGCTCGCAGGCGCGAAGAGAGTTCGGCCAGGAAGCGGTCGCGACGGTTGTAGAGCAGGGGCGAGAGCGGCGGATTGCTATCGTCGTCATCCCAGCACCAGCCCTCTCCCATCGGTTTGTCGTCCTTCATCGACTTGTCGGCCAGCAGGTCGCCCGTGATACGACGGATGCCTTTTTCACGCAGCGCACGGACGAAGGCGCGCATATTGGCGTCGCCAAAGAGGGGGTCCATGCCACCGACACAATAGAGCGAACCGTGGAGCACACCCGTGGAGTCGATGTCGCCACGGCAATAGAGGCGCGTGGAAAACTGATAGTCCACGCCGAGGCGGTCGAGGGCCGTGATGGCGGTGACACACTTTTGGACAGAGGCCGGGCGCATCCGCTGGGCCTCGTTGAAGCGATAGACACACTGGTCGGCACTAAGGTCCCAGACCATCACCGCCATTTGGGTGCTTTGAAGTAGTGGATCCTCGATGATGGCGGCCATGCGGTCGGCAAAACTATCGGTCCAAAGGCGGTCGAAATCGGCGCCATCGGCTACGACGGGACGGTCCGCCAAAGGAACCGTATCGGTGTCGGCCACTTCGGCAACGGGTGCTGCCACCAGCCCGGCGTCCTCGGCCAGGAGACGAGCCACGCGGGCACTATCAACATAGACGAGATTGACCTGCGCCTGCATGGGCAGGGCCAGCAGGGCGGTCAGGAGGAAGAAAAGTTTTCTACGAATACTTGTCATTGTTTTTTGTAGGTTTTTAAGATTAAGATTCTGTTTCTTTTTCTTGGCAAGTGTTCTTGGCAAGAGAGACACGCTTGCCGACTGCCTCGACAAACGAGGCTTCGTTCTCCGGGGTGAAGATACTGATGTTGTGGTCGCCATACTCCACCATCACATAGCTGCCCGTGAGCAGGTGGCGGGGCATACGGCGAAGTGCCGTGATGGTCTGCAATGGGATGGCCTGTCCCCGTTGGCGCCCTATTCTGCCGCTCTGCGTGGTCAGTTGGTCGTCGTCGAGGACATAGTCGGTATGGATACCACGGTCGATGCCTCGCACGGCCACGGCCACAAGCAGCGCGCCAAGCACAGCCATGGGCCACGTGCCGAACCAAAAGCAATAGAGCGAGGCAAGGGCGAGGAGCAGGATGCCGCACAGTTCGCCCAGCGTGAGTCGATGATGAAATACTCTTGTCATAGTTCGACTGCAAAGGTACGAAAAAAATGGGGAGCCACTCCCATTTCGATCCAAGAAAAATAGATCTACACCTTGCCTTGGGCGATAAATTCTCAAAAAACATGCAACTTCCTGCCGTCACAAAGGAACTAAGCACAAAAATCGGGAGAAACATTCGCCCATCTGCCAATAAATGAGTAATTTTGCGGGCGAAACGTTATTCCGCTCCCCATACGGAGCACAACTGTTTGCTTAGAAATGATTCATAAATACGATTTCCTGATCATCGGCGCTGGTATCGCCGGAATGAGCTATGCCTTGAAGATAGCCAAGGCGCACAAGGGAAGGGTTTGCATGATTTGCAAGACGACGCTCGACGAGGCCAACACCTCGTTCGCGCAAGGCGGTGTGGCTTCGGTGACGAACCTCGCCGTAGATGACTTTGACAAGCACATCAAGGACACCATGATAGCAGGTGACTACATCTCCGACCGCAAAGCCGTGGAGCAGGTGGTGCGCAACGCGCCGGCACAGATCCAGGAGCTGGTCGAATGGGGCACCCAGTTTGACCGCAAGGAGGACGGCAGTTTTGACCTCCACCGCGAGGGCGGCCACAGCGAGTTTCGCATCCTGCACCATGCCGACGACACAGGCGCCGAGATCCAGCGCGCCCTGATGGAGGCCTGCCGTAACCATCCGCGCATCGAGATCAAGGAGAACCACTTCGCTGTGGAGATCATCACGCAGCACCACCTCGGCGTTGAGGTGACGCGGCGCACGCCCGACATCGAATGCTACGGAGCCTACGTGCTCAATCCGGAGACCCAAAAGGTGGACACCTATCTGAGCCGCGTGACGCTGATGTGTACGGGCGGTTGCGGAGCGGTGTATCAGACGACGACCAATCCCATCATCGCCACGGGCGACGGCGAGGCCATGGTCTATCGCGCCAAGGGCACGGTGAAGGACATGGAGTTCGTACAGTTTCACCCCACGTCGCTCTACCATCCGGGTGAGACCCATCCGGCCTACCTCATCACCGAGGCTATGCGCGGCTACGGCGGCATTCTGAAATTGCCCACAGGTGAGACCTTCATGGAGAAATATGACGAGCGCCTCTCCCTGGCCCCCCGCGACATCGTAGCGCGGGCCATCGACAAGGAGATGAAGACGCACGGCCTGGACCATGTCTGCCTCGACGTGACCCACAAGGACCCGGAGGAGACGCGCCAGCACTTCCCCAACATCTACCAGAAGTGTCTCAGCATCGGCATTGACATCACGAAGGAGATGATCCCCGTGCGCCCGGCGGCCCACTATATGTGTGGCGGCATCAAGGTGGATCTCAACGGCGAGAGTTCCATCCATCGTCTCTATGCCCTGGGCGAGTGTTCCTGCACGGGACTGCACGGTGGCAACCGACTGGCCAGCAACTCGCTGATAGAGGCCGTAGTCTATGCGGACGCAGCAGCCAAGCACAGCCTGCAGGTGGTGGACGGCTACGATTGGAATGACCGTGTGCCGGAGTGGAACGACGAGGGCACGATGACCAACGAGGAAAAAGTGCTCATCACACAGAGCATCAAGGAGGTGGGACAGGTGATGTCCAACTATGTCGGCATTGTCCGCTCCGACCTGCGACTGAAGCGCGCATGGGACCGCCTCGACTTGCTCTATGAGGAGACGGAAGCACTCTTCAAACGCGTGAAGGCGACGAAGGACATCTGCGAGCTACGCAACATGATCAACGTCGGCTACCTCATCACACGACAGGCCATCGAGCGAAAGGAAAGTCGCGGACTCCACTACACCATCGACTACCCGAAGCACGCCTACGACCTCGAGAAGTAGGACTTCGGGGCCAGAGACTCAAGGGACCTAACGGCTTTGAGAGAGAAACAACACGATTTTGAGAAATACAATAAAATAGCAAATCCTAATATCTATCCCCCCGCCCCCATCGGCAAGTGCGGATGTGGGGCGGGGAAACAACCAACCAAAGTATGAGAAAGAACCAAATTTTAGCGGCGGCTCTTCTCTGCCTCACGATGCAGGGCCATGCGCAGACGCCGACTAAGGGTGGCGGCATCTCCAGCGAGATGCTCACACAGATCGAGCGCAATGGCGTTCAGAGTAGTGACCGCGTGATCAGCAATGCGCTGGCAACCAACAAGATCGACGACTTGGCCTTGAACTTCAAGGAGCAGGGCCGTCTGGACACCTACTTCAGCGTGGAGACCCCCGCACAGAGCATCCACAACCAGAAGAGTTCGGGACGCTGCTGGCTGTTCTCGGGCCTCAACGTGCTGCGTGCCAACTTCGCCCGTCTGCACAAGGACAGTATCCGCGTGGAGTACAGTCAGGTCTATCTCTCCTTCTACGACCAGCTGGAGAAGGCCAACCTGATGCTGCAGGGCGTGATCGACTGCGCCGATAAACCCATTGACGACCAGCGCGTGCAGTTCTTCTTCAAAAATCCGCTCAATGACGGCGGTACGTTCTGTGGTGCTGCCGACCTGGCTGAGAAGTATGGTGTCGTGCCGATGGAGGCCATGCCGGAGCCCTACTCCGCAGAGAACACCTCGCGTATGGCGGAGCTGATCTCCTCGAAGTTGCGCGAGTTTGGTTTGGAGCTGCGCAAGATGGTGGCTGCCAAGAAGTCGAAGCGCGACATCCAGGCCCGCAAGACCGAGATGCTCGGCACGGTCTATCACATGCTGACCGTCTCGCTGGGCAACCCGGTGAAGGAGTTTACCTACGCCTTCAAGGACAAAAACGGCAAGACCGTGGGCAAGCCCCGCAAGTACACCCCGAAGGAGTTCTACGACGAGACCGTGGGCCATCCGCTCAACGGCACCTTCGTGATGGTGATGAACGACCCGCGCCGTCCCTACTGGAAGACCTACGAGGTGGAGTATGACCGCCACACCTACGACGGCCACAACTGGAAGTATCTCAACCTGCCCGTGGAGGAGATTGCCAAACTCGCCATCGCCTCACTCAAGGACAGCACGAAGATGTACTCCAGCTACGACGTAGGCAAGCAGCTTGACCGCAAGCGCGGCTACCTCGCCATGGACAACTACGACTACGGATCGCTCTACGGAACAACCTTCCCCATGGACAAGGCCGACCGTATCAGCACCTTCGATAGCGGTTCCACCCACGCCATGACGCTCGTGGCCGTCGATCTCGACGAGAACGGCCAGCCGAAGAAATGGAAGGTGGAGAACAGCTGGGGCGCCAGCTACGGACAGAACGGCTGCCTGATCATGACCAACGAGTGGTTTGAGAACTTCATGTTCCGCCTGGTGGTCAACAAGAAGTACTGCTCCGAGGAGATCATCAAGGCCGAGCAGCAGAAGCCGATCATGGTGATGCCGGAGGATCCGCTCTTCCAGGCTGACAGATAATTTCTTTGGCCTGAGGGCCAGGGACCAAAAAAGGGGATGGGAAGCAATTGCTTTCAATCCCCTTTTTTCTATATCATAGCCGCCTGCGGCTATTCTATATTAGGCCTCGCTGCCTTCGATACTGTCGCCGTCGTTGGTTTTGGACGCTGTGCTCGCTGCAACCTTCTGCTCCTCGGAAGGATTGGTTATGGCCTGCATGATGAGCGCTTCCAGCTCCTCGCAGAGTTCGGGATTGTCCTGGAGCAGTCGCTTCGTGGCGTCGCGGCCCTGCGCCAGGCGCGTGTCCTTGTAACTAAACCAGCTACCGCTCTTCTTGATGATATTGTAGGTCACACCCAAGTCGATAATCTCACCGGCCTTGGAAATGCCCTCACCGAACATGATGTCGAACTCCGTCTTGCGGAAGGGCGGCGCCACCTTGTTCTTGACCACTTTGACGCGGACCTGGTTGCCGATGACCTGGTCGCCATTCTTGATGGAGGAGATCCTGCGGATATCCAGTCGGACGGAGGAGTAGAACTTCAGGGCGTTGCCACCCGTGGTGGTCTCGGGACTGCCGAACATCACGCCGATCTTCTCGCGCAGCTGGTTGATGAAGATGCAGCAGGTGTTGGTCTTCGAGATCGTACCCGTCAGTTTGCGCAGTGCCTGGCTCATCAGGCGCGCCTGGAGTCCTACGCTGCTATCGCCCATGTCGCCCTCGATCTCCTTCTTCGGAGTCAGGGCCGCCACGCTGTCCACCACCAGGATGTCAATGGCGGAGGAGCGGATGAGCTGGTCGGCGATCTCCAGGGCCTGCTCTCCCGTGTCGGGCTGCGAGATCCAGAGATTATCGACATCTACACCCAACTTCTGGGCATAGAAGCGGTCGAAGGCGTGCTCCGCATCGATAAAGGCGGCCACACCGCCCATCTTCTGTGCCTCGGCAATGGCGTGGATGGCGAGCGTCGTCTTACCAGAAGATTCTGGTCCGTAGATCTCGATGATACGGCCACGGGGATAGCCGCCCACGCCCAGGGCAGCATTGAGGCCAATGCTGCCCGTGGGGATCACATCGACGGGCTCCACATGCTCATCGCCCATGCGCATAATGGAACCCTTGCCGAAATCTTTCTCTATCTTGGCCATCGCTGCCTGAAGGGCCTTCATCTTGTCGGCCTTCGGGTCCTGCGCGGCATCTTCTTTCTTTGCCATATTTTTTTCTATGTGTTATCTTGCTAAACCTCCCTCCTCCCCTGCTTGACCGGAAGCCACGGAGGGTCTTCGGCGAAGCAGGGGGAGGGAAAAGGGATGATTACAACTCCAAGTCCTTGTCAAACTCCTCATGCCAGGGCAGTCCCTGCGTGTTGAGCAGCTCCATGAAGGGATCCGGATCGAACTCCTCCACGTTATGCACACCAGGCTTCTTCCAGACGCCTTCCAAGAAGAGTTTCGCACCGATCATGGCCGGGACGCCCGTCGTGTAGCTCACGCCCTGCATACCCGTCTCCTTGTAGGCCTCCTGATGCTTGCAGTTGTTATAGACGTAGTAGGTGTGCTCCTTGCCGTCCTTGATGCCACGGATACGGCATCCGATGGAAGTCTCGCCCTCGTAGTTCTCGCCGAGGTCCTGCGGATTGGGGAGGACGGCCTTGAGGAACTGCAACGGCACGATGTTGACCTTCACCTTCTTCGTCGGGTCATCGGCGAGCGGTGCCTCGTAGGTCACCTCGTCGATGCGTCCCATACCAAGGTTCATGATACAGTCGAGATAGGTGAGATACTGCTGTCCGAAGGTCATCCAGAAGCGACCGCGCTTGATAGTCGGGAAATTGAGCACAAGGCTCTCCAGCTCCTCATGGTGCATGAGGTAGCTCTCGCGCGGTCCCACGTTGGGATAGTTGAGCGTTTTGTGGACGGCCAGCGGGTCTGTCTCGAGCCATTTGCCATCCTCGTAGTAGAGGCCCTTCTGCGTGATCTCGCGGATGTTGATCTCCGGATTGAAGTTGGTGGCGAAGGCCTTGTGATGGTCTCCAGCGTTGCAATCTACGATGTCAAGGTAGTGAATCTCGTCGAAGTAGTGCTTGGCGGCATAGGCCGTGAAGATACTGCAGACACCCGGGTCGAAACCACAACCGAGGATGGCGGTGAGGCCCGCCTGTTCGAAGCGCTCGCGGTAGGCCCACTGCCAACTGTACTCGAAGTGGGCCTCGTCCTTGGGCTCATAGTTGGCGGTGTCGAGGTAGTTGCAGCCGCAGGCCAGACAGGCCTCCATGATGGTGAGGTCCTGATACGGCAGGGCGAGGTTGATGACCAATTCGGGCTTGTAACTCGACATAAGGGTCTTCAACTGCTCCACGTCGTCGGCATCGACCTCGGCCGTCTGGATGTCCATCTTGTAGCCTTTGTCGTGGATGGCCTTCACGAGCCGGTCGCATTTCTCCACATGGTGGCTTGCGATCATCATCTCGGTGAAGACGTCCGTGTTCTGCGCAATCTTGAAGGCGGCGACGGTAGCCACGCCACCCGCGCCGATCATTAATACTCTGCTCATTCTATGTTTCGTTTTATCTTGTTATTTCATCTTTTGGTCTATCTCTGCCTGGGTGATGCCGAGGGCGTCCATGAGGGAGAATCCGAGCATCTCCTCGCGGCAGCCGGCAGTCTGCGTGGGCTGCATGGTGAAGAGCGTGACGTGCTTCTTCTCGTCATCGACATCGCGGAGGACCTGGCGCAGCTCCTGCCAGAGCGAGGGGTCACTGCCATCGGGGACTATCATCAGGCGCGTCACTTCCTCTTCCGAGAGCAAGAGGCGGACCAAGTCGGCCAGCACGGGACCTTTCGCCTGTCCCTCCTCGCCCGTGGCGATGCAGTTGATGATAAACTCGCCCAACTGTTCTGAGCGGAAGGCCTTGCCATCGAGTTCGGACTCATAGTCGGCGGGGGAGAAATGGAGGAGCTTCGGGGTCTTGCGGTCGTGGAGCAACACGACCTGGGTCTCGTGGTCGCCCGGGCGAAGGCGTCCATCGAGGGCGACGTCCACCAGCCATTGACTGAGGTCGGCCTGGGGGATACGACGCCCCAACATGCGTTCAAAGTTGACTATCAGGTCGAAGGCGACGTGATCGACGAAATCGGCATCGACGATGATAATATTCTTGCTCCAATTGACGGGATTGATTCCTTGCTTTTTCATTGGCACAAAGATACGGTTTTTAGCTTAGTGGGCCAAACTTTTCCTTGTTTTTCTTTTGGTTCATCCGATAAATGGAGCGACTGGGGTGTTTTGATCATTGCTTGTTATTGTCCCAACTCCTCTTTCTCATTCTCAGCCTCGACGAGCGGGATTTTGTCCTCGGCGGGCTTTACCTCGGTAGTCTCGGACTTTACCTCTACAGGCTTAGTCTCTACCTTGGTGGGGCGGGCTTGACCTCGGCGGGGTTGTCCTCGTGCTTGGCGGGCTTGACCTTGACTTCTCCCAGTTTCAGACAACGCTCCACATCGGAGAGCAGGCGACGGTAGGGTTCCGACTGCATGAAGCCCATGTTGCGGCGGAGCGTCGGCACAATATCGACCGTGCTGTGGTCGTAGCAGGACAACTCGTTGAGACGCTGCGTGTTGTGGACCGCCAGGCGGTTGATCTCATTCTCACGGGATCGGATGAGCTGGTCGCAGACCTTCTGCATCATCGGCACAACGACACCGTCGAAGAGATGATGGCCCTGGATGTAGAGATAGGTGGTCTCGGGCGTGACACCCAGTCGGCACAGGTCGCGCGACAGTTCACCGAGCTTCTCCTTCGTCCCCGGATTGCCCTTGCGCAGGGCAGCGAGCTTGCGGTTGACCTTGCGCTGCAGGTTGTCAAGCAGAACGGAGGCCTTGCCCGTAGAAAAGGCACCAAGAGCCACGACATTGTTGAAGTCGGCGATGGTGAAGAGGTTGTTCTTCCTCCTCCGATAGAAGAAGATGTTCCACAGGAAGAGGGGGTAGATGATCTGACTGTAGCGACGCAGGAAGGCGTCGAAGTCGAAGGTCTTGCGGTCGTTGAGGGTCACAGAGACACACATATCGTGGAGGCTCGGTCCGTAGCACTGGTAGTTTTCTATCGCATAGACGTAGGTGTGGAGGACGTAGGGATTGTCGCAGACCTGTTTCGAGTCCTCCGTCCGCCCCTGGAGGAGGTAGTCGTAGTCGGCATCGACGCAGGCCAGCATGTCCTTGCCCGTGCCGTGGAGCAGTAGGCTCGTCAGCACCGACTTCTTGCCGCGCGAGAGTTTTTTGCGCGTGGGTAGCATCACCTCGAAGTAGCGATGCTCGTTCTCGTAGCGGGCAAGCACCATGCGCCAGAAGAAGACATCGTCGTAGGCCTCAACGTAGGCCACGATCCTGCGCCTCGCCTTGCGCCCGTTGAGGCGGTTGGAGGCAGTGACGTAGTCGGAGGTGATATTGTCTTTCAGCCGTTTTGCCATATCGCAGCCTTCCCTATTATTCGTCCTCCGTTATCTCCGACACCTCCGTCACGTTGTCGAGCCAGCCGTTCATGATGACAGCGGGACTATGGGTGGTGAGGATGATCTGTACATTGGAGTTAAGTTCGAGTATCAGGTCGATGAGCCGCTTCTGCCATTCGACGTGGAGACTCACCTCGGGCTCGTCCATGAAGAGCACGTAGTTTTGCCCGTCCTCGATGAGCACGGTAAGCAGGATGACCAGCATTTGCTTCTCGCCGCTGGAGAGTTGATAAGGCATGAGCGTCTCGCCGATCTGTTCGAAGCGAATTTCGTTCTCCGTGCGCACGATCTTCTTGCCTGTCTCGGAGAAGAGGTCGTCGATGAGATCCTGGAACTTCCGCTTCGGTTGGCTGATGCGCTGGGCCTCCTCGGCAGCCTCGGGTGTGGCCTTCTGCAGGGCCTGGATCATGCGGTTGCCGATATTGACCTGGTAGTCGAGATACTTCCGCTGCAGTTTGTAGATCTGCCAGTCGAGTTCGGTGACGAGGGAGGCGTCGATCTTGTCCGTTATCTCCGTACTCATCAGCGGGCGGTCGAAAGAGCGGATGATGTCGAAACGTACCCAGCGTGCTTCCTCAGGCGCCACACGCAGGCGGACCCCCTTGACGGGATGGCTCGGCAACTCGCCGCCACGGGCCAGGCTCCGCACCACCTTGTTGAGGATGGTACTCTTCCCCACACCGTTGATGCCGCTCAGGATGTTGACCTGTCGGTGCAACTCCCAGCAGACGTGCTTCTTGCCGCTCCAGAGCGAGTCGATCTCTATCTCCTTGATGTATTCAGCATATTTCTGCATAACGTTCAGGTATAATTGTTTGTTGGGAAGCGCGTGCCATGAGGGCTGGCTTCTCTTGCAAAGTTAGTCATTTTTCTTCATACCAACACGCTGCGAACGGTCTTTTTTCTTCAAAAACACGTTTAAACGTTTACTATGCTATTTTTCCTCATCTTTTATCGTCTCTCTTACTTACTTTTTTCTTTAGCATCATTTGCGCAATCAGTCCTTTTTTGCTACTTTTGCAACGTCAATTTCAACCATCACCAACCAACGACACCACCAAATAGATGAAACGTATCTTCCTCCTCGCCCTGCTCGCCACCGCGCTATGGGCTCTCTCCACGTCGGTCCTGGCGCAGAGCCAAGACGGTCTGAGACAATATGCGGAGCCGCGCATCGGCACGGCCCACTGTCGCTACTTCCACTTCGCGCCCGGCGCGCTGCCCTTCGGCATGGCCAAACCCGGACCCTCCACCAACGGCCACTACGGCAACGTGGACGGCTGGCAGGCCACGGGCTACGACTATCGCGACCGATCGATCGAGAGTTTTCCTTGCACCCATGAGTTCCAGGTGGGCGGCATCAGCGTCATGGCCACCACGGGGCGCCTCATCACCGTGCCCGGAGACACCACGGAGGCGGGCATACAAAAGGGCTACCGCTCCCACTTCTGCCACGACGACGAGGTAGCGACGGCGGGCTACTACAGCGTCCTGCTGCTGGACTACGGCATTAGGGCAGAGATGACAGCCACGCAACGCGTCGCCTTGCAGCGCTACACATTCCCCAAATCGCAGGAGAGCCACCTCATCTTTGACATCGGCCACCGTATGGGAGAGAGCGGAGCAATCAAGGACGCAGAGGTGCGCATCCTCGACGATGGCACCATCGAGGGCTTCGTCGTCACCTATCCCGAATACGTCAAGGCTTACCAGCCTGGGGCGACCGTACCTATCTATTTCTCGGCCTCGACCAGCAAGCGACCGAAGCGCTGGGGCACCTTCCACGACGCCACCATCCATCGGCAGGTGAGAGAGGCGCGCGGCGAGGGCGCGGGAGCCTATCTCTCCTTCGCCACGAAGGAGGGCGAGCAGGTGACGGTGAAGGTGGGCATCTCCTACACCTCCGTGGAGAACGCACGGCAGAACCGACTGGCCGAGGCGCGGACGCTGACCTTCGACGAGGCCAGGGAAGAGTCGGCGCGCCAATGGGAAGAGATGCTGGGGCGCATCCGCGTCGAGACAGACCGCAGGGAGGACAAAGTGAAGTTCTACACGGGCCTCTACCATGCGCTGCTGGGGCGCGGCGTCTGCAGCGACGTCTCGGGCGACTATCCGAAGCACGACGGCACGGTGGGCCACCTGCCGATGCGACAGGGGCGTCCGGCCTTCCACCTTTACAACACCGACGCCATGTGGGGCGCGCAGTGGGGACTGACGCAGCTCTGGATAATGGCCTATCCCGACCACATGAGTGACTATATCAGCAGCCACCTGCAGGTTTACAAGGACTGTGGCTGGCTGGCCGACGGACTGGCCTGCAGCCGCTTCGTCTCGGGCGTGGGCACTAATCAGCTGAGCAACATGATCGTGGCGTCCTATATGGCGGGCATACGCGACTTCGACCTGCCGCTGGCCTACGAGGCCTGCCTGAAGAACGAACTGGGATGGGAGGACCGCCCGCGGGGAGCTGGCAAGGCCGACACCAAGGACTTCCTGCGCCTGGGCTACGTGCCCCACGTTCATGCCGCGGACGGGGGACTTTACAACTTCTCGGCGTCCCACACGATGGAGTATAGCTACAGTGCCTACGCCGTGGCGCAGCTGGCCCGGGCCATGGGCAAAGAGGCCGACTACGATCGACTGATGGGCCTGTCGCACGGCTGGGAGAACCTCTACGACTCGACGTGCAACTTCGTGCGGCCGCGCTACGACGACGGCACCTTCGTCGAAAACTTCGACCCGCTGGAGGTGTGGCGCGGATTCCAGGAGGGCAACGCGTGGCAATACACCTTCTACGTGCCCCACGACCCGCAGGCGATGATCGCCAAGGTGGGGACCGAGGTCTTCAACGCGCGCCTCGACAGCATCTTCACACTCTCGCAGCGACGCATCTTCAGCGGAGGCACGGAGGTAGAGGCGTTTGCCGGACTGCGCACGCTCTACAACCAGGGCAACGAGCCTTCGCTCCACATCTCTTGGCTCTTCAATGAGTCGGGACGCCCGTCGAGGACGCAACACTGGGTGCGCGCCATCCTCAACGAGTTCTATGGTACGGACGGCATCCACGGCTACGGCTACGGACAGGACGAGGACCAGGGAATGCTGGGGGCTTGGTACGCCGTCTCCTCCATCGGCCTTTTCGACGTGAAGGGACTCGACGACCTCAAGCCCTCACTGGGCCTGGGCAGCACGATCTTCGACCGCGTGACCATCCAGTTGCACCCGCGCTACTACCCCGGAGGCCAGTTTGTCATCCAGGCCGTGGACAACAGCCGCCACAACGAGTACGTGCAGCGCTTCTCCCTCGACGGCACGCGACTGACCACTCCGCGCATCCCCTTCCAGCGCTTCGCCCAGGGCGGCACGCTCACCGTGAACATGGGCTCCACGCCCGTGGACAACTACGAGTAGCCATTGGACAGCACGCAGAGGAAACAAACAATCCAGCGCGACCTTTAGTTATCACGAAGTGTGGTCATCAGCAACCTTCGGCAAGGTAGCGGAACACGCCACGAGACTGCAAGACAACAACTTCACCGCTCGCCACCCTGGAGCACCCACCAGACAACCAGCAAAAACGGGGCTCTCGGGGGGTAAAGCTCAGATTACACCCACGAGCGTACGGCGATGCAAAAAGTGCAATAAAAAACAAAATCGGAGCATTCTTTTTCAGTTATTCCCGCAGTTTTTTCAAGAAAAACTCATAACTTTGCATCTGGCTATTCATACTCACAACGTGCCAGTATGGACTACAAGACAAGCGGATTAAAAGTCGTGCCGACCGGCAAGGGAAGGGACTGCCGTTGGCGGCTCGCGCTAAGACCCTGCAACAGTCGGCAGGGAGTGTAGCAACGCGCCACAGTCCATCCTCCTCGCCATGCTGACACGGCAAGCATAGAAAAGGCTCATAACGGCAGAAAAGAAGGGGACGCCCCGTTGGAACATCCAACAAAAGCACCAGCCTTTACACTGCAAAGACGATCAAAGAACAAAATATGAAAAAATACACCATCAACTCTCCACTGAGGCGAATCATACTATCGGTCTGCGCCGTGGCATTGTGCGCATGCTCGTCGGAGACAGGAGAAAACGAGCAGCCGGACACGCCGCCCACCCCACCCGATCCGGCAGCGAAATGGCCGATACGCATCAGCAGCGTGCAGGAAACTCTCGGATCGGACGACGCCTTCGAAGAGGGCGACAGGATAGGCGTGTATGTGGTGAACCGCAACAGCGACGGATCGCAGGTCGCACTGAAGACTGAAGGCAACTATATAGACAACAGGATGTATGTGCTCCGGAGCACCTGGACCTCAGCGGTGCCGGAATACTGGAAGGACGCGGCTACCCACGCCGACTTCTACATGTACTATCCTTACACCACGACCATAGCGAATGTCGAGGCACTGCCATGGAGCGTGAGGACCAACCAAAGCGCAGCGTCGGACTACAAGGCCAGCGAACTGCTCATCGGCAAGACGCTGGACGCAGCTCCGAGCGAGAACGCCGTGAGCATCAGCGCGAAGCACGCCATGGCGCAGGTCGTCATCACCCTGGCGGCGGGCAAAGGATTCTCCACGGCCTCGCTGGCGAGCGCCCAGGTCAGCGTGAGGATCAACAACGTGAGGACGCACGCCACGGCCAATCTCGCCACAGGCATCGTGACGGCCACAGAGGACAAGGGCTATGTCACGCCGATGAGGGAAGGCAGTGTGTACAAGGCGATCGTGGTGCCGCAGCAGTTGGAAAAGGGCCACTTGATCACGGTGACGGTGGACGGCACGGACTTCAACCTGCAGAAAGACCCACGGCTCACGGCCTTTGAGCAGGGACACCGCTACCAGATGACCGTGACGCTGAGCAAGACCAGTGGCGGCATGAGTGTGGGCATAGTGAACTGGAGCGACGACGGCGTCGACTATGGAGGCGTTGCCGAACCGAATTAAGCCGTTGCGAAATCATCATTAGAAAAAAGAAAGATCCATGAGAACTATCATCAATAACAGTCTGTTCTGCCTCCTCGCCATGGTGGCAGCGACGCTCTGCGGTTGTAGCGACAGCATCTTCGATGACGAAGCACAGAACGATGGCGGCAGCATCCGCCTGGCGGCAGACATCGAGCAACTCTCCGTGATGAGGGTGAACGACTGCGGCTTCTGCGACGGCGACATGATGGGCGTGTACGTGGTGGACTACGAGGGTGGCAACCCGGGCACGCTGAAGCTGAAAGGCAACCGTGGCGACAACGTGCGCTACACCTTCGACGAGGCGGCCAACAAGTGGACCGGTGCCTACGAGCTGTACTGGAAGGACGGCCACACGCCGGTCGATGTGTACGGATACTACCCGTTTGCTGCGCCCGAGAGCATCGAGGACTACCAGTTTGAGGTGCAGAAAGACCAAAGCAAAGCCTCCTCCAGCGACGAGATGGGGGGCTACGAGGCGAGCGACTTCCTCTGAGGGAAGGTGGACGAGGTGGCTCCCACCAGCAGCGTGATCCGCCTGCCACTGTCGCACCGCATGTCGAACGCCCGCGTCACCCTGCTCCAGGGAACGGGATTCACGGCCGAGGAATGGGCGGCCACGGAGAAGATCGTGCTTGTGCAAAACGTAGCGCGCAAGGCAAGCATCAACCTGGCCAACGGCACGGTGAGCAAGGCGGGCGAGGTGGAGCCCACGGCCACCCTGCCCTCATGCGTCGGCAACGAGTGGCGCGCCATCGTGGTGCCACAGACCGTGCCCCAGGGCGCGGCGCTCTTCAGCATCACCATCGGAGGCACGCCGTTCAAGTTTACCAGGCCCAACGACTTCGAGTACAAAGCTGGCCACATGATGAACTTCAGCATAAGGGTGGACAAGCAGCAGGAAAGCGGACAGTACAAACTGACGCTTGTGAGCGCGAGCGTCAGCGAGTGGGAAAGCGACCTCGTGAGCCACAACGCCACGGCAAAGGAGTATGTCGTGGTGAACGCCACTCCCGGCAAACTGAAAGAGGCCATCACCGCCCTCGGCAAGGACTACACGACGCTGAGAAACCTGAAGATCACGGGCGAGATCAACGCCGAGGACTTCTACTTCATGCGCGACCACATGCCGCGGCTCACGGCCCTCAACCTCAAGGAGGTGCGCATCAAGGCAATGTGCAAGCCGGGCGAGGGCGAAGAGGGATATGACGACCAGATACCAGGTAGTGCGTTCTATTATCAGCACACCAATGGTGGCAGCCAGTCTCTGACACGCATTATACTTCCCGACCGGCTAAGAGCCATCGGTGGCAACGCGTTCTATGGATGCAACAATCTCACAGGATCGCTTGTCATTCCAGAGGGTGTGACAGAGATAAGGCGTGGTGCCTTTAATGGCTGCTCCGGACTGAACGGCACGCTCACGCTCCCATCCACATTGAGGAAACTGGGCAACAACTGGAACAGTGACACTGCCGACGAGGGCACAGACTATTATGGTGGCGTGTTCCAAAACTGCTCCAACCTCACGGGAAATCTCGTACTGCCCAACAATCTCGAACTGATCAGAGGTTATTGCTTCGCTGCCTGCTCAGGACTTAGTGGCGAGCTGCGACTGCCCGAGAAGCTGAAGCACATGGGGCGTAGTGCCTTTTCATTCTGTCCTGGACTGACAGGTTCCTTGACGATACCACAAGGATTATCCACAATTCCGGTTGAAGCCTTCAGCGATTCTGGTTTCAATGGTACGCTAACGCTTCACGACGGGATTACAAATATAAGTATTTTGGCTTTCAACAATTGCCATTTCAAGGGAGAGCTTCGTCTGCCAAAAAATCTGAGGACAATCTCCGAGCGCGCCTTCACCAATAATGACTTTTCTGGCGAGCTGAAATTACCGCCCAGTGTGGAGCATATAGGCAGTTATGCTTTTACCAACAACTGGCGCATCACGGGCATCCTCAGCATTCCAGAGGGCGTGGTGAGCATCGGCCAGGAGGCATTCGCGGGATGCAAGATGCTCGAGGGCGTCATCTTCCCCGAGTCTATGGAGACGATACGCCAAAGGGCGTTTGCAGAGTGTTTCGGCATCGGGTCGATCGTCTGCCGTGGCACCATACCTCCACGGATAGAAAACAACGCCCTTGACGGCGTGGCCAAGGACAACTTCACCGTGGAGGTGCCAGTTTCTGCCGTAGCCAGTTATCAGACGGCGCAAGGCTGGTGTGAGTTCAAGCGCATTGCCGCCCACCACGAACTGACCTGCCGCCCCTCGGTGGCCTGCGCCCTCAGCACAGAGCACAAGCAGACGATCACCGTCCAGGCCGAAGGCGAATGGGAGGTGGCCAGCAAGCCCAGCTGGTGCGACGTCTCGCCCATGAGCGGCAACAAAAAGACCGAGGTCACGCTCACCATCAAGGCCATGGCGAAAGGCTCCGGCAACGACCGCAACGGCAAGGTGGTGTTTCGGCTGAAGGGCAAGGACTACACCCACGAATGCAGCGTGGCGCAGTATGGCTACCAGTATGGAGAGAACGAGTGGCTGACGCTGCAAAAGGCCACGCGCGGCCACCGCGGCGGTATCAATATCGTGTTGCTCGGCGATGGATATGACGCCGACGACATTGCCTCGGGCGAATACCTGAAGACCATGAAGCAACAGATGGACCATTTCTTCGACATAGAGCCCTACAGGACCTATCGTCAGTATTTCAACGTCTTCACGGCCTTCCCGCTGTCCACGGAGTCGGGTATCGGCACGGTGAACACCATCCGGCACAACCGCTTCGGCACAACATTCACGGGCAGCGGACTAAAAGCCACATACGACGAGATCTTCTCCTACGCCCTCGGGGCGCCGAGCGTGACGAAGGAAAACCTCCACGAGACGCTTGTCATCATCGTGCCCAACTCCACCGACTATGGAGGCATGACGCAGCTGTGGGCAGACGGATCGGCCATAGCCTTCTGTCCGCTCAGCACCTACGACTATCCGCTCGACTCGCGCGGCGTGGTGCAGCATGAGGCGGGCGGCCACGGTTTCGGAAAGCTCGGCGACGAGTGTATCTACCACAACGCCTTCATAGACGCCTGCGGATGCGCTTGCTGCGGCCATGTGGACGAATTCAGCACCGCCAAGAGCTACGGATGGTACGACAACCTCTCGCTCTCGGGCAAGGCCCACGGCGTGGGGTGGAGCCATCTCATCTACGACCGCCGCTACAGCGACCTTGTCGATGTGTATGAGGGCGGCTTCATGCACAGTCGCGGCGTGTTTCGGTCGGAGCAAAACTCGTGCATGAACAACTCCATCCCCTACTACAACACGATCAGCCGCGAGAGCATCGTGAAGAGGATCAAGAGATATGCCGGCGAGACATTCTCCTTCGAGGACTTCGTGCGGAACGACCAGACCGGAAGTGGCGCCTCGCGAAGTCGCGCCCTGCGCCAGGCCAAGGCCTGGGCGGCACGATCGGCCAGCTCGAGCCAGTACAGGCCCGTGATACACAGGGGGAGTCCGCTGCGCATGGCGAAAGTGAGAAGGCACAGATAAAAGTGAGAAGGCACAGATAACAAATAGAGGAAGCCATGGGACAAAAAATGAATGGGAAGATGAAGAGACTCCCTATGAAGATGAGAGACCTTATGAGGAAGAGCCACCTTATTATATATATGGCGCTGACCGCCTTGGCACTGGCTTCGTGCGGCGAGGACACGCTGCCGACGGACGAGACTGCGACGGACAAGGGCGTTGAGATGAAGCTGCTGATGAGCCATCCCAGCACCAAGGCGCCCACCACACCCTCCTACTTCGAAGCTGGCGACAAGGTAGGTCTCTTCGTGAGCGAGGACGGCAAGCCCCTGGAGGTGGGTGGCAACGTGGTGAACAACGAGGCGTTGACATTCAACGGCAACGAGTGGACGGCTGCCAAAACTCTGTATTGGAACGAGGGCCTGTACAATGTCTATGCCTACCACCCATACATCGGCAGGGTGAGCAGCATCGAGGACCAACCATTCAGCGTCAGCCTTGACCAAAGAACGGAAAAGACGGCAACGGCGCTCGGCGGCTACAAGGCGAGCGACCTGCTCTTTGCCACCAGCAAGGGCGTGAGGGCCTCGGACGAGCCTGTGCAGCTCGCGTTCAGACACATCATGAGCAAGATCACGATAAGACTCGTGAAGGGAGAGGACTTCGAGGGCGAAATGCCCAAAAACGCCACGGTATATGTGCACAACACCGTGACGGAGGCTACGATAGACCTCCAGGCGGGGGTGGCCACGCGCCATGCGAAGGCTCCGCGACAGACGATCACGGCACACCACGACGGCGACAACCTCTACTCTGCCATCGTTGTGCCGCAACGCATCGAAAACCGCATGCCGTTCATCGAGGTGATCATGAACAACATGAGCTATCTGTACGAAAGCAAGTTTCTGTTTAAGCCCGGCATGGAGCATTTCGTCAACCTCATCATCCCCAACAACCCCAATAGCACAAAAATAGAAATCGGCGGGGGAATCAAGAACTGGGAATAAAAGACATTTCAGAGCGAACAAAAGATATAACATAGCAAACAAAAGTGCTACCATTGCAATGAAGAAAGCTATCTGCATATTATCAGTATTGGCCATCTTGCTCTGCGCTTGGCTCGTCCTGTTGTGGCTGCCTGCCCTCACCCACGAAGGGAAGCCACAGAGCGAGACGCGCTATGGACTGAGCGAGGGTCTGCAACTGGTAGAGCAGACGTTTGCAGACAAGAAAAAGAGGTATGTCGTGGAGGACGGCGAAGGCAACGTGGTGTTTGACGTGCCCCTGCGCGGCTGTATCCTCGACACACGCTTCCGCGGCGGCAGGCTCCGTTTTCGCGAGCAGCAATCAGGGCGTGAGGGCTACATAGACCGCCAGGGCATCGTAACGCTTTTGCACGAGGGCAAGACAAGCATTCCGGAGGAAGTGGCTACCGGAAGGACGACAAGGTTTGCCGCGTCGGCCATGGCTCCGGCCCAGCAACTACAGGGCGAGGCCGGCGCTCCATGGCCTGGCGAAGGCGGGGGAAAGCCGTCGGCAGCAGCGCGCAGAAACCAGTCTATAGCACAGGTGCCACTGAAGTCTATCGTGAAAGACGATCCTTTCTTCAAGGAGGCGTCGAAGATCATGCAGGGCAAGCTGACGGAGCAGGACGCCAAGCGGCGGCACACCATACTCAACTACTGCGAGCATTTGCGCACGGCATATACGACAAAAGACATCGACTTCTTGCGACAGGTCTTTAGCGACAAGGCGCTGATCATCGTAGGCAACGTAGTGAGGCCGACGTCGGCCGACGGCCGGTGTGTAGCGGACGCGCGAGTGAGCTACGCCATCCGATCGAAGCAAGAATACATAGCACGCCTCGCCAAGGTGTTTTCCACGAACAGCAAGGTAGATGTGAGATTCTCCGACTTCCGCATCCTGCGCCACCCCACGATGGACAGCATCTATGGCGTCACGCTGCGGCAGCGGTATAGCAGCGACCGATACAGCGACGATGGCTACTTGTTTCTGCTGTGGGACTTCAGAGACAGGTCGATGCCCGTGATCCATGTCCGAACGTGGCAACCGGCCTCCTCGGTGGCTGATGGCTCAGAGATCATCAGCATACAGGACTTCAACCTGCAATGAGCCATAGAGCCAATAGTGCCTCGCCTGCTCTCAGAAAGAATATCATCGGAAAGAGGCAGGAAGTATTTCATAGGAAAGATATAAGAAGCATATCGACGGAAGATATAAGAAACATATCACAGGAAAGAAGTAAGACAAAAGTGTTGACAATAGACATGAAGACAACGACTACCCTTGGCTACGCCCGCCCTCTGCTGCTCGCCCTCTGCCTATGGCTGCTCTGCGGCGGTAGTGCGCGCTCGCAGGAGTTCACGGTGAGCAGCTTCCGCCTGCTGCCCAACGACGTGAGTGCCTTTGTCAATAGCGTGCGCGACCTCAACGACGAGGCGTGCGCCTTGGTGAAGGTAGAGGCGCCGTCAGACTTTGCCTTCTCCACGCCCTTAGGCATCGTGAAGCGCAAGGACGAGGTGGGCGAGATTTGGCTCTACCTGCCTCAGGGCACGAAGATGCTCACGCTGAAACATCCCGTATGGGGCGTGCTGCGCGACTATCAGTTGGGCACGACGCTGGAGAGCCGCATGACCTACGAGCTGAAAGTGGACGTGCCAAGGCTTGCCCTGGCGGAGCACCACGACACCATCGTGCAGGTGAGAACCATCATCGACACCGTCACCGTGGCTCTGTCCAGGCCCAAGGAGCCCTGGACGGCCTATGCCTTGGCCACGATCGGCGCACACGACAACGGACCGTCCTATGGCGTGTTCTTCTCCCTGATGCGGCGCCATGGTTTCTTTGTACACGTCAATACGCTCTTTGGCAGTATCGGCAAGACACGCGGCAGTTGCGCCAAGGACGGCAGCCTCGGCGAGGGCACGGAGCGGCCCTACTATTCTGGCAAGACTGCAAAGAGCCACTTTACCATCACGGCGGGCGCCACACACCGCCTGACGAGGCAGCTGTGCCTCTTCGAGGGCGTAGGCTATGGGCGCAGCGCCGTGGCGTGGCAGTTGGCGCAGAGCGAAGGAGGAGGATATGTGCTCAACGACGGACTGACGCACAAGGGCGTGGCGGGCGAGATCGGCGCGCTCGTGGCATGGGGACGACTCAGTGTGTCGGCCTCGGCAGTCACCATCGGCGGAAAGCAATGGCAAGGCCACCTGGGCATCGGAATCAAGTTATGGAAGACAAAGAAAATGAGAAAGAATGGGAAATAACAAGCACCTACACACGACGGGCCACCCACACGCAAGCCATCGAGCTCGCGGACTGCTGGCACGCCCCAGGGTCTGCCGACTGGCCTGGAGGCTCTGTTGCGCAGCCGTGGCGGTTTGCCTTTTCTCCTGTGACAGCGACCAACCCGACTACCTGGAACCGCGCCTCACCACGCTGCCTGCCACAGATCTCACACGGACGGAGGCCACGCTCCACGGATCGGCCACGGTGGCGGGCGAGACGGAGATGCCGCAGCTGTACTTCAGATATGGCGCGACAGAGGCCATGGAGCAAACGGCCCCGGCAGTCTTCGACGACCAGACGATGGTGGCAGCACGCATCACAGGGCTCACCGCCGCCACCACCTACCACTATATGCTCGAGGGCACCAACGGCAGGACCACCGTGCGGGGCGACAGGATGAGCCTCACCACGCTGCCCAACGCCAAACCCTCGCTGGGCGAAGCGAGCATCGTCGGCCATGGTCCTATGAGCGTGATCATAGGCTACAGGATCACGGACGACGGTGGCGAGACGATCACAGAGACTGGCTGCCTGTATGCGCTGGCCTCCGCTGCCGCCGACCAGCAGAGAGTGGTGCTCAAGGACTACCGCAAAGACCAGGAACGGCAGACGCTGCTGCTGCCCGACCTGCGCCGCAACACCACCTACATGATATGGCCCTACGCCACGAGCCGCATGGGCGAGACGGTGGGCGAGGCGATCACCTTCACCACGGGCGACGCCCTGCTGCTGGGCGAGCCAGGCCAACTGCGCTCGTTGATGGGCAAGAACTTGTACGACTACTCCCACCTCTCCATAGCCGGGCCTCTGAATGGTGACGACTTGCGCTGCCTGAGAGAGATGATGGGGCGCGGACGCGACAAGGTGGCGACTGCAGGCAGGCTCTCGGACATAGACCTGACGGACGCGACTATCGTGGCAGGCGGCGAACCCTATGACGACGCACGATATGCGGAGGACGACGTGGTGGGGCAAGGCTTGTTTGCCGATTGCGCAAGCCTGTCGAAGATCGTCCTGCCGTCCCAGACCACAACCATCGAGAAGGACGCCTTTGCCCGATGTACGGCGCTTGAGCTGATCGACATTCCAGCCGCGGCTGCGTCGGTAATGCCCTCAAGTGGCTGTTCGGCCTTGCAGAGCCTCCGTGTCTCGGAAGCCAACACCCACTACGTCGGCAAGGACGGCGTGTTGCTCAACGCCGACGCCACACAAATCGTGTGGTTCCCGATGGGCAAGAAGGGCAGTTATGCGCTGCCTTCCTCCGTGACCTCGGTCGGCAGTTATGCCTTCAAGGAGTGTAGCATCGAGCGGTTCGTGTTTTCAGACCATGTGGCCAAGTTGGGCACGGGCGTCTTCATGAATAGCAAGGTGAGGGACGTGACCATGCCGGAGGCTCTGCGCCTGGTGCCCACGGCCACCTTCCAAGGCTGCGCGCAACTCCAGGTGGTGCGCCTGGGCAGCAAGACGGAGCTGATCTCCGACTATGCCTTCACAGACTGTCCGCTGACCGATCTATATGTAGAGGCCCGGATGCCGCCTGTCTGCCAACCCACAGCTTTTGCCACCCTCGGGGCAGACGTCCTCGCCTCTTGCCGCGTGCACGTGCCCAAGGGACGGGCCAACATCTACAAGGCGAGCGAAGGCTGGAATTTGTTTAAGAACATCATCACAGACTGATTATGACAACACCGGAAATAGAAGAACTCAAACAACTCGTCAAGCAGAAATACGGGAAAACGCTCGCTACGACAACAGACTTCGAGGAGTTTTCCCTCTATCTGAAGAAAAAGGAAGACAAGAACGTTTCGTCCTCCACGCTGAAGCGCCTCTATGGCTATGTGAGCGACGAGCACAAGCCGAGACTTACGACGCTCGACCCGCTGGCGCAATACATAGGACACGCGGACTACAAGGACTTCGTGTGCTGGCTGAAGAACAGCACGCTCTACAACTCGTCCTTCTTCATGGCAGACCAACTGACGAGCAGCCAACTGACTGCCGGCACGGAACTCGTGATAGGCTGGAGTCCCAACCGTATGCTCACGCTGCGCTATCTGGGCGAGAGTCTATACGAAGTGGTGACTACGGAAAACAGCAAACTGCTTTGTGGCGACCGCTTTGTGACGGGCTGCTTCATCAAGGGGCAACCGCTTCTGCTGCCCTATGTCGAACGCGACGGAGCGCGCACCATGCCGTTTGTGGCAGGACGCCACGGCGGGCTCACGGTGGTAAGGTTGAAGAAACGCAGCGCCAAGGTGGAAGAAACAAAGAAATAGAAACAAAGGGGATTCTGAGAGGATTCTGAGGGGGCTGCTTGTCGTGCCTGTCAAGACGAATCCGCCCATAGCCTTATAGCTTATGCAAGACCATACTACACCTATCCATGACACGATCGGCCCTTCGGACGACGGGCTCACGTCGGGGTTCACCGAGTCTATAGACCAAGAGCGGACCGTGGACTCCATGTCGGAGGAGAAAGGCTTTGGCAACGTCCAGGAGTATTATGTCTCCAAGTCGGGCCCGACGCGTCTTTTCACCGCCACGCGGTATGGCAAGCGCTATGTGCTGAAATGCTTGAAGACGGACTACCTGCTCACCCCCGTATATCAACAGGCGATAGTGAAGGAGTTTGAGATCGGCCTGCTGCTGGAGCATCCCTATATCTGCCGCACGCTGGCCATGGAGCAGCTCGCCGGCATGGGCCGCACCATCGTGATGGAACAGGTGGACGGCGACACGCTGCAGACGCTTCTCTCGGAGAAGAGGCTCTCGCCCGACCTTGCGCTCAGGATAGCCTCGCAAACGATGGACGCCCTGGACTATATGCACAGCAAGCAGATCACGCACCGCGACCTGAAGCCGTCCAACATCATGGTGACCCACAGGGGGAAGAACGTGAAGATCATAGACTTCGGACTTTCCGACAGCGACCTGTTTGGCGTGCTGAAGATGCCGGCAGGTACCTACAGATACCTTGCGCCGGAGCAACTGCTGCAGGGGGCGGTCGCCGACCCCAAGGCCGACATCTACTCGCTCGGCATGGTGATGGAGGACATGGCGGAGGCTACGGGCAGCAAGCGGTTGCACAGGATGGCACGGATATGCACCGTGAAGGATGTCTCGCTGCGCCCCGAGAGCATAGAGGCGCTGCGCAGGCGCCTGGCAGGGGGCAGACGCCTCAGGCGCATCGTTTCCTTCCTCGCCGCGCTCGTCATGGCCCTGGCCGCAATGGTGGCAGTCTCGCTCTTCGTGCGCAGCCACCAGGATGCAGAGGAAGCCGAAGGCAGGGAGCTGACAGACGACCACCAAGCGGCTCGCCAAGAAGACAACCAGGTCATCGACTACCATCTATGGGATAGACGATAGTCGATGACCTGGAGAAGGGAGGCCCGAAGGAGGAAGGGCCAGGAGAAGGGAGGCTTGGAGAAGGAAGCCTGAAGGAGAAGACCTGGAGAAGGGAGGCCTAAAGGAGAAAGGAGGCACGAGGAGGGAGGCCCGAGTGGGAAAGGGCTTGCTCACTCCCCGTTCGTACACTCGCCCGTCTCGTAGCTCTTGGTCATGTCTTGCAGGATGGCTATCATCTTCTGCCGAAGACTTTCCGGCTTCAACACCATCAGGTTGCGTCCGTGCCATAGCAGTTCCTGCAGAAAATCGCGGGTGGGGCGCACACGGAGCGTATACTCGCGGTAGAGGCCGTCGGCCGATTGGCCCACCTTCTGCTGGCTCTCGTGCAGCGGCACCTCCTCAAGGTAGTTGTACTCGGGATAGAACACGCGCAGGCGCACGTTCTCTATCGGCTCGTCCTCCATGCGCATGATGCCGAAGCAACCATCGTAGTAGTTGTCGGGCGTGAGCATCTGCTTCAGTTTGGGCGACAGAGGACGCTTTGTGCACTCCTCATACATCAAGGAGATGCGGTCGAACGGCAGGCAGCGCACCTGATCTTTCTCGTTCACGCCGACGACGTACCAACGCTGCTTGAAGAACCTCACAAAAGCGGGCGTCAAGGCGACGGACGTCTCCACCCCGTAGGCCGTGGTGTAGTCAAACCTCAGCCGATATTGCTTGTCGATGGCTCTGAGGATGTCGTCGAGCAATTCTGAGTTGCGTGGCGCAGGGTCGAGCATCACCTTGGTGTGGTATTGCAGCATATCGCCCAGCGAGGCCAGCCGCAGGGAACTGAGCAGCCACTCCGTGACATCGTCACACTTCACGCTGTCTTTCTTCAAATAGTAGCGATAGCCGCCGCTCCTGCCGCTACACTCCACCTTGATGCCAAACATCTGCTCTATTTCGTCGCGATGGCGGTGAAACGTGCGCTTCTCCAGCGACTTGCCTTGAGCGTTGGCCGCAGCCTCCAGCCATGCGGCAGCTATCTCCTCATACGTCATGCGCCTGCGTTCGAGCTGGCCTATCAGCCAGGCAAAGAATCTCATTCGCTTGTCCATACCCTGTAGCCCATTATTTCAAGAAGTTTGCTATCACCCGGTGCCAGTAGTCCCACGAGTAGCCCACCGAGGGATGGTTTACCGCCATCGCCCTCACCGTCCTGCCACTTGCCAAGGAGTAGGCGCCCGTGGCTGTGCGACAGCCGTCCACGACGATGTCCTCCCCATCAGTCCAACGCTCGCCGGGCAGTTTGTCCCACAGGCGGTTGCCCCATACGATGAGGCATTCGGGCTGGTATTTTTCCATCACGTCGAAAAGGACCTCGCCGGCCTGGCGGTATTGCGCGGCGGTGCCAGCCTCGCGCGGACCGCCCATGGCCACTTGCAGATAATTGTAGAACACCACCGACTGCCATATCCGCTGACTCTGCGCCTGATCGGTCTCGCAGCCCACGAGCGAACGCTCAAACTTCAGCAACGTCTGCATCCACCTCTGCCGCTCCACGCCCCGGTCGAGATATTGCTCCACTACGCCGCTGGTAAACTCCATGCACTCCCGATGGCGCAGGCAGTTGCCGCAGTCGGCGCAGCCCTCGTCGCAGTAGTGGCTCTCGCCAAGCACCATGATGCGCTTGCCAAACAGTCCTCCGCCAGCGTATGACGCTCCGACGAAAGGACGAAAGAATACTCCGTCTTTCATATATTATTGCTCTTCTGTTTTGTTTCGATACTCATCCTGGGTCTTCCAAATCTCCTTGTACACCCATTTCTGCCACCACGACCAGGCAGGACGGGTGTGCCAGCTGCCACAGGCCGGACATTTCAGCGGCGCTGACAGGGCCGTGCATTGGTATTCGAAGTCCATGCCCACAAACTTGTGTCCGCATTCGTTGCAGACAAATTTACTCCATCCTCTTAACATAGCTATTTCGTTTTTAGACCAATTGGCAAGACAAAGGTATGGAAAAGTTTTTATCCCTGCAAGTCCATGATGGTTCACTGATGAAATCCTCACGCCACCGGTCCCAGCCTTAGTCTGCCACAGTCGGTTTTTTGTTTACGCCGGCAAAGTTACTTATCAGCCATGCCAAAACGTGTCGCAGCTGAGAAGAATAGTAAAAAAAGTGGGGAAAAAGATGCTGCATCGCTTACGGGATTTGCGATGCAGCATCTGAATAGTGGTTAAAACTATGAGAACCAGGTGGCCACCATGAGGGCCAGTTTCACGACAAGGCAAAGCAATGCGCATACAATGGCGATGAGCACAGCCGTGGCCAAAGCTTTCTTTCTCACTTTGCTGATGATCTCCTTGTCGTCTTCTATATAGCCCGTGATCAATCTCAGGTTGTTCAAATACGACCGCTTGAATATGTCCAGCACGTTGCCTACAAAGGGTATGGCTCCTATCAGGACATCCAGCAGCACGTTGTATATCACTGCCAGCGTCAGCGGTATGGACCTCACCACACACAGACTGTAGTAGATGAACGGCATGGCCAAGGAACTCGAAAGCACGTCTCCGACACCTCCTGGAATGAGTCCGATGAGCGGATCGAGATAATATTGGTCCATATACTTGGCCGTCTTCACCATGATCCGGTAAGACGAGCGGTTCATCATCTTCTCGCGCTTGGCCTCTTTCTTTGCGACGCGCTCCTGCTCTTTGGCAAGGGTCGTTTCGCGGCGGAAGTCTTCTCGCTCAAAATTCAGCCCCAAGTCGCTCTGGGCTCGTTGTCTTCTTGAACTCTCCATAGTCTCTTATAATTCTATTTGCTTGTTTCCGTTCATAAAATCACTAAAGTCTTGCATGCTCAGCGTGTATCCACTGATGTCTGAGAGCATCTCCATCGCCTGCTTGCGCTCCTGCTCGTTGTCGGCCAAGTTGATGCGAGTGAAGACCTGGCGCAGGTAGGCGCTCTTGTCGTCGATCCGATCCAGATAGCCCTTGAAGATTTCCTTGTAGTGGTCGAGCTGCTCGTCGTAGGCTGCTGCCGCGATTCTTCCGTTGAGTTGCTGTAGCTTGAGTTGCGCCACGCTGTCCAACAAGGCCACGCCGCGCTGCAGCACCTCCTCGGCCTTTGCCTCCACCATGCCCAGCTCCTCGTCGGTATAGGTCGGCGCCTGAGCCTCTTGCCGAGACGTTGGCCCATACAGTCTGTTGTCAACGTCGCCAGCCACCTGCTCCACCCCGTCGAGCAAGCGGACGGCCATGCGGCGGTCGGCATGCAGATGGTCGGCCAGGAGATTGGTAAACTCCGACAAGTTTTGCTCTACGTCTGCCGGCAACTTGGCAGTCTCCTTGAAGTCGGCAATGTCCACGCTGTGCAGCAACTTCTCGTCCAGCCTGCTCTCGGCAATCTCTCGGCCCAGCCTCAGCATCGCCACCACGTCGCGGAGATGCTTCAGCATATTGAGTTTCAGCTCGTCAGAGCAGACGACCTTGCTTCTTATCTCGCGCGACACGGCGTCCAGGCGGGCCGCCAGGCGGGCGTGTTCGCTCTTCGTGGCCTTTGCCGTCTCCTGGTGTGAGAGAAGCTCCTCCCGGTCGAGTTTCAGATCCACCTGCATATTGTCAAACTCCCTGATCAGCGGGGTGCAGACGGCGTCCCACTCCGAATAGTTGCGATAGTAGTTGCGGCGGGCCGTGCCCAGCGTCAGCCAGTTGAGCAGGAAGAAGGGCTTCGAGGGCTTGCGCCGTTTGGCGTCCTGATAGCTGGGGCGCTTCGCCTCCAGCGTGGTGGTGAGCTCGCCGACCAGCGACTGATACACGTCGATGTTCTGCAGATGGTCGTTCATCTCCATCTCGGCAGACCTCATCTGGCGGAGCAGTTCCCTGCGCTCCTCTTCGAGCGGGCGCACGCTGGCCTCGCCATACAGGGCGTCCGTCATCGAGCGGAAGTCGGAGTCCATCAACTGCGAGGCAAAGCGCAGATAGACGTTCGACTTCGGTATGACGATGTCGTTGAGCGTCTTGTAGATCACGGTCAGACGCCCCATGTCGGCCTTGATGCGTGTGGCGTCATGCTTCACGCTGGTCTGCAACTGCTGCAGATCGCCGCGCAGCCGGTTGGCCTTCTCGCTGGAGACCATATAGTGGTCGAGCATCCCCAGTCCCGCCATGGCGAGTCCGAGCGTCTTGCTGCTGCCCGCGGCCGATCTGTAGGCATTCATGGACCCTTGCAGCGAGGTGCGAAAACTGTCTGCTATCTCGGCGATCAGCACGCCACACTTGTCTTGTATCTTGCTATACTCCAGCTCTATTTGCCGCAGCATTTGGTCCACGTCGAGCCATTCCACTTGGTTGAAATCGAAGAGTTCGGGCGACACCATCTTGATGGAGTCTCCGTAGAGGTCTATGAGCCGGAGCGCATACTCGCGGTAGGTAGCCTCGATGTCGCTGCGCAGCGAGGTGAAGTCGCTGATATTGGCGCGCACGCTATCGCCGGCATAGCGGTAGGCCTCCACCAGTTTCGCATATCTGTCAAACATCACCGAGGCCTTGCCTCTCACCTCTTTCACGCCGCTCGTCCCTGTCAGCCAGTCCGCCGCCTTCGACGAGCCCTTGGCCAAGGCGGCGCCCAGGTTGAGGGCTATCATGTCCTGCAGCTTGTCCAAGGAGTGTTCCGTCGCCTGCAGTTCGTTCTCGGCTATAGCCAACGCGTCGCCCATGTCTCCCTGCTCAAGACAATGGTTCAACTTGTAGTCGGCCACGATCGTCGTGCGCGCATTGTTCGTCACGAAAGCGATGCTGATATTGCTGTCGTTGCCGTAGAAGCAATACGCGTCATAGACCAGGCTCCCCACCTCGGAAGAGTCGCCCGCGACGCCATACTTCTTTAGTTCATAGGCCAGGTCGGCCCGCAGAAACGTCTTGCCGTCGCTGCACAATTCGTCGGCAATCGACTTGATGGCTTTGTAAATTTCTCGATTTTCCATATCAATACTATCGTTTGGATGTGTATAGGGTGAGGCAAAGATACTGACAAGTTCCGCCCCCTGCAAGTCCATGATGGTTCACGGCCTGCAGGCGCTTGCTGTCTCTATCCCTTTCTCCTATATCCATGCTGAGATTCTTGTTTACGCCGGCAAAGTTAGACATCAGCTGTGCCAAAGAGTGTCACCACTTGAAAGAAAAGTAAAAAGAGGCTGAAACAAAACCTGCATCAGACCACGTTATTTGTCGGAATTGAGCATTTTGCAGCAGATTATTAGTCGGAATTGAGCAAAATTCCCGCGAATTATTTGTCGGAATTGAGCAATTATCTTATCTTTGCACCTGATTTTTAATCACTTCTCGCCATGCAAGAATATATACAAAGAAATATAGACGTAGAACTCTTGGAGTGGAAGGACAATCCGATGAGAAAACCACTCTTGCTTAGAGGTGCCCGACAAGTAGGCAAGTCCTCTGCAGTAAGACATTTTGGAAAAGAATTCCAGTTTTTTGCTGAGGTAAACTTTGAACGTCACAAAACTGTCAAAACATTCTTCCAAGGAGATATTGACATACGCTTGATTGTCCAAAAGATTGCAATATATATCAACGTTCCAATAGAAGAAGGCAAAACGCTTCTGTTTCTTGACGAGATACAAGAATGTCCAGAAGCAATAATGGCATTGCGCTTCTTCAAAGAAGACTATCCAGGGCTACATGTCATTGCAGCTGGATCTTTACTGGAGTTCACGCTTCAAGAGCTACCTACATTTGGTGTAGGGCGCATACATACTTTGTTCATGTATCCGATGACATTTGATGAGTTTTTGAATGCGAACAATGAAAACGGATTGATAAGCATGAAAAAGCAAGCTGACAGCCAGCATCCCTTGGATGCAGCTTTTCACGAAAAACTAATAGAATATTTTCGCATATACCTTTTGGTAGGTGGAATGCCCGAGGCTGTGCTGGCATGGATAGAGTCACAGCAAAATATTTTATTTATTGAATATCAGCGAGTTAAGTACTTTAAAGAATGTAACTGCTAACGATTTAGAAACGAGCTATATTCTTTTTCTTTCACAACTTTGCAATATACAAAGAACGCTTTGATTACGAGTGCAAAGATAAACCTAATTTCTGGAAAAATGATAGTCCAATGCAACTATTAGAGAACCTTAACATACGAGGTTTTGCATTTTGTGTTAATTAAGTTAAAAGATGCAAACTTAATATGTTTAAGTGCAATGATTTGGCAAAATTATCGTTTATAATACAAAAGTTATTAATGGATTTAAAATATTAAGGATTATGAAGAAAATCTTTTTACCTTTGATTTGCGCTTGCGCATTTCTGTCATGTACAGACACTGAGGACTTTTCATCTTCAGACATTGCGAGTTCCAAAATCGAATTTTCAGATGAGGAATTAGCAAGCATAGCTTTAGACAATCCACGAACATTAGATGAAGAAGAAGTTCTTCAAATGGTGCTTGATTTTTCGCACTCGGTGAATGGAAATACTCGTAGTGCAAGCTCTCCACAACTTTCAATAGAGTCTAAGTACTTTGTCAAAAATGCTTCAAACCTTGTTACACGTAGTGGTGGATTAAGTTTTGACAGTATACCTATGTGTCGAGTTAAAGTTTCTAATTCAGGACAAGAAGGATATGCTATTGTTTCTGCAGACGAAAGAAACGCAGGTGTTATCGCCTATGTTCCAAATGGAAAATTCGAGAATCGTGATGAAACAGGTGCAGGAATGATGCTTAAGCTATCAGAGGCTACTTTGGTGTCTGAAATTTCTGAATATGAGAGTAAAAGAATTTCATCATTAAAGAAGATAGCAAAAGCTCTCGGCAAGGATTCCTTAAATAAGAATGATATTGAAAAGGTGTGCAATACTAAGCAGATTGGAACACGTTCAGTTGCTTATGAAAAGCCTCAAAGTCGTATAATAAAATTAATCGGTCCTGTGACAAAAACGGAATGGTCACAAGACGAGCCTTATAACAGATTGCTTCCAAAAGCATATGTACCTTTTAGTGAAAAATATTACTTCGAATCTTACTATCCTGCAGGATGCGGAATCATTGCTGGTGCACAAGCATTAGCCGCAGTTGCGCCAAATATAAAAATCGGTGATGTTGATATTGATTGGGATTATTTAACAGCACAACCTACAATAGATTATAATGGAGATTCTAAAAGCATTAAGATGGTTACAACTCTCATAAAGGATATGTATGAGAAAACAGGGAGTTATCCTAATTATATAGAACGAGAATACGGGAGATATGAGGATACATCTATTCCTACAGTCGGTAGTAGTTCTACAGGTTCACTAGAGTTACTTAACTATTTGAAGAATTATGTATCTTGTGGACAATATTATAGTAAATATGCTCCAGACCCATTACTTACAACAATTAATGTAAATGAGAAAATGCCATGTGTTGCTATAATGGGAGGAACACATGCAGCAACAGCAACAGCTAAAAAGGGGTCACATGCATGGGTGATAGATGGGTATGCAATATGCCAAAAGACAACAAGAGAGATTTTAAAAAATTATGACCTGTATTTTCATGCCAATATGGGATGGGGAGGTCCAGATAATGGCTATTATAAAGTAAATGCCGATACATCGACCGATTTTGAAACCTCTTTAGGTACATACAATATGAATTTTTGGGAAATTACAGAAATTCATAGTAAATAAATATAACTCATTTTATGTCGGTATTATGGAAAGATTTATCATATTTAGTGTGTTCATTTCTGTTTTTATTGTATCATGTAATGAAAGTAGAGATACGATTAGCAAAATTGAAATGGAAAGATATACAGAGTGTCCTATAGGTGAAATAAGTCAAATTGCATTACAAGGAAGTGGAGACTATGAAATTAATGTTGAAGATGCTTCTATTTTAAATATTAATTACTCGCAAAATACACTAACAATTAATCCTATAGCAAAAGGTATAACTAAAATTTCCGTTTATGACAAGATTACAAAAAATATAGCAAACAGTACAGTAAAAATAACAGATGCATATTGTACTTTTCAAGTCGGCAATCCTGTCCGTCCCCCCTTTTCTTCAAGTGTATATGTATATATGGTCTATAATTGCACAAATGATTTATATATGTTTGACAATAATTTTAACCTCATAGAAAAAGGGCATTACTTATTTGAAAAAACAAACGAAAAATATAGTTTGACTTTTTCTTTCAACAATATTTACAATGGAGTTAATAAGCTACAATTAGACCTAAACAATAATAATCCTACTTTATTGAAGAACTTAGAATCGTTGTTGGCTAATCATACACTTGCAGAATCTACATACAAGGCAAGAAGTGAAAATCAAATAGTATTAAATGCCAAGAACAAAGAAAACAACATTGTATATTATCTTATTTTTAAAAAGAAGAGAATACCTTACTATTTTTTAAACTAATAGAACAGAATCAAGAGGCAAAATTAAGATGCAGTCCTCTTGATTCTTATTCTATATCCTTTATGAAAAAGCTATTTAGAGTGCCCTATAACACGTTTAATCATCTTTGATTCTTCCCAAAGTCTGTTGGCTACACTATCTTTATATGCCGCTATTTCAACCATTTTATAGTGTTGAAGAATAGAATCCTCATAAACAGCAACACGATTTTTTACTTCATCAATAATGTTCTCATTTCTGCATACAGTGAAGTTCTTTTCGATATAGCAAATATTAGGGTCATCAGATGGAAGCACCATCTTCAATGCCCTATACTTCAAGTCAGCCTCCTCCCAATCTTGGTGCTCTCGCCATTGGGTGAGATTGCCCCAAATGGAGATGACAAGAGATAGAGCCAAGCCACCAATGAAAAGAAGAACATTCTTTGAGGTTGGCTCGAAGCGATGGGTGACTACCTTCTTTTGAGATGAATTGTTCATCACTTCAAGTTTGTCCTGCAATACCTTTAAGGAAACATCATTCTCTTGTCTCATCTGCTTGACGGCATCAACCAAGAGCTTGCTTCGCTGCTCATTTTTGCAAAGTTCAACCTTGATAAGGTCTGCAAAAACAGCAATGGCATCTCTTAACTTGGATATTTTACCTCTGACTTCCTCTTCCTTGCCAAACATAGCAATGATTAATTTCTCCAACTTGGTCGTGTCACTGCTCGCAGGAGCCGTTTCCGTTCCTGCGTTCTTTGGTGAAGCAGAAAGTTCATCGACTTTCTGCTCCAATCTCTCAACTGTGCCGTAGATGGCTTCCAATAGTTCTTCTTTCATATTTCTTTTGTTGTTTGAATGGTTTGTAACTTGCATCAAAGGCTAAAGCCTCTTCTGCGTTTCTTCTTTTTCTTCTTGGCAGATTCATCCTCTGGGAATGGGTCAAAGGTCTGAGCGTTGGCAGGAGCAAAAAGCCCTATGGAAGAAATGCCGTTCCAAGGGTCTTGGCTGCTCTCCGACATGAATGGCACCTGCTCGTCCTTGTGACTACCTTGCTCATATTGTTGAGTAGAGCTGGATTTTGCTGATACATGGTTCTCCGTTCCCTCAAACCTTGCATTCAGTTTGCCAAAGCTATAGTCTCGGCTAATCTGCGTACCCTTGAAGCTATATCCATCCTTGCTGAAACGGATACCTTGCACCTTGGTTCGCTCCTTGTCCTTATAGACAAACTCCAAGAGAATACCTCGTTTTGCAAGTTCATTCTTGAACTTTTGCCAGCTATCAACGACTTTCAAGGCATCCTTGATGGCATTGTAAATCTCGTATTTGGCACGCTCCGCATTGCGTAATTTGCGAGTGTTAGTCTTGCTCTTATCCGTTCCGTAAGTCAGTCCATACTTGGATTTTAGAGCCTTGGTCACTTGCTCATTACGTCTGTAATCATTCCTGTCCGATATGAGCTTACCCTCATTATTGATACGGTTGTACACGATATGGCAATGTGGATTGTCCGTATTATGATGCCTAACGATGATGAATTGGGTATCGGTGATGCCCATCATCTGCATGTATTCAAGGGCTATCTTAGCCATGAACTCATCCGTCAAACGTGGCTTATCCTCGGGCTTGAAGCTCAATGCGATGTGTCCCACAGGCTTCTTAATCCTTGGATTTAGTAGCCTTTGTAGCTCAAAACTTTGCATCATCTCGGCATTCGTGCCGAGCAGAACACCATCGGAAGCAAGGATTTTCGCCTCGTCCTTGCCTGTCACATAGCGGATACAACCGCCAAAAGAGCTGCCCTTCTTTAGCTTGCCTATCATGTGGTATCCTCCTTTCTGCCTATTCCGCATGGCTTCGATTTGGAGCTTGCTTGGCGATACTCGCCAAGAATTGCTTTCAATCTTCTCAACAAGTCCACTACATACACATGGGTCTCATGGAAACTTCTCTGATGCGACAGCTTGGTAAGTTGGTTGAGGTTGTTCGCCATACCGATGAGGTTCTTGGCGATGGCTATCGTCTCAGCGTTGTGTCCGCTGACCACCTCTCCGTTCAAGGCGGACTCACGTATGTACTCCGCCAACTTGCGGTTGGCTTTTCTCGCCCTTAGTCTCAATGCCTCGTAGCTTGGCTTTGAGAACTTCACCGTGACAGACTTCGACAGCTTGCGAACCCTGCCTGTGGGCGGTCTTCCGCCCTTTTCTTGTTCTGTTCCTGTATGCTTGTCATTCGATTTACTGTTTACAGTTGGTACACTCACTTTCTGCGACCGCCGGGAGCAAAATTCCTCCGCCCTCATGGTGGAGCGAGGCGTTTTGGGGTTCCCAAAACATAACCTCGCTCCCTCTCAGAACACGTTAGTTGGAACTACTGCCTTTCATCTATCCACGTCCAAGGTCGCAGACCTTAATTCTCACAATTTGCGCCAAGCCTCGAAGTCCTTTTCATAAAGGCTTAGGTGGTGGCGTACGATGTTCTCGATGATGCCCGATACGCTCATGCGCCTCCCTCCAAGGATGCGGACGACTCGATCAAGACGGTCTCGTACATCGGAACTGACGAAGACTGGCTTGCGGTCGTCAATCCTTGGAACTTGGAGGAAGGTCTGCTGATACTCCTCCAGTGTCGCCTTGCGCTGCTTGCCGCTGATGCGCTTCTGCGGATTCGGTGGCGATTGAACCTCGTTCGTCAGCTCGTCCTCCATGCTGGAGGTTGTTGCAGCCACATTCTCTGTCACAACTTCTAAATCGGAGTTCTCCACCTCTTCAAAGAAAGAGCTATGTTCTTGGGCATAGTCTTTACCATAAGTGGATGATTGAAGCGAAGCCATCACCTCCTGTGTCATTTTCTCCTGCTGTTCAGGAGACACTTTCGTTTCTTTTGTTCTTGCCATAGCTTAACTTGTTTAAATTGTTAGTATAGTGGTCACGGTATGCACCATTGACCGATTGTCGGGTGCAAAGTAAGTGTACTG
>ULQE01047405.1_pt1 | contig 42380 bp, 70 predicted proteins | sample 1954171 | NCBI WGS metagenome assembly ULQE01 (sample SAMEA4835647, study PRJEB28245) | human gut metagenome | biome: gut microbiome; material: fecal sample | place: Denmark | collected 2008
TTGCAGCCGCAGCCATCGCCGCATCGGCTTGGGTATTCGGGCACAAGGGTGAGAAAAAATGACGCTCGAAGATGCCATGAAAGAACGCGGTATTCGTGTGAATGAGCTTTGTCGCAAAAGCACAGTGTCAAGGCCGACACTGGACAGCATCCTCGGGAGAAGAAGAGCTAGGCACAAAGAAGGGATCAGAACAGGGACACTTTTGAAGATATGCGATGTTCTAAACGCATACGCAATCGTCGATAATTCAAACCCGGATTACTTTGATGTCGTGTTGAAAAAGGTGGAAAAATGAAAAGCGTAAAAGCGACGATATTAGTTACAGTTGGGATTTTGTTCTCGATTTGGTCTGTTGGCTGCGGAGGCTTAATTGAAAACGCAGCAACGCTTGGAGCTGGGCTGTTTTACGCTTTTCTCTCAGTTTCGCTTTTGGCTGCGGCACTTGTCATGTGCGCACTTGGCATTACTGCGGAAAACGAATATGACGACCGTAAAAACAAGAAAATCAGCCGTGCAACACATCATACCAACAAATGGAGGAATGCAGAATGAACGAAATGTACGATTGCTCCGGCTGTTTTGATCGGTTTGGTGGCGTGACAGAGCCGGATGATGGCGTGTGCTTTATGACCAACGAGCAGATGGCAGAAGCCAAAGAAGCTGACCGTCTGGCTGAGATTGAGAGCTTGCGGTATGAAATCGCAGACTTGCAGTATGAAATCGAGAACAGGGAATCCGAGTTGAAAGACCTCCGTGCACAGTTGGCAGACCTGATGGCTGGCTGATTTTGTACAGCCAAATTAAGCCAAAGTAAGAACAATGAAGCCTAAAGAAGCCGAAGAAAGGAAACGTATGGACAACAGCAAAATCCATGAAGCTCTGATGGCTGTTCAGTCAGAGTTGAAAGCCCCGAAGGGGCAGATGAACACATTTGGCGGTTACAAGTATCGTTCTTGTGAGGACATTTTGGAAGCAGTCAAGCCAATTTTAAAAGAACACGGTTTGCTTCTTACCCTTTCTGATGAACCTAAAGTGCTAGAGGGGTGGCATTACATCGAAGCGACCGCAAAGGTGGAAGCTCTGGATGGTGGATGCGTAACGGTTACTGCTTACGCAAGAGAACCGGAGCAAAAAACCAAGATGGATGCAGCGCAGGTGACCGGAACGTCTAGTAGCTACGCCAGAAAGTACGCCTTGAACGGCCTGTTCTGTATTGACGATACAAAAGACGCTGACACGGACGAGTACCAGAAGCAGACCACAAGCAGGGCAAACAAGCCCGCGCAGAAGCAAACGGAAGTGGAAACCATCCCCCCATGCGCTTGCTGCGGAAAGCAGTTGCAGCCTATTCAGTACAACAACCGCACCGTCACTCCGCTGGAAACTGCAAGAAGCACAAAGAAACGCTTTGGGCGCGTCCTGTGTTGGGACTGTGCTCAGAAACAGCCGAAGGAGGGCTAAACAATGCTTAACTCTATCGCAATTCAGGGTCGTCTGGTTCACACGCCAGAAGCTAAGGTCACGAAGTCTGGCAAGGATGTTTGCACGTTCAGCATTGCTTGTGACCGTCAGAGTGGCGGTCAGAAGGAAACTGACTTCTTCAACTGCACCGCATTTGGCAACACGGCACTGTTCGTTTCCAAGTGGTTTCAGAAGGGCAGCCTGATTCTGGTGACTGGTAGCATCCAGACCCGAAAGTATATTGACAAGCAGGGAAACAACCGCACCGCAACGGAAATCATGGCGAACAAGGTTGACTTCTGCGGTGGCAAGTCTGACAGCAAGCCCGCCGATCGGGCGCAGGATGCACCGCAGAACTACTCTCAGGGCAAAGCAGATGACTTCTCTGTGATTGACGATGATGGTTCGTTGCCATTCTGATTGGAGATGCGCATGAATCAGGAAGAAAAAACGCATTGGACGCAAGATAAAATCTTGCTGTATGTGAAAGCCTGTATGTCTGCCACTGGTTTAACCAGAATGCCATCAAGAAGTGAATTGAGCGAGTATTACGGAAACGACAAGTTGACAAATGCAATTCGCCGTTTTCCGGGTGGCTATTACAAAATAGCTGAAATCCTTAATATCGAAATGAAAGAAAGCGAAACGCAATTCGGAAAGTATGGCGAAGACCTTGCTACAAAACTGCTGGAAGAACATGGATTTGCGGTTGAGCGAATGTCAACTAGATACGCCTATGACCTTTATGTTAATGGCAGCGTTAAGGTTGATGTGAAAACGGCAAGGCCGAGCAGAGCAAATAAGAGTTTTTGCTATTCGTTTAACCTTGAAAAACGATTCCCTACTTGCGATGTTTATTTTCTGATTGCAAAAAACGAAGAGAAGGAAAGCATTTATATAGTTCCTGCTTCCATCAACCAGACGCAGATTGGTCTTGGAACTGGAACGACTGTGTACAGCAAATATCAAGACCGATATGACATTATCACTGATATGAGCAAGGCTTTCGCTTCGGCAAAGTCCTGATCTCCTACCTTATATAAGAGCTGCGCTATCTGGCTGGACGGGCGTTTGGAAAGATGAAACACTTGGGCGACATTACAAAGATTCACGGCGACCAGATAGAGCCTGTAGATTGCATCACGTTCGGAAGCCCGTGCCAGGACTTGTCCATTGCGGGGCGCAGAGCGGGACTTGCCGGAGAACGCTCTGGGTTGTTCATGGAAGCGGTTCGAATCATAAAAGAAATGAGGTCAAGCACAAATGGACTGTATCCAACTTTCGCTGTTTGGGAAAACGTGCCAGGGGCTTTCAGTTCTAACGGAGGAGAAGATTTCAGAGCCGTGCTGGAAGAACTTGCCCGCGTGGAACAGCCAGACGCTTCAATTCCTAGACCTCCGAAGAGTGGCAGATGGAGCAAAGCCGGAGCAATCGTCGGAAACGGATGGAGCTTGGCTTGGAGACAGCTCGACAGTCAATATTTCGGAGTGGCCCAGCGTAGAAAACGTATCGCTCTTATCATCGACCTTGGAGGCCAACGCGCCGGAGAAATATTATTTGAGCGCACGAGCCTGTCAAGGCATCCTGACCCGTGCATCCCGACGTGGCAAGAAGTTACCGGGCTTACTGCAAACTGCCCTACTGGAAATGATCGAGTGGTGGCAGAGGGGGGGCGGAACACAGCCTATACCTTGAAAATCCGTAGTGGATGCGCGGGCGGCGGCAAGGGCGCACTGGTACAAACGGAGAAAACCGGGACGCTATCGACACTCCAAGACCAGACGCTTTTCCAAGCGATTCCCGTCTTAAATGACCAAGGCAGAGAGGCGATGAGTGTGTCCTATAACATGACGGGAACATTGCGGGCATCGGAACACGGACACCAACCTATTGTTCTAGAAAGTAACCAAGTCCATGCAACGGTTTCACAGACCGGCATCTGCCCAACGCTTCCAGCAAGCATGGGTCTTGGCGGCGGGTATGTTCCAATGGTCACGGAAAGAAAAATATTTGATGCACGAAGAAATGGCGACGGACAGATAGTACCGACCATTACAGTAGACCGCGAAAACAGAATCACAGACTACACGGCTATTGCTATCGAACGTAAGACCTTCAACGAACAGTCTTTCAGCCACTATAAGGAAATCGACAAATGCTCAACCTTGAAAGCAAAAGCGGGAAACATCGGCAATGGCAGCGAGTGTCTGATTTCAGAGAAAGTCATCCGCTGGATTGTTCGCCGCTTGACCCCTGTTGAATGTGAACGGCTACAAGGATTTCCTGACGATTACACCAACATTGGTGATTGGACAGACAGTAATGGCAAGAAGCACAAATACGCTGACAGCCCACGGTACAAGGCTCTTGGCAACTCAATTGCTCTGCCGCAGTGGTTTTGGCTGGTGCAGAAGATGCGCCCTTACCTGAAAGAAAAGCCCACTCTGGGTAGCCTGTTCGATGGTCTAGGCGGTTTCCCTCTGGTCTGGCAAAAAGCATACGGCGAGGGAACAGCACGGTGGGCAAGCGAAATTGAAGAGTTCCCGATGGCCGTAACAAAAAGGAGATTTGGCGAAGAATGATTACCTGTTGTCTCAACTGCACATCACGCCACAAAGCTTGCCACGACACCTGCGAAAAGTACAAGGTAGAGAAGAAAGACTTCGAGGAACGCAAGGCATTCGTGTATGAGCTGAACCACAGCCAGAGCGTGTACCACCGTGACTACGAGGACAAGCACCGGGAAAAAGGCAAGAAACGGTTTCTCGGAAGTGAATTTAGAGGTGAACGAGGATGAACATAAACACCAAAAGATTCCTGAAATGGGTGTTGGAAGAAGCGAAAAATGGAAATATTAAAGCAAAGAACGCTTACAATTTTCTTCTTCCTGTTTTTGAACAGGCTGATAAAAGAGAAGCCATTAAGCATCTCCAATACAGAATTGAGAGAATTAAGGGAAGCGTTGAGTGGAACGAAAACGCAATCAAGGAAGAACCATTCAGCAAATACAATGTTTATCGAAGAAAAAGACTTCTAAGTTATAACAAGTCGATTCCTAAGTTACAGGAGAAGCTTGAAAAGCTGCAAGCCGAATACGATGCGGAGTATGGCGCATGAACACCGGCAAGCAGTTTGAAGTGGACTTCAAAGCATCCGTACCATCCGATGCGTGGTGCTACCGACTGAAAGACAGTGCCGCCACCTACTACGGCGGCAACGAGAACCTGTCCTTTTCCATCGACAACATCTGCGACTTCCTTGTGTACCGATACCCGATGAACCACCTATTTGAGCTGAAAACCATCGAAACGCCCTCTATCCCTCTGGAAAAGGTGTTCGGCAAGTACGACAAGGCAAAGTGCAAATACCGCAAGGAAAAGCACATCACGGACATGGTGGAAGCAATGGGATACAGCGGTCAGACCGCCCATGTGATAGTGAATTACAGGGCGGTCAACCGCACCTTTGCAATCCCCGCCAGCAAGGTTCTGACGTTCCGTTATAACGAGAGCCGGAAGAGCATCCCTTGGCAGTGGGCAGAGCAAGAGGGGATAGAGGTCAAAGCAAAAAGGCTACGTGTCCATTGGCGGTATGACGTGGATTGTCTGCTAAAGAGATTGGAGAAAGAAAATGCAACTGTCTGAAAAACAAGAACTAGTAAGGCTTTTGGGGCTGTACCAAAACGAACTCCTTATGGAGAACGAAGAAAACCTTAGAAAGAAAATGAGAAGCAATGAAAGCCCGAAGAAGGTTGTCACAGATTATTCATACGGCGTGAAAGCTCAGTATGAACACGCAAGAATCATCATCAAAAAACTTTCTGTTGAAATCGGAAAAGAACTCAAGGCTAGTTGGGAGTTGTGGTGAAAATGACAATGGTTTGCGATAGATGCGGTGAAACATTTGAATATCCAGAGTTCTCCATAAGTGAGCGGACACAAAAAGTAGAAAACAATTCTATTTGCAGGTGCATTACAAAGAAAAATAGGAAAATTTTTATCTATTCAAATGACCCGTTTTTTCTTTGCCCCTCTTGCATGGCAAAGCTGAACGACTGGCTGAAAGGAGAAAAAAGTGAGTAAGAAAGTTTCAGACATTCTGCCCAAGACGGAAATCTTGGCACAGTTGGCAGAAGAAGCATCCGAGTTGGCACAGGCTGCGTTGAAGCTGCGCCGTGCGCTGGATGGTACGAACCCGACACCGAAGAGCGTAGAGGAATGCCGAAAGACGTTTGAAGAGGAATACGCAGACGTTATGGTGTGCATGGCCGCTCTTGATTTTTCGGATGACAGAAAAGCGTATGAGCGAATTGGAATTATTGCAAGCGAAAAATACTACCGTTGGCTCCATCGCCTTCAAGACAAGGAGCAGTCAGATGAATAAGCACAGAAACTGCCCATCGTCTGGCAAACAGGCAATGTCAACCAACCTCCGCAAAATCGCACGACAGAACCAGTTGTACGGCTTTCGCATGGCTCTGGATGGAATTGCTGCCACATGGGGCGCACTGATTCAGAACCTTCGGTGCGATGCAGACCTGACCGATGAACAGGTGCAGAAAATTATCCGCATTGGTGACAGGTACTGGGAGATGGTCGGGCAGTTCAAGAACGAAGACATGACCCCTGACGAGTTTGCAGATTACATTACAGCAAAGTCAGAGCAGGTCGAAAAAGAGCTGAGAGAAAGGTGGAGTTGATAACAATGTTTGAATTTGTAACACGCTGGCTGGTCTGCCTAGTCCTGCTGGCGGTGGTGGTTCAGTCTGAACGGACAATCAAAAACATGGCAGACAACCTGTTTGAAGAACGTCAAGCAATGCTCGTCTGGCTGTTCGTCAACGCGTGTCTGATCGCTTGTACGGCTGTTGTGATGGGGCGTAGGTAAAAACATGAACAGATATGACATTGAAAAGAGGATGGAAAGAAGCCGTAGAAAGTTTGCGATTCTGCAAGGCGTTGTAATCGCTTTTATTGCAGTCGCGGCGGTTTCGTCTATCGTACTTTCCATCTTTATGTATAAGGGTTTATTTTCCGCAGACATCCCCGAATGGATGAAGTGGGCGTTTGTATTTCTTGGGAGGTAAAAATGGACAACGAACTTTACTGTCCGATGAAAATGACCAGCAATCCGCTTGGTCGGTGCGTATGCGAAAAAGAGAAGTGCGCTTGGTGGAACGAACTTGGCAGCTGCTGTTCCGTTTGGTGGATTGCACGGGCGCTGGACAACATCGAAATGAAGATGAAGAGGTGAGAGTGTGAAGCTGGTTGATGTTGACCCAATCATTGCGGCGTGGAAAACTGTTGGTGTTAGCAAAAAGAATGAAGCGAAGTCGTTTTTGGATAGCAAAAACTTCATCGTATACATACAAGGACAAATCAGAAACACCATTGGAGATGTATTTTTAGATTTAGCCAACGTATTGGAAAAATCTGAGCCCGTCAATATATGGTTTGATGCCAAGAAAGTTTTGCCCGAAAAAGAAAAAGAAGTTCTCGTAAAAAGAGAAAAGTTCGGCATTGAAATTGCATTTTTGTCTTATGACGGATTATGGCAAGAGCACGACGAGTACATTGTATTTGGAGATGTAACTCATTGGGCATATCTTCCTGAACCGCCAAAGGAGGTCTGATACATGGCAACACCCCAGAAGCGTGGTCGTGGCAGACCGCCGCTGACCGAAGCTGAAAAGAAAAAGCGTGAGAAACGGGCGCAAAAGGCGAAAGAAGAAGCCGCTGCAAAGCGTGAGAAAGAGCGAGAGAAGAAGAAACAACAGATGCTTAACAAGCGGAAATCTATCCGCTCACAGGTGAGTAAAAAGGTGAAAGAACAACAGGAGTTAGCAATCACGAGGTCTAAGATGCTGAACACGGGCGATTTGCAGTCGAGAATCGGTGATGAAGAGGACAAGAAGGTCATCGGCATGATTGCAGCCAAGTATTTTGGCGACCTTCCGAGCGTGGACATGAACAACCCGATTGAAGTGCAGCAGCGCCTTGACTTTTTCTTTGACGCTTGCATCGAAGCCAGAATCTCCCCGGTAGTCGAATGGATTGCACTGGTGCTTGGCATCGAATGGGTGAGCCTGAAGCAGATTATGGCAGGCAAACGCCGTGACGACAGCTTGCAGCAGAAGTACATCTTGAAGCTGATTCTGCAAATGCAGTCCATGTGGGCGTACAACGGTATGTACGGTCAGGAGAACCCGGCAGAGTGGATTTTCCGAGCTAAGAACTATTTTGGCATGAAGGATAACGTAGAAGTCACCGTTGCACCGCCTGAACAACCGTTGGGAGATGCTCAGAGCGCAGAGCAGTTGGCTCAGAAGTACCAGACGGCTTTGCCGAAAGGAATTGACGTGGAGTACAAAGAGGTGACGGAAAATGAAACAACAGTTGGTTGACTTCTCCGACCCGATTCTTTCGGCGGTGCTGTTTATCTTGCTTAAAGACCGTACTACCGGCAAAAACATCATCTGGGCGACAGACCCACCGCCTGAACTAGGCGCAGACTTTACGGATGAAATCACGTTAGAACAAATCAAGAAGTGCCCGCCAGTGCCACGAGTTCTCAAGCGTCTGGATGAGCAGAAGCAAAGAACCAAAGCAAAAGCAGAGGTTTTCACTCCTTCTTGGGTCTGCGAAAAGATGATAGACATGGGCGAAGAAAACGGTGCGATGCCCGATATGAAGAAAGAGCCTATCAAGTACATCCATTCGACAGTCCTTGAAATCACCTGCGGAGAAGCACCATTCCTTGTGAACCGATACGACACGGTAACAGGCAAAAAGATTCCAGTACCAAAACGGAAAGGACTATTTGACCGCAAACTGAAATGTGTAAACAACTGGTTTGATTGGAATGTCTGGACATGGCACGATGTGGCAGAGGACGCAGCGACGACTACATACGGCTATGAGTGGCAGGGTGACAGCCTGTTGCTTGCAAGAGCAAATATGCTCCTGACATGGCGAGAGAACTTTAAGTGGCTGTTCGGCATAGAGCCTGACGCTGGGAAGGTTCGCAACATGGCTGCTATCATCTCATGGAACGTCTGGCAGATGGATGGGCTGAAAAAAACCGTACCCGGCACGGACATTCCGTGCAAAATCAAAGACTGGAAAGCTGACAAAGAAATTCTGTTCAAGGACGTTGGGGAGGACAAATAATGTTTGCTAATATCTACGAAACCGCAAAGGATGTATCGTTCTGCGTCGCTGGATGTGCTGGTATGCTCTTTGTTGCCAGCTTTTTCTTAAAACTTGCGTTTGATATGATTTCCAAAGTCTACTATTTATACCGCACCCTTGGAAGAAGGGGGAAAGAGTTTCTGGAATACAGGCGTTGTCGTGGAGATTTTGACACATATCTACGCGACCGTGAAAAGAAGAGGAAGTTTTGGGACGAATATTACAAGAAAAAATATCAGGATGAAGCAATAAAATGCACTGGCGATTGTTCTGATTGCTCGAAAGCGAATTGTTTGGACAGGGTTTGAGGTGACAACTAATGCAAACTGACAGAGGAATTTACCACAAGCGAGTATGTGACCGCTGCGGGTTCAAGCTGGAGGGCTGGAAGTATGACGAAAACGAGCTGTTCACAGGCTGGGCATGGCGAAGGGACACTGGCGACCTGTGCCCGGAGTGCTATGAAGAGTACAAGCGAGTGATCGGGCGGTTCAATGCCAACAGAAGGAGAAAGAGAGGGGAGAGATAATGGATGTTTACTGCACCACCGAACACTGCTCTTGCATGGGCATCAAACAGTTCTCCGCTGACAAGGCTATCCGATGCACAGCAGAATCCTGCAAGAACAAATCTGAGCCGTCCTGTGGCTCTTGCAAATGGTACGCAGAGCCGGAGGGCGTGTGCGTGAACGACCAGTCAGAACACGTTGCAGACTTCGTGTGGGACGAACGCGGATGCAAGGAATGGGAGAAAAAAGAGAATGAGTAATCTTGGAAATGCGTTGATTGTAGTTTTAGCTTCTTTTCTGGTTGGAATATTTATATGTGGGATAGCATATCTCATTGAAAAAATTTTGATATGGGATATATTTTTGAACGAAATTTCCGATGAAAAGATAAAGGTTCTTGCGGATGCAATTCTCCACGTTTTTACTTTTTTGACTGGGTTTGTGGTCTTATATACGATGTACAAGGCGGGAGTATAAAAATGACAACAGGGGAGAAAATCAAAAAGCGCAGATTTGAACTTGGCATCACACAGAAAGATGTTGCGAGGATGATCGGGACGACCGGCGCATACGTCAGTGCTGTTGAAAAGCAAAAGCGTGGCGTAAAGAAAGAAACGCGGCTGGTAAAATTCGCAGAAGCCCTTGAATGCAGCGTGAACGATTTGAAGCCGGATGCGCCAAAAGGCATGGTAGACCCAACCAATGATGACTTCGGAGCGGTCTGCAACTGCGCTGTCCGCTACTGCTTGGGCAGACGGTCATATATGCTTGGTCTTGTTTGCGGATACATCACACCGCTTCTGCCGGAGCTGACCGGCAAGACACTTGATTGCTTTGAACGCGACATTGCAGAACAAAAGCGGACAGGATTTGACTTTGGCGATTCCTGCGACTATGAGACGTGGGATGCGTTTTACAAAGCGGTTTGCAAGGAGATTGAAAGGAGAAAGGGCAATGGAAGCTAGGCCGATTGATGCCAATGCACTACGGGAGCGTATCGAAGAATGGATGCAGGAATTAGAGCAAGAGTTTACTGTCGAGTACGCCTACATGGGATATGCGCTAGACGATGTGCTTGACTACATCGACACTGCACCAACAATCGAGGTGAAAGACAATGGCTAATTATCCAGAATACCTTGAACGAAACGCACTTATTGAAAGAATCCAGAAAGCTTATTGCGATGGCTGTGGGAACTACAACGGCGTTAGATGCCGTGCTTGCGGTATTGGCGATGCCATTGAGGTTGTGGAAGATGCGCCGACAGTCTTAGGACGTACTGCTAGATGGATTGTACAGGACGATACATTTACAAGGTTCGAGTGTAGCGGATGCCACACAAAGAACCATCACACACGTTGGGACTATTGTCCCTCTTGTGGATCGAAAATGGAGAACGCACATGGCTAACACCCTTTGGCGTCCAGCAAGCGAACCGCCACGAGAGCGGACACAGCCTTTGTTGCTTGCGACCAAGACAACGTGGCGTGATAAAGATGGAAAAATGTTGCAAGGATTCTCGCCAACAGCATACTTTCTTGGCTGTTACGCAGACGGTCAGTTCTGGGATGAGATAGGCGAGAGACTGCCGAAAGATGTGACGGTGACGCATTGGATGGCGTTTCCGATGGTATGAGGTGATGAGCATGAGCGATTGGATTAGCGTCAAGGATAGATTGCCCGATATTCCGAAAAACGATTTTGCCAGCGATTATGTTCTGGTTCACGACAAAGAAGCTGGTGACTGGGTAGCCTATTATGATGCAAACGGTGGTTGGTGTGAAGCAAGAGAATGCATCCCATTCAAAAATGTTACACATTGGATGCCTATGCCTGAACCGCCTACGGAGGACTAAATATGGATGGATTTGAAGCATTAACAGAAGCGATGAACCAATGTGCTGCATCACTTGAACAGCTTGCAAATGCGATCAGACAGTCCGAAACGCAGTGCGGTTACATCAAGCAGAAGCGCAATCGACCTGTGTACTGTAAAGGTGAAAGGCTGCGTGAGCCTGACGCTGGGTGTCTATTTTGAGGAGGATTAAAGATGGAAAAACTCAAGAGATGCCCGTTTTGCGGCAAGAACGCAGTTTACATTGGCGTGTGCGATGATGAAGGCAACTTTCATGGTCATTTGGGATGCGAGTACGAACAAGACCCGTGGAGCGGGCTTTCTTATGACTTGCATCACGAAGGATGGGGCAACTGTATCCTTTGCACCGATGGAGACAATCAAAGCATGGGTGGCGCACTGTTTGACACGGCAGAGGATGCTATCGAAGCATGGAACAAACGCTACAAAGAGGACTGAGTATGGACAAAAAACGAGACAGCTTTACGTTCCAACGATACTACTTTGAAGCCATCTCCACACTGAAAAGTAAAGAGAAGCTGGAACTTTACGATGCAATCTGTGCATACGTTTTTGAAGGAAAAGACGAAACTTTGAACTCAAAAAAAGCAGAATCTTGTTTCATTTTGATTAAACATCTGCTCGATGAAGAATCTAAAAGAAGCGGTATTGCGTCAAAAGGATGGTCTACACGAAAGTCAGCTCACCCTCATGTCATAAATGAGATGAAAGTCAGCTCATCTATAAGTTCAAAGTCAGATGACGATGAACCCATTGTATCAACTGACAGTCAGACGAACGTCAAGACCCTGCCGGAAAGCGCAGTTAAGAAGAAACCTGACATCTTCTCCGACTTTGCTCATGGCGATAAAGCCCTGTTGGAATCCCTGCGAGAGTTCGCACAAATGCGTACAAGAATCAAAAAGCCTATGACAGACCGGGCAAAACAGATGCTCTGCAACAAGCTGGAAAAGTTTGATCGGCATGACTGGAAAGCCATTCTCGACCAGAGCATCTATGCTGGATGGCAGGACATTTACGCATTGAAACAGGATGACCAGTACGAGCAAAGTACGGAGATGGAGTTTCCTAGACTATGACAATGGACGTTCAAACGGTATTTATCGGTGCGCTGATGCTCTGCAAGCCGGGCGTTGTGGATGAAATCATACCAGACCTTGAACTTGACTTGTTCAGACCTGAGCTAAGAGATGCTTTTGCGGCTGTTCAGGGCTATTGGACGGCTAGGGGTAAGATAGATATAGTCGAGATAAACACGCAGCATCCAGACGTAGCGCAGACACTCTTGGCGTGTGTACAAACCTGTGAATCAGAGTGTGTACGAATTGATAGGGAGCAGATGCAGCGTTGGGCACAGCTTATCAGAGAACAAGCTGCACTCACTCGTGTGCAAGGTCTGGCATTTCAGATGACCAGCGAGCTTACCGACTATTCTGATCTATCAGACATTTACCAGCAGATGGGCGAAGCAATGAGCCTGAAAGCTGAGGAAGAAGATGCGTGGACATACGAAGATGTGCTGAACGACTACGTGCTTCACATGGACGAGAAGCCTGTGTACATCAAGACAGGCCTAGAACGTCTGGATGAAGCACTGCACATCTCCCCGGGTGATTTTATCATCATCGGCGGCAGACCGTCTGCGGGCAAGACAGCCCTGTCCCTGCAAATAGCAGCAAGCATGGCAAAGCAGAACTACACCGTGTACTATTTCAGCTTAGAAACCAGCAAACGCAAGCTGGGCGCACGTCTGATGGCTAATCAAATATACTGCCCTCTGGACACGGTGAAAAATAAGGCTGTCAGCTTGAATGAGATTGACGGACAGGCAAAGAACATGAAGATGCCTTTATATATCCGCTCTGCTGCCGGAAAAAACGTGGCGTGGATGAAGGCTCAGGCTCTCCGTAAAAAGGCTCAAGTCATCTTCGTAGACTATCTTCAACTCATCCACGAAACAGGCGCAAAGGACAGATATGCCGCCATTACAGCCATATCCATTGCCTTACACGAGCTGGCACAGACCACAGGCATTGTCGTGGTAGCTCTGGCACAGCTAAATCGAAACCCATCCAAGCCCGGAGCAACGCCTACTAACTCCGACTTGCGAGAAAGCGGACAGATCGAACAGGACGCTGATGCAATCATTCTTCTGTCTGGCGATAACCCCGACAAGTACCTGTTCCGGCTAAGCAAGAACAAGGAAGGCGAGATAGGAGACCTTCCCATCACGTTTAACAAGCAGATTCAACGGTTCCAAGAGTACACTTGGATGGACTGAAAGGAGAACGAAAAGATGACGCAGAATCGATACAAAAAACTGTTAATGTCCGCTGGAATGCAACGCAATGAAGCTGATTTTGTCGTAAGACTTTTTATCGGGGCTCATCGGGGCGATGAAAGACGCCATGCAAACATCTTCAAGACGTACGATGGGCTTTGGGAGACATTTCAGCGGGTTATGAGAACACCTGTTGACCAGTTTCCGAAAATCACTCTGGTTGAAGAATGAGCGCAATACAACGAACTGCCAAGAGCTGTTCTGTCAACTTATGACAGGATGGCTTTTTCTTGTTTCGTTTAAACACCGAGAGAAAGCCTGTTTTAAGGCGTTTTAGGTGTTAGACGATAACTTTATCGACTTCACCGCGAAAACGCGCCACAGACGCTCGTAGACGGCTCTCCGTTGATGCTGATGGTATATCTCAAACTAGGCCATGCGATTAGAACGATGTGGGAGCGTGGAGAACGGCTTTTCGAGGTTAGACGTGAAAGTTATCGGGTTAATCACAAAAACGCGTCAGACAGGCTCTTACACGCCTTTCCGGCGATGATAGCAGCGAGATTGGAAGATGCCAACGACTATTTATCCAATCGCAGGACTGATTGAAACGAAAAAACGCTTCGACTATCACTTTCGGAAATGGCTTTCAAATTTTTGTCCCCTTTCCCCCTTGTTTCCTCTTCCCCCCTTTTGTCCCCCTCTTTCCCCTACAACCCCTATTACCCTCTATAATCCCCCTAACATCTTCCGTGCTCCCCCTTTCCCTCTCCGTGTGTTTAGCGCGTCCGCGGGCGTTATATGCGCGAGCGCGCGCGTTGACGGAGCCGGGTGTGCTACGATAGTTCAAAAGTGAATAAATAACGGTTATGCGAAATTGCAAGCTGGTTCTTTCCCCCTACAACCCTCTATCTCCAAAGCCACACCGTTAGCCAGCAGAGCGAACCGTAGGCGAGAACTGGCGTGAGGTTCGGATTGATGGATGGTATGCGACTATTCCACATGGAGAATTGACTTCATTTTGTAGTCGATTGGATATGTATAAATGTTGCATTGACTATTCCTAGCAGAATGCTGTGGATTGATTGAAATATCATAGTGTGTTACTGGGAATTAAATCGAGCAGGAACGGACAGAATCGGATGGTACGAGTTATTATACGAAATAATCCGTGATTATCGGGAGTAACTATATCTGTATAATATAATAAGTGCCGTTATTATACGAAATAGGTATAACTAGTGGAGGAATATATTATGCGAAATTGGAACGAGAGGTGATTTTGGGGGTGGTCGGATGACTTAGCGACTATCGCACCTCTCTTTTCCTAAAAGGCAAACAACTATTTCACACAAAAAATACACGATTATTTGATGATGAATCGCAAGAAAACGCTATGACTATTACTCTGCGACTATCAGCGAACTACTCATTAATATACGATATATAGGAATTTTAAAAGCTAGTCATCTGACGACTTTACGACTATTCCACGACTATTTTATTGGAGAAACTACGACTATTGGCTACGACTATTCCGGAACCTATTACGACTATTCCAGCCGGAACGCTACGACTATTGCTGACCTCTATTAGCTATCGGGCGAAAGCCCGAAAAGAGATGCGGCGAGAGCCGCCAATAGTTCCGCGCCGCCTGCCGCGCCCCTGCTGCTGGACTGTTCTGCCGGGTGGAGGGTGCCAAGCTGCCCCGCCGGGCTTGCATGGTCTGCAATGTGTTGCGCCGTCTGGCATGGATCTATAACGAGGGCGCACCCCTGCACCATTATATACCTTATTATAATAGGGCGGTTGTGCTGGCCTGTACAGCGTTCGGCTCGTTGGTGGTATCTGGTATGCGCTGGGGCCGTCCGGGCGCTGTGATACGTCCCAGCGTTGCACAGGTGGTATTATAGCCACTTGTGTCAATCTGGTATTTGTGGCGGTAGAATTGGGCAAATAACAGGAAAAACGCCTGCAAAGCCCTGTGCGCTGTTTTGCGGCGTGGGCGGTATAACTGCATTGACGGCGCAAAACGCGCTGCAAGCGCTTGTATGGGGCTGTATTGTAGTAGGGTAAAAAGAAAAGCCCTGCACCATCAGCAGGTGCAAGGCAAAAAGAAAAGCCCCGCCAGTGTGGGCGGGGTGGATTGGTGCGCATGAGTTAAATTTTGTATTGGTCAAAAAGTGCTTTCATTTCGGCATCGTCGTATTTTGTCAGCTGGTTATACCACTCATCATAAGATACATGATAGATGGTGGTTGGAAGATTTTTTTCTTGTAGCCTGCAAAATTGAATTTTTGATAGCTTTCTAAAGTGTCGAATTTGTCAAAGCGGGAGGAAGGACGTGGGCCGATATCATCACCAAAATAAAAATAGACAGCGTCGCCGATTTTAACAGCGGTATTTTCTCCAAGGTTACTGAGGTATGCAAAAATCTTTTCTTCATCGGCTGACATTTTACGAAAATATGTGGAGAATCCTTTAATAACTTTCATTTTGTACGCTCCTTTCATGTGTACGCCTCAACGCAAGTATATCATACTGTAAGCCCTAAAAACAGGACTTGCAAGAAATATTTTGCCCTTTTGGGCAGTGGAGCGGGGTTGCTTTACGGTGCAGCCCCGCTAAAGTATCCGATCTGCATTACTTGGACGCCTTAAACAGCGCAGAGAAAAACCAGAAGAAAAACAGGATACAGGAAAATATCACTTGTCGCACCCCCCATCATACCACGCTAAAACGCTTGTAGCTGGTTTTGCTGCTGCACTCTGCGTATACATCCGGGTGCAGCGTCTTGAGTAGCTTGCTATCCAGTCGGACGCTTTGCACGTCCTTATACACGGCCTTTGCAGTGCCCTGTACCATTTCCGGCGCGCCGTGCATCAGGTCAATGATTTCGGCCTTTACAGCATCATTCATTGCTTCAAGCTCTTCAATCAGCCGCTTGTTTTCGCGGTATGCGTTTACTTTTTCTTCGAATGTCGTCATTTTTATACCTCCATAAAAAGATGCAAGGCAGAATTTGCTTTTTTGTGCCGCTCAAAATCTGCCTGCGTACCGTGTCCAAAATTAAAAGCACCTGTAATGCGTTCCGCGTCCCATACACTATAGGCACCGGCACGGATGGCGGCTTTTATGTTGCCGCGATACTCTGTGGCAAGTTCCGGCCTGTAAATATCGATTGTCATTTTCTACCCTCCTTATTAGCTGTTGAGAAATGCGATCATAACCAGTGCGCCGGAGATCATGCCGCCCACGTACCAGAGGGCGGCCCACTGGGTAAAGTCAAGAGTGATCATTTTTTACACCTCTGTGTTTTTGCCGTTGGGGTTAATCCAATCGTTCTTGATGTCGTACCGTTTGCAGTAGCGATAAAGGTCAATCAGCTGAACAAAGTCGCCAGCGCTTATATATGCCTCATTGTCCGGCGCATCGAGGGAACAAATAAGGGTCGTTCCGTTGTCCTCCCGCTGCACAAGTTCCAATTTTCTGCCGTTGTTCACTTCAAAAACAAGCTTGTTCATAAGTTGCACACCTCCCGAACAAATTCCATTTGCAAGCTGTGCAGGCGCTCCGCCAGCTCCTCAGCGTTCCACAAATCTCGGCGCATTTCCCGCGCCCGCTTTTCGTAACGGCTGACCGTTTCGCGGTCGGGCTTGATGTTTCCAAAGGGACGGTATCCGGTGCAGATTGCAACGCCTGAGGTGATCGGGTAAATATCGGCGTTCCATCCGTATACACCGGCGGTATAGGCGGCGGGGTCGTCAATGCACAGCATGTTCTGCGCATCGCAATAGCTCACTTGGATAATGGTCGGATACTGGGATTTAATATCTCGCATGGTTCTTTTTGCTTTCATGGTTTAGGCCTCCTTGCAATACAGGCCGTTGGTGCGGCAGATAGTGCGGATACGGTTGCAAGCCTGATACAGTGCGCGGGCTTGCACGTCAAGCCACGTTTCCCGGCTGTTGGGGTTGTTCATGCCGCCGTCGGTGCGCTTGAGTTCGGACGGGGTGCAGACGCGGGCGGCAATATCGGCGTTATAGCAGAGGGAGCAACCGCCGTTACTGTACTGTTCCCAGCAGCTTGCGCCGTTGAGCGCCCACCGCTCAAGCTCTGCGCCGTCAAGGGGCAAGCGCTCCATGTTGTCCGCACCCTCCTGCACATCGTCCAGCAGGTCGAGAGCATACAGCGTAACGGCCTTATCCCACGCGCTGCGATCGTGGCGGGCGTTGAGTTCGGCGCGGATGGTATCAGAGAGTGCGGTGTAGTCGATGTTTTTTTTCATGGTTTTTGTCCTCCTGTTTTGTGGTGGTGTATGAACGTTTCCGTTCACTGTCTATAGTATAAACGTTTCCGTTCATTTTGTCAAGGCTTTTGGACAAAAAAATAAACGGAAAAGTTTATTTCTTTTCTGTCTGTTTGGGCGTGCCCTATCGGACACACTGCCAGCCCTCCAGCATCCCGCCGCCGTTACGATCTATCCGGCGCGGTCTGCGCTGCTGCCTGTGATGTGCAGTCTGTCCGGGTGCGCTGGGGCTTGGGTCTCCACCTCTGGGGTATATGGGGCGAGCTGGGGGTGGGGTGGTCGACGCCTCGCGTAGAAAAAATTCAAAAAAGGCGTTTTCTCCATACCCACCCCCTCTTTTTTGCTCAAAATCACCCCGCCCCCTATTGTCAATCTTAAAAATCCCGCCAAAAAACAAAAAGACCCCTACAAAGGGTCTGTGTTATGTGCTATACTTGCCTTACAAGCCTTGAAAGGGAGGAATCTACAATGGCTAAAAGTAAAATGACAACGTGCAAGCACTGTGGCGCAGAAATTGCCGCAAGCACAAAGGTCTGCCCTCATTGTGGCGGTAAGAATAAACCGCCAATTTACAAGCGTTGGTGGTTCATCGCTATTATCGTATTGATTGTTCTGTCTGCCATTGGCGGCTCTAGCAGCAGTTCTGACGGCTCTGCAAGCAGTAGCACCACTAAGGCAAGTGCATCCACCGCTTCTTCCGTTGCATCTGTTGTGCCTGAGATCAGCGAGGACGATTACAAGGCAGAGTGTCAGACTGTGGACTATAAGGAGCTGTGCCGTTATCCTGAAAAGTATGAAGGAACTAAGATTGTTGTCAAGGTAAAGGTCTCGCAGATTATTGACGCAAACTTCTCCGGCAGTGAAAAAGCATGGAGAACCTACACGGACAACAGCGGATATGGCTTCTATGCCGATGACGAGTATTATATGCTTGACAAACGTGGTGGAGATGCCGTGAAGATTTTGGAAGATGATATTATCACCGTCTATGGTGAGTTCACCGGGCTTGAAAAAATCACCAGAGCATTAACCAGCACAACCGATGAACTCCCTCGCATTGATGTTAAATACGCAGACCTCGTAGAGGAATAAACGCATAACACAAAAAGCCAGCGGCTAGATGTTCTCTAACCACTGGCTTTTCTTATGTGTTATTTACTGTTCGGGATAAATAATCGGTTCGTGTGCTGCTCCGTGCTTTGCCATTTCAAGCATACAATCATTGTAGCCAATGGCATGGCTGCTAGTACAGAATCCTTTTACGCATGATTCAACGGCAAAATAAATATTGTCACGTTCTTTCTTTTCCTCGTCTGTAAGATTGTCCTTTTCCGGAATCAGAATAGACAGAGCGAGACCGAGAGCTTCAGACCACTTCTTCAAGTTTTCCTGATGTTCCTTGTTTTCAGCTTGTAGCCGAAACACTTCCTTCAAATAGTCCATCAGCACGTCTCCATTCTAATCTGCTCGCCAACAGGCAGATAGCCCGCTTCTTTGAGCTTGCTGTAAATGAACTTCTGACCAGCTCTTGTCCAGCGAGTGACCTCTTTCGTCTTGCCGTTCGGCAGTTCGATCGGATGCCCGACAACGTATCCGTTGCCAAGATACTTCTGGTAAGGAATCCACTGTTTGTTCACAGTATGTTGGATGCCAAGCCCTCTAAGAATCTGGTTCAGCTTTCGTGCGCTCATGCCGTAGTTCATGGCAATCTGCGTGGTGGTCAGGCTTTCATCAGAGAGCAGCATCGCCTTTGCGTAGTCGGAATCAGGCTTCATCTTGGCGTTTTCCGCTTCCAAAGCCTTTACTTTCTTACGCTCCGTGTCGATAACACTGTTAGCGGCGATCAGAGCGCGGCTCAACAGCATCTCTGTCGATTCCGGTTCCGGGTTGGTAAGCTTCTGCTCCATCTGATTGAAAGCGTCAATGTACTTGAGTTTCCATTCAAGGGCTTCCTTGCCGGTAAAGCCAAACGTAAGTAAACTGAATCCATCCCTGTTCATGAGGTACATCGGGTACTGTTTACCACGATTTTCAAACGTGGTTTCGTAGAACATGGATTTGGTGGCACAATTTTGTGCCGCCAGTTCTTCGATTGAACGCAAAACCGTTTTGTGCTCTTTACCGAAATGTTCTGCTACTTCACGGCTGGACACGACAACCTGTCCGTTTTCGCTGATGAGATTGATAGCATATTTAACCTTTTGTTCCATAAAAACTCCTATGGTTCTTGCGGAACAAGCCAATTCCTGCTATAATAAGGCTGGAACAGCTTGTTCCAGTGGTTTTGATGATACGTTCGCTGCTGTCGGCAAACTTTAGCGAGCGTATCATTTCTTTTCATTAAGCATCGGATGAAGCAAGAAGAACGATTCTCGCAGCGCAGAAGACAAGGAAACCATGTTCTTGATGCAGTAGTCTTGCAAGTGATTGAACTGGCGTTCCGTCAAGCTGATAGTTAATGTGCGATTGTATCTCTCAGCATAAGGATTGCTCATATTAGCCCACCCCCTTTCGATTGTTGGTGATATTAGTATAACTATGTTTTGTGCTAAGTCAAGGTATGAAACACTATCCGTAGTACTGCTATCTGTACTATCTTCCCGTTTTCTACATTTTGCACAAAACTTAGCTATCCTTTTTGGATGCTCCCGCTTCGTACCCTGCCCGATAGTTCAGTTCGGACAGCTTACCCAGCGCTTCTGCGTATTCCCTGTCCTCGCTGGTCGGATCTTTGCCGTGTGCGAGGGTTTTCAGAAATTCTTCGGTTGTCGTGGGGAATTTCATGTTTTTTGCTCCTTTCTATTGCAGAAGTTGTCTGCTTCTGCTATAATAACTAACAGAAACCGAGACTGCGCCCTTGGTTGCGCAGCTTCTGTTTTGTGGTGGAATAGGTCGTCAGTGCTACTTTGGTCGGTTGTGCTGACGGCCTATTTTTTATGCCACAAAGGATAAATCTACCGTTGTTGGCTGATTCATCGTGTGTTCTGCTGTCTTAGATTATAGACGCTTGGTATATAGCTGTCAACAGCCCAATTTGTATAATTTTCATCAGATATATCTGAATTTATGTCACAGATGTGTGATATTTGATAGTGGTTCACTCCCGGAATGTAAATAAATAAGTTTACAAACAGATTTTTCACATTACGAAGTATCGTCCTTTTTATAAAATATATACATTCTGTAAACATAATTCGGTCACATAAGTGAGACGTCAGAAATATCTGGACTTGGTGATAGTAAAATTGAAAAAGCTCTTGACAATGTGAACGGAAGCGTTTATAATTGTAGCAGAAAGAGAGGACAGGAAAATGACAATGCGAAAAAATGAAGCGGAAAAGAAGAAGCCTGTGAAGATATCAACGAATGGATCCGAAATTGTAAAAGACATTATGAAGAACCAGCGTGTAAGCATGGTTCAGTTGGCGGATAGCGTTGATTACAATTCTAATCAGGCTGTTTACCGTAGACTTCAAGATGATAACATGAAACTTTCTACTTTGTTTAGGTTCTTGAAAGCGTTGAATTATCGTATTGTTATTGAGCCTGATGTTGGAACCGTTGGAGCTGGGAAATACCTTGTTGAAGGTACTGTAATTGAAAAGGGAAGTGATTCTGAATGAACGTAGCGTATGTTCGTGTATCTACTGTCGAACAGAATGAAGCACGACAGGTAGAAGCGTTGAAGCGGCATAACATTGACCGTTGGTTTATCGAGAAGGTCTCTGGCAAGAATATGGATAGACCAGAGTTGCAGAAGATGCTTAAATCGGTTCAGCCGGGCGATACCGTGTTTATCCACGATTTCAGCCGCCTTGCCCGCAGCACGAAAGACTTGCTTGAAATGGTTGAAACGCTGCAAGCTAACGGCGTGCACCTTGCCAGTGATAAAGAGAACCTAGATACAGGCACTCCCACAGGTAAACTGATGCTGACGATGATTGCAGCCATTAACGAATTTGAGCGGCAGAATATGCTTGATCGACAGCAAGAGGGCATCGAAGTGGCAAAGCAGAAAGGCGTTTATAAAGGTCGCAAGCCCACCGAGTATGACCGCAACCTCTTTGACGTTCTCCATGAGCAGGTGGAGAAGCGCATTCTCACGGTCACGGATGCTGCCAAGCAGCTTGGCGTGACCCGCCAGACATGGTATCGAATTGCTGAACAGAGAAAGGCTGGATAATATGCAGGGGGAAGAACTGATTGTTAAGAACGGAAGCATAACGCTGCGGTCTATGCTTGACTTTGGGGGATTCCTTGGAATCAAGAGGTTTTTGGAAGCCTGTCATTCGGAAAATTGCACCGTGACCTTTGCAAACGAGGAAATTGTCATTTTCCCAAATGAATACGATGCTGCTAAAGATGCTCTCGTTTTTGTTTACGGCACATTGGCAGAAAGACACAGTATTATCGAAAAGTATCTCCGCTATAATCTTATGCTAGGAGATGAACAACCAAAACCTACTTTATATAGTCAGAGAAAGGAATAAAGCATGAAACCCGTAAAATTGTCAGAACAGAGTTTGAAACTCATTGAAACGCTGTGCGATTACACCGACAAGCCTAATATCCTCAATGCCATCGCAGACGCCTTGTACTACGATGCGGACGAGCTGAAACGCAGGCTCAACCAGCTTGCAGAAGAAGTCAAATGAACTGCACATTTAATCCGTTAAAACGAATTTTAGTAAATAATTTTTCCGAAGCAGCATTATAAAAACCGAATATTTGATTTTTGTGCAGTTGTAGGCACTCTTTACATTTTCAGGTAGGGGGTGCCTATTTTTTATGCAGCCAAAGCAGTGTATCGCCATTATTGACAGCATCAAAGCGTATGCAAAGCAAAATCCGACTGAAGCACAGGTCTATGAGGACTGGTTTCAGGCGGTAGTGAACCTGAGAGATGCCCTGCCGCAAGACAAGCGGTTCGATGCCTACAAATACTCTGGTGAGCTGCGCTCTGTCTGTGCAGCCATGATGGGAAAGATGAAAACAGGCGAGGACGTGGCGAAGGTCTATGACATTATCGGCCGGACGTACCTGTTTGAAGCGAAAGATGTGTTCGACAGCTATTGCATCTACCTTGAATGGAACCGTGCGCCGGAGAAGAAGTTCTATCAGCCGCGAAGAAAGGTGTTAAGAACCGTTGCGAACGCCCTGCAAGACCTTGCAGATGACAGACTGGACTTGCTGGCAATCTCGATGCCCCCCGGCTGTGGCAAGACGGCTCTAGCTATTTTCTATTTGACATGGCTTGCCGGAAGAAACCCTGACGAACCGATGCTTACAGGTTCTCACTCGAACAGCTTTGTTCGTGGCGTTTATGACGAGTGCTTGCGTATATTCGACAAGGACGGAGAATATCTGTGGAACGATGTTTTCCCGGACGTGACAGTGAGCGACACGAATGCACTAGACTGTCGCATTGATTTAGGAAAAAGAAAACGTTTTGAAACACTGGAATTTACCTCTGTTGGAAAAGGAAACGCTGGCCTTTACCGTGCAACTACGCTTCTTTACTGCGATGACCTTGTGTCTGGCATTGAGGTTGCGCTTTCTAAACCCCGCCTTGATAAACTATGGGAAACGTACACTACCGACCTTAGACAGCGTAAAATCGGCAACAAGTGCAAGGAACTGCATATTGCTACACGCTGGTCTGTCCATGATGTTATCGGACGATTAGAGCAAAACTACGGCGATTCCGACAGGGATAGATTCATTGTTATGCCAGCAATGAACGAAAAAGACGAATCCAATTTCGATTATGACTATGGTGTAGGATATAGTACAGAAACGCTCCGCAAGCAACGCGAAGTCATGGATGAAATGAGCTGGAAAGCACTGTACATGAACCAGCCTGTTGAGCGTGAAGGTCTGCTGTTCCCTGCCGATGAACTGCGGTATTTCAACGGCGTTCTGCCTGACGGAGAGCCCGATCGCAAGCTCATGGTCATGGATATTGCATGGGGCGGCGGTGACTTTACCGCCTGTCCTATCGCTTATGTGTACGGAGATGCTGTGTTCATCCCAGACCTTGTGTTCAATAATGGCGATAAGACCGTGACAAGACCAGAAGTCGTGGGCAAAATTATCCAGCATAAAATCAACGTGGTGCGTGGCGAAGCCAACAACGGCGGTGACGAATACTGTGACGTGGTGGACAGCCAGCTTCGGCAGCAGGGCTATCACTGCTCTGTCCGCAGCCAGCGTGCGCCAAGCGGTCAAAGCAAGCTGTCAAGAATCATCCAGTATGCGCCGGACATTAAACGGTTCTATTTCCTTGACGAAAAACACCAGTCGAAAGAGTATAAGGCGTTCATGGAACAGGTTACGATGTTCACGCAGCTTGGCAAAGTTCCGCACGATGATGCACCAGATAGTCTGGCACAGCTTGCTGATGAGCTTTACAATGGAATCAGCAAAATTGAACCTATAAAAAGGCCATTTTGAAAAAAGTGGTAACGTATAATTTAATTTATTGACTTTATATCGTTGTTTTTGGTATAATGCATGTAAGGAGTTGGCTACTCCGGCATGATGCCTGCTACACGCTTTACGGCTCCGAGCTGAATGCTTTGCAGGCGTTCTCCTTTCTGCCCAGCAATGGCTTCCACGCTCTTTCCCGTTGCTGGGATAATAGGTTGCGTCCCGTGTTGGATGGGTCTGGTTAGCCCTTGAAATCTTGACTTCCAGAATAAGGCGGTTCAAATCCGTCACGCAGCACAACGATTCACTTTTGTTTTCATGGAAATTTTCCTTTTATAACCTCCAATCGTTATTCCCGGCTCTCGATGAAATGGGTTTTTGGACATTTTACCATTTCAAAGAGCAACGATGAATCAAGCCGGGTTTCTATGTTGCATTAGCTCAGTATGGCTAGAGCATCCGGCTCATAACCGGACATACATTGGTTCAAATCCATTATGCAGCACCAAAATTGCAGCCCAACATCTGTCCGACAGCAGAATGAAACAGCTGCAATGGTTTCTCTAGGCGGAGAATAGCACGGCTGGAAGTGCGAACAGTTTCCCAGCAGCTTCTAACAGGCCTGTGCTCAACAGCCTGTTTCCAGGAATATTTGGAAAGGAGCGCAGATGAAAGCAAAAGTCAGATGCAAGCATCCCCGCAAGGACGCAAACGGAAATCCATGCGATTGCGGACGTTATCTTGGTGAAGTGGAAGGCAAGTTCTCTCTTCTGTGCCCTCTTTGCCATTGGATTACAATTGGAGATTCCAATTTTCCAAAAGATACATGGGTCTCCGTACCAAAGTTCAAAAACTGAATAGCTTTTGAAGCGCAATTGTAAGCGCAGTGAGATAGACCTTAACAGGTTTGTCTTGCTGCGCTTTTTATTTTGCCAGAAAGGAGGAACGCATGGCTGAGTATCAGATAGTTGTTGATGGCTTTTTGAATGAGCCGCTAACCGGGCGTAGACCGATTGAAACGCCGGAGACGGAAATCAATCGAGCGAACGTGCTGAAAGTGGTAATGGGCAAGGCAGAGCCTATTCATCTGCTGAACAAGAACGAGATTCGCTTTCTGCACAACTACTACTTGGGTAGCCAGCCTGTCCTCGAACGCACGAAGGAGTACCACGCCGAAATCACCAACCGTATTGTAGAGAATCATGCCAACGAGTGCGTGGGCTTCTACACCGGCTACATGAGCGGCACTCCTTGCTCTTATGTGCGGTCTGAAACGGCAACAGGTGACGGTGAGGAAATCGCCCGCCTGTCCAACGCCTTGCAGTATGAGGGCAAGGATGCGCTTGATCGGCGGCTCTGGCAGTGGATGTTGGAGTGCGGGCAGGGATATCGCATTGTTCTCCCTGACAAGGGGTACAACGGCAACTACCCGGATGAAACGCCCCTGCTGGTGGACGTTCCAGACCCGGATATGGCGTATGTGATTTACAACTCCGGCATCGGGCACAAGCCCATCGCCAACGTGTTGCACATCCCACGCAATTATCAGAATGACCTGAACGACCTGATTTGCGTGTATACGCCGAACCAGTATTTTGAAATCGACAACGGCAAGGTCACAAAATCTGAGAATCACTCTCTCGGAATGCTGCCGATGGTCGAATACAAGCTGAACCCGGAGCGAATGGGTCTGTTTGAACCGGCTATTCCTGTGTTGGATGCCATCAACGATCTTGAAAGCAACCGTTTGGACGGTGTGGCACAGTTCATCCAGTCCATCATGGTGTTTACCAACTGCCTTGTGGACGAGGATGCACTCAATAAGGTCAAGGAACTGGGCGCAATGTGCCTGAAGTCCACTTCTGGCCTTCCCGCATCCGTTTCGCAGATTGCCAACGAGCTTGACCAGCAGCAGAGCCAGACCTTGCTTGATTCCATGCTGAACGTGTACCGCAGTCTGACTGCTATGCCCAGCGCCACTGGCAGCGAGAACGCAACGTCTGACAACGTTGGCGCAGTTATCGTCCGTAACGGCTGGAATCACACCGAAGCAAGGGCACAGCAGTACGAGAATATGTTCAAATTCGCTGAGCGCCAGAGCCTGTCTGTAATGCTGAAAATCCTGCGTGACACGGCTGGTTCTAAGTTGATGGCAAGTGACATCAACATCAAACTGCCACGCCGTCAGTACGACAACCAGCAGAGCAAAGTTCAGATTTTTGCGCAGATGATTCAGCAGCCGATTGACCCGCAGCTGGCGTTCACCACGCCCGGTCTGTTCCCTGACCCGCAGGCTGCTTATGAGATGAGCAAGCCATTCCTGATTGCCGCTGGCAAGCTGGGCAAGGATGGTAAAGCACCGAAGCCAAAGGAACAGCCTAAACAGGATGTTACTGACGCAAATGCTGGGAACATGGCAGGCAAACAGTCTACCGATACCAATAAAGAAACAGAGGACAAATAGTCCTTTGCCATAAACACGGCAGGGAAGCCGGGATACAAATTTCGCAGCGTTGCAGGGAAGCAACGGTAAAAAAACGCAGGAGGAAATTAACGATATGAAACTCAATGTGTTGCTTGGTGATGCCTACAAAGAGGGAATGACCGCCGATGAAATCATTTCTGCGCTTGAAAAGGTTGCAGACCCTAGCGCAGAGGTTGAGAAGCTACGCAACGCCGTGACGAAAGCCAATGGCGAAGCTGCTGAGTACAAAAAGCAGCTCAAGGCAAAGCGTACCGATGACGAGAATGCCGCACAGGAACAGGCTGACAAGCTGGCAGAGATGCAGAAGCAGATTGAAGCCTTGACTGCCGACAAGGAGAATCTTGTCAAGGAAAAGACCCTTGCATCCTACCGTGAGAAGTTCGTTGCACAGGGTTATGACGCTGAACTGGCTGGCAAGGCTGCGTCTGCGCTGGCTGACGGTGACATGGACAAGGTGTTTAAGTTCCAGTCGGAGTTTATGACCGCCCACGACACCGCATACAAGGCTTCTCTGTTGAAGGATATGCCCACACCTCCGGGTGCGGATGGCAAGGGCAGTTCTGACAGTGAGGGCGTGGCGTTTGCTAAGAGCCTTGCACAGCAGAACGCAAATACCTCTAAGGCATCGAGTGACGCAATGAGTGCTTTCCATTAACAAGGAGGAAAACATGAAGTTTACCCGAAACACGGTCAACGGAATCAACGATACCATCCTTGCTTCCAATGACTACACCGCCATCCCATTTACCGTGACCGAAACTGCTGCGGTTAAGGCTGGCTATCCCATGACGCTGGCTGGCAAGAAGGCTGCTGTGTCTGGCGACACCAGTGCAAAGACCATCAACGCTGACGGTATCCTGCTGTATGACGTTGACCCGAACGAGAACCCCAATGCTTCTCTGCTGATTCGTGGCGTTATCGACACCAAGAAAGCAACTGCAAGTTCCGGCTTCACCTTTGACGCTGACGCAATCAAGGCACTCAAGACCGCCGTCCCCGGCATCTTCTGCCGTGACAACATCAGCGTGAATGCTTAATAGGAGGTAAAACAACATGGCACTGAATCTTAAGGAAGTCTTTGCCCCGGCTGCGATTGCCGCCTATTGGACGAACGACCCTACCAATGCGATGCCCTTTGCATCTGACGCGCTGTTCCCCGCAAAGAAGAAGGCCGGTCTTGACCTGAAGTGGCTGCGTGGTCACAAGGGCGTTGGCGTGTCCCTGATGCCCAGCGCATTTGACGCAAAGGCTACGTTCCGCACCCGTGAGGGCTTCAAGTTCGATGAGACCGAGATGCCGTTCTTCCGTGAGGGCTACCATCTGGGCGAGAAAGATCGTCAGGAAATCCTGCGTGTTCTGGACAGCAACGACCCCTATGCTCGTGACGTGATGAACCGTCTGTACGATGACACCGCACAGCTTATCACTGGCGCTCGTATCGTTCCTGAGCGCATGATCTGGCAGCTTCTGGCTCCCACCAATGGCGTTCCTGGCATCACCATCAAGGCAAACGGTGTGAACTACACCTACAACTACGACCCGGACGGCACTTGGAAGTCCACCAACTACAAGGAAGTCTCTGTCGCAAAGTCCAAGTGGAACGTCACCACCGCCACTCCTATTGCTGACCTGAACGCCGCAAAGGACGCTGTTCTGGCAAGCGTTGGCGAGGTCGTGACTGAGGTGTACATGAACACCGCTACCTTCCGCAACATGATTGCTGCGGACGAGGTGAAGAATCGGTTCATGACCGTCACCGCAAAGGCAAACGCCGTTCTGCTGGATGCCGAAGCACGGCAGATTATCGAGTCTGCAACCGGCCTGACCATCCATCTGTACGACAAGATGTTCAAGGCAGACCAGTACAGCGCAAGTGAGAAGTATCTGCCTGACGGCATGGTGGTGGTTGCTCCTTCCGGTGCTCTGGGCAGCACTTGGTACGGCACTACTCCTGAGGAAGCCGACCTGCTGTCTGGTCAGTCCGGCGCATCCGTGTCTATCGTGAACACAGGCGTTGCCATTACCACCGAGCTGACTATTCACCCGGTCAACGCCAACGTCTATGCTTCTGAAATCGTTCTGCCGTCCTTTGAACGCATGGACGCTGTGTACTGCATCAAGGCTTACTAAGGCGAAAGGAGGAAAGCGGCATGGGAGACCAGTATTCTGAAGCGGCAGTCAAGCTGGGGCAGTATATCGCCCCGGCACTTGATCGTGAGATCACGGACGAGGACTACCCACTCTTCGACCTGCTGCTTGATTTCGCCAAAGACAAGATATTTGCACAGGGATATCCGTTCGGGAACAGACCGAATGAGCTGCCCTTGCAGTATCAGTCGTTGCAGATACGCATTGCAGCGGAACTGTACAACCACATCGGCGCAAACGGACAGACGAGCTACACCAACAACGGCATTACTCGAGTGTGGGAAAGCTCTGATGTGGCGCAGTCCCTGCTGAATGAAGTGGTTCCGAGAGTAGGTGTTATCGGCTGATGTTCAATGGAAGCCCGCTGGATAAACGCCCACTGTGGTACTCAAACCCGGTCGGCGAGAAAACGCCTGTTGTGGACGAGTGGGGAAACGAGACTGGAGAATCCGCATACGAATCGTGGAGCGAACCCGCAAAACTTCTGCTGAACGTCAGCCCTCCTACTGGTTCTGCGGAAGCAAACCCTTTTGGAGCGTTTACGGATTACAGCTACGTTGTCAGTTCGTCCAGCAAAAAGCGCAACACACCGCTTTATGAAGGCACACACGTCTGGTTTCAGACGGACATTTCAAAGCCCTTCAATTACACTGTGGTCAAGGTCGCAGAGCATATCACGGATACGCTGTATGCTCTGAAAGAGGTGGCTACAAGTGAAAATTAAAGTGAGGTTGAGCGATACCGGACTTCGTGATGCGGAACGTCAGATACAGGAGTACAAGACCACCCTGAACAAAAAAGCGCAGGAGTTTGCAAAGGCGTTGGCCGACAAAGGGCTTGATGTCGCGAAAATTCGTTTTGCCAATGCAGAATATGCCGGTAACAACGATGTTTCTTGCCATGTTGAGCAGAACGGAAACACCTGCACCATCATTGCAGAGGGCAAGGCAGTTGCCTTTATCGAGTTTGGCACTGGCGCACATCACAACGGATATGGCGGTGAGCTACCGCCCGGTGTTGGCGCACACGGCTCATACGGAAAAGGGCAAGGCGCAAATCGCAGATGGTACTACTACGGAGAATCTGGTAATGCCGGTACTCCTGTTAAACAGGTGGACGGCAAAGGCCAGCTGAATTACACCGATGGCAATGAACCGGCTATGGCTATGTGGGGAGCTGTTGAGGAAATGGCTTCTCAAGTCGAAGCAACGTGGAGGGAGGTTTGGAGTAGTTGATTGATTATTTCAATTCCATCTTCACGGCTGTTGCTAAGGAACTGCGAAAGCAAGTACCCGGCATCTTCGTCACCGGTGAAATCAATGACAGCAACGTTAAGAAGTTTCCGTGTGTGCAGATAGAGGAAAACAGCAATCTTCCTGTACACATTGATTCTGCTGGTCACAGCAAGTACGCTGCCGTTTCCCTGCGTGTGCGGGTCTATTCTAACAAGAACACCGGACGCATTGCAGAAGCACGCTCCATTGTTGGCATCGTGGATTCTGTTCTTGAACCGCTTAAATTTTATCGCAAGTCGTTTGCCCCGTTGAATGGGCTGTACAACAATTCCGTCTATCGGATTGATTGCAGCTACGGGGCAACAATCGGAGAGGACGGAATGATTTACCGAAACTAAGGAGGTAAACATTCTATGAGTACTGCTATCTCCGGTCTGAATACCACCCTTTACTGTGGCGACAGCGCAACCGCTCTGACGAAGCTGTGCGACATTAAGGATGTACCCGACCTGATCTCCGAGCCTAACCTGCTGGATGCCACCACCCTGTCTGACCCTATGCAGGTCAACATCTTCGGCATTATCCAGAGTGACACCAAGTCCTTTACTGCCAACTACAACAAGACTGACTACAAGAAGGTCAAGGAAGCTGGCTACGATGAGACTTCCGAGAGTAACACCGTGAAGTATTACGCCCTGAAGATGCAGGACGGCTCCGGCTTCTCTTGGCAGGGTATGCATCAGGTTGGCTTGTCCGGCTTTGGCGTGGACGAGGTTGTGGAAATGACCATCAACTGTATCTTCACCAAGAAGCCTGAGTTCAGCGAGACCCTGACTGTCACTGGCGTCTAAACCGCAAAAATCGAATCAATCAAACCGGGCAGAACTGAACAACGGATTTGGTTCTGCCCCTATTTATAAAGGAGAGCATTTATTATGGCTGCTAAGGTTATCAACTTTCATTCCCCCGATGGCAAGAACACTTACGAGCTGACCTTCACCCGTGACAGCGTGGAAGCCACCGAGCGTGCAGGTTTTCAGATTGGCCAGTACACTCAGATGACCAATCTGCTGTCCAATTCCCGTGCCCTGTTCTACGGTGCTTTTATTGCACGGAACAAGGGTATCAAGCGCAAGGTCGTTGACGAGATGTTCCAGCACATCGAGGATAAGGAAGACCTGATGGGCGTTCTGCTTGAGATGTTTATGGACGCTTCTAAGTCCCTGCTGGCAACTGACACTGAGGACAAGACCGCAAAAAACGCAACGTGGGAGATTGTGTAACCGCACAATCTCAAGAAACAGACGGAGAGGGAGAACCATTCTCCTTCTCCAAGCTGTTCCACGATGTAGAAGTCTATTACATTTCCATCGGCATGACCTACGACCAGTTCTGGTACGGCGATGTCTGGCTGGCAAAGGTCTATCGTGACGCAGAGGAACTGCGGGAACGCAGAGCCAACGCAGAAGCGTGGAGAAACGGCTTTTACATGGCATCTGCGCTTTCCTCTACGGTTGGCAATATGTTCCGAAAGAAAGGGTCTAGCCCCATCAAGTACATGGATAGGCCGATTCCCCTTACCCAAAAGGAGAAAGACGAGTATGAATACCAACGCGCAGTTGAGGCGCAGGAGCGAATCAAGAGAATGATGTTCTCTATGATGGAAAGTGATGGTGGTAGTGATGGCTGATGTTGATATTACAAGCTTATCCGTAGAGATTTCTGCGGAATCGCAGGGGGCAGAGCTTAATATCGACAAGCTCGCTACCGCCATTTCTAATTTGCGGACAAAGGGCAACGTGACAAAGGTTGTCAACAGCCTTGATAAGCTGGCTGGTTCCATTGCAACGCTGAAACAGGCATCCTCTGGAATGTCTGGTCTGGACAAAATTACCAGCTTTCTAAATGGACTTTCCAACGTAAACCCGACCGCAAGCGCAAAAAGCATCAACACGGTCGTGAATGCAATCAAGAAGATTCCTGCGGCTGTGTCTGGCTTGAACGGCGTGGACTTTTACTCCATGTCTGGAAGCATTACTCAGCTCACTAACGCTTTGGCTCCACTGTCCATTCTGGACGCATCGAACCTTAAAGCTCTTGGCAGCGCTTTCAATGCGATCGGAAAGGTTCCTGACCTGACCGACAAGCTGAAAGCCACTGACCTTGATTCTTTTGCAAGCTCTTGCCAGAAGATTTCTACTGCCCTTGCTCCCCTTGCGTCTCAGCTTGACAAGGTGGGCAACGCTTTTGCAAAGCTCCCTCCGCAGTTGAGCAAGGTTGTGACACAGGCTAACCGTGTGACCGCTGCCAACGAAAAGCAGCGTAAGAGCTATCTCAGCTTGTCCAATCAGATGAACGGCTTTATGCGGAACATGGCAAAGCTGGTCTCGCTGAAAGCTATCGCTGAGTATCTTGGCAACGCTGTTGCGAAGTTCAATGACTTTTACGAAGCAACAGACCTGTTTCATAATGCTATGGGCAATTTGAGCGGTGAAGCCGATACGCTCATTAGCAAGATGCAGGGCTTGCTTGGCGTTGATCCGACCAAAGCGATGACCTACATGGCCACCATCCAGAGTTTAGGTACTTCGTTTGGTCTGACCAGCGACAAGGCATACGTTCTGTCCAAGAACCTGACCCAGCTTGCCTATGACGAAGGCTCCTATTGGAATAAGGACGTTGCAGAGACCTTTACTGCAATGTCTTCCGCAATCTCTGGCGAGATTGAGCCTATTCGCCGTTTGGGCATTGACCTGACTCAGGCACGGTTACAGCAGGAGCTTCTTGCTTTGGGCTTTAACAAACAGGTTTCCAGCCTGTCTCAGGCGGATAAGGCGGTTCTGCGTTACATTGCCATTATGAAGCAGACTGCCAACGTGCAGGGCAACCTTGCACAGACTATCCAGAGCCCTGCAAACCAGATTAAGATTCTGAAAGCGCAGTTGGATATGTTGGCAAAGTCTGTTGGCTCTCTGCTCTACCCTGCCCTGAAATCCATTCTCCCCCCGCTGATTGCCGCCGTACAGCTCATTCGAGAGTTTGTTGAATGGGTGGCAAAGCTGATGGGGGTGAAGGTCGTGTTTACTGATTTCACCAAGAGCGCTGATAGCGTTGGCGGTATCGGTGACGCAATGGATGACACAGCCGATTCGACAAAAAAAGCTGCCAAAGCCCTCAAGGACTACACGATGGGTTTTGATGAACTGAACATCATTGACCCCACACAGGGAAGCTCTGGCTCTGGCGGCGGTGCATCTGCTGGCAACATCTTGGGCGATGTAGACCTGTCCGGCTACGATATGTTCAAGAACTATGTTGGGAACGCTGTGGATGAAATCAAGGAAAAGCTACGCAAACTTGCTCCTATTGTTGCTGCTATCGGCGCCGGTTTTGCCGCATGGGCTATCGGGAATGCACTTCTTACTGCGTTGAAAGACACTCATGATTGGGCATACAAGCTCGGGAAAATCGTTGGTGGTCTTAATCCAGAGCTACTTCTAGTAGCCGGGACGGTCGCCCTTATCGTTGGTCGATTTGTTCAGCTTTATCAAAACAGCGAAAAATTCCGGCAAGGTTTGACCCGTATCAAGGACTTGATTTACCTTGCGGGTCTTGGATTTACGCAAGGCTGGAACATCTCTTTGACTGATGGGAAACTTGGCGAGTCTATCAAATGGCTAAAAGAAGCTCTTTCTAATCTCAGTCAAGCGATTTGGAATTTGATCCCTGAGGAATGGCAGGGGAAAATCTCTACTGCATTCGAGACAATTCAAAAAGTCGTCAAAGACCTTGACCTCGATTTGGGCGATTTGGTCATGACGCTTATCGGAATCGGTTTGACTATTAGCGGGCATCCCGTTGCTGGCCTTGCAGTTCTTGGCTTCGAGGCTATCTCTGTCGCCGTGCGTGGTCTTGGTAGTGAAAGCGAAGCAGAAGCATTTCGGCTGAAATCTGATTGGCACGATGCTTTCGTAAATTTCGGCACGATTGCGGCCGAAACAGTAGCAGACATCATAACTGCTCTCGGAAATCTTATCAATGATTTTGCGATTCTTATCGGATGGATTAAAAATGGCGTTTCTGAAACGGAAATGCTCGACATCCAGATGAATGGAAATTTTCTTGAAGGTGCAATTGCGTCTCTTGCACAAGTTATCCACGACATGGGCGTGTTCATTGGATGGATTATTAAAGGCGTAGACGAATCAGATCGCCTTGCCATAGCCGCCAATGGAAACTTTGCGGAAAAATTTGTTCTCTTGATTGCTGATGTAATCAATGGAATCAAAGACGCTGTAACGTGGTTCGGAAAACTGATTGATAAAGTTTCTAAGTTTAACCCGTTAAGCGTTGGCAAAAACATTATTGATGGCATCACGAAGGGCATTACAGGAAACACCAATGTTTCAAACGACGCGGCTAAACAGCTCACGGATGGAATTAAGAAAACTGCTCAAGATGAGCTTGATATCCACTCCCCGTCTAAGTGGTTCGAGCAAATCGGTGTTTATGTCGACCAGGGCCTTGCAAACGGTATCACCGCCGCTCAAGGCTATGTTGACGAGGCCATGCAAGGTCTTATCAATGGCGTGACCAATGCTGGAAACCAGTTCATCGAACAGGGCAAGCAGACTGGTATTGGCTTTGTGAATAACCTTGACCAGACTCTCACTAGCACTTGGCAGCAGCTCGATACCAATTTGCAGAATGATTTTTTTGGCACCATTCAGAACCTTTGGGAAGCCGCTCAGAGTGGTGATGTGAAGACCATCGGTACGACGATTGCTGCCGTGTTGTGGCACGCAATGGGCGAAGAGCAACGTACTCAAATCAAGACTATCGCAACCAGCATGATTACCGACTTGAGTACGCAACTGACCAATGCGTTGTCTACGTTGTCCGCACAGGCGTATCAGATTGGCGGCGAGCTTCTGAACGGCATTACCTCGAAATTCGGCGAGATTTTGCAGAAAACCAAACAGCTTGGCGGTTCCCTCAGCTCAACGTTCCAGGCTGTGAGAGGGCCGTTGAAATCTGTCGCTACGGCAATTAGCGCGGCTCTTTCTGGCGGGCTCGCAAGTGCTTTCCCGACCATCTATGCGTCTATGGGCACTCTGATTTCTACCATCGGCGCATCGTTTGTGGCGATGCTTCACGCCATTGGCGCGGCTTTGTCTGCTACCATTTTCGGCATTCCCGCTGGACTGGTTGCTCTTGGTGCTGCGGCTGTCCTGGCTGTTTCCATTGCCAGCATCGTTGGTGGAATGGGCGGCAAAAAGAGCTCTTCCAGTAGCTCCTATGGCTCTACTGGCTACGATGAATCCGACTTGAGCCAGATTGACTATAGCAACGTTCCTGGCACCTCTCAGTACAACGATGCTAACAGTGGTGTCCAGAGCAGCTACACTGCAAGCGCAACACAGCAACTCAGCGCATCGGAAATCAAAGAAGCTGTGTACAACGGCGCTTATAACGCACTGTTAGATTATAAGCAGCGCTACGGCAAAGAAGATAAGAACAATATCATCAAGCTGTTTATTGATGGCAAGCAGGTCACTGCCGCAGTCGAAAAGACGCAGAGTGACCGTGGACGCACCATCATGGGCAACGAAGCATACAGTTATTAAGGAGGTGGCTCACTTTGGCAATTCCGGCGCTCATTACGATTGACGGCAGAGAAATGCCGGAGCCGTCTTCTTATGAAGCGACGACCAGCACGATCGTTGACTCTGGCCGTAATGTGCAGGGTAAGGTGGTCGGCTCCGTTGTTCGGCATGACGTGGCGAAAGTTTCCGTGAAATGGAACTACCTTACCGCCGAACAATGGGCCGCTGCCATTGGCCCCTTCACTACCAAGTTTTATTGCTCCGTTCGATTTTTGAACCAGGCCACGAACGCATACGAGACGCGGCAGATGTATGTTTCTGATCGAACGGCTGGTATGTGGCGTAGAGGGCCTAAAACCGGCAAGATAATGGGCTGGACTAATTGCGCACTTGCGCTTGTGGAGGTTTGATGTATGGAACATCCATCTCAAGCATGGCTTGATAAGTTCAACGATACTCTTGTGCCGGAAGAGTTTGTTGAGATTTCTTACAATAGCACCGAACCAGGCGTTCAAGAGGATGCCACCGCAAGCGCAACTGCACAGGTTCCTTTTGGTAATATCGAAAATACCACGAAGGAACTTGACCGTGTATTGACGAAATATGCAACAGGGGAAACAAATCTGCACGTTCTGGACGGCAGTTTCAGATTGTTGCCGGATTCTGTCCCCTACGCAGATGCCGGTTTTATCAGTCAGACGCTCGTGAGCGATTCCAGCCACCCGCGCATTATTCTTTCGTTCGGCAGCGTGCACACACGCGCCGTTCCTGGCTTGACGGTCGTTTGGTCGTCCATGATGAACGAATGGGCAGCTAAATTCAAGCTCACGGCTTATAAGGGAACCGCCGTTGTGAGTACCATCACTGTATCGAACAACAGAAGTGTTTATTCTGAGACCGAATGGGAAATTTACGGTTACGACTCCATTGCCATTGACATTCTGGAATGGAGCATTCCAAATCGTCGTGCTCGCATTGAATGGATCATGGTCGGCCTTCACAAGGTATATAGCAAAAAAGACCTTGTTTCGTACACGCACACATCCAGCCGAGACCCGATCTCGGCGCAGCTTCCTAAAGACAGCATCGAATTCTCTTTGGACAACAGCCAAAAAACGTGGGATGCTATCAACCCTCGCGGCATGTTTCGATATCTGTATGAACGGCAGGAAGTGGACGTCCGTTATGGCATGGATGTGGATGGAGAAACGCAATGGATTAATGGCGGAAAATTCTATCTTTCGGAATGGAGCGTCCCTTCTAATGGCCTGGAAGCGTCTTTCACGGCTCGTGATGCCCTTGAGTTCATGATGACCTCAAACTACACGGGTCGAAAGACGGGCACGCTTTATCAGATGTGCTACGACGCACTGGAGACGTTGCCCTCTAATGTTCCTTCGTTCTACATTTCCGAAGAGCTAAAAGAATACAGCACCGATATTTCTTCCGAAAAAACTTCGTACAAGAACTCAGACATCCTGCAATTGGCCGCAAACGCAGCGGGTATGGCTTTGTACCAGACGCGAGATGGTCACATTCGTATCGAGCGAGTCAACTTGACCGCAGAAGAGGGAACTGAAGTATACGAGATTCCAGTTATCAATAACTTCCAGTGGCCTGAAATCTCTTTTGCGTCCCGCGTCAAGAATGTGTCTTGCAACGTTAATGGCAAAGAGCATCTGTACCCGGAAGGCTCTAACGCGGAAGGCGTCACCCAGACCGTCAGCAACGAGCTGCTGACCGAAGCAATGCTTGTCAAGAGCAAAAACTCCATCACTGAAGCTTATGCTATGCTAGCAAACCGCAAAAAGGTCGAACTTGAGTATCGCGCCAGCCCGCACATCGATGCATTTGACCACGTAAAATTCAATCACAACTTTGGCTACGCATCCAGCGTCTTCGTAACGGAAAGCAAATACCAGTATACGGGCTGTTTCAAAGGCACGATTTCCGGCTATGTCCTGGCAGACGTTTCGTCCGTGTCTTTGTCCTCGTCTTCTCTGTCGTTGATTTACAATGAGCCAAAGGTGTTGACCGCAGAACTTCTGCCTTATGACCCCGACTTGCCTACTGTCAGCTGGCGCGCTTCGCCGGAAGGAATCGTCACGCTTCGCGTTCTTACAAACGAATCCGGCAAATCCACCTGTGAGGTCAAGTACAATCGCAAGGGAAATGCTACCGTTTCGGCATACGTTGGCTCTGTCAGCTCGTCAATCCCGGTCGTCAACAACTCTCCTTCTTTGTACTTGAGCACACGCGCTCTTGGCGTTCGTTGGGGCGCTCCGCAGGATATCACCGCAACGTTTGTACCTAATAACTACGGGGCTCCTGAAATCAACTGGTCTGCGTCTCCTTCTGACGTTGTTCGGCTGGATATCGTAGCCAAGAGCAACGGTTCTTCGACCTGTCGCGTGACCTGGCTCAAAAAAGGTAGCGCAACAATTACCGTTACCGCTGCTGAGGAAAAATCAACCTGTTCTGTCGTTGCAAGCCCTGCTACAATTGGCTCTCTTCCCATCGGAACAACACTTTATATCAAAGAAAACAATCAAAGAACCGCATTTGTTCTTGCAAAGCATGATTACGAAAAAGATTCTTCTAAGCTTGGTTTGATAACAACATTCCCCGGAAACGGAAAAGGCCTTTCTTTGCTCGCTCGTTCTTCTAAGACTGTACTTTCGCATGTGTGGAACACCGAAAGCGCCTCCTATATTTATTTTACCAATATATATTCCGGTAGCACTATTGACAAGTGGTTGAACGGCGAATATTTCAGAACGCTCGACTCTAGTATTTCCAGTAAAATCAAGAATACAAACATCCGAGTTTCTCCTGGCCCTCAAACTTATAAAGACGATGACGACAATTCTCATACGACTGATGGCTCTGAGGTCGCTTGGATATCTCGCAAAGTTTTCCTCTTGTCTGCAACAGAACTTGGCATGATATCTAACGTTTCTGGCATTACTAAGGAGGGCACGGCTTTGCCGAATTGCAGTGAAATGCTTTTCAACATTATCGGAAGTTCTAATTATGCATGGACTCGCTCAAGATGTTTTGATGCAACGCCATTCGCTTATCCGGAATCTTTCAAGTATAACAATTCTGCTGTTGTTTCTCCGTCCAAGTCTAATAATAGCTATTATACATATACGGCAATTTCTGATGTCACAAAAAAGTATCCTGTTCTTCCGGCATTTACTCTTCCTGCCACATTGGAAGTTGATGTTAATGGAAACGTTCTTTCTTAACAAGGAGGCTTTATGGCAATATGGATTACAGACCGAACGCAGGCAGACGTTGACCGCGTGAACGAACTGCACGATAAAGCCAACGTTGGAACGTGGACGGAAGAAGAGCGGATAGAATGGGCAGCTGGCATGAAAGGTGCGTTGAGCTACATGGACTACAACCGCATCGAAAGTGGTGTGTCCGAGCTTGCCGCTACACTTGGCGCGTCTGTTTCTATCAAAACGAACTGGACGGTGGAAGGATACATGACCACAAGCGACGCAAATCGCTGGCTATCGAACGTATCCAACATTCGGGCCAAGTGCAGCGGCCCCGGTGGTCTGCCAAGCACTCCAACCAGCATGGATAAGTTGGCATACAAGACCATGAATGAAATCGAAGAAATTTTGGCCAAGATAGAGCGAATCGCAAACGATCATTTGCTTTACTGCGACGAGCCAATCTGTGGAGGTGAACCTTACTATGGTATTTGTTGACCGCAAGGCAAAGTACCCAGGCCGATGGACAATGAAAAAATCTGACGGCACATCGGAAGTTGTCACGTTGGTTCGCAATGATGAACCTGAGGTTGAAGGCACTCCGATGAACGCGGAGACGCTGAATACTTTAAGTGACGTTGCGGGCGCGGATGTTGCGCGTATACAGGCGGAAACTGCCGCAAAGAAGTCGGAGGAAGACCGTAAGAAAGCGGAAGCTGCCGCAGGAAACGCCGTCAACGACGCAACAAAGCTTATCAAAGGCTACACAGACAGCGCTCTCGCCAGCAAAGAAGCTGCCGAGAAAAGTCGGATTGATGCCAACACATCCCGCGAACAAGCTCAAAAAGCGCAGAAAGCTGCAGAGGACGCCGCAGAACTGGCTGGCTCAAGAGCTGGAACAGATAAGACCTTAAGTAAAGAAAACGCTCCAGCAGATGCAAAGGCTGTTGGGGACGCGCTAGACATCAATAAGCTTATTGAAGCCTTAGATGTAGAAAACAATATCCCTAAAGATTCAGATTACTTTGTTGGACAGCATGTTAATGGCGAAAACGAGTCTGCTGTGAGTTATTGCCGCAAGCCACTGAGCGCTCTCTGGAACTGGATTAAAGCGAAACTTGGAAGCGCTGCGTTCAAAGCAACTCGGACGCTGACGAGTGTAGGACCAAGTGGCTGGAAAGATGCTGCAACCGACCAGCAGTATGTGCCGGATATGGGTTTTATGGCCTATTGGAATGGCGCATACAGCGGAACTTCGTCGAATCTAGCGTACTGTAACCAAGGTGCATTTGGAAGTATGATCAAAGTGGCGGCACGAAGGAATCACAATACAAGTGATACGTGGATTCCAGTCTGGTCAAACGACAATTTGGACTACATCCTGAAAAGCGAGTTGAACGTGAAGTACGCTAATGGCGCAGGCAACGCGAACGGTTTTACCTTTGGTGCACAATCAAGCGACCCCGGTGCGAACTCTAGCTTGACGACCAATAAAGTTCTGTTTGTCTACGAATAAGTTCAAAATGGAGGATGACATGGACGAGAAGACGATCGCGCCGGGCTACGAAGTGCCCGTATTGGACGAAGAGAAGAACGACAACTATGCTGCGGTGGAAGCGGCGGTGAACGAGCACAACGAGACCGCACAGCCGGGCGAGACGTACTGGGGCATCTCCCTCGAAAACGAGAAGTACACCGTATACGAGTACGGCGAAGTGCCCACCCCGCCCACCGAGGAAGAGCAGATGGAAACGCTGCGGGCAAAGAAGCTGGAGGAAGCTTCCGACGCCTGCGAAGCAGTCATTACGAGCGGCGTCGACGTGCTGTTTGGCGACGGCAGGCAGGAGCATTTCTCACTGGAAGTGCCTGATCAATCCAACATTGACAGTATATTCAACGCGGTGATGCTGGGGGCCACGGCCTACCCCTACCACGCAGACGGAAAGCAGTGCAAGCTGTACTCCGCCGCTGACATCGTGACGCTGTACACGGCAAAGCAGACCACCATCACCAAGCAGACCACCTACAACAACGCTTTGCGGCAGTGGATCGGCCGGGAGACGAGCCTTGAGGTGCTGAAGGGCATCTTCTATGGCGTGGAGCTGCCGGAGGACCTGAAAGCCGAGGTGGCGGACATCCTGCAGAAGGCAAAAGAGCAGGTGGAGGTCATTGCAAAGAAGCTGGAGCCCTCTCAAGCTCGCTGACGCTCGCCAGCTCTCCCAAAGGGCGAGCCCTTGGCAAAGAGGAAAGGCTTGTGCGAAAAATTCAAAATGGAGCAATGGAGCGATGAAACGGGAATTTGTGAAACTATCCATCTTAGCGGCGCTGGGCGGGTTGCTCTACATGGGAGTGGAGCTGCTCTGGCGGGACCGCACCCACTGGACCATGGGCATCGTGGGCGGGGTATGCTTTGTGCTCATCGGGGGCTTAAACAACTACCTGCCCTGGGAAATGCCCATCTGGAAGCAGGCGCTCTGCGGCAGCGCCCTGGTGACCGCCGTGGAGCTGGTGGCGGGGATCATCCTGAATTTATATCTGGGCCTCGGCATCTGGGACTACTCGGGCCTGCCCTGCAACCTGCTGGGACAGATCTGCCTGCCGTTCAGCCTGCTGTGGGTGGCGATGAGCGTTCTCTGCATTTTTGTGGACGACGCGCTGCGGTGGAGGCTGTTCCACGAGGAGAAGCCGCACTACCGATGGCTTTAAGGAGAAATCAAAATGGGAAAGAATTTATTTGTGGGCGTCGGCGGCAAAGCCCGGCACGTCAAGGCCCTGTACGTCGGCGTCGGCGGAAAGGCAAGAAAAGTCAAGAAAGTGTACGTCGGCGTCGGCGGGAAGGCCAGGCTGGTGCACCAGAGCTATATCCCAGTGACGGGGATAACATACTCTCACTTGAATGACTCTAATTTCAATGACCTTTGGATTTATTTCAAACTGACTCCGACGAATGCTACAAATTTAACTGTAACATTCACCAAGAACAGCACCCAAATAAGATTTACGTCATCAACAACTATGGTTGCCGACAGTAATGGGTATGTTTATATACGAGCCACTACTGGTGGAGCATATAACACCTCCGTATGGATAACTGTTACTGCTACTGCAGCAGATGGTAAGAGCGACTACATAAAAGTAAAGTCGACGAATGCAAAATGGGAAACGACATACTAACCGTACCGCCTTTAGTATTCCGCAAACACCATATAATTCTGATTGTGGTTTTCTCTGGAGCTTGCATTGAACCGTCCATTGGGCGGGAGATTTCAAAATGGAGCGCAAAGAAAAAGCAGACAGCCGGAATGAACTACCTGCGAACCATTATTTATCCCGATAGTAGGAGCCGCACTGAACGATTTGTGAAATTTCAAAATGGAGGTGAAAACCATGGGAATCGAAAGTTATTCCCTCGCTAGAATACAATATTCTAATAAACAATAAGGAGGCACGATATGAAAGCACTCTTTGATTTTATCTCCAAGCTTCTTGCAGCCCTCTCCCGCGCTGCCGGAGACAAGGCAGAGGAGCCGGACGCCCCCACTCCTGAAAAAGTGTCCACTGTGGACACCCAGAGCGCCGCTCCCCACGGCTGGGGCGGGCCGCTTCCTCACCGCTACGTCG
>ULQE01044893.1_pt1 | contig 38104 bp, 50 predicted proteins | sample 1954171 | NCBI WGS metagenome assembly ULQE01 (sample SAMEA4835647, study PRJEB28245) | human gut metagenome | biome: gut microbiome; material: fecal sample | place: Denmark | collected 2008
TCGAAAGCTATAAAGAAAAGTGGCGTCAACAGGATACCGAAAAGCATCCAGGCCACAATAAATAATTCATCTATTCCTTTCATTCTACACTCTATTTTAAATATTAATACTACCTTTGCTATTGCATTGACCGTTAAGGTCACATAGTAGTTTTGTCGTTATTCCCGTCCGCTTGCGAAAGTAGACGGGACTTTTATTATTACGCCTTTGAATAATGCTTGGTCTGCTCGTTATTCTTGTAAAATGTCAAACCGTTAGAAGGAATCAAATAACAGGAATAATCATCAGAACCTACTTTTTGAGAACAAAAGATTGTTCCACTGTCTATTGAAGTTTCATTATATAACACATTATCTACATATCTACGCAGCCTAAGTCGTGGAAGATAATTAATAACACCATTCCATTCGCTTTCAAAAAAGCTCAAGTTCCCAACTTCTATACCGTCTTGAGTGTACATTTTGAGACTATTAGTAACCGGGTCTATTTCTATACGAGTACCATTCGAGGAAGTGGAAATCTTACCTACTATCTCTATTTCTCCATTTTCTTTAATTCTAAAAGAATCGTTTGGCGATTTTATATTCTTAAAGACTCCACTTGTAGCGTTGACCTCACCATTGAATTTGTATTTTCCATTTTCCGGGTCAAGCTCAAACATTATCTCGTTATCCACCAAAGCAAAGATACCGGATCGTTCAACTCCATCAATGGTTATACACTTGTTACCCTGCACGATACCGGTTAAGATCGGTTCCTCAGCCGTCCCGGTATTTTTTCCCGTAAAGAGTTTCGGAGATATCATATACTCGCTGCCTATCTGCACCTTGTTGGTATCCCAGCCTATTAACCAATCTGGTACATTTGCCATCACCTTAGATATTGAAGCCTCGGTAATCAAGACATAATCAGGAATTGACCGTTCATAGGCCATCACCGCAATACTGTCATATTCTAATGATTTGTCGAGGGATATATTTATAAAGTTAAGCGATTCCAAGGGCTGAATGGAAAGCACTTCAACGCCTTCTTTTAAATAAGATACACGCCACCTGTCAGGAGTATAATCTTCCTTACTGCTTCCACTAATACGATATAACTTAGCTGTGACGGTATTGCCGGAAATTGAAGTGCCATGTATGTCACATTGGATGTCGTTAATCCGGACACCGTTCATATAGAATTCTATCGCAAGCATTACAGCATCTTGGCCATCCGTACCATCTTCACCCCGGAAACGGCTCCACGTATAATCAGCCGGATCAGTACTTTCTGTAGCCGTATCTTTATTAACCGCAATACCGATATACTTAGTAGTGTCCGTCGGCACCTGATACATACCACTACCGTCTGCGTTATCAGAATAAGCGATCCATGTGTAGGTGGTCTTGCCATCGTCACCTGCCGGACCGGGAACGCCATCCGTACCATCTTTACCATCCTTCCCATCGAAACCACGGAAGCGACTCCAGCTATAATCAGATACCGTATTACTTTCAGTCTCTGCTTCTTTGTTGTAGGCAAGCCCAATGAAGCTCTTTCCGGCAGGATCATTACTAATGCCATTACCTTGCGCATCATCAGCATACTTTATCCAAGTATAATATACCTTTCCATCTTTACCGGCAGGACCGGGAACACCTTGCGGTCCTGTGTCTCCTTTACCTCCTTTTATTTTAATCGGGGTACCCCAACTACCGGAAGATACACTTGCAGCCACCTTCTGAGACATCCACACGACTGTGCTCGTTGCATCAGTGTGCCAACCGTTCGAGGTGCCGTTTCCTGTAGGTTTTGCTGGTTGGGATTCACTATCATGATAAGTGATATAGACAGACATACCGTCAGTGCCATCAGCACCGGAGGCTCCGTCATTTCCATCCGCCACCATTAAAGCCCAGGCAGTACCATTATAGATGTATACCCGACCGTTATCCGTATCTCGATATACCCAGTTCTTTACAGGATTTGCCGGTGGTGAGGATAAATCTCCTTTCCAAACAATATCAAGTCCATCAGTACCATCTTTACCATTGGCACCGTCCACACCGTCAACAGTCATCTGATACCATGTTCCATCCTGGTAAACGTAACTTTTACCATCCGTAGTATTTTTGTATGCCCAACCATTTTGAGGATTAGAAGGATGCGAAACATAGCTACCCTTCCATACTATTGATGTGCCATCCTTACCATTAATACCGTCAGCACCATTGAGACCATCACCACCTTTATCACCGGTATCTCCCTTGTCTCCCTTTTCACCTTTAAGATTCTCTTTAACTTCATCATCAAGGTTATCCCATTTTAGGATAACATCTCCCATTGTGCAGACAAATTTATTCTTGTCCGCATCCCATACCCATGATATCGCACCACCGGCAAGTTTACCGGATTTATCCGCTGCAAATTTAGCTGAGCCGTCGCCAAACTCAGCGGTACCGTCAGGATGGATGCAGTATACCGTATGTCCGCCGGTATCGGTTCCTTTGATCATGCCGTTTTCGCAATAAAAGCCCCTCGCACCATCTCCACCGGGAATATCACCGCCAAGACGTGTCTTTATCTTACCGGTCCAGTCTTTACTGTCAAGATCAAACATGATATCAATGGCAGGCTGGCCACTTTCATCGGCGTGGATGTAGATAGCGGACTGTCGGTTCTTGTTGACTGAATTACCGAATTGCACGATATCATTTCCAACCTCCGGAGGATTGATCACATTACCCTCTTCATCCTTGTCAAACTCGGACACAGACACATGAATCACATTATCCACAACGGATGCAATCTCGACATGGTAAAACGTCTGTTTAGTACCTGTATAAGTCTGGCACCGCATAAAGTCATGAGCGACAAAGCTCATGGTCTCATCCTCCAAGGTGATGAGATACTCCGTACCATCCTCCGAGAGAGTTACCGTAGCAATCTTACCACACGCCTGACTAATGCCCAATGAACCAATGATCGCCCGCATCTTTGACACCAGCATCTCAAACACAATAAACTGTTCACGCACCCGGATGGAGTCGATCTCAAGCATCCATTTACCTTTCACGTACTCCCAGATTTTCCAACCATAGCCGGCGAAGCCTGACATGAAGTCTTCTACCACTTCAGCCACATATTCTCCGGCTGCATTCAATATCTGTTTACCTGTCTTCTTTGCAGAAGCTAACATGCCTACGATCTTTGCTGTACTTAATATTGCCATATCAATCAGTATTTATATCATTATCATTAAGTTCTTCAGGTATATCAATCTCTTCATAATGCTCCGGAAGTTCCAATAAAGGTTCGTCCAGTTTCTCGCCATGCAGATAATAGGTATACCCCAAATACAAATCCGGACCAGCTATAAAACCATCCGAGATACGGCGAAGCACTTTACCTTTTGACGCTACAATCTTTTTTATAGAATCTCTTTCATCCATATTAATAATCCTTTGTATATTCTGATAACGGCTTTATCCTGGATGCCATTCCCGACCAACCGGAAGCGGACTTATAGGTATTAACAACGGAGTCCGGCACGTAAAAAATACAGTTGTCTGTGTTGTAGAACGAAGCGTATCCCAATGTTGGCGGTGTCTCCTGTAGAATGATCATCTCCGTTAGATTAGGACAATTGGCAAAAGCATTGTTTCCTGTATATATAGGTACGCTGGTCGCACGATTGATAATTCTTTTCAATGAGGTACAACCATTTGTTACTCCATATCCAATAGTGGTTACTGTTGCTGGTATATCCAATTCCTCCAGTGAGATGCAATTCAGAAACATATTACCTCCGATCTCCGTCATGTCAGAAGGCAAAGTGATATTACGCAGAGACGAACATCCATTAAACATTGCTCCGGGTTTATAGTTAGATAGTTTTGAAATGGAAGAAGGAAGTTCAATCTCTTCCAACGCCGTACATCCGGCAAACATATTGCTTACAAAAGAACTATCCTCCCGAATTGAAATCTTTTTTAAAGAGGAACATCCATAGAATATCGCTGTATCGTCATTATATGCTACCCAATGAAAATGTTTCAAAGGGGAAGCATCGACAATATCTGTGTTTCCGCGAAATTCAGTATTAATAACTCTCCTAACAGCCGCTTCTGCCTCTGTTATAAATCCATCTCCATCAGTATCCCACAAAGTGTTTGCAATAGCTTTAAACGCAGGATCAGCCATATATATTGCCGGCTCCCCATTCATTATCAGTTCTAATTTGTTGAAAGTATTTCTTAGCGCATCAACGAAGTCCTGATAGTAATTAGAATGCACCGTAATCTTACCATCAAGAACCGGTATCGGTTCCTCACCCGCCAAACCGGATGAGTCCAAGCCCTCGTAGGTACCATCCGCCAGTTTCGCAAGCATATTCAACGCATCAGCCGTGTAATATTCCTCTTCAAAGCCTACCGCACGAACGTGTTTCAATACGTGAGCTGTTCCTTGTGATTGTTGTGCCTCGATGATATCCAAAAGTAGCCGCACAGGCTTCAGCAACGGACAATTCTCAATCCAGAAGTCGGTAATGTTCACCGCACACTGACCGATTCTCAACCCTTCTGTTGCCAGGACAGGGAAGTTCCTGAATGAGATGTACTTGTTGTTTGCCGGGTACTCTATAACTTCAAGCCCGCCGCCATTCGGAAGCTTGATCTGGCTCAGGTTTGTTCCGTCAGCATATATCTCACGAATGTTGATAATCGCGCTCAAATCGAGAGTACCTTGTAAAGTAGCTATATTAGACAGTAATATCTTCTGCATACTGCCGCAATCAGCGAGCGTAAGACCTGTAATAGAGATTATTACATCTTCTATCTTACTGCCAAGGATAAGTTCAGTCAAGCGCCGACCTCTTACCACCATGGTACCGGAAACATTCTTTTTATGCCAGTCTCCGATACTCAATAACCAGCTTGCCGCCTGGATAGCATTCTGCTGGTCGGCAGAGCCGCCGAGGTCAATAGTAATCTTACAAGCCGCGCCCGCTTTGGTTCGCTCTCCTCGCACGATGGATGTACCGTTGGCTATGGCCGGGTACATGTCGAACGCGGGAGTGATCTCGTAGTCTATCAAGTCACCGGCGGCACGAACAATAATGGTGTCGGTACCATCGGCGGAAAATAGCCCGTAGCTATACTTCGACATAATGTACATGATACGCTTCTTCACCCAGGCGGTTTCGGCCGAGTAAAAATCTCCGTGAGATTGTGTAATAGGATCAGTATCATTAGTATACTGTCCTTTATCATAAGCTATCTTCGCAAGTTCATACCGTTTAGCGTCAGCATTCACAAGCGTTGCCGGGAAATAGTTTTTCACACCCAGATAATACTTCCGGTAAAAGGCATATACCTTATCGTATGGCGTGCCCGAAGACTGACCACACAACGCTTCCATGGCGGACAGCATCTTTCTCATGCCTGCGATTATCTCAGCGTTAAACGCCAGTTCCAGCATATTCCAGAAGGTGGATGTTTCGCCATTCCAAATTGGCTGGCCATTATCATAAGAATCGTGCATTTCACAATGATACGGCTTGCGGTCCTGTCCCTGGTTGTCTATCGGGAAAATGGTATCGGCATCATCCAGACGCCAGCGCCATTTACTGCCAACCGTGCAAAAGTTGTACGGATAGGTGTTCTTCGCACGCTGGTCTGTTCCGGCCGTAAACTCAGTAAAACAGTAATGGAATACCGCATCATCAATATCGAACAGTGCCGGTATCGTGGCACGGAAGAGCTGTTTCCTTGAACTTATGAACAGTTCATTCAATTGTTCGGCTGTGAATACCGATAAGTCATCGGTCAAATAGTCTTTAAGCTGTGTTTTAAGATTGATCTGACCGGCACCGATATCTGAAGGGATAAACCTGCCTTCCGCAGCCTCGTAATAATACAGGTTGTACAGGTTGGCATCTCCTGCCTTGGCTATCCAGTATTCATACCCGGTGCCCCGGTAAGTCGTTATCTGAGCATTCAGATCATCCAGTGTCCCATTAAACGGGCGAATGCGGTTACTACATACATACACCGCATTGTATGCGTCTATCCACTTCTGTGCAGACAGTGGCTCAGTCTCATCAGCGTTCAGCTCACCGGCGTCAAAGTCCCAGCAGTTCGTGTCGTTGTACTGAAAGGCCTCTTCATCCGGATTATACGCCCAATATGATTTACTTCGGTTCCAAGGCACACGGAAAAGCGCGCCCAACGGAGCATTGTCCGAACCCTCAACAGAAAGAAGTTCGGGGAAAGCTTCTGTATCATAGCCGAAACAAAGGTCATCTCCTTTATCCGGACCAAACGTAAATTCTCCCATACAGGTATATACGTCCTGACCTTCTTCGTTGACGGACTTCGAGAAACCGATGAACGGTTCCTGATAGACGGCCACACGTATCTTCGGGTCGACAACCATGGCCTCGTTCTTCATGCCCATTTCCTTGTACAGGGCATCGTAGGCATCCACACAGCCGGCCTTGTGGTCCTGCATGGAGCTGGCCCAGTTCTTCTTTGCCGTCAGACGTCCGGACTTTGGAACACCATCGAACATCAACACTTTGTTCTTATCCGTAGTACCGTCGGCATACGTGGCGATAGAGGCTATCTTATTACCCTCAGCGTCCTTCAGCCCCTTCAACTTGAACCGGATGTTCCACTCAAGGTATTTCTTGGAAGATGTTCCCTGACCTTCAACCAGAAGATTGGTGAGTGTGAAATTCCTCTCCGGCTTATCCTTGAAGAATACTTCCAGATTACCGGCTACACCTGAAGGGTTATTCAGGTTCGGAAAAGGCTGGTCGATAACGAATACATTATACAATAGCTTCGTAGCATTGAAATCTATGTTCACACCCTCGCCATCCAATACCTGATTGACACTCTTTTCAGTCTGCTTTTCATCCGTGGTGGCAAGCTGGTTGATATAATTCTTTTGCACGGCTTCCGAGGGCAACGCACTGTCGTAAATGCGAAGACCGTACAGATAGAGATTCGCATAGTCGTTGCCCAATATTATTTTGCCGGTGTTACGGAAATAGTCATTAATCAAGTAAGCGTACTGCCGGTTCTTCTTCCCATTAATATAGATGGCAACCAGATTGAAGTCAGGATCACCATAAGCGTTCGGCATCACCACCACAGTCAGGCGGATGCGTACACCGTTGTCAATAGGAACGTCCTGCGTGCTGTTGTCATGCATGGATTGCGAGAAGAAGGATACATTCTCACCGGACACTTTCAGGCCCACACGGCTGCCGTCTGTCTTATCCTCCGCAATGCTGATTATGTCCTTGCCGGCATCGGAAGCATTCTCAACCTTGAAGTCTATCTCAATAGTCTTACCCTTGCGGGCAGCCTCCGTTATAAAAGCCTGGTAATCGATCACGGCCTTGCTGCGGGCAAAGATTTTCAAAGCCTTCACGCCATCATCGTCCGTTACCCATCCATCGTTGCCCCAGTTCAGATTGCTCCAGGTGACAGGTATCAGAGACTTGTCCACCTCATTAACTACACTCAGGTAATTTGTTTGCGAATTACTACGGGTTTTAGGGTTGATATAGAGCACTGCGCCGGCCGTGGCGGAATACCCCAAAGAATTGTTCACGTTCAGCGTGACAGGCTCTATCAGATGAACTTTTTCGCTGGTTACGTTCACAACCACATCAAAGTTGGCATCATCATCCGTATCTACCTCCATCGGATAGGTTAGAGTGTTCCTCGTATTAGTGGCGATATTATCATTTTCAGAGCTGTACACTTCTATTCCGGCTTTGGTTATGCTGAATATAGCGTCGGTTGCCGCAGCCTGACCATCATAGATGGCATAGTCAAAGACAACGTTATCCTGCCAGTTTGTGAGCAATGCGGCAACGTTGTTCACGCACATAAGCTTTGAGGTCTCTCCGGCAGATATACACATGATATTCACTGAGACGGCTTTTGTCTGGATCGTATTATCAGAGTTTGACAGGTAAAACGACACTTTATATACGCTTGTCGCCCCGGGATGCGGCAGGACATAATTATAGGGAGTATCGGTATAGATGGCCGTACCAAGGTTCCGGGTATAGCTTTGGTTGTAATCATCGCCCGTGATGGTGATATTCAGCGTCTTGTTGATGTTACCGTTGATTATCATCGGAATGGTGATATCTCCCGCAAACGCGGTCCACCAGGCAAAGTTCGGCGCACTGATGCCAAGCGAAGTCAATTGCACGGTATAAGTCACAGGCGCAGTGGTCTGATCGGTGTTCAGTCCCTTTGTCGTGATCTTGATATTGTTGCTTCCGGAAGTCAGCCACTCCGCGATATCCTGCTTGATAGAAACACCGGAAGAAACCTCCATCTGCTTGACTACTGTAAAGTCTGCAAACTTGGCATTCTTCACCATGACGGTACATAGACCGAGCTCTCCGGTAGGCTTGTAAGGCTCATTCAGGTCGTCACGGTATTGGGAGATGAAGGTAAAATCAAGAATGCACTCTTCGCCATATTGGGCGGCAAAACCGAGCGAAGGCATGTTATTACGGATATACACGCTATACATCGTGCCGGCACCGCCCGCAAGTTCGCGCACCATCTGTTCAAGAGTAGCACCGGCGGCACCATCGTATGCGGTACCCGGATCGGTGCCTATTACAAGCCCACCGCCTGTTTTCGGATAGAATGTACCGTCACGCATTTCCAGTGAATAGATATCATTGGGAAGACTGTCAAAAGAAGAGTCAGCATTCAAAAGCCCGCCAAGCGTCAGATCACCCGACGCTTCTGCCGGGGCAATCTCCACGATAGCGTCCTCGTCTTCTTCTATAAGAGTATCAACATCCTCTTCCAACAAACAAGACATTAAAGCAGCTGGAGTGTCTTGCTTCGGAAGACGGACGATTAAGCCATTCTCGACGACAGCACCTCCAAAAAGACGTAATAGATAATCTGTACTATCTACTTTGTCTTTACGGAGGAACATATTTTTCAGTACTTCATTATTGGCCGCAATCTCAGCCAATACCCGCAATGCTGACATTACATCCGTATCGCCGACGTTCTCTGCCTCGGTATTTTGCAGCAATAAGCGATTGATCAGATTGCCATCAATTTTCAACCCCTTCAAAAAGTCAATGATTGCCGATATCTGGCTATCATCTTTCTTACTGATAAACTCAGCTACTGATCGAAGAGAAGAAAGTACATTCTTGTCTGTAAAGGACTTTATGTCATCCTTTTTAACAATATCAATACTTTCTCCGCCGCCCTGATTAACAACCGTAGTACCGGAAGATGTACGCGTAACGGAAGCGCCGACCGGATATTTATCCGATCTGGGCTTTGCCGGTGCAGTAGATGATACTATAGATACTTTCTTCATTATACTTCAATCATTATACATTCAAAGCGATTCATCTTGCAGTCTATTGAACCTCCTGTGCAGATGAATTTCTTACTAACCAAAAAAGTGTCGGACAATCTCGTTATCGGCGTTAAATCCGCACGCTCTTTTATTTCCTGAGTAAGTTTAATACGGGTGGCACTATAATGATTAATGCAGCGGGTAATCATCATTTCCTCGGGACGAATAGTATCGTCTAGAATGCAGTTGTAGAGGTTATCTTGCAGATAATCATCACCTAACATAACTTTGCTGTAGCATGCACCATCATTATTGTACGATGATATTTTAAATTCAATTTCATCCATCTCGTTTATATAACTTTCGTTCAGGACGTTTTCATAGGTGCGATCAGAACTATTGTTCTCTTTTGAGATACTATCTTTATTCTGAATTTTCACACTAAAATCTTTGATTATAATCCCTGTTCTATCTCCCCGCTCTCCATCTCCAGGGCGAGGGATAACCAATAAGCTAAATTCAAAGTCTCCCGATATAGGTCGATCGATAGGAACTATGAAGCCGCTCAGCCCATTATAAGGCATATTCAAAGTCTTACCGTTAGGAATGGTAAGCCATTCAAGCTTCCCGTCATTATTCCAGCTATCAAAATCCAATATCACAAAATTCTGCGGATCTTCTGCCCATGTAAAACCATAAAATTGATCTCCGAAATGGTTGCCGTAGTATTCATTACCAATACGTATCTGGCATCTTATTGCTTCTTTATCATATCCGGCGGCACTGTTCCCCCACGGCAACATATCGTCGTCTTTGATAGCCTTTGCCGTAGCATTAATTCCGAGAGCGCAATCCATATACGTTGCAGATGCACCTTTAAAGGTAAGCACCTTATAATTGTTGATATTGAACGCTCCAGGAGTACCTTTTATTGGATAACGCACCCGTATAGTATTTATAAAAGAATAATCATGAATCGTAGGTTGCCAAACTCCATTCACATCTTTTTCCTGTTCATAAATACAATATTTCATCAGCATTGCCCCATACAGTGATGGAGCTACATCCTTAATAGAAGGCAGCATATCATTCCCAACAACAATTCCATCTCTATACAATAAACAATTCCATTCATTTGGGTATAAATATGTCGAACGGCATACTTTTTTATTGTCAGATGTCGTGTTGTCAACCGTTGATAATTCTTTCAAATTATTGAAATCTTCGTCTGGCAGTATCTGACCAATAATATAATTACTGCATTTCACAGTTACTTTATTATAACCCGGCAGGACGTCAAGAGAGTGGTTAGAACCCGCAAAACCAATATCCTGCACAAGCAACTCATTCACCCGTTCATCAATACTATTCTCAAGCATTACATCACACTTATGATATATCTCTGTGTGGTCCACGTCGACAAAATAAAGATCACCCTTCCAGTCGGCGCAGGTCCAGTTAAGGAATTTACAAACCTCCTCTAAAACTTCCTTTAACTTCATTGGTTTGTCATCCTCATCAAAGAAATCCTGTTCACTTAGCGTCATATTGGCAAGTACATTTTCACCGGTAGAGTAAGCTGCTTTGCTGGAAGCATACACATGAGGGATAAAGACAGAATCATATTGTCCGTCAGCGGTGGATATGCAGCGTTGCAATAAATTCCACAGTGAAACGAATTTTTTACTTTCTCCCTCTATAGAGTAGTCGATAAATTCCAATACAGACATAGCCGAGATACACTCTATTTCAAGTGTGAAAGTTTTCGCTGTATAGTCCTGAGTATACAATTCAGGTTTAATAAAACCGCACCAGGTTATCACACCGTTTTTCTTTAGCGTCACCCGGAATTCCTTGTAAGCAGTCGAGAAGAGAGATTGAAGATAATCGCTACCCACAACCTGTAACTTTGCCGTAGAAAAACGGGTAGGTGTGTAAAGAAACTCCTCGCTGTCTATGTCTATGGTGAAAGGAGTGGCACCGGCGGTTAGCTCCGTCGATGCGCCCACATAATCTTCTTTTTCAATTTCTACCACGCATGGAATATTATCCAACGTAGCGAATGGCACTGTATAGATTAGTCCGTAACTCATGATATTGGCTTTTTTCCTTGTGATTTCAGCTCATTGTTGATAGTAAGAATAAGGTCTTTGGATCGTACTTTAGTCATTACCGTAGATGACAACGTCTTACCCCCGCCCAATTGACCGGAATTAATCGCCTCAAATAAACGGGATTGCTGTCCGCTATTGAGGATCATTTCTCCGGCATTTACCCGGGCTAGAATCTTGTCACCTGAAGATGGCCCTCCAGCTATAATACCACCACCGGCAAATTTAGGAATAACTGCAAAAGCCGCAATAGCCGCCGCGATGGCACCACCAATGGCAACGATATTCCAAGGAAATGGTAAACTCGCAGCACTCGCACCGGCAGCACTCGCACCCTTAGCGGTATTGGCTGCAACTTCGGTAGTAGCTGCGGACTTTTCTACCTGTGCCTCGGCAATGGTTGCCGCAGCACTCTGGGCAGCATTTACAACCTTTTCATCCGCGGTGGCCTTATCGATTACAGCTTCAACTTCCTTCGCTTTAGCAAGTTTGTTAGTCAGTTCCGTTAACGTTTCGATGGTTTTGCAGATACTCATGATCCCATCAATGGTATTTGTCATTGCGTTCCAAACGGCCATGATACGTTCCCATCCGGACGCATCAACATCATTCATGACATCACGGAGATTCTCAAATGCACTGACCATCCGGTCAGAGCTACTGGCTATGTTCTTGACTCCGGAATATAAAGACTCATTTAATTCTTTGCTGAATGATTTTATGTCCTCCCTTACTTGTGCCAATTTGAGAGCATCTTCCAGTGTGGGAACATTGGCCATCCCATTAGCTATTTCGTCAGAAATTTCCTGTCCTAATCTTGTGTAACGTTCCTTTAGCTTTTCAGCGTATTCCTTAGCTTTGTCAAGATTCTCAGAAGCAATATCGGAAGACGTTTTCTTGTAATCGAACGTTGTGTCACGAGGCTTTATTTTTATTGGGGATGAAAGCAACTTTGCATTAAGTTTCATTACAGCAATAAATACATCTGCCTCTTTTCCGATACCTTTGATTCCTGCGGCACTTTTAGCGGCCTCAATCGAAAGGGAAATGATGTTTTCGTCTATTTTTTTTTGAGAAGCAAGACCTTTGGCTTGCTGTTGCTGAGCTTCCCGCACTTTGGTATTATAATCCTTCTGAACCTTTTCAAACTCAACAAGAGCGGCATTCTTATCTTGATTGGCAATAGCTTTTTCGGCGGCAGTTCTGAGATTTCTAAAGTATTCACTTTCCAAGACCTCTTTATCTCCGGTACCTTTAGCCTGCGCAAACATTTTTATGTTAAGCTCCCCAAGGGCTTTATTATATTCTGCCTGGGTGATTTTGCCTATTTCCAGTTCTGCACCTAATTCCTCATATTGCTTTCTATATGATTCTTGCTGTTTTTGAAGAGGAGTCTTCTTATCATCATCTGGTAGAAGTGCCGTCGGAGTAATTATTGTTTTTCCTAAATGTTCTCCAGCTCTTTGGGTAGCATCACTAATAACACTTAAGTTTTGAATATATTTTTCTATAGCAGAACTAACATCAGATATAGTAATTCCCTTATTTAGATTCCCATTTATTCCCAACTCTTCTTTAACCGCCCCCTGATATGCGTAACGATTTCTCTCAGAGGTATTTCTTCCTGCATATAACTTTGTCAAACGGTCCATTTGCTTACTATTCAAGCCTACATCAGCAGCTAACTTAGCATTCCGTTCCGTATATTCCCCAACAGTATTAAAGGCATGTTCGGCAATAGCTGCTTCCTTGAGCAAAGTAACTCTATCTTTTACCAGTCTATTCAGTTCCTCTTGAGACTTATTCTCTACCCCAAGCATTTTTTGCAATTCTGCCTGTGCTGCATTTATGGCACGATGACTTTTTGTTCGATCATTCATTATTTTGGCTAAAGCCTGTATACGCGTTATCTCCTGAGTGTTCCCAGTTGCGAGAAGACTTTTCTTATAATCAGAGAATATATTCCGAACACGTTTAGCCTCTTTATACATTGCAACAAGTTTTCCTATCACCGCAGTAATGGCAGTAATAATGATCATGGGTTTGAAAGCCGCCCACATTGCCTTTATTTGCACCACAAGCTTACCTACAGCCACTTTGGTTACATTGCAAAATCTTCCCCAAACCGATTGTGATTTCACCGCGGCAGCTTCTGCGGCTGCGGCTTTGACAGCTTCCGCCGCAGCAACCTCTTTAGCTGTTTTTTGGGCAAGCGTTTTCTCTGCACTGGCAAAATTCTTTTGTGCTATAGCCAGCCTTTCCCGTGCTGCAATAGCATCGTTATACGTCTGTGCTTGTAGGCTGGCATTCTGAGCGGCAATAACCTCGGCTTTCGTAGCTTCTAATGTTATTTCTGCGGCTACACGTTCTCTTGTGGCTTTTAACATAGCCCTTGCAGTTGCCTGTGCTTCAACTATCTTCTTTGCGTCTGCTGCCTTTTGCTCTGCATAGGCAACCTGATCCGACGCCATCTTCTCCTTTTGAAGCGCCTTATCAAGTGCTACACGAGCGTTAGCCTCAGCCATGACAGATTGTGTCTTAGCCCGTTCTAATGCCACCTCTGCGGCAATACGTTGCTGGGTTGCCTGCACTAATAAAGTATTGGTTTTAGCGACATTCGCCTCTATCATGGACGTGGTAGAGGATATACTTGTCCACCATTTTACGGCATGGTTAGCAATGGCACCGGTAATCAGTGCCAAAGCACCGATAACAATATTGACCGTATTCTCAGCCGCTGAAGCAATTGTCTTAGCCAGCCAATCGACCAGAGATTTATAAGTACTTTGTACCCCTGTACTGTTTACTACTTCCGTGAAGGTGTTCTTAAGCCGATTTATGGAGGTTTCAAGGTTATCCAGATCGATGTTAGGGATCATCTCATTTAAAGCCTCTGCAAACTTTGGAAGTACATCTTTACTCATTAGTTTGTCCTGTTTCAAAAGTTTGTCAAGACCGGCAACGGAAGTTCCGGCAGCCTTGGCCATGGCCTGTAAAGCGATGGGAAGCCTTTCACCCATCTGCAAGCGTAATTCCTCAGAACTGATTTTTCCCTTACTCATCATCTGGGACAAGGCCAGAAACACACCATTACTATCATCAGCACTCATTCCGAATGCAGTGACAGCACGAGATACTGACTCAAAAATCTTTTTCTGTTCTTGCATTGTCATGCCGGAAACAGATGCGGCGGCAGTGAACTTTGCAAAATTCCCGGTCAGAGCATTTATTTCCAAACCGTACTTTTTTGCCATGTCAAGCAAATAACGTTGATTGTCCGCATATTTAGCAAGTCCACCTGATACATTTTTCAAAGCTGTAGTAACCCGGTTGGTTTCCCGCGCTACATCCACAAAGCGAGAAACGAGATTACTCAGACCGATGCCACCTGCGCCCAGTGCGGCCGCAAATGTCAATATCTGCATCTGCAATGCCTTGAATGTGGCTTTTACCTGATTTGCCCCTCTCTTGAATTGCTCAGTTAAGAGATTGATCGCTATACTGAATGATAATTTACCTGCCATAATAGTCTGTTTTTTTAGTTTTCATAAATTCTTCAAATCGGCCAGCATCTTCTTTGATGGCACGTTCGGCTTCTTTTCGCATCTCTTCTTCTTCCCATGGGAAAGTAATTAGGTCTTTGGCACCGTTTTTCATCTTCCTTGCATCGATGTGAGGTAACATGGTGAAATAGGTCCACATCCGGCTTTCTTCCATTTGCTCCTTTTTCTTTTGTTCGTATACTTCCAAGTAGAGAGGAAGATCGCATAATTCCATTTCGTTCAATGCATAATGGGCGTCCAGTCCTGCCATTATCAAAGTAGAAACTATTTTACCTATGTTTTCAGGGCTACCCTCGGAATTACCGACATCAGATGTGATTGTCTTTCTTTGAAATTGGGCCACGACTTCCATGATCTTTCCTAAATCGGAAGACATGGCATTCATAAACCTTTCGTCTGTCAGCACTTGCCGGAATACTTCAAATGTATACCTGGACTTATCGCTAGTGATATACATGACATAAAGCAAAGATTCTATATCTTCTTTATCTGTATAATCCATCTGCGAAAATGATTTTCCTCGCATCTGTTCCCAGCGTATGATTGTCTTAATGGTAAGACGTTGGTATTTCATTCCCGGTGCCAGAACCGATTTCGGCGGGCAAGGAATACGAGACGGCTTTGGTCTCTTATCTCTTTTCATGGTATAATAATCCGCAGCCATACAAATAGTATAGATAGCAGCAGCAATGCCAACTCCCCAAAGAAATATTTCCATATTTATTATGTATTAAAAAAGGCGGCCATCATAGGACCGCCTTACGCATTTGTTAACGAATTCTCAGTGTCACGCTGCAACCGGTTCTATCGGGGTCAAAGCTCCCACACCTTTAAAAGACGCGCTCACCGAAACAATCTGCCCGTTATCCGATTTGATGGACAAAGAAGTGATAATCACTTTTCCCGTATAATTTGTTTGTGCGGTATCTTTGGTGAAAGTGCCACCGAAGTTATCTTGATCCGCGGCTTTCGCACTGCCAAAGAAGAAGTCCAGAGGATCACCCGCTATCTGCTTCGCAAGCAAGGTATCAAAACTCATTGCGCCTTCTTTACGCGTCAAAAGTGACTCGCTGGAAATGGTGAAACTCTTCTTTCCGGCAAGAGAACCGGCCCAGTCACCCATCATCTTATTGGAGATATCCAGTTCTTCCGTACTGATATCCAGTCCTGCACTTGATCCGAATGCTATCGGATCTTCCCCGATAAAAAGCATAAGTTCACCCCTGTGGATGTCTACGCTTGAATCTAATTTCTTTTCTGCCATAATTATTTCTGCTGAATTGAAAATTGTAATACTTGAATAAATTTGTTATCAATGAAGTCCTCTGTAGAGTCTTCAAGCTGTATGTGTATATCCGGATTCCGAAAATCACCGGATAAAGTGTCATAAATCAAAGAAGCCAGTTCTTGACCGCAATTATAATCATCCGATACAGCAGCAACATTCACATAAGGAATTTGCTCGGCTACACCGTACTTAGTACACGTCTGCTTGTATCCATCGCGCTGGTAAGTAATAAAATCGCCCTCCGTACCATCCGGAGCTATGACAGGGAAAATCTTGTCCTCTACAAGAGAAACAATTTTAGGATTATCCAACAAAATAGTTCGTACCTCCGTTGTTATTTTGAACATGTCCATTATCTATGGGAATTAATGCGTTGAACTGCCTTTTGTGTGCCCTCATAAACGGCCTGCATAGCTCTGCTTCCTTCTGTTTTTTCTGTGTCCGTCCAGAATTGGTTACCCGGCATAACACCACGATTAGCACCAGATTTAGTATAGCGTCGCTTTGTACCTCTATCCACAAGATGAGAATGATTACCTCCCGGACGATCAAAACCAGCCAAAGCACCAAGCTTATTCCGTTTTACCCGATTGGTAAAAGAGTTCATAAGATGGTTGGTTTGTTTTCCATGATGCAACAACCTAACACGTAGATTTCTACGGCCTTTTACACGAAAGAGATTGACCGCTGAGCGAAGCCCGCTCTTAATGGCCTTGTCCTTTTCAAAATCCTCAAGATTACGGACTAAGTACAGTATGCTATCTTTGTCAATAACTGAAGCCTGTATCATGTATTCAACTTTTTAAGGGTTAAAGTAAGTTCGTTGTCACGAGGTTCAATCATTTTTATTTCCCAGGTACATTCAGCCCACTTTACGCGACAATTATAAGTTATCTGAGGATATTTACGAACCAACATCACGGTCATCTGTCCGATAAACTGTTCCTTTGCACTCTCATCCCCGGTTATGATGGACTGTTTCTTTCGGTAAGCCCTACACCTGAATACTTCTTTGTATTCCTTGCTAATGGCTCCTGATGGCGTCTTCTCTTTTGTCAACGCCTCAAAAATCAAAGTCTCTTTCAGTAATCCGGCTCTCATAGGCTAAAGTTTCGATAAAGTGATGTCAGATATTTAACTCCCCGAGGAAGCTCCTGAAGTCTGACGCTGGATACGCTTTCCCTGTTGCTATAATAAGTGCCGATTGTAAGCAGAATAGCGTGCCGGAGAGGTGCGGGGATTTTAGAGCCGCCACCTATAGTTTCAAGTTCTTCAATTGTCACGCACAAATCCTTTGCAATATTCTCTTCACCTGCCTCTATCAAAGACTCAAGGTAAGAATCATCCTCCGTAAAGGATGATTCTAAATTCAAGTGCTTCTTTACCAACTCTAAGTCGACGTATGCCATACTACTTCAAAGACGCAATAGAGAATGATTCCTTACGGATGAATCCCATATTCCAGTAAGAATTGGTAATCAGTCTTACCGTCCCATTCAGAGCTTGGGTATACGGATCTACAAGCAATTCAATGCCGCCCCACTGTCCCAAGAAATAGTCTGCCCAGTTGCCAAAAATAATACCGAATTCATCAGCACCTTCACCAAGTTCTTTCGGCAGGTTGTTTGTCCGCAGCGCTTTGTAACCATTCAATTGGCCATCGCCATTACCTGTAAAGATAAAGCCTCCGGCACCGGATGCATCTTTAACTTTCGTTTTTGCCTTACCAACAAGTGACGGGTGCAGAATGTAAGACAAGCTACCGAACAATGCATTCCGAGTATCCGCGTTAGTTTCCATCGCAACGATCTGTGCCCATGTCATATCACCTTTGATATTTGCATCAAGGGTGTGGAACATACCGTCAGGCGTATTATCCACACCGGTATTCTTGCTGAAAGCTGTCTGCTCTATCTTCTGCGCGATGGCTACAGCGATAGCCTGACGGATATATGCTTCTACAGAAGCATTCTCCTGCACAAGTAACTGTTTGGAAATGTCGACATAAGCAGTCAATCGTAGTGGTTTGAACACATTACCTTTAGAGAATTTCCCGGCGCCATCCTTAGCTTCTGCGTTTTCATCTTCCCAAAATACATTCGCACCGGAGAATGACGGCCAGTAAATGTTGCCTTGCAGACCAGTCATGAAACGTGCACCGGCACGCGCCAGGACCAGTGCCGATTGTAACGGCAACAACATTTCCTGTTGTTCCTCGTCAATAATAACACCTGTAGCAGCTTCCGTTGCAGCGGTAAATGCTGCACGGTTTTCCATGTTTACCGGCACTACGATACTACGTTTATCGGCCATCTGGGCACCTGACTGGTTATGCAGTGTAGTAGCCACATCGATAACACCGGCATCCACATCATTCTGCTGGTTTCCGTCCACCATGTTGGCAATAGCACGACGCAATGAGAATTTGCCTCCTTGCGGCTGGTGTCGACGGCCTTGCCGGCGATTCATGTCTTCGTGTTCCTCAATCTCAAGATTGATTTCTGCCATACGTACCTGGTTAGCTCCCAATTCTTCATTTTCCTCAGTTGTTAACAGGCGTTTTTCTCCTTTAGCAGTTTCAAGAATCGTTTTTGAACGAGTGGAAAGCTGTTTCTTCTCATCCTTCAACTCTGTGATACTTTTTTCTTTAGCCATAACATTTAAATGTTTAATGATTTTTCAATATTTGAGTAATACTCTTCCAAATTTTCGTTGTTTTGACGGGCAAATTCTTCCTCAGCCTGTTCCTTACCACGCATATACACCGAAGTCTTACTATATGCGGCATTGTACACAGGAGCAATGTCGTATAGATTCCCTATCTTAGAGATTGTCCGTTTCCATACACCATCACTTTTCTTTTCCCAAGTGTCTTTCTCCACATCAAAGCAGAAAGAACTCTCGCTAATCTCTCCCCGGCGGATATTTTCCAGCAGTTCATCTCCAAGTGCTGTCTTAGGTGCCTCAAAACGATACTTAAGTCCTTTGCTATCGACTGATAACGCCAGTGATCCGTTTCCATTTGTACACCGGGCAAGTACTCCCCGGTTTTGGTTATGATTCAGTAATGCAAACACATCACTTTTTTCAATGACTCCATCTAAAGCTCCTCGGTCAATCACCTCCTCAAAGGACAAACCGTCAGAAGATACCCCAAACAGTAAGGCATAGCCCTCTACGGTCCGTTTTTCCTCTTCTTCTCCGGTTACTTGCACCTGAAAAGCCGTGTTTCTGATTTCTCTTTTTTCGTCCATAATCTTAGCTTTTACTCACTAACCACAGATTTGTCGGACACTTTTGGATTTTCTTCATTTTTTGCAAGATTTTCTTTAACTGCGTTATCTAAGGTCTGCACATTCACCTGTACGAATGCCTTGTCACCATTTTCAATTTTTGGAAGATTGTTTTCACGACGTACCTCGTTCGGCGTTGCCGCACCGATGACAGACAAATCCCTCCAATAGGCAGCCTGTGCACTCTTATCCGTACGTAGAATGGCAGACGTATCGAATTCAGCAAGTACCCTGCCTCGCTCTGCCGGTAAGAATACTTTTCTGTTGATTTCCTGCTCAATCTTTGTTATCACGGCCAATGCGGTATCCGTCAGATATTGGAGCTGCGTAGCCTCAACAGTAGAATAACTTGATTTACTCAGGTCGAATGCTTTCACTGGAGATACAGAAAAAAAGCGGCAAAGATCAACTACATTGAACTGCCTTGACTCAAGCAGCTGGGCGTCCTTGGGATTAATAGTAATAGGCTGGTATTTCATATTAGCTTCCAGCACTGCAATACCATTGGGGTGGTTAATGATTCGTTCCTCCCAGGTTTGGTATATCTGATCCTTTTGAGTTTTATCGAGACGGGCGCCTTCGACTGTCAGGACTCCGGACATTCCCCCATTCTTGAAAAATCCCACAGCGTGTTCTTCCGAACTCGTGGCGATATTAAGAGTCTGTCGGGCATGGGTAAGAGTGGAAACACCTATAATGCCATCGTATGAGAAATTGAGAACATGGATCATATCTCTCGGTTCGACAAGCTCTTTAAACCCCGTAATCTGATAGCGTTTTCGCATAATGCCTTTGCCGTCAGTAACCCAGACTACAGAGACATGGGATGTCGGCATATAAATAAGTTGAGAAACGGCCAATTTACTATCTCTCTCAATATATGCATATCCATTTCCTGTTAATAAAACAGAAGCCATAAGTGTCTTGAAGAACACAAACCTTGTCATATCTTCATTAGGTTCCAAGTCCAGTACTTGATAAGCCGGATGTTCCTTATATTCCCGTTTGAATCCATCCCTGTCAAGTTCATAAGTCTTAAGTGGAAGCACCGCCACACTATCAGATATGAGGTCTACACAGCGGTAAACTGTTGACAACAGCATAGGTTTGCTACGGCTCAGCAAGGGAGCGTGGCCACCGGAGTAGCTCCACGCAGGAATACGGGATGTTTCCTGTTTTGAAGCTTTTCTTATTTCAAAATTGTATCCGAATATGTTCATATCACACTTTTCTACACCAACCAAAAAAGTGTCGGACATTTTAATAAAATTCTCCGTAGCGTGGTGATGTCAGATATCCACCCAATGCTTCCAGCATACCGATCACACCATCTATCTTCTTTTCTTCAAACTGCTTAGATGGCTTGGTGTTGCCGTTTCTGTCCCTGGCCATTACTACATTGCGGAAGCAATGCCGGTTTATCACATTATTATCTATCACGGCTTTCCCGGAAAGCAGAAGACGCTCCATCTCTTTGGTAGGCCGGTTAAAATTCCCAAGAGCCTGGCTAAAAGGTTCCATAGGCAAACCCTTTTCCTCAGCATTGATGGTAAATTGGGTGGCATTCCAGCTATCGTAAGCAATCTTTTGGATATAAACCTTATCCCGGATATCCATAATGTCATTGAGGATATAGTCATAGTCAGTCACGTTTCCCGGAGTGATTGTTATCAATCCCTGCCTGCGCCATTCCCCATAAAGTTCCTTGAAACGCTTCTCCTGAAGCGCGACTTCCGGCAGGTAGTATTTAACCTTGAAATAATACTTTTCTTCAGTTGGGAACATGAATGCAGCGCAGGTTAAGTCACTGGTACTTGATAAGTCAATACCCATGTAACAGTCCTTGTTTATGAAATCATCAAAATCAATGTTGGCAGACGAGTTCAAAATATAGTGTTCAGGTATCCAAACCGTCTCGGCATCGCACCACATATTGATGTTCTTGGTTTTGATGCCGACCTCTTCGGATGGCGAATTCATAGCTTTACGCACCTGTTCACGCAGATACTTTGCCTTGACCGTTACTCCAAGGTTCGGGTTGCTTTTGGCCCAGTTCTTTTCATCTTTCCAGTCATCCCCTTCATCCAGTGAATATATCAATGCGAATATGGTATCGTCTTCTTTTAGCCCTTTCAGAATTTCTGTACACATATCCCTGAACTGATAGCATGGCCCTAACTTATCAAAGCCTGCTGTAGTAATTATAACGCCCATTGGATCGTCCCGCATACCCTGCCCGGATTGTAATACATCCTTTAGACCTGAATTCTTTGCGGCATGATACTCGTCAAGCAAGAACATGGAAGGGTTCGGACCGTCCAGTTTGGATGAATCAGCTGCCAGAACTTTCAAAAAAGATAGAGTCTTATCGAAATTGATCTGGTCACGAAATGAGTCCAGATATTTATGCTTTGGATCAAGTCCGGAGACAAAGTTGCGACACATCTTGAAACTGACCTTAGCCTGGTCTTTGGAGTTGGCGGCCAAATATACTTCGGCCGCGGATTCACCGTCAGCAATAAGATGATAAAGACAAAGAGCAGCAGCAAAAGCGGACTTGCCATTTTTGCGGGCCATCTCTATGTACACAAATGAAATTAGTCGACACCAGGTCCCATCCTCATCTTTTTTATAGAATCCGTAAATGCTAGCCACTGCAAACTTCTGCCATGGTAATAATTCGAAAGACATACCGGCATGGCGTCCCGTATAATGGCGGAGTAAGGCAATAAATTCAATAGCGTAATCTGCACATTCTTCACGGAATTCGATATCATCACGGTCAAATAAGGAATAGAAACGTTCTACGGCCAGCTTAATGAATTCACCTACTACCACTTTACCGTCGCGTACATCAGCAGCATATTGATAATAGCCTTTCATCTCTTTTTTCCCGGAGCCTTTTTGATAAACTTGTCCAATGGAGATTCTTCTTCCTTATCTGATTTCATTTCCTTGATATTTCCCCGGCTTTTAATGGTCAGGCCATATTCTGTCATGATCTTCATGACTTGGGCATAATTTTTAGTAGCAATATTCTGTGCGGGATTGGCAGCCCTTTCATATTTAATCATAACAACAGGGCCATCAGCAAGCAAAATATCCGTAGCCTGTAAGTACATCTCGTAACTGGTAGCGAGCATTCGGAGTGCTCCCAGATCAATGCTTTGTATAATCTTTCTTTTATTTAGTTCCTTGACTACATCCCGCATAAATTTTTGCGTTTCATCCGATAATCCATCGGGCATATTAAACTTTACCATATTGATTAGATTTTTCTGACTAACCATTTTTTTGTCGGACAGAAACAGTGTTAATAAATTAACAAATTCAAAATTTGAAAAAGTGCCGTGTGTGTGAAGAAGGGTGGGGCGAGGTTTCGGAAGTCGAAACCCTGAAAAAAAATACCCCTATCCCCTCCCTGATGTTCCACGGAATTTTAACACTTTGTTCCACGGAAAAGGCAATATAGGGATTTCCCTATTTGTTTGCGTAAAGCAAATAATATCCATTTAAAAGTTTGCGTAAAGCAAATTAATGCATTATCTTTGTGACAGTTAAAGCAAGGGGCTTTAAATCATTTGACATTATGAAACAATTAATCGATGGAGTTTGGGAATACTCACTAATCAATCCCGATGGTTTTACTCTTAACATTGAGACAATGAAACCTGTTAAGTACGGAATTTCAGTAGCGTATCAAGAAACGCAAAACAGTTTCGGAAAAGAGAGTTTAAACGGAGTTATTAATCATGCTTTAGAACATAGTAAAACGGTTGGCGGATGGTTCGACACCGAAAGCGAACGTTACTACTTCGATAGCGTAAAAGTCTTTAAAAACTCGGAGATTGACAAGGCGATAGAGTTCGCAAGGGAAAACAATCAACTTGCAATCTACGATATGACAAACGTAAAAGAGATTAGAATTAAGTAAGGGGTTCGCCCCTTGCTTTTTCTTTCTTTCCTAAAATAGAAAAAGTATGGAAAAAGAATTTATTAATGGTTACAGAAGAATGGGGATAGATATTGAACCATTGGAAGACGGTACGGTAAAAGTCACTCAGGCGAGACTGATAAACGGGTATATACTGAACCAAAAGCAACTCATTGAACGGGGGAAAGAATTGTATCCGGATGCAAAGATTATCCCGGTGGCATATTCTTTGAATGTAGATGATATTACGGTTGAATGGATAGAAAGTAAGATGCAGGAGTTTGGCATAAAGAGGAATGATCTAATAAAGCAATTAGCTATTGATCGTTCTTCTTTGAGCCTTATCATGTCTGGCAAACGTGAACTGTCCAAACCTATGCGGGCAACATTCTTTTATTATTTCCTGACGTATGAATTGAACCGGGATTTCAGGGAACACCTGGATAGTTTATAGTTTGTTGTGTATCTTTTGATGGCATTGCTTACAAAGACTCATCAGGTTGTCATAATCATAGGCAAGGAATAACCGTTGCTGGGGATCATCCGTGCTCATAAAGGAAATGATATGGTGAATGTCTTCAGCCGGTACTGTTTTATTTTCTTTCAAGCATAGTTCGCACAGTGGATTACATGCAAATTTCCACGCACGCAACCGGCGCCAGCGTTCAGAATTGTATATCTTCCGTCGTTCAGTATTGTATTGGTTATTGTCTTTCGGTTGTATCTTCTTTGGCTTGTATATAGTCGGCATAGGGTATTTTCTTTAGTTGTTGGGCATCTCGTATTGTCTGAAACTCTATCATCCGGTAGCGATGAAGGAAATGTCTTATCAGGTCTTCATCAGTAGTACATTTCAAGGATTCTTCATCTTGAATAACGTACAGAACTGTATCCTGAAAGATATCTTCATGGCTACGGGAATCAAAATACCCAGTTACCTGCCGGAAGCATAAGGCCCGCAGTTTATCATAATTGCGAGCTATGTTTCCGGCAATAACCGGATAATAGTTACTGTTCTTGTATCGGTTTCTCATCAAGTTTTAAATTTCCTGCATCGTCCACTATGTCGTTTATACCCTTCATCACTAATGAACGGACTACTACAGATACTTTGACACTTGTTTTATTGGACAATTCTTCTAATAGCATTAATGTACGGTCATCAAATCGAATTGAAATTCTTTTCTTCTTCATTGTTTAAGCCTCATCAATTTATCACGTTTATACTCTTCCGCATACTGCCGGGTAGCTTTACTCTTTGTGACATAAATCACTGTTGTACCTGACACCCGGACGGGATAGAGATTCTTTTCTCTTTCCCGTTGACTGGCAATGATTTCATCAAGGTTTCCTATATTTTTTGTTGTGTCCGGCTTACTTTCTTCTACCGGACCTTTGCGTTTCTTATCCCTTTTATTCTGCATCTTTATTTTTTTATTAGTTATTACTTTCTGAAAAACATATCACCACTGATAGAACGTGCGGTGTCTTCTCCTGTTAGGCGAATGTACCGGAAGAAGTTTTGTTCTGTCCGGTGGCCAGTGAGTTTCATTATCTCTAAGGTCTTCATTCTACCTGTAAGGTACATACTCGTTGCTGCTGATCTTCTTGCTGTATGACTGCTGATCAGTTCCCATTTCTCACGGGTAACAGTTACAAGTTTCCCTCCCTGAGTATAGGAGAATGTTATCAAGTCATTCAGCCCTATTTCTTTCATGATTACCTTTAGGTATTTGTTAAAGTACTGGATGCAAAGTCCACTTGGTATATTTCCGTTGTACTTCGCAAAAATTTCTTTCACATAATCATGAGCCGGCACCTTTACGTCTACATTGGTTTTCTTCGTCCGCTTTACAATATAACCATTCTGAAAATTATCTTTAGTAAGTGTAGAATAATCAGAGTACCTTAATGCTGTAAGACATCCAATAACGAACAAGTCTCTAATACGCTCCTTGGCTCTACGTTTATCTTGTTTTTCGAACTTATAATAATAGATCCTTGTGATCTCATTCATTGAAAGGAATACCGCGTTAGTTTCCTCCAGGCGCATATCAATTTCATCAAATGTAGAATCAACAGCGTAATTGTATTGGCTTGCTTTTCGTACCATAGATTGAATCTTTAGAATGTAACCTACTATTGTATTATGCCTCAAATTCTGGTTCTCCAAATAAATTATGAAATCATCCAGAAATTCCTCAGTAATCGAATTGGTGAAAATGTCGCAATCGTACAACTCGGAAAATTGGTCGATATGCTTCATAATGGCATCATAGACTACTGCATAGTTTGCAGACTTGCGTCTGGATCGCTTTTCAAGTACTTCGCGCATGAAACCGGTGAAGTAAATTCCTTCAAGTGGCTTCTCTTGGCGGAAGTGGTTAATGTAGTCCTTTCTCGCTGGGCGGGTTGGGACCGGGGAAAATACTTGTAATGCTTTGGTCGTATCATTTTAAAAGGTTACTATTATCATCGTCCGTATCAAGGGAAAGCTTTCCCTCTATTATCTCTATTCCATCTTCACAGGCCACATTCTCACAGAAAGCCTTCTTTTGATGGAATTCGCACCATCCATTGCCGAATGAATCTTCATAGGCAAACAGCTTACATTCACTGCATACTTGTCGATTATTCATTTATTAGTATTTATCAAGTCCTTAAATACTTTTATGTAGTACTCCGACTCTGCCGCAATATCTTTTCTTCCTGATTCGCTACAATGATCTTCCACAAAAAGGCGGAACGCTTCAGTAGCTTTCTGTATCATTTCCTTTTCAGCAACTTCAACAGCAGCTTCCGCATTCTCGTAGCATATGTGACCTCCATCATATGAACGTGCTAATATATTCTTGGCTGATTCTGATTTTATTACATCCATATCTATTTTATTGTTTGATTAAATCAGAAACATACGCCCATCTGATAACATTATAGTCTTCAAAATCCTTTCTGATATTAGATGTAGCAAACCATGATGTTAAGTTCCCGCTACCGACTTGCACACATATATGCTCACCTTTCTTCGGCTCCTCACTGACTTCATGCCATGGGGATTGCTTTTCTTTCCATTCTGCACCAGCTTTAAATGCTTCCCTAAGAATATACATTTCATGTATTTTCCCATCGTAATCCATTCCATAGCAATTTTCTACAGCTTCTATAGCCGCTTGTTCTAATGTCTGTTTCATATCTGTTTTTTATTCGTTAATATTCACAAAAGGATTAGTCGGCATCAACTCTAAATCAGCTTCCAAAGCATAATCTGGTATGACTTTCCCATCGACTTCTACACGATATAAATCCTCTTGCTTATGTCTGATAATGCCCGTTTTTCCTACCATATTAGGCATAATCGGACAATCTAAAATTCTTACTCTATCACCTACTTTAAATTTTGTTTCCATATTCATTACTTATTAGATTTGAATTAAAGTACGAAACATTTCACTTTGTAATATAAGTCACTAAGCGACCTCTTTGCATACACATCTCCGTTAGAGAATTCAATCTTATTGCTTGTACAATTGATTATTCTATTCTCCTCAGTCTCTAATTTGAGTACATCTTCCTTTGTCATATTTCGTCCTCCTCTATTTGAAGTAAAATATTAGTTTCAATCTTATCAGTCCATCCATCATTTGGATGGACTATTTCTTTCTCGACATATTCTATTCCGTGAACACGTATAAATTTATTATTATCTTCATCCCAATTTGATGCTGTTCTATCTGTGAGCATAAATACATTGGCTGATTTAGGCATACTCTTGAGCTTTTCTATAAGCTCTCCAACTGTTAGTGTTTTCATATTTTAGCTCCTTTCTTACTTAGATTTGAATTATTCTATATTGCTAATTTTGGCTCAGAAAGAACCTCATTTAATCTCTTAATTCCTGCATCGTAGTATTCTTTGTCTATTTCGAAGCCGATATATTTCCGGTTGGTATTGACACAGGCAATCGCTGTGGAACAACTGCCGATAAATGGGTCTAAAACAACATCGTCTGACTGTGTGGTTAATGCCAACAATCTTTCAATAAGACGAACAGGCTTCTGTGTCGGGTGAATTGCGCTGTAATGGTCACGAACTATCTTAATAATTGATTTCTCATTCATTCCACATTCCATTGATGATATAACGTTACACGACCTGTCTCCGATTTTCATGTCTCCGTGCAGTCCTTGCTTGTTTGCTTTTTCATCTTTATACAAATCTGTTCTTATTATTGACCTTTCTGTACATCCATCGCTCATGGCTCTGACTACCGCAGCGCATCTATCCTCATTTTTAAAACCCGGCTGAGCCGATACGTTATATCCACTAACCCTATCAAGATCATAAGATGCAACATTGTTAATTAAAAAATCTTCAACTGCCTTCAACGATTTAGGATTATGTAATATAGATTTCATTCTTCTTAGATCCTGTAATACTGAGGCCACATCACCACATTTTGCTTCTATGTATGGAACCTTAACCCTATTAATGCTACCCTTACCCAAACTGTTAATACTTATAGTTTCGTGCACTCTTAATAAAGCCAATAAAGGAGATGTTATATATGATTTATCCCAAATTACTTCCTCTTTAAAGGAGAAACCCAATTGGGAAAGTATGACATTCCACCTATAAAACGAAGTACCACGCCCAAATAGTACTACAAATCCATCAGGTTGAAGCACCCGTTTAAATTCTTTAAACAGCTCACGTTCATTAAATTCACGTTCCAGTTTCTGCCCTTTCAAGTATAGATATGGAGGATCGGTAATGATACAATCTACACTTGCATCAGGAATACGTTTAATTCCTTCCTGACAATCCTCATTGTATATTCTATTAATATCCATATTTAGTTCATTTCTTCAAATTATTTATGATGTTATTTATTTCCATTTGCCTTGCTGATTTTGCCACTTTTTTCTTCCCCTTGTGCCTTAAGCAATTCACCCTGGTATTGATCAAGACGTTCATAAATATCCACGGATATTTCTATGTCTTCTTCCTTATACACGCGTATAACATGTTCAAGACCTTTAATGCGTTCTTCTAATTCTTTCTTATTCATATCTAATTAGTTTTACGTTAAAATTTCTGCTGCTTTCTTTAAAATAGGTAGTGCTGCCTCTTCATCTTCAACCCCGTTTTTACAGACTAACTGTAATTGAAGAGCTAAATACCTTGTAGCTTGCGCTAATTGTCTAACATCATAGGGAACTTGCATATCATTGTCAAATGCAGAGCGTCCCAATATATCTATTATTTTAAGTTCTATTTCACTCATTTTTATATTGTTTTGAAAATGATCATTGACTCCATCGATGTTCATGTAGTTGTTCTTCCTTCTGCCAACAGGCAGACCGTCACTTCCGAGTACTATCATGATGCCATCTTTTTACGGATTAAACCGATGTTCTGTTTCACAAGCCCAATAATGCGGTTATGGTATTCAGTATTCTTATTGCATACTCCGCGAGACTGAACTACCTGCATAGTAGCCAAATTTAGTTCTACTGTTTCCAAGTGTTTTCCTTCCTTATCCTTTGCAGACAGAATAAGAGAATCCTTCTTCTTGAAATATTGATTACTATACACGCAATGATGCATGATTTCCGCTTCTTCCACAAATTCAGAAACGCTTTGCAAAACTGTTATTACGATGTCTTCGGCATTGATGTACAATCCAAAGAACCGGCCTTTCTCTTTCTTATATTCTTTTTCCCACTGCGAAGCTTCCTTTAGACGTTCTTCAAGTTTCCGCTTACTTTCTATGCGCCTCTTCCTCTTCACCAACTTGTCATGCTCAGCTTTCAGGTCCTGAGGACAGACATAACGGGAATTATGAGTATCCAGATTAAAGTAGGCCAACATATCCATATAATCAAACCACATGGAGGCATCTTCTATTTTATATCCATTCCGGTTACATATATTCAAAGCATGTGCATAAGGTATCGTATACTGTTTTTTCAATAACATGTGCCTGAATACAGACAGTTGCCCGGTTTTTACCATAGTCTCAGCGACAGGATTGGATAATAGCTGCCGGATCACATCTACTACCGACACATTCAAATTTAAAAGCTTATTCATCCACCCATTGCGCTTTAATATAGGAGTCACCCTGATTGTCGGATAGAAATAATTGCCGGACACGTCGAAAACATCATGCATCTCATAATAACCTGACGCTTTATAATTATGGAACTTCACATCCATCTCGCTATTATAAATCCAATAAAAATGAAATGGACTACGTGTATACTTTTTGCCCAGGATAACCTCTTTACCATCTTCTGATATCCAATTCTGATATATTTCAGACATAAATAATCTTGTATCATTCCCCTTTGTATTATTACGCTGTACATCGAAGGAACGAATAACCATCCATCCTTTGTAAGGCTGTATTATGGAATATATCCTGTTCTCGTTGGAATAACGCCTATTTGATTGGTTCCAGTGCTCTAACTCCAGGCTTGCGCCACACTGCGGGCAGATATGCGTTCCCACACCAATAGATACAGCAAGCAACGGTTTCAGGACCTCATCAACACATCCGCAACACTGACACCAGACTTCGCCTTTCTTCCAATAATAACCGGTCTTCTTAAATAAGTGCTCATACGGGTATGTTCTTTGAGCCTCTGTCAACGGTGGAAGATGCTTCGATAATTCCACCACTTGTTTCTGTAATTTAGTCTTTGGTTTCATAATTAGAATAAACTCATTTGTTTCACCTCTGTAGCCTCTTTCTTTGACCGTGACGGCTTTTTCTTTAGCATAGCATATTGTTCTTCGGTCAGGCGTTTAATCGCTTCCTCACGGGCTTTTTTCTCGTCTTCCTTGGTTAACTTAACCGGCTTGGCTGGTGTTGTAGTAGAAGCAGAAGTTCTAACGTTTGACGGCAGCTTATTAACTTTGATATCATCCTCATCATAGTAATGGACTGCCAATCCATAGACCACATCATCATGTACTCCACTTCCTTTTACGTTAGGAGCCATGCTTATACTGGTTTTAAAGGCTTCTCCCATAACATAAACACAGCATTCATCTATATTCTTGTTAGGTTTAGCGTAAGACTTTGCGAATAGTTCGTCTGTCCGGGCACGCTCATCAAGATATGACTTGATAGCATCCTTTATTGATTCTTGTTTACTCATAGCAACTTTTATTTATTTCTTATCTGTATATATCCCCTGCGTTCGGTTTCCCTGAGAAGTTCCATATCCTCATCTTTGATGTTACAGGGAGTTTCTCCATTTACTGTGGTGTAATCGGGAATGTTAAACTTTTCCCGTATCTTCTTCTTAATTCTTGGAATGTCCTTCAGGTCAACATTCCTAAGATCCCAGTAGATTGTTACTTTCATTGATCTACAGTGTATAATTTACATCCCGTTTTCTCTTTTGCCCTGAGTAGGAAGCTAGCCGCCTCATCATTATCTACTATCAACTTCACAGCGGTTAATCCTTCTGTTCTTGGTTTCTGAAAAAGTAAAGAGTAAGGTTGATCGTAATACATCCAGTAGAAGATAAATTCGGCTAACCGAAAATTATCTATCTGAACGATATATTTCTTCGGGGGACGCTGCATATCAAATTCTAACTAAGCTTTTCTACTTGATAGGCCTTCACATCGTTGTACCATTTACCGTTGATTTCACGTGCTTCTACAGTAAACCGTACCCTTACCTTTTCATCGACTGATGGAGCATCTTCTACAGGACCGTCGAAACTGATCATGGAGAATCTCATCCTGAGAGGGAAACGTTCTATAGTTTCCAAAACAAACTCTTTCTTCTGCCAGTCTTTTCCTGTCCTCGTTTGTCCATTGGTGGTTGGCAATGCCACTAATATTTTGCCTTCGGCTTCACAATTCATAAGCTAATGATTTTATTATTATATTTTTTATTTTTCAGCCCTTTTATGTCGGTTCCCGACAACCCTTCGGGCTGTATAGGACAAGTTGCCGTAAATCGTTAAAAAGATTATTAAAAACATGTATTTAGTTCATTTTCAGCGAATTGCACGCGCACCATAAGGTGCTTTTTAGCATTCGTATAATACACTGATTATCAAACAATTATCTTTTTATTCGAATTGGCGTAAATATCCCAATCTGATAACTTGCTAAAAGACGGTCTTTAAATTCACGCTCTAATTCGCCTATTTCTTCTACATACTTCACGCGCTCTGTCGGCCAGCTGCGAGCGAAATTGCGGATCGTTTCCCATTGCTTCTTAGTAAGCGCACCATCCAGATACATCTTCTTGTACCGTTCCTTGTAGCGCGTCACTCCTATACGCTGTATCTCACGCGCTTTGTCAAGCTGGGACATCTTTACACCTTTCGTAGCGGACAACTCTCTTACAAAGTTTATCTCTGACCAATCCTTGTAGAAAATGCGACCAACTTTGGATAAGAAGGAATTATCAGTTAGTTCGGTCAAAGGGACGGACTGATGTTTGTATATCGTTTCGATACGCAATATATTAGCACCAACCCGGCGCCCCTTTTCTCCGGCTTCGAAGGTCTTATCATAAATCTTTAGCACCTTACGGAAATATTTGCTTTTCTCCGTTGTCTTCTGTTTGGATTCGGGAAAGTTGGCATCATTCCATAATATCCGCCCGGATGCTTCCCGGACCTGCTTTATATACTCATCCGCTGGCAGTTTCATTTTCATTGTAATACCGATTTCGTAGTAGGTAACTACAGCGTTTTCCGGCTTTACAGAAAGTCTTAACAGAAGCTCTTTGATTGTCCGGACTGCCATCGCAAAAGTCATTGGACGAGAATTATCCAGTTTTCCGGTACGCCCCTTACTCCATAATTTGCAGATAGAACATTTACAGCGTAACTTATTGCCTCTGACCTCAATAAAGCAACCGTCAAAGTTGGCGTATGCCGTTGATTTATAATAGATTTCATCACCTTCTGTACATTGCTCCAGGTAATTGCGAAGAACGATAGTGGCAATATCGGCAGTGTCAATAGTTGCCTTTATTATCAGCTTATCGAACATGAACTACCTATTTATCACTTGTATAAGGATATACATCAATGATAGGAGTTTCAACAACCGACCCAATGCGGTATTCCGCCATTGTACCTTTCATCCCTTCATGTAACTTAGTCGTTGCATCCTCTGTTGAGGCACCTTGTACAAGTACATAGGTTGATGTTTTCTTTTCGGCACCGCTTTTATCATCCAGGGCAATGAAAATTAGTTTGCATTTGAACCAGCGATCTGCGGCTTCTTCTTCGCTGGGGAACAATTCACTGAAGTTGGCACGACTGATGTCGGATACTGTGAATTCACCCGAGATAAACGGTGTCATTTCCTCAATGATGCGGGCTTCCGCTTCTGTAAAGCTGAGTGCGTCCACCAGATAAGGCTCCGTCACTTTCTTATCCATTCCGTTCTCCATTACTTTTTCGTAACGAATCTTACATATAAACCATGTGTGCATTGACATGACTATTTCTTTTTATTGTTCAACTTCTTTATAAACTTCTTGCACCGACGACATAAGTCCTGATCAGGAGATGTCTTAGGTGCATACTTCTCAATCCTTTCTGAGCATTGGCGGAGAAGGCGCTCTAATGTTTGTATGTCCGTTTTGCATAATTCCACGTCATTTAATTTGTTTCTCCTTTTTCAATCGCTTCACCTCTTTTCGGTAGTAGTCAATCATGGCGCGATATTCAAAGTCTGAGATTTTATTTATTTGATACTTCATCGCCTCAAGCATCAATACAGTAGCTTCTCCATACTTGGCTATCAAACCGCGTCTGTAGCCTTGTATATTCCCCTCATCAAATCGATTACACTTCCGGCATTGGGCATTGCAATTCTTTTCATTAAATCGTGTAGCCATGTGCTGGCGATTAATGTAGTGGCCGCAGTCAGATTGTTCAAAGGGAAGAAGCTTTCCGCATGAGATACATTTGAATGCTCCGCTTGGAAGCGCATCCCGAAGCCTGATGAACATGGCAAACACCGTATCAAGGCGCGATTTCAAGTTAGCGGTGGACATAGGAAACACCTGTTATCTGCCGATACTGATCCTCACTGCGGAAACGTATAGCATTTTGAAACCAAATATCGTTGGCTGCCTTATAAGGATGCTCGTCGGTTAGATCACTTGAGCTTTCGTCTGACAAACGGGCGATAATAGCACGCGTACGGTCTTCGTTATTCCAGAAGATAGCGGTGTCTCCAATGCGAGGAACCTCTTCTACGTGATCCGTTAGGTCACAATGAAAATCGCCATAATGTTCAGGCTCAAATATGATAAGCAACTTGTTGTCAATAGCTTCAATTGACACACGGCTACATTCTGCCGGTATCTTGTAATCTATCAGTTTCATTTTCATGGCTAATATATTTTTGAATCATAAAATTCTTGATGCCTCATATACTCCCGAGCTACTTCGTACCGGGAAGCCGGTGCGATACGATCATAGATGTATTGGTACTTTTCAAGGCTCATACCGGAAAGAATATCATCGGTATATTCAACCCTGCCGGAATAAATACATCCTGCAACTACAATGGCAATAAGAATTGCCTGAATGATATATTTGCTGGTCTTGTTCATGCCTGATTCTCTTTGTTAACTGTAAATCGTAATACATCCGAACCCCTACATTCCCAGCGTCCGAAGCGTCCATCTTCAATTCTTACATAACTGATTTTTCCCTCTCCAGCAAGGCGTTCTAACCGTCTCCGACCACCAACGAGAATAGAAGCTTGAGTTTTATTGAATGTCACCTTTTCAGCAGCCCTCATTATTTCTTGTAGTCTATCCATGGCAACTTTCCTTTCCAATGAATTTATTCACGAAGTATATCTGCCCCTTCCCTGTTACCTTACTAGTAGTAGTGACTATGATGTCACCTGTTGATTTGGTTATCGTTGTCTTTTTAATTTCAAATAGTCCTAACTCCATAGCCTTTTGCGTTGGCTGATTATAAGAGGCTCCTTTATTACAGAGAAAACCGTTTTTACGCATCCACTCAAACAAACGGTTCTGCCCAATAGTAACACCATTTTGAGATATAATCTTTGCAAGCTCGGAGATTAAACAAGAACGTTGAGAGGTTGAAACAGCCTCAGCAAACAGAACTTTTGGTTTATCTGCTGCAATCTGCTTTTGTTGGTTTTCTATTTGCTCCTGTTGTTGAGCAGCAAGAAGAAGGGCTTCTTTAAAGGAACCGGGAACCTGAAAATTTCCATTCCGCTTTTCCTTTTCTAATTGTTCCCAACGAAGAATCAATTTTGCCCGGGCCTCGTCATTAAACTTAGTAGCAACATAGAGGCATTCGGTTTTGGTAAGTTCATAGCAAGGCCTACCTTGCTGATTAGCATCTTTATATGTGCCGAGCCGAAATTTCGTCCCGGCTACTTTTTCCCAAGATGGTTCCATCACCCGTATTGCTTCCAATACATGCTTGTGCATTTTACCTGTGAGTTCAGCTATTTCAATTGAACTCATCGTTTCTTTAATCAATTCAAGGTTTCCCATATCTTAGTTTCTTTAAAGGGCACGTCTTCAAAAGAGAAGTAAAATTGTCACATTTAAAAATCACATGAATAATTGATGACGTGCCCGAATTATTATTATTTTTGTATGTCACATTTATTTTTTTATACTTATGATTACTTTTATCACTCCAAAACTGAAAGATGATCTTTTAGCAGACCTATTGTCTGTTGAGAGTATGGGTGTTCAAAATAACGTCCATTCCTGTGCTAAAGAATTTGATACTTCCTCTGATATTATTGAAGCGATATATGATCAATTTGAGGAAATGGGCCTACTCCAACAAACTAAATGTCTAGGCGGAACTATAATCTTCCAATTAAAGGCTAAGGCTCACGATTTCTATAGACACGGCGGCTTTGCCGCCCAAGAAGAACTCTTAAAAGCCAATATTCAAAAACTGAGTGACGAATTAGATCTTCTCGCCAAACAACTTTCTCCTGATCTTCTGGAAAAGGCAAATTCTCTTTCGACCATCGGGGTCAATATTCTTACTGCTCTCAGTCTTTTCAAATCCTAAGAGAAAACGTTCCAAGTTTCGTAATGGGTCCTTTGATGACACATACATCAAAGGACTCATTTCATCTTTATAGATTTCTTTTCCATTTAATGTAACTGATCGAGACACTGATATTAGTTTCTCGGTTCGCCCATTTCTTTTTTCAGTTTCATAGCATACTGAAATCTCAATATGCTTAATGTTTTGTACAGTACTTGCTTCCATATCCTTTCTTCCTCCTAAAGAAGAAAGCTCTATTCGTTCATAGATACCTAATGTGGCTGTTTGTATCTACTAATTGAATAGAGCTTCTAAAATGTCTTTCTACGGAAACAGCCACGTAACCGCTAATTGTGTCGTAAAACATTCACCTTTGGTTGGATAATTGAAAAGGACTGCCTATCTTTGCAAGCGATCAAACAAGACAACGATAGGAATAGGGACGCTTCTCTAACAGCCCTTTTTGTATCCGTCTGTGAGCTTAGTGACGTTTTACGAATGCAAATATCAATGAATATTTTCAATAAACAAGTAGTTTTATTGAAAATATTCATTGATTAAACTTTTATTAACCATTAAGGTATGAGAACTATTGATTCATTAAAAATAGATGAATGGTGGAAAGCGGTGCTAATATGTGGTGTGGCATTAATTGCAGTAAGCTTATTATTTGATATACAAATAGTGAACAGGAAGCATCTCATGGGGATTGGTCTTGGAATGTTTATTATAGGAATCGCTAATTGGATGGCCTTAAAAACAGTAATTCGCCAATACGATGAACGAGGATTTTTTCATGGGCAAATCCCAGTTCATCGTACTTTTACAAAGATAATGCAAGCTATAGGTTTTGTGATAGCAGTAGGCTTCGGGATATTGCTTATTTGGGGATTAATTTGAAATCCTTATAACTATTTCTGCAATGATAATAGAAAAACCCAACAAGCCTCCTAAGAACCCTACAATGCAAGACATCCATCCTAATTTGTCATCTTTACGAGGAAAGAAATTATCCATGATTAAAACTTTTAGAGATTAATAAATTAATTCAATACAAATATAATGAATATATTCAATGGAAAGAGTGATAGATAGATTAATTTCATTCCAGCAGTCTGTTAAAGATGTCATAGGTGGGCAAAATAAGTTCGAGACATATATCGGCTTATCTACGGGATATATCAGTAATATGAAGAAAAACAATGGAGGAATCTCTTCCGATGTTATACTCAAGCTAAAGAATAAATTTTCGGATTTAAATTTAGATTGGCTTATCACTGGCGAAGGACCTATGCTTAAATCTGAAAGTTCCAATATGATTGCGGAACCTTTGGTTGAATATGGGAAGAAACAAACCAAACCGCGCATTCCCTACACAGCCGCAGCGGGCAGTCTAACCAGTGCAGTGGAAGGTATCACTGCGGATCAATGTGAACAGATACCACGCATCAACATCTTCCCTGAATACGATTTCACTATTATTATCAAAGGGGATAGCATGGAGCCTAAATACGAGGGAGGAGACGAGGTGGCATGTAAACGTATAGACAGTACTTCATTTATCCAATGGGGTAAAGTACACGTACTCGATACAGCACAAGGTATTCTGATAAAGAGAACGTATGAGGATGGCGACAAGATACGTTGCGTATCATACAATCAAGAATACCCAGATTTCTCGATAGATAAGAGTGAGATTTACTCAATGAGTCTAGTAGTTGGTTTAGTAAGATTATAATGCAGAAAATACTACTAATATTAATCATAGTTATTCAAGCGCCCCTCAGTGAGGCACAAGAATTTCGTTTCGGCTTATACACCCGAAATAGTTATAGGATATTCGAACAAATCTCACCATCTCTGATAGCTGATAAAAATATGAATCTCAGTTATTTATTTAATTTTGAAAAGCCCATAATAACTGTTTATATAGAGAAAGACACTGCTGATATTGCACTACATACAGATAAACCTGAATTCTTTTTCTATCTACCAAGCGATAGGGATAGTACGACTCTATCTGTAAAAAGCATGGTGGGCCTGATAAAGAATTACCCATTCATATATGCAGAATCACCAGAAGATTTCATACTAGTACCCATCTTCAATATGAGACGTGGAAGAGCAATAAGACTTGCAAAGGAAAAGTATTTTTATGGCACAAATTTTAAGCCATTTAAAGACGATATAATAGGTTACAACATCATTTCTATGCCGGAGGATAATGCCTATAAAATAGAACTAACTAATCCTTTACCTAAAGGAGAATACGGTTTCATTTATAACAGACCTACTCCATATGATATGGTGATTTACGATTTCAGAATAGAATAACTAATATAATTATTAACCCAAGACACCACTCCACAACGGTGGAACAGTGGAAATAACAGTATCTTAAAAGGAAAGCAAAAGAATAAAATAAGATAATCAACTAAGCGCCAAACGATTGCTGGATATTCGGCAAAATTTCGTAACGCGTAGGTCGCCAGTTCAAGTCTGGCTAGCGGC
>ULQE01012031.1_pt1 | contig 34782 bp, 27 predicted proteins | sample 1954171 | NCBI WGS metagenome assembly ULQE01 (sample SAMEA4835647, study PRJEB28245) | human gut metagenome | biome: gut microbiome; material: fecal sample | place: Denmark | collected 2008
AGAGCCGAGGAGATTGTAAAGAAACTGAACGAGCGCACAGGGTGCAAGGTAACCCTGCATGATTACTCCGATTCGGAGATCCTGCGCCAGTCTATCGCAGACAGCGCGATTCTGGTAAATGGTACTTCCGTCGGTATGGCTCCGAAGACAGACAACACGATCATTACTGATACAACGATGTTCCACAAAGACCTGTTCGTATTCGATGTCATCTACAATCCTCAGGAGACCCGTTTACTGCGCGAAGCAAGAGCGGCAGGCTGCAAGACCAGCAACGGTATGTACATGCTTCTCTATCAGGGAGCTGCATCCTTTGAACTCTGGACAGGACAGCAGATGCCGGTGGAGATCATTAAAGAAAAATATTTTACAAAATAGGATTTGAAAAACGGCACACCGCATTCTCGTTACTTAGTGATGAGAATGCGGTGTGCCGTTTTTCATCATTTATAAACCTTTATGCCCACAAATCTGCTCCTCCAGCACACTCATCAGCACCTTCATATCAATCGGCTTCGCCACATGATCATTCATTCCGGATTCCAGAGCCCGCTCTTTATCCTCTGTAAATGCATTCGCTGTCATCGCAACGATCGGAATGCCAGCCTTCTTCTTATCCGAAAACCGCCGGATCGCCCGCGTTGCCTTGTAGCCGTCCATGATCGGCATCTGGATATCCATCAGAATCAAATCATAATAATCTTCCGACGCTTTTTGCAGCATTTCCAGGCAGGCAACCCCGTCATTTGCCCGTTCGACCAAAAGCCCCTCGCGGGTCAAAAGTTCGATGGAAATTTCGGCGTTCAGATCATTATCCTCCGCAAGAAGAATCCGGCAGCCGGATAGAGTCTGGGCAGCTGTTTCATCGAATGCGGTAGGCTCTGTTTCTTCCTGCGAGGAAATCCGGCATGGGATCCGGACAGTAAACGTTGAACCTTCTCCGAGCTTGCTCTTTACCTCGATCGTTCCATGCATCAGATCCACCAGATTTTTCACGATTCCCATGCCAAGCCCGGTGCCTTCAATGCCGCTGACGGTGGAAGAACGCTCCCGTGAAAATGATTCAAAAATATGCGACTGGAATTCCTCGGAAATGCCGATGCCGGTATCGGTGATTGCGATTTCTGTGATACACCAGCCGTCCGTTTCACCAGGCTCCTGGCGGAGGGCACAGGAGATCGTCCCGCCCTTGGCGGTATATTTGATTGCATTGCTCAAAATATTCAATATAATTTCGGACATATACGTCATGTCAATGTAGATATATGGGTACGAAATGTCCTTGGTCACATGAAAATGCTGCTGTTTTTCTTCCAGGGCAGTCTGAACCATGACGATACAGGAATCAAAACTTTTCTCAGTCTGGACGGAGGTTTCTTCAATGTGTATCTGGTTATTCTCAATCTGTGAAAACTGAAGAATATTGTTGATGATAGAGAGCATCTTTTCACCGGAAATATGGATCTTGTCCATATATTCACCGATTTTTTCCGGTTCCTGCAGATGGTTTCTGGCAAGTTCTGCATAACCGAGGATCGCATTCATCGGTGTCCGGATATCATGCGACATATTGAACAGGAAGGTCGATTTCGCCTTGTTGGCTGCCTCTGCTGCTTTTGCGGTCTGTTCCAGAAGCTGCTGCTGGGTGAGTTCTCTGGACTTCTGTTTCTTTGTATAAAAATAGGAAATAACAATTAGCAGAAGTGCTATCATGCTCGCGGCAGCGGCGATTCCAAAGGAGGAACGGTTGATCGCCTCAATCGATCGGTAAGTGTCTTCCATATCAATCTCGATACAAAGGGCACCGAGAATGTCATTGGTTCCGTCGGAGGCAATGACCGGATAGCAGGCGGTAAAAATATGCCCCCATGTGGTATCAATGATCTTTTGTGAGTGGATCGTTTTGCCGGAGAGGGCAGCTTCCAGATACGGAACCATTTCCTCTTCCAGGTAGGTGCCCGGATAAGCAAAATCAGGTGCTTCCAGATCCAGGCCATCGATCAGGTAGATGGGTTTTCCGCCCGGTCCACGCTTGGCAGTGTATAAGTAGCGCGTCGAATTGAGGCTGCGAAGCTCATTTAAATAAGACTGCAGGCTTCGATACTGCGCGGAGTTCATATCGGATTTTGTATGGATCTGTTCAAAATCTGCCCGCGTCAGCCGGCTCGATATCGCCCGGTGAACCGCGTCCGAACAGGAAATATTCCGTTCTACGGCGGCGCTCAGGGTGATGCGGCTGTTGCTTTTCAGCAGTGCAACGGTGTATAAGGAAATGAAAAATACTGCCAGAAGAAGCAAAAAGGTAAAGTTAAAGGCATGATAAGAAAAGCTTCTTGATGGGATATTTTCGTTGGATGGATGGTTCATAAGTTAGATTCAACTTTCATGTAAATGCAGGGTTTATAGTTAAAAAACAGATCGAGTTGTTGATAATAAATGTAACATAAAACAGGTAAATCGGCAAGAAAGATATGCTTACATGAAAATTTTAAAAAAAAGTTTTCACAAATTCTTCATAAAAAATTAGCACTCTACTCTTGACAGTGCTAACAACAAGTGTTATATTACTGCTAGAACAAAAGAAGACCAAAAGGTTTTCACAGATTGTTCGAAAGGAGGCAGGTTTATGAATATCAGTAAATTTACCCAGAAGTCTCTGGAAGCCGTTCAAAATACGGAAAAGCTGGCGTATGAATATGGAAACCAGCAGATTGATCAGGAACATTTGCTGTACAGTCTTTTGACTGTGGAAGACAGCTTGATTTTTAAATTAATAACAAAGATGGGAATCTCGGGCGACCAGTTCCGTGATGAGGTGCAGCAGGCGATTGGAAAGCTGCCGAAGGTATCCGGCGGTCAGGTGTATTTCTCCAACGATGCCAACAAGGTGCTGGTGAACGCGGAGGACGAAGCCAAGGCGATGGGGGACGAGTATGTTTCCGTCGAGCACTTATTTCTGGCGATGTTAAAACAGCCGAATAAGGCGGTCAAGGAACTGTTCCGTCTCTACGGCATTACGAAAGAGAGCTTTTTGCAGGCGCTTTCGACCGTGCGCGGCAACCAGCGTGTCGTCAGCGATAATCCGGAGGCAACGTATGACACTTTAAATAAGTACGGTTACGATCTGGTGGAACGTGCGAGAGATCAGAAGCTCGATCCGGTCATCGGCCGTGACAGTGAGATCCGTAACGTGGTTATGATTCTCTCCAGAAAGACGAAAAACAACCCGGTTCTGATTGGTGAACCTGGCGTCGGTAAGACAGCCGTTGTCGAAGGACTGGCACAGCGTATCGTGCGCGGCGATGTCCCGGAGGGCTTGAAGGACAAGAAATTGTTTGCCCTGGATATGGGAGCTCTGATGGCGGGCGCGAAGTACCGCGGCGAGTTCGAAGAGAGACTGAAAGCGGTGCTTGACGAGGTCAAGAAGAGCGAGGGACAGATTATTCTGTTTATCGATGAGCTGCATACGATCGTCGGCGCGGGCAAATCTGAGGGCGCGATGGACGCCGGGAATATGCTGAAGCCGATGCTGGCGAGAGGTGAACTGCACTGTATCGGTGCGACGACCCTGGATGAGTACCGTAAATACATCGAAAAAGACGCGGCTCTGGAACGTCGTTTCCAGCCGGTTCACGTTGATGAGCCGACCGTGGAAGATACGATTTCCATTCTGCGTGGTCTGAAAGAGAGATATGAGGTTTACCACGGAGTCAAGATTACCGACTCTGCGCTTGTATCGGCGGCAATCCTCTCGGATCGTTATATCACGGATCGTTTCCTTCCGGATAAGGCGATCGACCTGGTCGATGAAGCGTGCGCGATGATCAAGACCGAGATGGATTCAATGCCGGCGGAGCTGGATGAACTGTCGAGACGTATCATGCAGTTGCAGATTGAAGAGGCTGCGCTTAAGAAAGAGACTGACCACTTAAGTCAGGATCGCCTGGCAGAACTGCAGAAAGAACTGGCAGAGCTCAAGAGCAGCTTTTCGACCCAGAAAGCCCAGTGGGAGAATGAAAAATCTTCCGTTGATAAGCTGTCCAAACTGCGTGAAGAGATTGAGCATGTAAATGGCGAGATTCAGGCAGCGCAGCAGGCATATGACCTAAACAAAGCGGCTGAACTCCAGTACGGCAAGCTGCCGGAACTGCAGAAACAGTTGGCGGAAGAGGAAGAGAAAGTGAAAAATCAGGATCTCAGTCTGGTACATGAGAGTGTCACCGAGGATGAGATTGCCCGGATTATTTCGAAGTGGACCGGTATTCCGGTTGCCAAACTGACCGAGAGCGAGCGCAGCAAGACCCTGCATATGGACGAACTGCTGCATAAACGTGTCATCGGACAGGATGAGGGCGTTACCAAGGTAACGGAGGCGATTATCCGTTCCAAAGCGGGCATCAAGGATCCGACGAAACCAATCGGTTCGTTCCTGTTCCTAGGTCCGACCGGTGTCGGCAAGACAGAGCTTGCAAAAGCGCTGGCGGAGGCATTGTTTGACGATGAGAACAACATGGTTCGTATCGATATGAGTGAATACATGGAGAAACATTCCGTTTCCCGTCTGATCGGAGCGCCGCCAGGATATGTCGGATATGACGAGGGCGGTCAGCTGACCGAGGCAGTACGGCGCAAACCGTATTCCGTTGTCCTCTTCGATGAGGTTGAGAAAGCGCACCCGGATGTATTTAACGTCCTGCTGCAGGTTCTGGATGATGGACGTATCACGGATTCGACCGGCAAAACTGTCGATTTCAAGAATACGATCCTGATTATGACCTCCAACATCGGTTCCCAGTATCTGCTGGACGGCATCGATGAAAAGGGACAGATCAAGCCGGAGGCGGAAAGCTCCGTTATGCATGACTTGAGAGCTCACTTCCGTCCGGAGTTCCTGAACCGTCTGGATGAGATTATTCTCTTTAAGCCGCTGACGAAAGGCAACATCGGAGGCATCATTGAGCTTCTGATTGCAGATGTCAACAAACGTCTGGCGGATAAGGAGTTAAAGATTGTCCTGACGGACGAGGCAAAGGATTTCATCATTGAAAATGGCTACGATCCGGTTTACGGTGCAAGACCGCTGAAACGGTACCTGCAGAAGAACGTTGAGACACTGGCAGCGAAGCTGATTCTGGCGGACGGCGTCCGTGCGGGCGATACGATAGAGATCGGGCTTTCGGATGGAAAGCTGACGGCTTCGGCTGTCCATAGCGCGTAAGCGGAAAACGTCATACGGCGGATTTATAACTATTATATAGAAGAAACAATAGGGCGCGGAGAAGTGCGAAAGAGCTTCCTCTGCGCTCTTTTTATGTATTTCTGAGATTTTCACAGTCTTGACATTGCCCGGCAACTTTACTAAAATGATTCCATAATGACCGGACTATATCATTTGTTCCGGAAGTCAGTCAGATGAGGAGAAGATGAGATGAAAATTGCGATTGGAAATGACCATTCGGCGGTAGAACTGAAGAACATTATTGTGGATTTCCTGAAAGAAAAAGGAATCGAAGTGTTAAATCTGGGTACAGACAGCAGCGAGAGCTGTGATTATCCAGTTTATGGAGAGAAGGTAGGTCGTGCAGTTGTTTCCGGCGAAGCCGATCTGGGTATCGCAATCTGCGGTACCGGTCTTGGTATTTCACTGGCAGCTAACAAGGTAAAAGGCGTGCGCGCCTGCGTATGCAGCGAGCCGTACACAGCGGTGATGTCCCGCCGCCACAACGATGCCAATGTACTCTGCTTCGGCGCCCGCGTGGTAGGAAGTGAGCTTGCGAAGATGATCGTTGACGAGTGGATCAACGCAGAATTTGAGGGTGGACGCCATCAGAGACGCGTGGATATGATTATGGCGATTGAGGAGAAAGACTGATTTAGAGTCAGAGGTAACGGATGAAATCATAAGGCAGGCTGACAGCAGGATGCGGGATGCCTGTGAGAACAAAAAGAGGCAGCTGTAAAGAGATGGAGCAGCTGCGAAAAGAACAGGAGGAAGCAGGAAATGATCACAGAAGATATTCGCTACATCGGTGTAAACGACCATGACATTGACTTGTTTGAGGGGCAGTATCAGGTGCCAAATGGTATTTCATATAATTCATACGTGATTATGGATGAAAAGATCGCGATCATGGATACGGTAGACAAGTGCAAACAGACGGAATTTCTGGAAAATCTGGAAACCGCACTGGCTGGAAGAACCCCGGATTATCTGGTAATCAGCCACATGGAGCCGGATCATGCATCAAGTATCCAGGCAGTCGTAGAACGGTACCCGGAAATCACACTGGTAGGCAATGCGAAGACATTTCCGATGCTGAAACTGTACTTTGATCTTGATACCAGCCGTGCGCTGACGGTCAAGGAGGGCGATACCCTGAAACTGGGGCGCCATGAGCTGACGTTCGTCATGGCACCGATGGTACACTGGCCGGAGGTTATGGTAAGCTATGATTCCTGCGACAAGGTGCTGTTCAGCGCCGACGGTTTCGGCAAGTTCGGTGCGCTTGATGTGGATGAGGACTGGGACTGCGAGGCGAGACGCTATTATTTCAATATTGTAGGAAAATATGGAATGCAGGTGCAGACACTTCTTAAGAAAGTAGCCGGTCTTGAGATCCAGCTCATCTGCCCGCTGCATGGACCGGTTCTGAAAGAGACGATCGGTCATGTGCTTGAAAAATACCAGATTTGGAGCAGCTACGGCGTCGAGTCTGAGGGTGTATTTATCGCATATGCGTCCCTGCACGGCAATACCGAGGATGCGGCGAAGAAATGCAAGGAAATTCTTGAGAAAAAAGGATGCCCGAAGGTGGCAATCGCGGATCTGGCGCGCGGTGATATGGCGGAGGCGCTGGAAGATGCATTCCGGTATGGAAAAATTGTATTGGCAGCACCGTCCTATGACGCGGGTGTGATGCCGGTTATGGCAGATTTCCTGCACCACTTACAGAGCAAGAATTACCAGAAACGCACCGTTGCCCTGATTGAAAACGGTTCCTGGGCGCCGAGTGCAGCGCGCACGATGAAGGGAATGCTGGATGCGATGAAGGAGATCACGGTGGTTGAACCGGTCGTTACGGTTCGCGGGGCGCTCAAGGAGAGCGATATTCCGTCGCTGGAGCAGATGGCGGAAGCGCTGCTGGCATAAGAAGCGTCTGGTGACAGAATGAGCTTGTTTGCTTTTGGCAGATGGCGAAGTAAATGAGCAGAGAAATTCAAAAAATTGCGAAATAGTGAGCGTATTTAATGAGACTTGAAAAAGGCTTTTTTAAATAAAAAATCCGGAGAGACAAAAGTGTGGTTTTTATATTTATATATGAAAAATCCACTTGATGATTTTGTATGGATGACAGAAAAGAATAGGAGAAACAGACATGGTAGATGAGGTAATGAAGTTCATTACAGAGGCAGACCCGGAAGTGGGAGAAGCCATTGAAGCAGAGGCAGCCCGTCAGAGAAGAAACCTGGAGCTGATCGCTTCGGAGAATATTGTATCGGAGCCGGTTATGATGGCGATGGGATCGGTATTAACCAACAAATATGCGGAGGGATATCCGGGAAAACGTTACTACGGCGGATGCCAGTGTGTCGATGTCGTAGAGTCCATCGCGATCGAGAGAGCGAAAAAACTGTTTGGCTGTGATTATGCAAACGTACAGCCGCATTCCGGCGCGCAGGCAAATATGGCGGTATTTATCGCAATGCTGAAACCGGGTGATACTGTTATGGGCATGAACCTGGATCACGGCGGACATCTGACACACGGAAGCCCTGTCAATTTCTCCGGTTTATATTTCAACATTGTGCCGTATGGTGTCGATGACAATGGCGTGATTGATTACGAAGAGGTAGAGCGCATTGCACTGGAAGCAAAACCGAAGCTGATCATTGCAGGTGCAAGTGCCTATGCAAGAGAGATTGATTTCAAACGTTTCCGTGAAATTGCAGACAAAGTAGGCGCATACCTGATGGTCGATATGGCTCATATCGCTGGTCTGGTAGCAGCCGGTCTTCACCAGAGCCCGATTCCGTATGCAGATGTTGTTACGACAACCACTCATAAGACACTGCGCGGACCGAGAGGCGGTCTGATTCTGGCAAATAAGGAAGCAGCTGAGAAGTTCAACTTCAACAAGGCGATTTTCCCGGGAACCCAGGGCGGTCCGTTAGAGCACATCATCGCTGGCAAGGCAGTCTGCTTCGGCGAGGCGCTGAAACCAGAATTTAAAGAGTATCAGCTTCAGGTAAAGAAGAATGCAGCAGCGCTGGCAGCCGCACTTCAGAAGCAGGGATTCAAGATTCTGACCGGCGGAACCGATAACCACCTGATGTTAGTTGATCTGCGCGGCATGGATATTTCCGGTAAAGAGCTGCAGAACCGCTGCGATGAAGTATACATTACCCTGAACAAAAACACCGTTCCGAACGACCCGAGAAGCCCGTTCGTTACCTCCGGTGTCCGCATCGGTACTCCGGCTGTTACCACCCGTGGACTCAAAGAAGAAGACATGGAAGTCATCGCAGAGTGCATCTGGCTGGCAGCTACCGACTTCGAGAACAAGGCAGATTACATCCGTGCGGAAGTGACGAAGCTGTGTGAGAAGTATCCGTTATATAAATAAGTAGAGAAGAATATGGAGCGAAAAATTTGCCAGTCTATAGATTCAGATAAATGCTGGAAAATTAATGCACATATAACAATAAGAAAAAGGCTGTATTGCCTGCCGCATGGAAGCGCGCGGTAGGTGATACAGCCTTTTCTATTCCAACCATTTTTCCTAGAAATTAAGTTTTTGTCCAATTCCTTTTTCCATTGCTTTTTCATAGATAAGCTGTGCCGTCCGCACATCAAAGAGTCCCATGCCGACTGATTTAAAGCAGCGGGTCTCGTTCTGCTCATGCGGATGTCCCTGCTTGGTATCTTCGATCAGATCCTCGATAAAGTGGACGCGCTCCTGTGTCAGAACGCCCTTTTCCAGCGGAATTTTCAGATCGCCGCTCTCTTCGCAGGCATATGGAAGCTCGGTGTACGCATTTTTGACGAGTTTCCAGACTGCATCCGGCAGTTCGCGCCGCTCCGGACGCCAGGAGCCGATGGCAACAAAGCATTTGCCGCGAAGCAGCTCTTCATCATCCGGGTAGACCGGATCGACCGCCTGGGTGGCGGAGATCAGGACGCGGCTGTGCTCAGCCAGTTCACGGGTATCCGCGCAGGTATGAATCTGGATGGCGTTTTTTCCAAACGATGCCAGACGCGCCAATAAGCGCTCGATAAAGCCGGAAAGATCCTTAGCGTATGCGTCATACAGATAAATATCTGTGATCGGGCGCACCTCGCAGGCATAGAGAAGCTGGTGTAGTCCCTGCATACCGCAGCCAACCAGACCAACTGAGGCAGCATCCTCTGGAGCCAGATAGCGCAGTGCGACACCGCCGACCGCACCGGTCCGCATTGCGGTCAGGACACTTCCGTTCATAATCGCCTTCGGCAGACCGGTCTTTGCGTTATTTAAAATCATAAGTCCGTTCAGATACGGAATTCCCAGAGAGGGATTGTCCGGAAATTCAGATAACATCTTTGTACCGATGACGGAATCCAGAAAACACGGCATATAGAGCATCATATTTTTATCACGCTGTGCGATAAAACGATCCGGCATCTTGTAATTACCACTTTTGTGAATCGCATACGCATCTTCAATCGCGTCCATGACATCCTCTAAGGTGACGGACTGCCACATTTCTTGTTCGCTGAGAAATAACATATCAAAACCTCCTGAATATTTATGAATGAAATAAAACACATATACTAAAAATGGATTCATCACAAATCAAATGTGGTTTGTATAGCTGGATTGTAGCAGTTTCACGTTTCATTGTCAAGATGAAAACAGAATAAAAATTGAGTTGCATATTTGAAATGGGGCGTGTATAGTAAAGAAAATTGTAGCGGTTCAGTAGGTTTACGCATTTACTGAGCTACAGGAAATGGATAAAATTAGTACAAGCGAGAAGGGAAGAATACCTGGAAAGGAAGGGATAATGGGAGAAGTAATTAAAGTATTAGACTGGTTGTTAGAGAATTTGGTACAGATATGCACGGTCCTGCTAGAATTGTTTGGAATCATTGTGCTGGTTTCGACAGCGGTATCCTGCTTTGTTCAGTGGATACGAAACAAGCGTCAGCTGATCCGCCTGAATCTGGCACAGGGAATTGCGCTGGCGTTGGAATTTAAGATGGGCGGCGAGGTACTCAGGACGGTTGTGGTACGGGAATGGTCGGAACTTGGAATTTTGGGAGCCATCATTGTCCTTCGGGCAATGCTTACATTTTTGATTCATTGGGAGATCAAGAACGAAAAAAGAGAAACCCAGGAAGAGCAAGGAGGAAAGCTAGAGTAAAAAGGGGCACGAAAAAGGGAGTCTGCAGGATGAGCGGACTCCCTTTTTTCGTGGTTAAACAAGATTAATGCGAAAAATATTTGTCGTAGAAATGAAGGCGTTCCAGAATTTGCTTCTGGCTTTTGATTTCCATTTTGGAATAAATGGAAGCCAGATGCTTTTTGACAGTAGGGATGCTGACGAAGAGAGTGGAAGATATCTGATCGTTGGAATAGCCGCGCAGTAAAAGACTTAAAACATTTACTTCTCGGTTCGTCAGGGAAAAATCCCGGCTGATCTGGGAAAGAGTACGATCCATCACATAGGATAAATCGAAGAACAGACATACAAAGCAGTCGTTGTCTGGTCCCTCCTTAAGATGGGAGCGGCTTACCTCCAGAAACAAAGGGCTGTTTTCCATCTTGTATTCGATATTTTGTCCGGTGATGCTTCCGGAACGGAGCAGCTGACGGCAAAGAGAGCGAAAACAGTTGGAAATGGGGTTGTTGGATAAATCTGCAAATCCATGATTCTCCATGTATGTATGGTAGGTTGTGTTGCACCCGATAAAATTCAGTTTATCGTCAAAACAGCCGATTCCGATGCAGTTGTAATTTTCCAGTACATGAAATGCCCGTCCGATGTTGAGCTCCCGCCCGTAATTTTTAAATACGTTGCAGAAATGCGGCTGGAATAACCGGACAAGGCTTAATTCATCTGGCAGGAAATTTTTTTTATCGTTGGATCGGTGGATGGAAAACACACCCCGCAGATCCCGGTTCCGAATCGAAAAATTCGTTTCAATGGAATCATGCAGTCCCATGGGAAGTAGAAATTCCTGAAAATAAAGAGAATTTTTTCGAACCTCCTGATTGAACAGCTGGTTGGTCAGGAAAGTTACATTGCTGTCGGAGTCCAGAATCGACAGAACATCGTCCATATGGCAGTATTCTTCCTGATATCGCCGTTTCTGTTCATCATTCCAGTTGATGGTGTAGATGGAATGGGTTTTGTAATTCTGTCCCTGCTTTTGGTAAAACAAAAAATTTGCTTTTTCAAAAAAACAATATTGTTCAGGTTCAGGAAAAAACTCTCCATCCGTTTTTCAAGAAGAATTGAATCGTCGTAAAGTTCAGCAATGATCTGATTGACGTTTTCAATTCGTGATGTTGTAAAAAGATTTTCAGCACTCATGAAGATGCCTCCTTTCCCGTGAGTATTCAATTAGTGAAAACAAAATGGAATCAATACTAGACTATAGTCCAACTATTGTTTTAAACTATTTTTGATAGACTGATAATATATAAAGCATAATAAAATGTTGTTATGATTATTGCAAGTGGAAAAACTTTGAAAATAGAAAAAGTATCCAAAAGTATACTATGATAGAACCGAAAGTATCTACCATTAACTGACGTCATGCATCATAATAACCAAAACACAAAAAACTTTGTATTAAAAATGATGTTTTTTGAAAGTTTTCATTATGATATGATTTTAACAACAAAATTTCAGAAAACTGAAAGAGAACGGACAAAATTTTTAATACGGAGGAGCCTATGGAAAAAAAGAATGAATTTTGTTTGCAGGAGATTAAGGGGAGAAAGGCAGTAACCTGTATCGAGACACATACAGAGGGAGAGCCAACCCGAACCATTTTATCGGGATTTCCGGAAATTCCGGGGAATACGATGGAAGAAAAGATGCTCTATATGATGCAGGAACAGGACTGGATGAGAAAAGCAATTTGTTTTGAACCGCGTGGAAATGACGTAATGTCCGGAACGATTGTTACCAAGCCGTGCAATTCGGAGGCAGATTTTGGTGTTTTATATTACGAGGTTGGAAACTGGATGCCGATGTGCGGACATGATACGATCGGAGTTTCAACGGCACTGATTGAAAGCGGACTCTTAAAAGCGGAGGAACCGTATACATATGCGACCTTAGATACACCATCTGGACTGGTAAAAGTGAAAATTGAGGTGAAAGATGGCAAGGCGGTGCGGGTATCCTTTAAAAATGCCCCGGCATTTGTGATGAATCGGGATGTAAAGGTACAGGTTCCTGGATATGGTGAGATTCCCTTAGACATCGCATACGGTGGAAATGTATTTGCGTTAGTACCGGCATCGGCAATGGGCTTAAAGCTGGATAAAGAAAATGCAAAAGAGATTGTCGAAAAAGGAAATTATCTTAAAAAGTTTATCAATGAGCAGGTAACAGTCAAGCATCCGTATCTGGAAATCATGAACCAGGTAACGCATGTGGAATTTTTCGAACCGGGTACAGAAGGGGTTTCGGATGTAAAAAATGCAGTTGTCATTCCCCCGGCAGCGATTGACCGAAGCCCTTGCGGAACCGGTACATCAGCGAAGATGGCACTTCTTCATGCGGAAGGAAAGCTGGCAGTCGGACAGTCGTTTGTGCATGAGAGCCTGATTGGAAGTTTATTCCACTGCCATATCGTTGAAGAGACAGAGGTGGCAGGAATTCCGGCAGTAGTACCGGAGATCAGCGGACGAGCGTTTGTGATGGGAGAGAGTACATGGTTATTCGATCCGGACGATCCATTCCCGGAAGGTTTCTTATTAGGCTAAATCGATAGACACAAAATAAAAGTTTAAAGGTACAGGGAGGTACTTCTGAGGGAAAGAAGTACCTCGGGAGTTCACATAAAAACAGTATAAAGGAGGATACTTTATGAAAAAGAGATGGCTTTGCGGTACGATGGCATTGGTAATCGGAGCGATGGCAATGGCGGGGTGTTCAGGCGGAAATTCTTCTTCATCCGCATCTGCAGCCGGAACCGAAGCAGCAGATAGTGGTTCCAGCGTAGATACTTCCGGAGCGGAGATGACGATCCGTGTAGCACATGTATGTGGAACCGGTTCTCCGTATGATTACGGTGCGAATGCTTTTAAAAAGCTGGTCGAGGAGGGCAGCGACGGACGGATTAAAGTAGAGGTTTATGCAGGCGATATGACAACCGACGAGGTTGAGTGTGTTGAGATGGTTCAGAATAATAACCTGGAAATCGGCTGGGTAGGAACTGGTGCACTGGGCGGATTTGTACCAGATTTAGGCATTTTTGAGCTTCCATTCCTGTTTGAGGATGAGGATAATGTCAATAAAGCGCTGGAGGGAGAATTTGGCAATTCCCTTCTGGAGCAGTTAAGCGCGGTTGATGGAATTACAGGACTTGGTTTCCATGAGGATGGCTGGAGAAATATCCTGACTAAAGATAAGACAATTAATACCGTAGATGATATGAAGGGCGTTCGTATGAGAACCATGCAGAATGAAGTTTGCGTGGCAACCTACGAAGCACTTGGTGCTACACCGGTTGCATTGGCATCTGGCGAGCAGTTCACAGGACTTCAGAATGGCGTTGTAGATGGAACAGACAATAGTGCATTATATGCAGTAGCAGATGGTTATATTGAGGTTGTTAATAATATCTGCGATATTCATCATTACTATTCCAGCGGTATCATTGTTGCTTCTTCAAAATGGTATGAGGGTTTAAGCGAAGAAGACCAGAAACTCGTGAAAGAGTCAGCTATAAAAGCAGGCGAAGAGCAGAGAGCTTGGTTCCTGGAAAATGACGAGGCAAAGATTGCTGAGTATGAAGAAAAAGGTTATACCGTAACACGTCCGACTGATATTGATGCATGGAAAGAAAAAGTTGCTCCGGTATATGATAAAATGTACGCGGCACATCCGACCTGGGAAGGTCTGGTTGAGATGGTTCGCGCAGCGAAATAAAGTACAATAATTTTTGAACTATCATGTACTCCCGGAGCCTGTTTTCGGGAGTACATTTACAAAGAGGGGAGAAAAATGGCAGGATTGATTGAAAAACTTCACAAGATTGGCGACGTGATCAATACGGTTGCCAGAGTTGCATTAGGGGTTACGTCAATTGCTTTATGTATCGCGGTAATCGGCCAGTTTATTTTGCGATGGTTTGGAGCTACGATGCCATGGGCAACGGAGTTCTCCTGTTATATCTTCGTTTGGACCACGATGCTTGGCAGTGCCGTAGCAAGCCGTCATCTGCTTCATATCGGTGTTGACATGGTAATTAACTTGTGCCATGGAAAAACACGTCAGTTTATGCTGGTTCTGGCGGATGTGATTTTATTATTTGCACTTGTTTTATTTACAATTTCAGGTTGGAACTATACAGTTGCACAGATTCCACATCTGGGAACGACGATCAAGGTTTCGCTGGCGCTCTTTTATGCAGCCCTTCCGGTCAGCGGTCTCATTATGATTTATTATACATTTGTGCAGCTTATTGAAAATATATGTTACGGGGAAGCGAAAAAGATTCCTCTTCCGGGGGATGAAGAGTAGGAGGTCAATATGTTCAGCAGTATAATTTTATTTGGAAGCTTTTTCTTGTTTCTTGCATTAGGCGTTCCGATTGCTTTTGTATTGATCGTAGCGACGGTCTCCTATGCGCTTTTAAGTACCGGTGATGCCAACCTGGCGTTGGTTCCGCAGCGAATTATCTATGGTATTAATAGTTTTACCATGCTTTGTCTTCCATTCTTCGCTCTGGCAGGAAATATTATGAATCACGGCGGTATTACCATGCGTCTGGTTCGTTTCGCACAGGCATTCGTTGGACATATCAAGGGTGGTCTGGCGATGGTAGACATCCTGGTATGTATGATGTTTGGTACAGTTTCAGGCTCGGCGGTAGCTGGTACGGCGGCAGTTGGATGCCTGATGATTCCGGCAATGAAGGATGAAAAGTATGATCCGGCGTTTACAGCAGGTCTGACCGCGTGTGCATCCTGCTGCTGCCCGATTATCCCACCGAGTCTGGCATTCGTTATTTACGGTGCGGCAGCGAAGGTATCCGTTGGCGATATGTTTATCGCCGGAGTAGTACCGGGTATCCTGATGGGTATTATCATGATGCTGGTTGTCTATGTATTTGCAGTGAAACGTGATTTTTCAGCAGGTCCTAAGACAAGCTGGAAGGAAAAATGGGAAGCAACCAGACAGGCACTTCCATGTATCGGACTTCCGATCATCGTTGTTGGCGGTATCATGGGTGGTTTCTTTACTCCGACCGAGGCAGCGGCGGCAGCGGTTCTTTATTCCCTGATTCTGTCGGCATTTGTATACCGGACCGTTGGCTGGAAAGAGCTCTGGAAATCGATTATCGACAGCGCGATCGACAGTGGTACGGTTATGCTGATTGTCGGCGGCTGCTATCTGTTTGGATGGGTTATCTCCAATGAGAGATGGGCAGTTTCTGTAACGAATATGCTGGTTGGTCTTCATACTTCTTTAGCAGTAAAACTGTTACTGGTCAATCTGGTTCTTCTGGTTGTTGGTATGTTTATGGATAGTGCTCCGGCAATCATGCTGGTAGCGCCGATTCTGGCACCGGCGATGGCAAGCCTGGGCGTTGATCCGATTCAGACTGGTATGATTGTCTGCCTGAACCTGACCATCGGTCTGGCAACTCCGCCGGTAGGTGTCTGCTTATACACGGCAACCAATATTGCAAGATGTAAATTTGGAGATACGGTTCGAAATGCAGTACCATTCCTGATAGCGATGCTGGCAGCATTAGCGATTATTACGAATGTTCCGGTAGTATCCAGAATTCCATTTATTTTAATGGGACGATAGAAACGAGAGGGGACGTTGAAGTTGGACGTTCCCTTTTCCCTTACAAAAACACGAATCAAAAATGATGAATAAAAAACATGGAATGATTGATACAAAAAGGAGGACAAACCATGGAAAAACTACCCTGCAGTATCTTCAATGATGTACTCGGTCCGGTGATGCGCGGACCTTCCAGTTCGCATGTGGCAGGGGCGGCGCGGATCGCCTCCATGATCCGGCAATCTCTGGATGCACCGGTGAAAAAAGCGATTGTTGATTTTGATGTCAATGGTGCGCTGGCGGCATCGCACACGGGACACGGAACGGATATGGGATTTGCCAGCGGGCTTTTGAATATGGAGCTGGATGCGCCGGATGTCGCACAGTATGAGGCGATTGCGAAAGAACGGGGATTGGAGATCGAATACCGGATCCTTGATTATGGGGCAGAGCATCCGGGCAATTACCGGGCAGAGGTCTGGGATCAGAATGGAAATGTCGTGCATTGGGAGGCGATCGCAGTCGGCGGAGGTATGGTCGAGATGCAGAAATATGAAGGATTTTCGGTGCAGATAGCCGGAGATTTCTATGAGCTTCTGGTAATTGCGGATGTGGCACCGGGAATTGAGGAAAAGATAGAAGCGCTTTTGCCGGATGTTGAATTTTTCCAGAGCGGTCAGAAGGATGGTCAGATCTTATATAATTGGAAATTAGCTGTTCCGCTGACAAAAGAGGTGATCCAAGCCATCCGTGATGTGGCGGGTGTCAGTCAGGCGTGCTATCTTGAACCGGTGCTTCCGACGCATTCCAGCAGTACCTGTCAGGTTCCATTTTCAACGGCAGCCGCTCTGGTTGATTATGCGAAAGAGCATCCGATGGAGTCCTGGGAGTATGCATTGGAATATGAAGCTTGTCGGGGCGGTCAGTCGAGAGAAGCCGTATACCGTCAGATGGAACAGATCTTGTCGGTCATGGAACAGGCGGTTGAGACGGGATTAGCCGGGACAAAATATCGAGATCGTATTCTGGGCGAGCAGGTCAGCAAGGTGGCAGCAGCCGAGCAGGCAGGACGCTTGATTCCGGATCCGATTGTCAATGAGATCATCCGCTGTATCACGGCGGTGATGGAAAGCAAGAGCTCCATGGGCGTGATCGTAGCAGCACCGACCTGTGGCTCCTGCGGATGCCTGCCGGGAACGGTCATCGGACTGGCGCGGGCGCTGTCACTTCCGAGAGAAAAGGTAGTACAGGGACTTCTGGTTGCGGGTCTGGTCGGTGTCTTTTTCGCAGAGGAAGCGACGTTTTCGGCGGAAGTAGCAGGATGCCAGGTAGAGTGCGGTGCCGGTTCCGGTATGGCAGCGGCGGCACTCACGGCGATGATGGGCGGAAGCATCGAAAATTGTATGGATGCAGCGTCCGTAGGGCTTCAGAATATCACAGGGCTTGCCTGCGATCCGGTCGGAAACCGTGTTGAATGGCCATGTCTCGGCAAAAATATCATGGGCGGAAGCAATGCGCTCGCCAGCGCCAATATGATACTGGCAGGTTATGACAAGGTGATCCCGCTGGATGAGACGATAGGCGCAATCTATGAGATCGGTCTGTCACTGCCGCTGGAATTGCGTTGTACCTTTGGCGGTCTGGGTAAGACAAAGACTGCCCGGGAGATTCTGAAGCGGTCCGACGCGCATTTTCCGGGGGAAGAGGCGCGGTAGAAGTTTGTAGATGTGCGTAAAAATGGCAGGCATTTATGGAAATGTGAAATAGGACAAAAATTGATTGAGTGACTCTGTGGAGATACCATTTTTATAATGGTACATCTACAGAGTCATTTTGGATAAATAGTTTAAAGCTATTGTTAAGAAAAGCTGCTGCTGTTCACAGGTAGGCACTTTTGGAAGCGAAAGTGCCGGAAAAGATAAGAGATAAGAAAAAAGACTCCGTAGAAACAACGATATTATTCGATTCTATGGAATCCTTTATGAATAGTAATAGCAGATTTTATAGCGCCGTCGCCTTCGGCAGACTGAAAATAAATTCCGTCCCCACGCCCTCGGTGCTGACAACGTCGATATTTTCCCCATGTGCCTGAATAATCTCTTTGACAATCGCAAGCCCCAGCCCGGTGCCCTTTTTATCTTTTCCGCGCGATAAGTCGGTCTTGTAGAAACGTTCAAAGATTTTCTTCTGGCTGTCCTTCGGGATGCCGATGCCGGTGTCTTTGACGGAAATGAAGATTTTTTCATACCGGATGGAGGTCTGGATGTAAATGATCGAATCCTCGTGGCTGAATTTGATCGCGTTGTCGATCAGGTTGTAGAGAACCTGCTGGATTTTTCCGAGATCGGCGTAGACCATCTGGATGCTATCCGCAAAGGTCAGGTCAAACGTGATGCCTTTCGCGCTGCACGTGCCCTCGAAGGTTGCGGCGGTATCCTTGATCGTCCGGTTGATATCGAAATTTGTCCGGGTTAAGTAGCCTTTGCTGTCCAGGGAGTTGAGTGTCAGCATGCCTTGGGTCAGCTTGTTGAGGCGTTCGGTTTCGGAAATGACGATGTGCAGGTATTTATGATAGAGTTCCTGCGGAATTGTGCCGTCGAGAATCGCCTCGAGATAGCCCTTGATGGAGGTCAGCGGCGAGCGGAAATCGTGCGATACGTTCGCGATGAAATTGTGCTGGTACTGTTCCATTTCATTTAACTCGCTGGACATATAGTTTAATGTGCTGGCGAGATAGCCGATCTCGTCGTGGGTGGTAATCGGGATATTGTGTGCCAGGTTTCCGGCTGCATATTCATTGGCTGCGACCGTAATCTTTTTGAGCGGGAAATAGACCACTTTTGTAAAAACAAGAAGCACCACCAGGGATAGGAAGAACAGGATGATCGATGTTATGTAAATAATATTCAGAAATCCGTTCTGTTCCGCCTCAATGTTCTGGATTGGCATATGAATCACGATGTAGCCGTAGGTCTTCATATTGCCTGTGATCGGGGCGGAAACGGAGAGTACCTTGCTGTCAAACAGGTTGTAATACTGTCCGATGGAATAGAGCCGGTTGCCCTGTGCGGTCGGGTCGAAATCGTCGATTGCGATGCCGGTACGACTGTCGCTGCTGTCCGCAACGATGGTGCCCTCATGGTTCAGGATCCAGATATCCGACTGCAGATAGGCGGAAACCGCCTCGATCTGTGGATATGCCGAGTCGAGATTGATGGTTTTGCCCTCGTAGGCTTTGCTGCACCGATCGGCAATCATGGTCGCCTCGTCATACAGAACCTCCGATTCGCGTTCCACCAGATGGTGGTAGGTCATCTCAGATGAGATGGTCGCGATCGTGATGAATCCAAGCAGACCGAAGATGAGATAGCCGATCAGCAGTTTATAATAAAGAGAATGTGTGTAGTGGTTTGATTTCATGGTAAACCTCCGCTTACCTCTTCGCGCAACAGTTCAGTTCCTTTACTAACAGTTACCGTTTTACCTCAAATTTATATCCAATCCCCCAGACGGTCGTCAGCGCCCACTTATCGTTGCCCTTGATTTTTTCACGGAGGCGCTTGATATGGACATCTACCGTCCGCGTGTCGCCGATGTATTCATATCCCCAGATATGGTCGAGAAGCTGCTCCCTTGTGAATACCTGGTTTGGTGAGGACGCGAGGAAATAGAGCAGTTCCAGTTCCTTCGGCGGCAGCTCGATCGAGTGTCCGTTGTAAATGACGGAGTAGTTCGTCAGGTTGACGATGAGATCCGGATATTCGACAAAATTACCATGCTGTTCGGTCACGGACGATGCAGGCGTCTGCACTGGCGGCTGGTAGCGCCGCAGAACGGCTTTGACTCTGGCAACCAGCTCTTTCGAATCGAACGGTTTGATCATGTAGTCGTCAGCGCCCAGCTCCAGTCCCAGCACTTTATCAAAGATTTCGCCCTTGGCGGAGAGCATGATGATTGGTACCTGGGAGGTGCTTCGCAGTTCCCGGCAGACCTGATAGCCGTCGATGCCCGGAAGCATCAGATCAAGGAGAATCAGGTTGGGCTGAAATTCGGGAAATACCCGGAGAGCTTCTTCCCCGTCTCCGACAATTTTCGTTTCAAAACATTCTTTCGTCAGGTAAAGTGAGATTAGTTCAGCAATGTTGTAGTCGTCATCTACGATGAGAATGCGCTGCTTTTCAGCCATGTTGATTCCTCCTGTTTTTTTGGATATTTGTAACTGTTCAGTACCTTCACAGTTATGGATATTTCTTATTTAAATGTCACGATTGTAACGCCTGTATCGCCTTCGCCAAACTCGCCAAGCCGGTATTCCTTGACATAGCTTAATTTCTTCAAGTGGCGGTGTACGCCCGCTTTCAAAGCGCCGGTTCCGCGACCATGTACGACGCGGACCTGCGGAAGATGCGCCAGGTAGGCATCATCCAGGTATTTGTCGAGTACCGGGATCGCCTCATCGACGGTCATGCCAATCAGGTTGACCTCCGGCGATACGCTGAAGGACTTGGACATCTTGATCTTGCTGCTTCCGCTTCCGGAGCCGCGGGAACCGCCCGTGTGCGTGCCGGAAAGTCCCGGTCCGGTGATGGATGCTTCCTCGACCATTTCCAGATCGCGGATATTGACGAGGGAGCGCAGAATTCCCATCTGTACATACAGATCGCCCTTGGCGTTCGGCAGGGAGCTGACGGTTCCCTTTAAATTCATCGAGAGAACGCGCACGGTATCGCCGAGACGCAGCTTTTTCGCGGAAACGGCTTTTTTCGGTGCGGCGGTTTTCTTAACTGCCAGTTTCTTGTCTACATCCTGGATCTTGCCGCGCAGCTTGGTCCGCTCAGCTTCCAGTTCTTTATTGACGCCGGAAGACTTGGCAAGCTTGTTGATGTTGCGGATCGTCTGATCGGCGGTGTCCTTCGCATCCTGAAGGATCTTCTGAGCTTCCTCGCGGGCTTTGGAAAGCATTTTTTCCTTCTGCTCGGAGAAACGTTCTTCCTTCTGCTGGAGGCGGTTCTTCAGCGTTTCAATTTCCTGTTTATAGGAGGCGATCTCTTCGCGCTCTTTTTCAATGGTCACGCGGCTGTTTTCCAGATTGGCAAGCAGATCCTCGAAGGATTCGTCCTTCTGCTCCATCTGGTTTTTCGCCTCGTCGATGATATAATCCGGCAGCCCCAGCTTGCGGGAAATGGCAAATGCATTACTTTTTCCTGGAATACCGATGAGCAGGCGGTAGGTCGGGCGGAGAGTCTCGACGTTGAACTCGCAGCAGGCATTTTCAACGCCTGGCGCGGTCAGCGCAAAGACTTTTAATTCGCTGTAATGCGTGGTTGCGATCGTCCGGCAGGTCATGTTGTGCAGGAAATTTAAAACCGCAATCGCCAGCGCCGCGCCCTCGGTCGGGTCGGTACCGGAACAGAGCTCATCGAAGAGACAGAGCGAATTGGCGTCCGCCTCATTTAAAATCGAAACGATATTCGTCATATGGGCGGAGAATGTACTCAGATTCTGCTCGATGCTCTGCTCATCGCCAATGTCGGCAAATACATTGTCAAAAACAGCCAACTCGGATCCCTCAAATGCCGGGATATGGAGTCCTGACTGCCCCATCAGGGTAAAGAGTCCGACGGTTTTTAAAGAAACGGTTTTACCACCCGTGTTTGGACCCGTCACAATCAGAAGGTCAAACGAATCGCCAACCCAGATGTTGATCGGAACGACCTGTTTCGGATTTAAGAGCGGATGGCGTCCGTCCTTGATATTGATATACCGTTTGTTGTTAAATTTCGGTTCCACGCAGTTATAGTGGCGGGAAAGAGCTGCCTTTGCGAAAATAAAATCGAGCTCTGCCAGAATCGAAAGATCCGAGAGGATCGCGTCGGTGTAAGGCATAAGCTGGCTGGAAAGAGCTGCCAGAACAAATTCAATTTCCCGTTTTTCCTGGATTTCCAGCTCGCGCAGTTCGTTGTTCAGCTTAACGATCGCGAGCGGCTCGATAAATACAGTCGAACCGGTCGAGGACTGGTCATGTACCATGCCTGGGACCTGGGATTTATACTCAGCCTTGACCGGCAGGCAGTAGCGCCCGTCGCGCATTGTGATGACGGCATCCTGTAAATAGGTTCGGCTGGAATTTAAAATAGAATTTAACTGGGTATGGACGCGTCCGCCCACGATCTTCATGGAGCGGCGCACTTTGGCAAGTCCCGGACTTGCGTCATCGCTGACCTCATCCTCGGATGGCAGGCAGCGCTTGATCTCATTGTTGACCGGCGTCAGCGGATCCAGGGCGCGGAAGCGCTCATCAAGGGAATCATCTGGAAATTCTTCGGATTTCTCATGGCGTCCGTAGCTCTGCGCGCGGGCAGCGACTGTCAGCAGGGAGCTGACAGCGAGAAGCTCCGGGATCCCCAGGGAACTTCCGATTTCCAGACGTTTCATGGAACCACGCACATCCTTCACGCCGCCGAAGGAGAGACTTCCCTTCATGCGGACGCGCGTCAGGGCATCGGTCGTCTCCGTCTGGCTCTGCCGGATCGTCCCCAGATCACAGGACGGCTGCAGTTCCCGGCACATCTGTTTTCCCATCTCCGTGGAGGCGTACTCCGTGAGCTGGTCGATGATCTTTGTATATTCGAGAGTTTTTAATGCTTTTTCATTCATGTTGTGGTAATCCTCTTATTTAAATGGTGTTCACATGATACCGTGACCACTGAATTCGTGAAAGATCTCATTAAGTGGTCAGGTATAAGTTCTCACTAGACTCGAAAAGACCTCGTCAAGTGTTCACATTATATCACATTCCCCGCCGTCTAGCCAAGCATTCGCACTTTTTTCTTGCATAACCTTAAGAAGGAAAGTATAATTAGGATATGTTATGCAAAGGGGAAAGTGAAATGCCGGATTCAGAAGAACTTGAAAAAAAGGAAAAACGGGAATTCATGAGAGAAACGATAGTGAAGCCGCCGCTGACCAGAAAACAGATTGCGAAGCGGGTGGCTCTCTTTGTATGCGCGTCAGCCGTATTTGGAGGAGTCGCGGCGGTTTCGTTTGCGGCGGTAAAGCCGTTTGCGGATCGGTGTTTTCAGGAAAATGGGATGCAGGAGACATCCTCAGTCGAGTTTTCCAAGGACGATCCGGACTCTGTTTCGCCGTCGGACGGTGCAGATGCGGATATGACAGCGCAGCCGGAACAAATGGAGCAGGAGATTGATGAGGCGGTCAGCGAGGCGCTTTCCAGCTATCAGTTTTCCGCAGACAATTTCAATTCGATGACGTCGGTGCTGCGTGGAATCGGGGAACAGGGTGATAAGTCGATCGTGACGGTCAGCTCCGGCAAACAGGATACGGATATATTTGGAAACCCGGTGGAAAATACGGGTGATTATGCAGGTGCAGTCATCGCGGAGAGTGATGGAGAATTTCTGATCTTTACTTACGCCGATGCGGTGCGGGCGGCAGATTCGATCAATGTGAGATTTTCGGATGGAACGAAGATCGCTGGTACAGTGCGCCAGATTGACGAAGTGCTCGGAATGGCAGTTGTGGCGGTGCCGTCTGGCAATCTGCCGGAAGAAGAGCGGAAAAAGGTGCAGGTGCTTTCACTTGCCAATTCATATACGGTCAAGGCAGGCGATGTCCTCGTAGGTATCGGCGGTCCGTCCGGACAGGTGCATTCGCTTTCGTTCGGAACGGTATCCTACGTGGCGCGCAATGTGCAGATTACAGATGGACTGACGCGGATCCTGTATGCGGATATCAGCAGCAATTCGCAGACGGGTACCTTTTTGATCAATACAGCCGGAGAGATGGTCGGCTGGACATCGGAGTCCTGCCGCAGCGAGAGCTGTACGGATCGGACGGCGGCGTACACCATTTCCAGCTACAAGCCGATTCTGGAGCGGCTGACGAATGGCGTTTCGGCGGCATATCTGGGCATCCTGGGACAGGATGTGAGCCGTGCGATGCAGGGGAGCGGCATTCCGGCGGGCGTTTACGTGACGGAGGCAGTCTCCGGCAGCCCGGCATATGACGCTGGCATCCAGCCCGGCGATATTATTGTGAAATTTGGCACAAAGGAGATCGGAAGTTTCAAAGATCTCCAGGCGCAGATTGAAAATTCCGCGAGCGGCGTGTCTGTATCGGTAAATGTGATGCGGAAAGGGCGCGACGGATACACGGAAATTCCATTTTTGGTATCTCTGCGCGCCAGATAGAAATTCAGGAGGATATAGGCAGAATGAGATATATTGAACAGTTCCGGGAAGGAATGAGAGTCTCGGACGTATATTTATGTAAGACAAAACAGCACGCGGTGACGAAAAACGGAAAAGAGTACGCTTCCGTGCTGCTTCAGGATAAAACAGGCACGGTAGACTGCAAAATCTGGGATTTAAGTTCCCCGGGCATCAATGATTTTGAGCCGCTGCAGTACGTCTATGTGGACGGCGATGTGACGGTTTTCCAGGGTTCCAACCAGTTAAATATTAAGCGCATACGCAAGGCGGACGAGGGCGAGTATCAGGAAAGTGATTACCTTCCGGTCAGCTCAAAGGATATCAAGATAATGTATCAGGAGCTGACGGCTCTGGTGCAGTCTTTCCAGAATCCGTACCTGAAAAAGCTGGCATCCAGCTATTTCCTGGAAGATAAGGCATTTGTGAAGAAATTCTGCTTCCATTCGGCGGCGAAGAGTGTGCATCATGGTTTTGTGGGCGGACTTTTGGAACATACGTTAAGTGTTATGAAACTCTGTGATTTCTACACGAAGTCATATCCGGCGCTGAACCGCGATCTGCTTCTGACGGCTGCGCTGTTCCACGACATCGGAAAAGTGCAGGAATTATCCGCATTTCCGGAAAATGATTATACGGACGACGGTCAGCTCTTAGGTCATATCGTGATCGGCACGATGATGGTTGCAGACCGTATTAAGGAGATTCCGGGATTCCCGGCAAAGACAGCGGCGGAGTTAAAGCACTGCATCCTTGCGCACCACGGCGAATTAGAGTACGGTTCCCCGAAGAAACCGGCGCTTCTGGAGGCGCTGGCATTGAATTTCGCGGACAATACCGATGCGAAGATGGAGACGATGCTGGAAGTCTTAAAGAGCGGCGGGGAGAATCCGGGCTGGCTCGGATATAACCGTTTCCTGGAGACGAATGTGAGAAAGACGACACCGACGGAATAATAATAAGATAACAGACATCTAAAATGAGTCTAAATGTATATAAGAAAAAGAAAACAGCGCTGCACAAGCAGATGCTGCCTTGCAGAAGCGGGGGAACGAAAAAATAGGAATCAGGACTCACCACCTAAAGAGGTGGGAGTCTTCTCGTTTCATAGGAAATTGCGTCCTATGAAACAAAAAACGCTCCTCGGGATGCGCACTCGCGCGAAGAAGAAACATGTCGCAAGCGACTGCGCTCGGCACGAGAATGTGCCAAGGCACATTCTTTTTTAACTGAGATAAATAAGAAAAATGGAGAAGGATACCAGGAAGGTACAGCGGTTCAGCAGGGATCGCACTTTTCTGATATCCTTTTGTTTCATAAAGAAAAATATAGGGGTACAACAGAAAATATGAAAAAACGAGAAAATACAGGCAAAATCATTGGAAAGGTGTTCGGAGAAGCCAGGGCACTTGGCGTCACTGCCTTAGCGGCGGCAGTCATGCTTTCCGGATGCGGAAACGCTGGAAATCAGGCGCAGAAAGGCGGTTCCGGCGCAGAACAGACGGAAAATGTTGAAAACGGCGAAAATGCAGCGGAAAATACCCAAACAAGCGTTATTATCGCGATGCCGCCGACTTCAGAGCCGGAGGCGGGCTTTGATCCGGCATATGGCTGGGGCGCGGGCGAGCATATGCATGAACCGCTGATCCAGAGCACCCTGACGGTGACAGAAGCAGATTTGAGTATCGGGTATGATCTGGCAACAGATGTGGAGACCTCCGAGGATGGAATGACATGGACGGTGACGATCCGCGACGATGCGAAATTCACGGATGGCGAGGCGCTGACCGCGGAGGATGTGGCATTCACTTATAACACATTGAAAGAGACGAGTTCCGTCAACGATTTTTCAATGCTGAAGCAGGCGGAGGCGATCGATGATGTGACGGTTGTGTTTGAGATGGAACGCCCGTTTGCTATCTGGTCATACACGATGGCGGTGACGGGAATTGTGCCGGAGCATGCATATGGAACGGATTACGGCACACATCCGATCGGTTCCGGGCGATATATCCTGAAACAGTGGGACAAGGGACAGCAGGTGATTCTGGAAGCCAACCCGGATTATTATGGGGATGCGCCGAAGATGCGGCAGGTCACGATTCTCTTTATGGAAGAGGATGCGGCATTTGCGGCGGTGCGCGCCGGGCAGGTGGATGTGGCGTACACGGCGGCGTCCTATGCAGACCAGTCGGTTCCAGAATTCAGTCTTTTGGACTGTGAGACGGTGGACAACCGTGGATTTAACCTCCCGGCGGTGTCGGAGACGGTACGGGAGGATGGTGTAAAAATCGGCAATGATTTTACCGCGGATGTGCAGGTGCGCCGGGCGATCAACCTGGCGATTGACCGGCAGGAAATGATCGATCATGTGTTAAATGGTTACGGCAGCCCGGCATATAGTGTCTGTGACAAGATGCCGTGGTACAACGATGAAATGGAGAACATTTCCTATGATGCGGAGAAAGCGGAAGAGATGCTGGATGCGGCGGGATGGAAGAAAAATGCCGACGGCATCCGCGAAAAGGATGGAGTGAAAGCCATTCTGGAATTTCTCTATCCGACCGGGGATTCGGTGCGTCAGGCGCTGGCAGCCGATACGGCGCAGCAGTTAAAAGAGATTGGAATTGACGCATCGATCCGCGGCACCGGCTGGGATACTGCGTATGACGAGGCACAGTCGCAGGCGCTTCTCTGGGGCTGGGGCGCGCACACGCCGATGGAATTTTATAATATTTACCATACAAAGGCAGATACGGGGCTGGCAGAATATTCGCCGTATGCGAATGAGACCGTGGACGCTTATATGGATGAGGCACTGGCAGCACCGGATCTGGAAAGTTCATATGAATTGTGGAAAAAGGCGCAGTGGGACGGCGAGACGGGCGTTTCAGCCGAGGGTGATCTTCCGTGGATCTGGCTGGTAAATGTCGATCATCTGTACTGGGTGAGAGACAGGCTTCATGTCGCAGAGCAGAAGGTGCATCCGCACGGTCACGGCTGGTCCATCGTCAACAATGTCGATCGGTGGTACTATGAGTAGGATGAAATGGTTTGGGCGCAGTCTGCTGCACCTGATTCTGCTCCTTTTGGCAGTCAGTCTGGTATCGTTTCTGTTGGTGTCGATGTCTCCGGTCGATCCGCTGCAGACGAATGTCGGGCAGACGGCGCTCGGCTCGATGGCGCCGGAGCAGATCGAGAAGCTGCAGGCGTACTGGGGCGTTGGTGTGCCGGTCTGGAAGCGCTTCTTTAGCTGGATTTCGGGCATCTGTCATGGTGATTTTGGCATTTCCCTTCTGTACCGCAGACCGGTGCTGGAGGTGATCGCGGAAAAGGCGTCTGCGTCAGTGTGGCTCCTTCTGTCTGCGTGGCTGTTTTCGGGAATCGTGGGGATATTTTTAGGAATTGCAGCGGCGGCAAAACGGGGCAAGTGGGTGGACCGCCTGATTACGGGCTATTGCATCGTGATCGCGGGAACGCCGTCCTTCTGGCTGGCGCTGGTGCTGCTGCTTCTCTTTACAGTGCAGCTTCCCATCTTCCCAATCGGGTTCAGTGTCCCGGTGGGAATGGCGGCGGACGAGGTCAGCCTGGCGGATCGCCTGTATCACGCATTTCTGCCGGCGTGTACGCTGGGACTGACAGGGATTTCTTCGATTGCGATGCACACGCGCGAAAAAGTGATTGAGATTCTGGAAAGTGATTACGTACTCTATGCGCGGGCGCGGGGCGAGAGCGGCTGGCGGCTGATTTTCCGGCATGGACTCCGCAACCTGCTTCTCCCGGTAATTACGCTGCAATTTGGCTCGATCAGCGAGATTTTCGGCGGTTCGGTGCTGGTGGAACAGGTCTTTTCCTATCCGGGACTCGGACAGGCGGCGGTCACGGCGGGGCTGGGAAGCGATATCCCGCTTCTGCTTGGAATTACACTCATCAGTGCCGTGCTTGTATTTGCAGGAAATGCAGCGGCGGATGGGCTGTACCGGCTGGTCGATCCGAGACTTAGGAAAGGAGGCAGGGCATGAGAAAGAAAACACTCTGGCTGCTGGGAATTTCCCTCCTTTTCCTGATTCTGGTGACAGTGCTTGGAATCGTCTGGGAGGATGCCGCACAGCAGGTCGATTTTGCGAGAAAAAATCTGCCTCCGGGAACCGGCGGGCTGTTTGGAACCGACTGGATGGGGCGGGATATGCTGAAACGGACGGTTTCAGGGCTTTCTTTAAGCATCCGGCTGGGGCTTCTGACCGCGGCGATCAGCGCCGCAGTGGCATTGGCGCTTGCATTGCTGGCGTCGCTTGGCGGGGGACTGATGGATTCATTGGTATGCGGGCTGATTAATCTGGTAATGGGAATCCCGCACATGCTTCTCCTGATCCTGATTTCCTACAGTCTGGGAAAGGGATTCCGGGGTGTGGCAGCGGGGATTGCCCTGACGCACTGGGCGTCGCTGGCGAGGCTTTTGCGGGCGGAAATCTTACAGATCCGGGAAAGTCCGTATGTGCGGATCTCCGAAAAACTGGGGAAAAAGCCCTGGTGGATTGCCTGGAACCACATCGTCCCGCAGGTATCGCGGCAATTTGTGACCGGGTTAATTCTTCTCTTTCCCCATGCGATTCTTCATGAGGCGGGAGTGACCTTTCTGGGCTTCGGTCTTTCCTCCGAGCAACCGGCGATCGGTGTTATTTTATCCGAGAGTATGTCGTACCTGATTACCGGAAAATGGTGGCTGGCGCTCTTTCCGGGCGCGGTACTGGTGCTGGTAACGCTGGGATTTCAGGCGATCGGGCAGAGCCTGGGGCGGCTGATGGATCCGGGGAGCGCGCATGAGTAGAGGATGCTGGGAATGAGGCAGAAAAACATATATTTTGATAAAATGATGCGATTAAGACAAAAACAATCAAAAACGATGCGGCTATCAGATTTGGAACAGACAGACGTTCTCAAAGAACGGAGATTGCGTGAAAATCGTGATTCCATGGAAAAGCCGATATTGAAAATTCAAAATCTAAACTTATATTTTACGCAGTACGCGCGTGGGCTTAGACGGCGCGAACTCCATCCGCTCCGCGACCTTTCCTGCAAACTTTTCAGTGGGGAGCTGACGGCGGTGGTCGGGGCGAGTGGTTCGGGAAAAAGCCTGCTGGCGCACGCGATTCTGGGAATCTTGCCGTACAACTGCCGGATGGAAGGAAAAATTTTCTATCAAGGAGAGGTTCTGGATGAGACGCGGCTTGCCGGGCTGCGGGGCAATGGGATTTCCCTGATTCCGCAGGGGGTTTCCTACCTCGATCCGTTGATGCGGGTCGGGGATCAGATCTGTGGCGGCAGAAAAGATGAAGCGACACGGGCAAAATGCCGCCAGCTTTTGAAGCGGTACGGGCTGGATGAATCAGTGGAAAAATGTTATCCATTTGAGCTGTCGGGCGGCATGGCGCGGCGCGTCCTGATGGCAGCGGCACTGATGCAGGAGCCGAGGCTGATTGTGGCGGATGAACCGACACCGGGGCTGGAGGCGATGACCGCGCGCCATGTGATCCGTCATTTAAAAGAGATGGCACAGGACGGGGCAGCGGTGCTTCTGATTACTCATGATCTGGAACTGGCGATTGAGATGGCGGACCGGATTCTGGTGTTTTATGACGGGACGATTCTGGAGGAAGTAAAGCCGGAGAACTTCCGGGAGGGACGGAATCTGAAAGAGCCATACACGCAGGCGCTCTACCGGGCACTGCCGGAACATGAATTTTTTGGAGGAGAATGAGATGTCACTAAAGGCAGAAAACCTATCTTTTTCGTATGAAAATGGAGGGCGCCACGTGCTGACGCGTATTTCCCTGAAAATTGAGCCAGGAGAGCGCGTGGGTCTGGTGGCGCCGAGCGGATATGGAAAAACGACGCTGTGCCGCCTGCTGGCGGGATATGAGAGAGCGGAAGCGGGAACGGTAGAGATTGACAGCATACCAATTGAGAATATCCGGGGCTGTATGCCGGTGCAGTTAATCTGGCAGCACCCGGAGCAGGCGCTCAACCCGCGCTGGCGGATGCGCCAGGTTCTCAGTGAGGGCGGTCAGGTGGATGAGGAGAGCCGGGGACGGCTTGGCATCCGGGAAGAATGGCTGGATCGTTTTCCATCGGAGCTTTCCGGCGGCGAACTGCAGCGGTTCTGTATTGCCAGAGCGCTGGCGGCAAATCCGCGGTATCTGCTGGCGGATGAGATCACCGCGATGTTTGACGCAGTGACCCAGAGCCAGATCTGGCAGGCGCTTTTGCATGAGGCAAAGGAGCGGGAGCTGGGAATGGTGATTGTGAGCCATTCGGAATCTCTTTTGAAGCGGATTTGCACGCGGCGGATTGATTTAACGGCATTGCAGGAAAAGATGGCAGCAGTTTAGCCAGTTCACATATTGACAGAGAAAATCGGGATTTGACAAGGAGAAATGAGGAAGAAATGGATGTTCGGAAGCTGTTGGAAGAGGTAAAACGGGGGGATACGAGTATTGAGGAAGCGGAGAATGCGTTCAAGAATCTTCCTTACGAAGATTTAGGGTATGCGAAGCTGGATCTGCACCGGAAATTGCGTTCGGGATTCCCAGAGACGGTGTTCTGCCAAGGAAAGCCGGATGCCTATCTGGCGGATATTTTCGAGACGCTGTACCGGGAAAATGGGGAAGTACTCGGAACGCGGGCGACGCCGGAGCAGTGGAATCTAGTGCGGGCGCGCATCCCGGAGATAGAATACGATCCGCTTTCAAAAATTTTGCAGGCGAGAAAATCATCGGAGACACCGCGGAAGCTGGAAGGGCTGGTGGCAGTCTGCACAGGCGGAACCGCGGATATCCCGGTTGCGGAGGAAGCTGCCAAAACGGCAGAATTTTTCGGCTGCCGCGTGGAGCGCTACTATGATATAGGGGTGGCGGGCATCCATCGCCTTTTATCCAAACGCGAGGCGATTGCGCGGGCAAATTGCGTGATTGCAGTGGCCGGAATGGAAGGTGCGCTTGGCACAGTTGTCGCCGGGCTGGTGGAAAATCCGGTCATTGCGGTTCCGACCTCGGTCGGCTATGGTGCAAGTTTTCATGGACTGTCGGCATTGATCACGATGATTAATTCCTGTGCGAACGGCATTTCGGTTGTAAATATAGATAACGGCTACGGCGCAGCATATCTGGCGGCGCAGATCAACCGCCTGGCGGTTCGGGAGCCGAAGAAGACGGCAGAGTGATAGTGGTTTGTGATAATTGCATAAAAGCGAAAAACGGAAATGTATCAATAAAATGAGAAAAGTAGAGGGAGAAGTAAAAATGGATGAGAAAATCTTATATCTGGATTGTGCGTCTGGAATCAGTGGAGATATGACGGTTGGCGCACTGTTGGATCTTGGAGCAAGCCGGGAAAAACTGGTACGGGCACTGGACAGCCTGGGCGTATCCGGGTATCATCTGCATTTTGGGCGGACGAAGAAATGTGGAATCGATGCGTATGATTTCGATGTACATTTAGAGGAAGAAGAGCATCATCATGACCACGACCATGGTCATGAGCACGAACATAGCCATGATGAGCACGACCATGAGCATCATCACGATCATGAACACACTCACGACCATGAGCACAGCCATGATCACGCTCACACCCACGACCATGAGCACAGCCATGATCACGCTCACACCCACGATCATATGCATCCTCACGTCCACCGCAACATCCATGACATTTTCGAGATCATCGATCGTCTGGATGCATCTGACCGCGTTAAAAACCTGGCGCGCCGGATGTTTGAGATTGTGGCGGGGGCAGAGTCGAAAGCACACGGAATCCCGGTCAGCGAGGTTCATTTCCATGAAGTCGGTGCAATTGACTCGATTGTGGATGTTATCAGTGCGGCATTCTGCCTGGAGGATCTGGGAATCCACCGCGTGGTGGTATCGCCGCTTTCCGAAGGTCATGGATTCGCGCGCTGCCAGCACGGTTTAATGCCGGTTCCGGTTCCGGCGACGGCAAATATCGCAGCGGCACAGGGCTTGGAACTGACGCTTCGGGATGTCGAAGGAGAGATGGTAACGCCGACCGGCGCGGCGATCGCGGCGGCATTCCGGACAGAAGCGGCGCTTCCGAAGAAGTACCAGATCGAAAAGATCGGTATCGGCGCCGGAAATAAGGATTTCGCGCACGCGAATATCCTGCGGGCGATGCTTCTGACGGATAAAACGGTGGAAGTAGAAACCGGAAAAGACGGTCACGACGAGAGCTCCATGTGGGTCATGGAGGCAAACCTGGACGACTGCACCGGCGAGGCGTTGGGATATGCGATGGAGGTGCTTCTGGAAGCGGGCGCCAGAGATGTGTGGTACACACCGGCATATATGAAGAAAAACCGTCCGGCGTATGTGCTTCATGTACTGACAACGGCAGAAAAACGGGAAGAATTAGAACAGCTTGTCTTCTCCTGTACGACCACGATCGGTGTGCGCCGTTATCCAGTAGAGAGGACGATACTGCCACGGGAAGTAAAGGAGATCCAGACCCGTTACGGGGCAGCAAAGGTAAAAATCTGCAAGCGCGGCGGCGTGGATACGTGCTATCCGGAGTATGAGAGCGTGCGCGCGATCTGCCGGGAGACAGGGAAGCGCTTCATGGAAGTATTCCACGGAGTAATGGAAGACGGAAGTATTAGTTTACAGTAAGCACTTTTGAGATTGAAAAACGGCACAGTGCATTCTCGTTAGATAATTAAGAGGAAAATCAAGAACCATGGAAAATAAACCAATGATATCAGAGACAGAAAAAAGAGAAGCTTTAAAACATTTCATGGCAGAAAAAGCGAAAGCACCGGTCTGTGTCGCCTTTTCGGGCGGTGTGGACAGCAGCCTGATTCTCAAGCTGGCGTGTGATACGGCGAAGAAGACGGGAATGCCGGTTTATGCCGTGACATTTCACACCATGCTGCACCCAGCCTGTGATCTGGAGATCGCGGAGCGGGTGGCAAAGGAGCTGGGCGCGATCCATAAAATTATCCAGGTCAATGAGATGGAGCTGGAAGCCATTCGGACGAATCCGGTCAACCGCTGTTATATCTGCAAACACCACCTGTTCGCGACACTTCTGGATTTTGCAAAAGAAGAGGGGATTCCGTGCGTGATGGACGGAACCAATGAGAGCGACCTGCATGTGTACCGCCCGGGTATCCAGGCACTCCGTGAGCTGGGTGTCGTCAGTCCACTTGCACAGTGCGGACTGGAGAAAAAGGATGTCAAGGCATTTGCAGCTGACTTAGGAATTTCCGTTGCATCCCGTCCGTCCATGCCATGTATGGCGACCCGCCTTCCATATGGAACTTCCTTTGACATGGAAGTTTTGAAGCGGATTGAGAAAGGCGAAGATTATCTTCGAAGCGTGTTTGGCGGAAATGTGCGCCTGCGCCTGCATGGCGATATTGTCCGGATCGAGGTGGATGCGGATAAATTTGAAAAAGCGATTGCCGAGCGGGAGACGATCTGCAGGACATTAAAAGAAATGGGATTTCTGTACATTACACTCGATCTGGAAGGTTTCCGGTCGGGAAGTATGGATATAGTAGAGAAACTCAACGCGCTGGTCGGGAAATGAATGTAAAGGAGATGGAAATACCATGCAAGAAGAATGTATTGTCTGTAAAGCACCTCTTATTTATCTGGAACAGGATGAATGGATGGAGTGCGAATTATGTCATAAAAAAGAATTGAGCAAGACCAGATGCCAGAACGGGCATTATGTTTGTAATGATTGTCATACGAAGGGACTGGACACCATTCTTTCCCTGTGTATAGACGAAACATCCAGAAATCCGATCGAGATTGTCCGGAAGATGATGGATGCACCGTTTTGCCATATGCATGGACCGGAGCATCATGTCATGGTGGGAGCGGCGCTGCTTACTGCATATAAAAATGCGGGAGGTGCTATTAATCTGCGGGAATCTGTGATGGAAATGCTGAACCGTGGGAAAGCCGTTCCAGGAGGAACCTGCGGATTCTGGGGTGCCTGCGGAGCGGGAATCAGCGCAGGTATGTTTGTATCTATCTTGTCTGGGGCGACGCCACTGACGGAGGAATCCTGGGGACTTTCGAATCAGATGACATCAAAAGCACTGGAAGCGATTTCGCGCACCGGCGGTCCGAGGTGTTGTAAAAGAGATTCTTATCTGGCGATTCTGGCGGCGGTTGATTTTGTAAAAACGCATTTTGGAATCGAAATGGAATGCACAGAAGTCCAGTGTACGCATTATGCTCAGAACAATCAGTGTATTGGAAAGCGCTGTCCATTTTGGCGATTTGATGATAGTATTTGACTATAAATGGATAAACGGAGATAATAAAGCTGCGATATAATTAGATTGTGCGAGATGGGATTGCAGTTTGCATAATGTGTGAACTGTGATGAGAGAGCAATTTCTCGTGTAATAGGAAATTCCCTGGAATGCCCTATTACACAAAAAGGCACATCCTTTTTTACGTGGAAAAATCGGAATTGACCGAGCTCTTTGAGCGAGGGATACTTC
>ULQE01038837.1_pt1 | contig 29408 bp, 28 predicted proteins | sample 1954171 | NCBI WGS metagenome assembly ULQE01 (sample SAMEA4835647, study PRJEB28245) | human gut metagenome | biome: gut microbiome; material: fecal sample | place: Denmark | collected 2008
ATAAAACAATTGCAAGTGTAATTGTAAATGGACAAGAAACAGCAATTAACGGAAACTTAGGAAAAGTTGAAGTACATAGAAAAGATATATCAACAGCAAATGTAAAAGTAGTTTATAAGATTAAAGTAACAAATGATAGTGAGCTTACTGGTAGGGCAAATGTTATAGAAAACATACCAAGTGGAATGACAATGAAGCTTGATAACAATCCAGGATGGACAATAAATCAAACAACTGCAAATATTGAAACAGATGAAATTAAGCCAGGAGAAAGCAGAGAATATCAGGTAGTTCTAGGATGGCAGAATGGTGATAGCAATATAGGAACAAAAGAAAATGTTGCAAGTATTGTTACAGAGAACGAAGCAGGATTTAATGAAAAAGATACAGCAGATAATGAGAGTAGAGCAAACTTGATAGTAGCTGTAGGAACAGGTGAAATTCCATATGTTGCAATCGCAGGAAGCATTCTATTGATAATGATTGCTATTACATCAGGCATTTATGTAATTAAGAAAAAACAGTAATAATATAACAAAAGAAAAATACATATAAAATTTTTGAATCACCGCGCAGGGACCAAACGAACGAAGTGAGTTCGATTGAAGCATTCTATCCGAATTAAAAATAAGGATACTCGAAAGACATCCTTATTTTTAAATTCCGAGGAATGCGCCAGCAAGGTGTGAAGAAATTTTAATATGTATTTTTCTTTATAGTTAATTATATGTCAAAAGATGTAATACGAAAATAATTGACAATAAAAGGAAACCATAGTATAACTAATACAGTTATTTGAATATAAAAAAATGGGCCAATAATTATAAGAATTATTGAGCCCATTTTTTATGTAGTGTACCCAGCATGGGCGCACTATGAAAATAGACTAGTCTTTTAAAACTAGTCTATTTATTCTCCTTTTTTAGGATAATAAATGCGATTTCTTTTCTTTTATATATTATATGATAGAAAAAAAAGTTAGTCAATACCTAATTTTTCCTTTAAAGCTTCTTGTAATACCTGAGAAAAGTTAATATTATTTCTTTCAGATAAGTAATTTAACCATTCAGGTATAGATAATGTTTTTTTAATAGATTTATTATTAAATTTTTTTCGGTATTCATCCATATCAATACTTATAAATGAAACAAATTGATTATTTTTTAAGGGAATATTTAAAATATCTAATGTTGGTTGAGGAAAATTAGTTAAATCATCCAAATATAATCCCATAGCATCTTGAGCCATTAAATAAGCATTCTGTATACTGTCTCCAAAAGTGGAACAACCCTCAAGGTCAATAAAATCAACGTTATAGTAAATACCATCAAAAGTGAATATTGCAGGAAAGACAGTTAATTGATTTTTCATTATAATACCTCCAATTTATAAAATAGAAAGGGAGAAAAAATGCATGATGAACAAGCCTATTATGTAAAACTAAAGTATTGTTTTAATTTTAGATTGGAAGGGCTAGTTATTTTAGCCCTGTCCTCTTTAAAATTGCATAAGCCGTTCCCGTGGGAATTTCTTTAGTGTGTATTGGAATTATCTCTGTAAGGTTTCCGTTTTCTCATTTTTAGATGAGAACCTTTTTGAGATACTTCCTGCCAACCATTTTGCTTTAGCAATTTGATTAGCTCCTTCGATCGCATTTATTGTCCTCCTTTCTGCTAAAAATTATACTACGTATTAATACGTATGTCAATATTTTAATATGTAATTTATTACATTAATTAGTAGCAAAAAAGCAGTAGTTTATATCTACTGCTTTTTTACTATACTCTTAATTTCTTTATATCTTTAATCTCCTGATACAACTGATCAATATGTTTCTTTCTATCAATATAAGATTCTTTATATTGATTTAAAACAGTTTCAAAATTATCAATTGTCTCACCATTCATTTTTCTTAAGTACATTTCAACACCTTGTTGATAATACTCTTTTTTACTCTTAAAAGGTGTTGCCAAATATTTTTTATAATATTTTTCAGCATTATTTAAACGAGCAATTTCTTCCTTAACAAAGTCCAAATACTCAATTCTAGCAGAAATCTCATACTCAGTATCATCAATAATAACCTTGAAAAGAGCCTTTAATATTTTTTTATCTATTTTACCCACAGAAGAATCTTTTATAACACCACGCATACCATCTTTAGGCTTTACTGGAGTAGCATTTTCAATTAATATTTTTAAAGTATCAACAGTACCAATATGTGTTTTATATTGTCTTTTAGAAGTAATAGCATCATACTCATCAGCAACACGAATGATTTGAGCTTCATAAGGTATGTCTTTTGCAACAAGACCTTGTGGGTAACCAGAGCCATTAAGTGCTTCATGGTGATAATATGGACCAGCAGCATAAGGTCGCAATTTCAAATCCTTCATACACATATCATACCCAATTGTAGTATGAGTTTTCATTATTTCATATTCTTCATCTGTAAGCTTAGCTTGTTTTTGCAAAATAGAAGGAGGAATAAACAATTTGCCTAGATCGTGAAGATATGCACAAATAGTACAATAAATTGTAAATCCATCTTGCATATGCAAATACTCACACAAACGGCAAGTAATAGCAGCAACATTTTCACAATGCTTTCTTGTAAAAACATCAAGACTATCTAAACAAGCAAGCTGATATCTCATTGATGAATCTAGATTATATGATTTCAAAGATGTTCGGTCATAAAAATCGAATTCTTCTTTCATTCTTTTTCTCCTATCTTTAGTAAATTTAAAATGTAATCTCAAAAAAGTCTACATCTAATTTATATAATATCTCTAAGAAATGATTTGGTCAAGGAAAAGTGCTTGATAAAATTTAAAAATTAATATATGATAAGTATGTGTAATTTTGGAGAAAAAATGTAATTAAGAGAAGGAAGATAAAATGTATTTAAAAAAGTTAGAATTACAAGGATTTAAATCTTTTGCAGACAAAACAGTTTTGGAATTTATGCCTGGAATCACTACGGTTATAGGCCCTAACGGTTCTGGGAAAAGTAACATATCTGATGCAATTAGATGGGTACTTGGTGAGCAAAGTATGAAATCTCTTAGAGGATCAAAAACAGAAGACGTTATTTTTGCAGGAACTCAAAGCAGAAAATCAGTTGGATTTGCCGAAGTATCAATGGTAATGGACAATTCAGATCAAAAATTACCAATAGAATATAATGAAGTAACAATAACAAGAAAAATTTATAGGAGTGGTGAATCAGGTTATTTTATAAATAAAACACCATGTAGATTAAAAGATGTATTAGAATTATTTATGGATACAGGTATCGGAAAAGATGGATATTCAATAATAGGTCAAGGAAAAATTGATGAAATTTTAAGTAATAAATCTGATGAAAGAAGACATATATTTGAAGAAGCAGCCGGAATTGTAAAATACAGAGTAAGAAAAGCAGAATCTGAAAAGAAATTAGAACAAGCAAAATTAAATTTACTTAGAATAAATGACATTATTTCAGAAATCGAGACAAGCATAGAACCAACACGTATTCAAGCAGAAAAAGCTAAACAATTTTTGAAATTAAGAGATGAATTAAAATCAATTGAAATAGGATTATTTATACACAATATCAATGATTACAAAAAAAGAATTGAAGAAGTTATAAATGATCAAGATATATACAATACTCAATTAGTTCGTGAAAACGAGAGATTATCTAACATTCAAGAAACAAAGGAAAAACTACGTGCAAGCTTAGATAATATAACAGAACAAATTGAAAAAATGCAAAATTTAGGATTTGAAAATGATAAAAAGAAAGAGCAAATAAAAGCTGACATCAATTTAAATCTTGAAAAAATAAGCAATAACAATAGCAACTTTGAAAGACTTGAAAAAGAAATTATTGAAAATGATGAAAGACTTAAAATTCTTGAAGAAGAAAAAAATCAGAAAAATAGTAAAAAAATTAATTTAACAGAAAATAAAGAAAAGTTTGCTAAAGAGCTTGAAGAAAAAGAAGCAAGCTTAAAAGAATTAACCGACAAAATGTCTTCTAAAGAACTAGAAATGGAAACTAAAAAGAAAAAAGTAGAAGACAATACAGATGAAAAATATGAAATTTCAAATACAATCTCAACATTAGTAGCTAATGTTGAAAACTCAAAAGCAAGAAAAAAAGTAATTGAAGAAGAAATCAATTCAAACATATCAGAACTAGATTCTTCACGTATGACAAAGTCAGAAATTTCTCAAAAATTTGCTGAAATAGAGGCAAAAAGAGAAAAAATAAAAAACAACTTAAATGAAATAGAAAATAAAAGAAATGAAGCAGAAACCAAATTAAAAGATTATGATTTAAAAATCAATCAAGCAGAATCAGAAATGAGAATGAAAGACTCAAGACTAAAATTTCTTATTGAAACAGAAAAAGAAAAAGAAGGTTACATTAGAAGTGTAAAGGCAATATTGCAAGATTGTGAAAAAGATAGCTCATTAAAAAAAGGTGTACATGGTGTAATTGCTAATTTAGTTAGCGTTCCAAAAGAATATGAAGTTGCAATAGAAATGTGTTTAGGTCAAACAATGCAAAACATAGTTACAGACACAGAAGAAGATGCTAAAAAACTTGTAAATCATTTAAGAAAATTTAATTTAGGTAGAGCAAGTTTCTTGCCAATTAGCTCAGTTAAAGGAAAAAAATTAGATAAAATAAAAACTGAAAAAGGTGTTATAGGAATAGCATCAGATTTAGTAAAATTCGATAAAAAATATGAGCAGATTATATTAAGCTTATTAGGAAGAACTTTAATTGTTGACAATATGGATAATGCGATTGCAATTGCAAGAAAAAACTCTTATGGATTCAGAATTGTAACACTTGAAGGAGATGTTCTTAATCCATCTGGAGCAATTAGTGGTGGTAGTGTTTCTACAAAAACAGTTAACATCTTGGGAAGATCTAGGGAAATAGAGGATTTGAAGAAATATATAGCCAAATTGCAAGAAAAAATCGCTAATTTGAAAAAGGAAAAAGAAGATTACGAAAGTTCAATAGAAGATTTATTAGAAGAAGTTACAGCTTTAGATAATGAATTAAAAGATATTGAAATTGTGTATGCAACAGAAAAACAAAAAGTTATTTCAATTGAGGAAGCTGTTTCTAAAGTTGAAAAAAGACTTGAAAAATTGCGTGAAGAAGATAAATCAATAGACGAACAGTTAAATATAAACAAAGAAACACAAAAAGATTTAAATGACAAAATATTAGCATTAGATGAAGAGAACAATAACTTAAATAAAGAAATTGAAGAATTCGCATCAAACAATAAAGAAACCCAAAGCATTGTTGACGACTTGAATTTTGATATTACAAACTTGAAAATTTCTGTATCATCATTTGATGAAAGTGAAGCCTCAATTGACGAAATCGTTGAAAGAATTAATAAAGACATTGAAAATATTAATATTTCAACTACAAATAAACAAGATCAAAAAGAAAAAATCATTGAAGACAATAAAAAATTAGAATTAACAAATGAAGAATTAAATACACAAATTGAAAATTTGATTAAGGAAGTTTCAAATAGTGGTAACAAAGTTGAAGAATTAAAAAATGATAGAATAGCTAAAAATGCTAAATTAGAAGAAACAGAAGAAAACTTCACAGATCAAATGGAAAAGATTGATGGATTAAAAGAGCAAATTAATAAAGCAGATATTAAGAAGTCAAAATATGAAGTTGAACTTGAACAAATTATCTCAAAAATGTGGGAAGAATACGAAATTACTCCAAATGATCCAGGAGAATATCAAGAGCCTAAAAATGTTGCTGAAGTTCAAAAACAAGTTAATGAATTGCGTAGCCAAATGAAGGAATTAGGCAGTGTTAACATAGATTCAATAGAAGAATATAAAAAGTTAAAAGAACGTTATGATTTTATGAATGAACAACGTTTAGACTTAGAAACAACAATGGCTAAGTTAAGAAATGTTATTTCTGACATGACATCAGTTATGAAAAAACAATTTGAGGAAAGATTTAAAATTATTAATAAAAACTTCTCAGAAGTATTTATGGAACTATTTGGTGGCGGTAGAGCAGAGCTAAAATTAACAGATGAAGAAAATATTTTGGAATCTGGAATAGAAATTGAAGTTCAACCACCAGGAAAGAAACTTCAAAATATGATGTTATTATCAGGTGGAGAAAGAGCTTTCACAGCAATTGCACTTTTATTTGCAATTTTAAAAATAAATCCAGCACCGTTCTGTGTACTGGATGAAATTGAAGCGGCACTTGATGATGTTAACGTTTATCGTTTTGCCGAATATTTAAAAAAATTCGCACAAAATTCACAGTTCCTTGTAATTACACACAGAAAAGGAACTATGGAAGCTGCAAATACTGTTTATGGTATTACAATGCAAGAAAACGGTATTTCAAAATTATTATCACTGGACTTAAAAGAACAAAAAAAATAAAAAAGGAAGGCAGGCTGTTTATAGCCTGCCACTAAAATTGTTGTATTATATAATAGAATTTAAAAGCAAGCAAAAGTATGTATAGCCTATAAGCAGACATTATTAACACTTGCAATTTTAAAGCCCACATATTTATTTGCGTGTGGAATTTATATAATAGGGGATTTGGAGAACTTTCATACTATATAAAATAAATAGAAGGAGGATATTATGAATTTTTTCGACTCACATGCACATTACAATGATGAGAGATTCATTCAAAATAGAGATGAACTAATTAAAAAAATGTATAACGATGAAATAACTAACATCGTTTGTGCAGGATATAGTTTAAAATCTTCAGAAGATGCAATAAATTTCACAAAAAAATATCACCATATGTTCGCAACTTGTGGAATTTCACCAAATGATATAAACGATAATGTGGAAAAAGAACTTGAAGAACTTGAAAAAATCGCTAAAGATCCTAAATGCGTAGCAATTGGAGAGATTGGACTAGACTATCATTGGAATAAAGAAAATAAAGAATTGCAGAGAAAAATATTTGTTGAGCAAATAAAAATGGCAGATAGATTAGACTTGCCAATTGTAATTCATACTAGAGAAGCAGTAATGGATACGATCCAAATCTTAAAAGAATATTGTCCGAAAAATAAAGGAGTATTTCATTGTTGCCCACTAAATCAAGAATTGATAAAGGAAGGCTTAAAACTTGGATTTTATATATCTTTTAGTGGAAATGTAACATTTAAAAATGCAAAATCAACTGGTTGCATAGAGCTTGTACCAATGGATAGAATATTAATTGAGACAGATAGCCCTTATTTAGCGCCAGAACCACATAGAGGAGAAACAAATACATCATTATTTGTAAAATATGTAGCAATGAAAATAGCAGAAGTAAAAAATGTTCCACTTGCCGATGTTGCCGAACGTACAAAAAATAATGCTAAAAGAATATTTAAAATCGAGGATTAATATCAATATATGTGAAACCCTTGAAAAATGCGTGAAAATCATGTATAATTGAAATGTTAAAAATTTAAAGGAGAGAGTTTTATGTTTCAAAAATTAGAAGCTGTTGAAAAACGTTATGAAGAGTTGAACAAACTTATAAGTGATCCAGAGGTTATTTCAAGACAAAATGAATGGAAAAACTTAATGAAAGAACACAGCGATATGACAGATATAGTAGAAAAATATAGAGAATACAAAAAAGTTAAAGGTGCATACGATGAAGCACAAGAAATGCTTGCAGATAAGGACTTAAAAGAGTTAGCAGAAATGCAAATGGCAGAGTGTAGAGAGAAGTTACCTAAAATAGAAGAAGAATTAAAATTATTATTAATTCCTAAGGACAAAGATGATGAGAAGAATATAATTTGTGAAATTCGTGGGGGTGCTGGTGGAGAAGAAGCAGCACTATTTGCAGGTACATTATTTAGAATGTATTCAATGTATGCAGAAAGAAAGCACTGGAAATTAGAAGTATTAAATGAAAATGCTACAGAATTAGGTGGATACAAAGAAATTTCTTTTATGATAACAGGAAAAGGAGTTTATAGTAGACTAAAATTCGAAAGCGGTGTTCATAGAGTTCAAAGAGTTCCAGACACAGAAAGTAGTGGAAGAATTCATACATCAACAGCAACAGTTGCAGTATTACCAGTTGTTGAAGACGTTGAAGTTGAATTAAATCCAGCTGATATAAAAATGGAAGTTTTCAGAGCATCAGGAGCTGGAGGACAGCATGTTAACAAAACTTCATCTGCAGTTAGATTAATCCATGAACCAACAGGAATTGTTGCTGAATGTCAAACAGAACGTTCACAAGTTCAAAACAGAGAATATGCAATGAGATTATTAAAATCAAGAATTTATGAAATGGAAAAGAAAAAACAAGATGAAGAACTTGCAAGTGAGAGAAAATCACAAGTAGGTGCAGGTGATAGAAGTGAGAAAATTCGTACTTATAACTATCCACAAGGAAGAATAACAGATCATAGAATTGGAATGAGTATATATCAAATGGAAGATTTCCTAAATGGAAACTTAGATGAAATGATTGATGCAATAACAGCATATGATAGAGCTGAAAAATTAAAAGGTGATCAAGAATAATAATTAAAAAGTTAAAAAGTGGTGCTTAAGCTCTGACAGTCAAAGTCAGAGCTTAAGCATCACTATTTTTTTATGCAATAGAAAAGGTTTTTGAATTATATATTATATAAAAAATACAAAAGGCTTATTCTAAAAGTATATATTTTTAGATAAGCCTTTTAATATTATTCATTTTTTTTAGAAATTTTATTGTATTGAACAAGAGAGAACATACTTAAAACTAATGCAAGTAAAAGAATCATAGCAAAGTTGAAATATGTTTTATCAATACCTGTTTTTGGTAAATCTTCTGAAGAATTTGTTGTATTAATTGTCTTTGCAGTATTTGATGTTTGATTAACTGAATTTAAACTATTTGAAGAATTATTTGTAATTCTATTTGATGTAGAATTATTAGAAACTGTATTATCAGTTGAATTATCGGTACTATTATTTGTTACTGAATTTTCACTAGCATTTGTAGTATTTCTTGCTGTTATAGAACTTGCAAAAGAAAAATTAGCAAAAGCAAATATTAGTAAAAGAGATACAACAAAAACTAAAGCTTTTTTTATGTTTTTCATTATAATCCTCCTATAAAATTATTTAATTAACTTTATTTTACAAATAAAATTGAGTATATGTCAATAGATGTAATTAAAAAGTAAAGAATATTAAAAAAATGAAAAAATTCAAGGAAAAATAAAATAAAAACACTATTTACAAATGGTAAAAAATTTTATATAATGCAAACATAAATTCGTAAAAGTGAGGGATAAAAATTAAATGAATGATATAATAGATGTACTTAATGATAAACAAAAAGAAGCAGTTCTTTCAACAGAAGGACCATGCCTTGTAATAGCTGGTGCTGGCTCAGGAAAGACAAAAGTTTTGACACATAAAATTGCATATTTAATGCAAGAAAAAAATGTAAAACCATGGAGCATTTTAGCAATAACATTTACAAACAAAGCAGCAAATGAAATGAAAGAAAGAGTTGAAAACCTTATTGGAGATGTTGCAAAAGATATGTGGATTGGAACATTCCACTCAATATGCGTAAGAATTTTAAGAAGATATATTGACAGAATAGGATTTACATCTTCTTTTATAATTTTTGATTCTTCAGATCAACGTACACTTGTAAAACAATGTTTAAAACAATTAAATGTTGATGACAAAATGCTTAATGACAGAGCAGTACTTTCAGAAATTAGTAATGCAAAAAATGAAATGCTAGAACCAGATGCATACAAATTAAGAACGAACAACGAAATAAGAAAAGAAACAATTGCAAAAATTTATGAATTATATCAAAAAAGATTAAGAGAAAATAATGCTATAGATTTTGATGATATTATAAATTACACAATCAGAATTTTATCTGAAAATCCAGACGTTTTAGAATATTATTCAAATAAATTTGAGTATGTTTTAGTAGATGAGTATCAGGATACTAACAAAGCTCAATTTACACTTGTTTCAATATTAGCAGCACGTCATGGAAACATTACAGTTGTTGGAGATAATGATCAGGGAATATATTCTTTTAGAGGCGCAGACATAACAAATATTTTAAATTTTGAAAAAGACTTTCCAGGAACGAAAATAATTAAATTAGAGCAAAATTATAGATGTACACAAAATATTTTAGATGCTGCAAATGCAGTAATTAAAAACAATGAAACAAAATATGAGAAAAAACTTTGGACAGAAAATGGCAAAGGTGGAATGATAACAGTTTTCAGAGGAAATGACGAATATGATGAAGCAAACTTTGTTGTTGAAAATATAAATAGACTTCGTAGAGAAGAATATATGACATATAACGACTTTGCTGTTTTATACAGAATGAACAGCCAATCACGTAGTATAGAGGATATTTTAAGAAGAGAAAACGTTCCATACAAAATAATAGGTGGTTTAAAATTCTATGAAAGAAAAGAAATAAAAGACACAATTGCATATTTAAGATTAATCCAAAATCCTTCTGACAACCTAAGTTTAACAAGAATAATAAATGAACCTAAAAGAGGAATAGGAAAAACAAGTTTGGATAACGTACAACAAATTGCTGTTCAATCTGAAACGTCAATGTATGACGTAATCAAAAGAGCAGACGAATTTGGATTAAATAGAGTTTTTGTAAATTCAAGAGAATTTGTATCACAAATAGAAGAATTAAGAGCTAAAAAGGACAACATAAAAATATCAGACTTAATAAAAGAAACATTAAATAAAACAGGTTACACGAAGGCACTAGAAGATGAAGACACAACAGAAGCAGAAACAAGACTTGAAAATATTGAAGAATTTTTAACAGTTGCAATGGAATTTGAAGAGCAAATGGCAGAAAATTCATTAGAAGAATTCTTAGAAGGAATCACACTTTCAAGCGACCTTGATAATGCAGATGATCAAGAAGATTCAGTTACATTAATGACACTACACAGTGCAAAAGGACTTGAATTCCCAGTAGTATTCTTAGTTGGTATGGAAGAAGGAATTTTCCCAGGATACAAATCAATAGGAGAACCTAAAGAACTAGAAGAAGAACGTAGATTATGCTATGTTGGAATCACAAGAGCAAAACAAAATTTATTTATAAGTTGTGCACGTCAAAGAACAATATTTGGTTCAACAAGTTGCAACCAAGTTTCAAGATTCGTTAAAGAAATTCCAAAAGAATTAATGGACGGATTTGACGAAAACTTTGAAGACAAGCCACAAAAAACATATGAAGATTATCAATATGAATGGAAGTATGGAAATAGTCATGTTACATCATATACATCTGATGAAGTAAAATCATCAAAGCCAGCAATGCAATATAGTTTCAGAACAGCAGAAAGCTTTTTGAATAACTTAACTAAAAAGCCAGCAAATGCAAGTGTTGATATTAGTATATATAGAGCAGGGCAACGTGTATATCACAAAAAGTTTGGTGAAGGAAAAATCAACTATGTTGAAGCCGAAGGCGATGACGCAAAGGTTGATATTACATTTGACAAAATAGGACACAAACGTCTAATGGCGAAATATGCTGGATTAGAAGTTTTAGATTAATAAAAAATATTAAGTATAATTATTGCAAAAGAAAGAAAAATACATATGAAAATTTTTGAATACCGCGCAGGGACCAAACGAACGAAGTGAGTTCGATTGAAGCATTCTACACGATTTGAAAATAAAAAGATAAATTTTTATTTTCAAGAATCGAGGAATGCGACAGCAAGGTGTGAAAAAATTTTCATATGTATTTTTTTTTATATGCAAATTAAAAAGAACATTATATTTTATTTTTTGTTCCTTGCTAAAACCTTTTACCGCCCACTAAACTTCGTTTAGAAGGCTAGGTAAAAACTTTCAAACTGCGCGTCACTAAAAAATAAAATATAATGTTCTTTTTTTCTTTTGCAAAAAGTTTAAAAAGCATTCATAAAATCTAAAATACATTGCGGAATAATTTTGAAAAAATGGTTTGAATTTGTAAACGGTTATGTTATAATTTTGACGTGTAAATGGAATTAATATTCCATTTGTTAGAAAGGAATGATTTAATTGAATCAAATATTAGACCATAGTGGACCTAAAAAAACAAAAGTAAGAAAAAATCCCGAAGACACAAAGAAAATAATAAAAGTATATGCAATATTAATAATAATATTTGCACTATGCTTTATAGGAAAAGCAGGATATTCAATAGTAGAAAACAATAAAATAATAAATTCATCAAATACTAATCAGAATCAAGGCCCACAAATTATATTAAATGCAAATGAAGACATTTTATCTATACAAGTATCATACACAGAAGCAATAGAAAGCGTTGCGTATCAATGGTATAGAGGAAACGTTACGTCAGATGAAATCGATCAATATGAAAGCATGGCAAGCAATTCAACTGATTCAACAGACGAACAAGACGATGAATTACAAAACGATGACGGAATAAAAGCACTTGGACATGTTGATCCAGTAAAAGGTAATGGCGGAAACCAAATGAAATTAGATAATATAGGAATTCCAAAAGGAAACAATACTATATTAGTTACAGTAACAACAAGAAATAATGTCATTACAAAATATATTCAATCATATAGTACAGACATTGGAGTTGACAAAATAAAACCAGAAATAAATGTAAAAGTACAAGGAAAAAATTTAATTGTAACAGCAGTAGATGAAACAGAAATTTCAAAATTAATATATTCAATAAATGGTGAAGCTGAAAAAGAAATATCAGACAGAATAGACACAAAAACAATAAAAGCAACAATACCACTTAGTGATGCAGAAGAAAACAATATAATAATTTCAGCAGTAGATAAAGCAAATAATACAGGAGCATACAACAAGAAAATCGATTTATATGCAGGAACTCCTAAAATAAGCTTCACAGCAGAAAGTGACTTTAGCAAAATATATGCAACCATATCATATTCAAAAGGAATAAAAAGAATAGAATATGAATTTAATGGAGAAAGCTTTGAAAAAGAATTTGATAATCCAGAGGACATTAAAGAATATGAATTAGAATTAAAGTGTGTTGAAGGCAAAAATACTATTAAAGTAAAAGCATATGCAGAACAAGAAGAAGTATACGCTGAAGATTCAGGAGAATGTGAATACGTTAAACAATAATTATAAAAAAAAGTTAAAAAGAATTACAATTTTTGAAAGAATAAGATTTGTACAAAAATTTAATTCTTTTCTAACTAGATTTAAGCCCTTAGAAAGGAACGAAATTATTTATGAATGAACTTGTAACACTTTGTGCATATTTCCTAATTTATTCTTTTATAGGATGGCTATTAGAATCTGTATATAAATCAGTACTACAGAAAAAAATAATAAATAGCGGATTCCTACACGGACCAATATGCCCAATATATGGATATGGCGCAATGATTATGTATTTATCATTAAAAGATGTAACAGATAATATATTTGTATTATTTTTATTTGGATTAATTGTATTATCTGTATTCGAATATATAGTAGGATTATTTTTAGAGATAGCATTTAAAACAAAATATTGGGATTATTCTGATAAAAAGTTTAATATACAAGGACGAGTATGTCTTTTAAATTCAATGTATTGGGGAATTTTAGGAATAGTGTTTATGAAAGGAATACATCCTTTTGTTGAAAAATGTGTTGATTGGGTTCCAACAAGATATTTACAAATAGCAGTTGGAACAGGCTTAGCAGTAATGATAATTGATACAGTAATTACTACTATAGGATTAATAAAAATCAACACTAAACTTAAAAATTGGGAACAAATTACAGACAAAATTAAAAGCAAAATGTCTGCAATTGAAATTAATGCACCACATAAATTGGACAAACTTAAGAATCTTAAAATATATCATGGATATCAACATATTAAGAAAATACCAGAACTTAAAAGCAGAGATGAATTACTAGGAGAATTAAAAGTAAAACAGCAACAAATACAAGAGAAATTGGAAAGAAGATTAGCAAGATTAAAAAGGGCTTTTCCAACAATGAGCTCAGAAGCTATATCTAAATTTTTGAATAATAAAGAAGAGAAGAAGTCATAAAAACAAAGGAGAAAAAGATGATTCAAGATATTTATATAATAGATAATACCCAAAATGTATTGAATATATTGAAACAGATTTTTAAAGATGACGTAGATTATCAATTTAAATCTGTAAAAACTGAGGAATTAAATATAGCATTAAAAAATATTCCTGATATGATTATAATAGATGAAGATACAATTAACATGGATATTATAGAGTTATGCAAAAGTATAAGGGAAAATGAGGATAATAGCATTACTCCTATTGTTGTTATTTCATCTGAATGGGAAAAAGAGCATAGAATAAAAATTCTAGAACAATCAATTGAATATTTTATTGTAAAACCAATAGACAGAGAATATTTTTATTATACAGTAAAAAATATCTTGAATTTGCTACAAAATAACAGACGTATAAGTCCACTTACAGGATTACCTGGAAATGTCCAGATCCAAGCAGAAATGAAAAAGAGATTATTAAATAGAGAACAGTTTGCAATGTTTTATTTTGACTTAGATAACTTTAAAGCTTACAATGATACATATGGTTTTTCAAATGGTGATGAAATAATAAAATTTACAGCAAGAACGATTGTTGAGAATATTCATAAAATGGGAACAGAGGATAGTTTCATCGGGCATATAGGGGGAGATGATTTTGTTGCAATCACTGGAAAAACGGATTATGAAAAAATTTGCAAAAATATAATTTCAGATTTTGATACATATGTATTAGGATATTATAGTGATGAAGATGTTCAAAAGGGATATATAGAAGTTGCAAATAGAAGAGGAATTATAGAACAATTTCCTTTAACATCAATTTCAATTGGAGTTGTTGAAATTACGCCAGGAAGGTTTAAGAACACTCTAGAAATTGGGGAAGTAGGTGCTCAGGTAAAACATCAGGCTAAATCAGTAATGGGAAGTACTTACATTATAAATAGAAGAAAAAAATAAATTTAATATTATAGCAAGCGAAAAATACATATTAAAATTTTTGAATCACCGCGCAGGGCGGCAAGGTGTGAAAAAATTTTGATATGTATTTTATAAATTTTGTCCTAAAATGGACAAAATATTGCAAAAAAATTGCAAAAAAAATAAATTACTGCATAAGATTTAATATACAAATCCATACAAAGGTTATATTTTAAGACAAAAGTCAAATGTCAAATGATGAAGGAAAAAAGAGAAAAAAGAAGAAAAACGGAGCTGACAATCCTTTTTCTTTTAAAAGTACTTTTACGATAATGTATAAAATGCCTGAAAGCTGGAAATGCTAAAATATGAAAATTGCTAAAATATGTCGCAAATGGTATAATTAAAAATGCGCGACGCCAAAAAATAAGAAAAGGAGTGAATATTTATCGTAAGTAAGTGTATAAAATATTATGGGAAAAGACTGTTTAAAATCTCAACGATTATTACAGTAGGTCTTTTACTAATAGCATCATTCATTTACATTAAATATAAACCATTATATAAGGTAACGCTTAATGGTAAAGTAATTGGATATATTGAAGATAAGGACAAAATGCAAGAAAAAATTGAAGAGTTTGCAAATAACTTAGAAGGAAACATCACTTCAATAAAAATCGAAGCAATGCCAGAGTACGAACTTGAATTAGTAAGTAATGTTAAAGAAAACGAAACTAAAGAAGAAGAAATACTTGCTTTAGTAGAGGAAAGTGCTGAAATTAAATGTAGAACGTATGCAATTAAGTTGGACGGAAATGAAAAGGGGATTGTAAATACACAAGAGGAAGCAGAAGCTGTTGTTAATGAAATAAAAGCTAATACTACCGAAGGTGTAGAATTAAACCTAGAAATTGAAGAACAAGAAAAAGATAAAAAGGATATAAATCCAGATACGACTACAGTTGAAGTTGCTAAAACAGAGATAAATAAGGATGTTGAAGTAAAAGTACAAGAATATGAAAAACAACAAGAAGAACTAAAACAACAAGAAGAGAAGAAGAAAAAAGAAGAAGCAGCAAAAATAGCAGCAGCAAAGAAAGCTACAAGTGTGTCAGCCAGAGGTACAGCAACAACAAGAACAGCAGGAGCGTCCATTCCAGCAACTGGAGCTACATTTATGAGACCAGTTAATGGAGCAACAATAACATCAAAATATGGTAAGAGATCATCAGGGTTCCACACAGGAACAGACTTTGCTATAGCTTTAGGAACACCAGCATATGCAGCTGCATCAGGAACAGTAACATTTGCTGGATGGAAGGGAAGTTATGGATACCTAGTAATTATAGACCACGGAAATGGATATCAAACATATTATGCACACTGTAGTGCACTATATGTTTCAGCAGGTCAAACAGTTAAACAAGGACAAAACATTTCTGCAGTAGGAAGTACAGGTAACTCAACTGGACCACATTTACATTTTGAGATTAGATATAATGGTAACACATTAAATCCTCAAAACTATGTTTAATAGAAGAGATAGGGAAGTTTTTTATAAACTTTCTCAGACTGTTGACAAAGTATATAAAATATTTTGTTCAGCAGTCTTTTTCTTTGAGTTACTTTTTTGAAATTGTTATGCATATTTTTTGCAAACTAATTTTTAAAATCTTGTAAATGAATTGCTACAATGATATACTACTATATATTAAAAAGAGAGAAAGGAATTAATCAATTAATAAATTAACATTTTTATATAATTGATTATATGAGAAAAAATGATTTTTTTAGGAGCAGACCATAGAGGTTATGAGTTAAAAGAAAAAATAAAAAAATATTTAGATAGTCAAGAACTTGAATTTAAAGACTTTGGTACAGATTCAACAGAAGTAACACACTATCCTTTGATAGCAGAAAAAGTATGCTCAAGTATGAATCCAACAGAAGATAAAGCAATATTAATTTGCGGGTCAGGGATTGGAATGTCAATGGTGGCAAACAAGTTTAAAGGAATACGTGCAGGAATTTGTCAATCAATCGAAGCTGCAAAAGATGGAAAAGAACATTCAAACTTAAATGTGTTAGTTTTAGCAGGAGATTTTATTTCAATTGAAGAAGCATCAAAAATAATTGATACTTGGCTAAATTCAGAATTTCTAAATGGAAGATATTCAGAAAGATTAGAAATGATTAAAAAAATAGAAGAAAAAAATATGAAATAAGGAGAAAGAGTTATGTGGGGAGACATTATTATTGCATTTTTGCTTGCATTTATAACAGCATTTATGATTACACCTAAAACTATAAAGCTAGCAAAAAAATTAGGAGCAGTTGATAATCCAAAAGATGAGAGAAGAATTAACAAAGTTGTTATGCCAAGACTTGGAGGTGTCGCTGTTGTTTGTGGATTTTTAGTTTCAATATCTTATTTACTAATAAGCTTAACACTTGAAAATCAAATTAACTTAGTTGAAGGAAATTATCACTTAAAATTATGTGGATTCTTTATAGGAATGCTATTAATTGTAGTTACATGTTTTATAGATGATGTTAAATCATTATCAGCAGTAACAAAATTAACAGTCCAGATTATAGCAGCATGCATAGTTGTTGCATCAGGAATAAGAATTGATATAACAAACATATCATTTTTCCAAAGATTTGGAGATTCAACAAACTTTTTACACTCAGTTTCAACAATTGTTACAATAGGTTGGATTGTAGGTATAACAAATGCAATTAACTTAATAGATGGACTAGATGGTCTATCATCAGGAATTTCAATAATTTCATGCGTTTCAATGCTTATAGTATTTGCATTAAGCGGATCACCGGTAGTTTCAATAATTTTAATAACATCACTTATTGGAGCATTAGTAGGATTTTTACCATACAATTTAAATCCAGCTAAAACATTTATAGGAGATACAGGTTCAAACTTCTTAGGATATTCATTAGCTGTAATTTCAATATTAGGAGTAGCTAAAACGTATACAGCACTTGTAGTTGTATTACCAATAATAATCTTAGGATTGCCAATATTCGATACACTATTTGCAATAGTAAGAAGAATTGTAAAAAACAAATCAATAAAAGGAATTATGAAACCAGATGCAGGACATTTGCATCACAAGTTATTAAAACATGGTTTTTCACAAAAGGAAGCTGTTATGATTTTATATTGCATAAGTGCTTCATTAGGAATGTTTGCAATAATTTTATTAGAAAGTGGTGTATGGAAAGCAATTTCATTTTTACTTATAGTAATTGCAGTTTTTGCGTTAGGCTTTAGAGAATTTTTTGAAGAAATAAAAGATACTGGCCATGAAGAAAATAAAGAAGAAAAATAGAAGATATAAGGTTGTTAACTAATTAACAACCTTATATTTAATTTCTTAAAGAAAATTAAATTTAAAAAATTATGATGTAACTTAAACAAGCAACATACCTAATATTAATATTCCAATATTTTTATTATAAATATCTTGAAATTGCGAAATTGGAAGAGGATTTTCCCCTAACCCAGTCTCTATTGTGTACCCAGGTAAATTATAATTTTGAATAAACCAATCTTTATATCCAGCAAAGCCAGAAGCATATGGCGTAGTCTCAAGTAAATAACCACTTACTTGACTAAAATGTCTGCCAATTTCATACGAACGAGGAGGTAAATAATTTAAGAACTTCCAGTAAATTGTTTCACCTTGAGAATGATATGCAAGTATTAATGAAAATCTTTTACTCAAAGTAAAATTATATAAAGCCCTTGCCTCAGGAGCATACAAAGGAGATGGACCAACATAATCTCTAGGACCAGGCTTAGTATATCCTTGAGAAAATTTATTACTACGAGCCATTTCCCATTCAGCAGGAAATTGGAGGTTTAAATCGATACCCTCGATATTTGCTTTCCAACCATTTGGAAACGGAATAGAAGTGTAATTAAGCGATAGCTGTCTAGCGGAATTGTAACTTTTTAAATCATATTTTTGCAAATTACTAACAACCAAATCAACTCCATCAGGATTAGCAAGAGGAACAATATACAACGTATACTGATTAAAAAGCGAAACAGCAGGATAACCCCAAATGTTCTCACGATTCAAATATGCCGTACATAGATTCTCCAAAAATTTCATTAAAAGAGTAGTGTTAATCCATTCGTTCCCATGAATAGAACCACTATAAAAGACCTGTTTAGACCCATTACCAAATTTAAAATATTTTAATTCTTTTCCCAAAACAGAATAACCAATATTTCCTTGTCCTAAAAAAGGAAATTTAGAAGCAAATCCTTTTGAATTTATTTCTAATATATTAGATCCATAAGAAATATCAGTTGGAACTATATAAAAAAACGAAGAAAGCTTGTTCCAAGTGTTTTGGCCAACAATTCCATCTTGAGAAATTCCAAATTCACGCTGGAATATAATAACAGCATTTTTAGTTTGATTTCCAAAGATTCCATCAATTTTCCCATTATAAAATCCAAGAGTTTTTAAGGTACTTTGTAAGTATTGCACAATAGTACCAGTAGAACCAAGTTTTAAAGTTTCCATATTAAATTGCATTCCTTTCCGAATGTACAAATCTAATTGAAAATAAATCAGATTTTCAACTATACTAATAAATATTTTATTCAAAAATAATTAAGATGTGAAAAAAGACCATACTAAAAAGTATAGTCTTAAGATTGAACTTCGGTTTTAACTTGATTAATTTCAGTTTGAGTTGCTTGTGCAGATGGGGTATAGTATCCCTTTAAATTAGCGACCCTATACAAATCATACTGAAAAGTTTCTTGAGAATTTCTAATCTCTTGTAAAGTTTGACGTAAATTAGTGTTTTCAGATTCTGTAATTATTCCAGCATATGTTTTTAAAGAACTCTTTGAACCTTCTAATATGTCATTAACCATATATTTTTCATCCATAATATTCACTCCCTTCTTATTCAGACAAAAAAGACATTAATTTTTGTTTTGTGTTTAATGTATCCTGTGCAGACTTTGTAAATAATTGCTTAATCTGTGGATCAACGCATGTGTTAGCATAATTAGTTAATTTCTGAAAAGTTGTATCCTGAACACCAATAAGATGTCTTAAATTTTGTAATTCTACTTGAGTTAAATTTGCCATTTTAAACCTCCTTGCATAAATATTTCAAATTAAGTATTTACAAAAATCTAAAAAATATTCAAAAACGAAGGAAAAGCTTATTTCCCTATGACATTTAAAGAAAAGCTTAGAAAAAATGAATAAACTAAAGGAATAAAGAGATATTACGTTGTTTATTTTGAAAAATTAAGAAAATTGATTTTGAGAAATACGCAGTTATAGAGTATAATATTTGCGTATAATATAAAGTTATGTTATACAAAGTTTGGAAAGGAAGACAAATGAAGACTCTTTTTGTTCACTTTAGAAAATCAATAAAACTAGTAATAATAATAGCAATAGCCCTATTTTTAGTGTTAGGAGTACTATATTTTTTGTTTAAACCAATGTATGCAGTTAAATTAAACGGAACAATAATAGGTTATACTGATACCAAAAGACAATTAGAAGAAAGAATAGATAAATACATGAACTCTGGAGATGGAGACCAGGTAGCCTTTTTAGAAATTGACCAAATGCCAGAATATGAAATTTGTTACTCTAAAAAAGATGTTGAGATAAATGAAGATAAAGTATTTGATACAGTAATTGCATCAGGTACACCTTATTATAAAAATTTTGCAATAATGCAAGATGGAGAAGAAAAAGCATATGTAAATACTGCAGAGGATGCGGAAAAGATAATTGCAGAATTAAAAGAAAAAAACAGTACAAATATAGAAAGCATTTCATATGTTGCCAAATATTCTTCAGAAAAACTAGAAGAATCTACTCCAGAAAATGTAGTTGCAAATTTATATGTGGCACCCAAAGAGGTTGTTCAGCCACAAACGTCACCAGCCGTAACAACATCCTCAAGAAAAACATCATATGGAACGGTAAACACATCTCAAAAAGTTTCATATGATAGACAAGTTGTAGGCGTTTCATTTGCAAGACCAGTTTCAGGAACGATCACATCAAGATTTGGAAGAAGAAGTAGAGGAACTCATACGGGATTAGACATAGCAACAAGTAAAGGAACACCAATTGGAGCAGCTGCAGCAGGTACAGTTACATATGCAGGACCAAAAGGAACATATGGGAATTTAGTTGTAATAGACCATGGGAATGGAGTTCAAACATATTATGCACACTGTAGCTCAATAAGTTGTCATGCAGGACAAACAGTATCTCAAGGACAAACAATATCAACAGTTGGAAGTACTGGAAATTCAACAGGTCCACACTTGCATCTAGAAATAAGAATAAATGGAATATGTCAAAATCCACAAAATTATTTATACTAAAAATTCATACAATAGAGTATAAAAAATAGGGGGAATATCTGATAAGACTGATATTTCTCTTTTTTTATCGTTAATCTTAATTTTATTTGCAAATGGTGTTTCAGCAATAAAAGATTTAAAGACATTAAAAGCATAAACACTTTCAAATTCTATATTAGTTTTATTTTTTACAGCAAAAATAAAACAATTATTAGCAAAAAACACATTAGTTATTTCAGAAAAAGGTACATTTTCATTAATAAAATTCTTTAAAAACTTTTGAAATTTAGTAGAATTTTGAAAAGCAGATTCTTTTGAAATATGATTTTCTTCTAATGTAGAAACAGGTATGTAAATATATTTAAAACTAGACATTTATTATTATCTCCTTTTGCAATAAATAAACTTAAATAAATTGTAGCATGAGACCTGAAAAAAATAAATGATAAAAATGTGGAAAACGTGGAAAAAAACTTGAAAAAAAAGCTCCTAGAATATATAATACATACGTGCTTAAATGTAATTATCCGTAGCAAAAGACAAAATGTAGTAGTATAAAAAAGTAAATAAAAATCTAAGATAAAAAAATACTATTGCGGAAAGGAAAAATTAGAATGATAAGAGAAAAAAATTTATGGGTACTATTAATTTTTTTACTATGTGGAATAGTTATAGGAGGACTTATTGCTAATTTTGCAGCTCAAGTAAATTGGCTATCTTGGCTAGCATATGGAGAAGAATTTGGTACTAGTGGACCTATAGGGTTAGATTTAAGTATATTAAGAATTAGTTTTGAATTACGTATAAAAATAAATGTGGCAAGTATAGTTGGAATGATAATTGCAGCATTTATATATAATAAATTTTAATGGAAATATCTAAAAATAGATATTTAAGGGCTACAGGAAGGATATTTAATTGACAAAAAGAATACAAGAATTACCAATGTCTGAAAGACCATACGAAAAATTAGAAATGTATGGAGAAAAAACATTATCAAATTCAGAATTGTTGGCAATTATAATAGAAAGTGGAACAAAAGAAGAAACATCGATTCAATTAGCTCAAAAAGTTATTTCACTTGCAAATGGTTGTACAGAAAATAAATTAAGAGCACTGCAAAATCTTTCATTAGAGGAACTAAAGAAAATAAAAGGAATAGGCAGAGTAAAAGCAATAAGATTGAAAGCAGCATTTGAAATTGCAAAACGTTTAGCAAGACCAATTGAAAATGAGATATTTGTAAAATCAACAGATGATGTAGCTAAACTTTTTATGGAAGAGCTACGATTTGAGAAAAGAGAAATAGTAAAAATTATTATTTTAAATACTAAAAATAAAATTCTAAGAATACAAGATGTTTCTTTAGGGGGAACAAATTCAGCAATAGTTGAGCCAAAGGATATTTTGGCAGAACCAATTAAAATGGGAGCAAATAAAATTATTTTATTGCACAATCATCCAAGTGGAAATGCAACCCCAAGTAAAGAAGATTTTGAAGTAACTAAAAGAATAAAAATATGTGCTGAAATGTTTGGAATAAAACTTTTAGATCATATAGTAATTGGGGATGGAGAATATAGAAGTGCTTTTATACAATAAGAAATTCAAACAGCTTATTAATATAAAAGACTAAAATAATATATGCAATATATTTAAAATTTTAAACATGTAAATTTAGGACATTTGGAAGGATTGTTGAAATATGAACTTTTTTAAATTTCATGGTAAGGATGTTGGAATTGATTTAGGGACATCATCTATATTAGTAGTTTTAAAAGAAAAAGGAATTATAAAAAATGAACCAGCGATGATAGCAATAGAAAAAAAGACTAATGATATAGTTGCAGTTGGAAATGAAGCAAAACAAATGATAGGCAAGACGCCTGAAAAAATAGAAGCATTAAGACCACTTAAGCATGGTGGAATTGCAAATTTAAATGCAACAGAAATGATTGTAAAACAAATAATAGAAGGACTTCAAAGAGAAGAAAATATAGGAAGTCCAAGAGTACTTATAAACTTGCATATTGGAATGACAGAAGTGGAAAAAAGAGCTGTTTTAAAACTAGTATTAGCAACAGGAGCAAAAGAAATTTATTTCGTAGAGGAAACATTGGCTGCAGCGATAGGAGCTGGACTTGATGTATCAAGCCCAGAAGCATCAATGATAGTTGATATAGGTAGCGGAACAACAGAAATAGCAGTTATAGCATTAGATAGAATAGTTTCATGCAATTATATAAGAATAGCTGGCGATGATTTAGATGAAAACATAATAGAATATATAAAGAGAAATATGAATGTTGAAATTGGAAAAAATGCAGCGGAAAGGCTAAAAATAGAGCTAGCATCTGTTAAGCCAATTGTGAATCAAATAAAAGAAGTAAAAGGAAGAGATTTAGTCACAGGATTACCTAAAAAAATAAGAGTAAATGCTTTTCAGATTCATGATGCAATAAAACTATCACTTGATAAAATAATAGAAACAATCAGGGAAACGTTAGACAGAACACCACCAGAATTGATAAATGATATATATATAAAAGGCTTAACGATAACAGGTGGTGGAGCATGCATAGACAAAATAGATGAAGTAATAAAAGAACGCGTTAGAGTAAATGCAACAATTGCAGAAAAACCAATGGAATGTGTTGCTCTTGGTATAAATGAAATTTTAAATGACGACAGCAAAATGAGAGAATTAAAAACTAAAAGGAGAGTTTAGTATATGTATAAAAATAAACGTTCTGGAGCAATAGGAACAGTAATTGCGGTAATAGTATTAATATTATTAGTAATTTTAACAAATTTAAATAGAGATAATTTATCATATGCAGAAAGTTTTGCAACTTCAATAATTATGCCTGTTCAAAACGCATTCACAATGCTAGGACATAAAGTAAAAGGCGATACAGAATTTTTTACAAATTTGGATACATTAAAAAAAGAAAATGAAGAATTAAAATCAAAAAATCAAGAGCTCGAAACCCAAGTAAGAGAACTTGAAGTATTAAAAGCAGAAAATTCAAAGTTACAAGAATATGCAAATCTTTCAGAAAAATATCAGGAATACGAAACAATTCCAGCATACGTAATAGATAGAGATGTTAGCAATTATAGCAGTAACATTGTTATAAACGCAGGTTCAAAACAAGGAATTGAAAAAAATATGACAGTAATAGCAGACAAAGGACTAGTTGGACACGTTATATCAGTAACAGACAATACAGCTAAAGTTCAAGTAATTGTAGACAGCGCAAGCTCAGTTAGCGCAATGATTAGCACATCATCAGAAAGCATTATATGCAGGGGATCTGTAGAAAATAACAAATGCTTAAACGCATCATATATTGACACATCATCAGAATTACTAGTAGGAGATAGCGTAGTAACTTCAGGCATTGGTGGAATTTATCCAAAAGGAATTACAATAGGAACAATCAAACAAGTAGTAAATACAAAAAATATAACAGAAAGATATGCAATTGTTGAAGCAGCAGTTGACTTTTCAAAATTATACACGGTTCTTGTAATAAAGTAATAGAGCCAATAGAAAGGATTAAAATGAAAAAATTTGTTATAGGAGTTATTACATATTTTATTTTTATAATATTATATTTCATACAAGCTAACTTTTTCGGATGGTTTACAATTGCAGGAATAAGCCCAAATATATTTGTAATATACATATTATTTTTAGGATTATTCACAGATAATAAGTTTTCATTAATCATGGCATTATTAACGGGAATAACATTAGATTTAGTAATAGGCAAAACACTAGGAGCAACAGCAGTACTATTTTGCTTAATAGCAATGATAGCAAATTACTTTGACAAAAACTTTTCAAAAGACAATAAATTTACAATATTAATCATGGTAATAGGAATGACATTAGTTTTTGAAGTTACAAACTACTTCTTAAATGCTTTAATCCTTGAAATACCAATTGAAATTGAAGCATTTTCAAAAATATTATTAGTAGAAGTAATATACAATACAATATTAACATTTATTTTCTATAATGCTTTCATAAAATTAGGAGCATTATTAGAAAGGCAATTCAAAGAAAAAAATATATTAACAAGATATTTTTAGAAAGAAGGTAGAATTTGTTTAATAAAACAGAAACAGAAAAAACGAATTTTAGATTTAATTTGTTAAATACATTTATTTACATAGTTCGGAATAGTTTTACTTGTTCAGTTATTTAATCTGCAAATTATACATGGAAAAGAATATCGTGAAACCTCAAATACGAAACTATCAAAAGAAGCGGTAATACAAGCAGCCAGAGGAAAAATCTTAGATAGAACAGGAACAATTTTGGCTGACACGCAAATGGGATTTAACGTACAAATTTTCAAAACAAAAGCAACTGATGAAGAAATGAATAATGCAATGCTTAAATTAGCTGATATATTCGAAAAAAATGGGGACAAGTATATTGATGAATTTCCAATTTCAGTTGAACCATTTCAATATAATTTCGATTCAGAAGAAGAGCTAAATAAATGGCGTGATAAATATAAGATATCTGCACAGGCAAGCCCTGAAGAAGCTTTTTATGTAATGAAAGATAAATACGAAGTCAAAGAAGCAGATTTAATAAAAGCAAGAAAAATAATTGGATTAAGATATACAATTGAAAGCGAAGGATATTCTTCAACAAACGCCCTACAAATAGCAGCAAATGTATCAAGGGCAAGTATTCTAGAAATTGATGAGCAAAGCGAAGAATTGCCAGGAGTTTCAGTAGAAACAAAAGCCAACAGAGTATACACTCAAGGAAGCTTGGCATCACATGTAATCGGATATATTGGAAGAATTGGAGAAGACGAATACGCTGAAAAATCTGATAGATACCAAAAAGATGATTATATTGGTAAAACAGGAATTGAAAGATTATTTGAAGATTACTTAAAAGGTGAAAACGGAACAAAGCAAATTGATATGACTGTTGACGGAACCTCTACAGGAGAGTATGTTACAAAAGAAGCTATAGGTGGAGCAAATATTGTATTAACAATTGATGCGAACTTACAAAGTGTAACAGAAAATGCATTAAGAAATAACATAGAAAAAATTAAATCAGGTGGATTTGGAAAAACATATAATGCACAAGGTGGCTCAGCTGTAGTTATGAACGTAAAGACTGGAGAAGTGTTAGCAATGGTAAGTTATCCAGATTATGAACCATCACAGTTTTTAAATGGAATTAGCCAAGCAAAATATAATGAGTACAATGCAAATTCAGCACTTATGAATAGAGCAATACAAGGAACGTATGCCCCAGGATCTATATTCAAAATGGTTACTGCAATTGCAGGGTTGCAAGAAGGAAAAATAACCGTATCAGAAAGAATAAATGATACAGGAATTTATCCTCGTGGACACAAACCACATTGTTGGATATATGATTCATATCATATAGGACATGGAAATATAAACGTAATGCAAGCACTAGAGAAGTCATGTAACTATTATTTCTATGAAACAGGATGGAGATTAGGCTTAGAAAAATTATCAGCATATGCTAACTATTTTGGACTAGGAAGAAAAACAGGAATAGAGCTACCATATGAAGCAAACGGAACATTAGCATCACCTCAAACTGCAGAAGCTAAGAATGATAAAACACCAGAAAGAACATTGCTTTCTGCTTCAATTGGACAGAGTTACAATGACTTTACACCAATACAAGTAGCAAAATATATTGCAATGGTTGCAAACAGAGGAAAAGTAGTAAATCCAACATTAATAAAAAATATAGTTACATCTGATGGAAAACAAGTATCAGCAACAGAAATCCAAGAATATGTAAATGAAAAACTTGGTATTACAGCTAAAGACACAGACAGCTTGCAAATAAGCGATGAAAATATTAATGCAGTACTAGAAGGAATGAGAGGCGTTACAGATGATACTGGTACAGCAGCATCAATCTTCCAAGGATTTAGCATTGCAGTTGGAGGTAAAACAGGATCAACAGAGGCCGGAAAAGATGCAGATGGAAATGACATTATAAATGCATGGTTCGTAGGATTTGCACCATTTGATGACCCAGAAATTGCAGTAGTTGGTATGGTTGAAAACGGTGGACACGGATATTATGTTGCAGAAGTAGTAAGAGATATAATCAGTGAATACTTTGGAATGAATGTACAACAAGTAAACGAAGACGTAAGCGCAAGTGCTGAAACAGAATTTATTAGATAAAAAGTGTTCTCTCTGAACTTTCATAGAATATTAAAAAATTAAACACAAAAGACAAAAATGATGATATAATAGTTTGGAAAACAATTATAAAAATTATTAGAGGTTAGGCAAAATTAATATTTTAAAAGGAATGAGTAAAATGAGAAGTTGTTTAAGAATTTCAAGTACAAAAGATGAAATTAAGATTATGATTAATGTGGCAACTGATTTTAATGATGTAATAGATGAATTTAGAGAAAAATTACCTCGAATAAAAAAATACTATGCTAAAGATATAAAACCGATACGAATAGTAGGAAAAGCTTTAAAAGAACATGAACAAGCAACAATAAGAGCAATTTTAAAAGATGATATAGATAGTCCGGTACTTTTTGGAGAAACAAGTGAGTTGTTAGGGTTACATGCAATAAAAAGAACTTTTGAAAGTTCAGTTGAAACTTCTGAAACAAAATTCATAAGAGGAAATTTGCGTTCAGGACAAAGAGAAGAGTATTCTGGAAGTATAGCAATACTTGGAGATGTTAACTATGGTGCCGAAGTTATAGCTGGAGAAAATATAATAGTTACAGGAAAAATCAGGGGATTAGCCCATGCAGGTGCAAATGGAAATAAAAAAGCAATTATTAGTGCTAATTCCATTGAACCTACACAAGTTAGAATTGCAAACATATTAAAAGAAATACCTGAGAATGACTATAAGTTACCATTTATATATTTAGATGGTGAAAATATTGAAATTGGCTAATCATCGTCAAGTAAAAGTAATAATAAACAAATCATTAAAGGACCGCTAGATGATTTTTGAGTATATAAAAAATATAATAAAGCTAAAAGAATAAGACTATCAGTTTCTTGTAAGTAATCATTAAATTTTCCAAGACCAAAGGAAGATTTATGATTACTTTTTTTATTGTCCAATTGGCATTTGGCTGATTCAGAAAAATTTTTAGAAGAAACTGTATAATTTGAATTTTCAGCTGTTGTATCAATGTTATTTTGAGTTTCTGTATCTTGTCTTTGTGAATGAAAATTAGATTTTTTTGATGTGTTATCCACTTTGGGTGAGCGTTTTGTGGATTTTTCAAAAGGAAAAGGAGAAAATCCTGAAAAAAATGGATTATAGAAAATCACTTAAATTCCCTCCCATTTCTTGAAATTTCTCGAACAAGTTTAAGATATGTAGTAACTTTATATATTGATCAATTTTTTCTTTCCTAGAACCTCTCATATATGGCTTTAGGGCCTTTAATAGAACTTCATCTTTTGAGTCTTTATTCTTATTAAGCAAGCTTAAAAGCTTCTGCATTTTTAGTAGCATTTCTGGATCAAACTGATTAGAATCATTTTGTGAATTGGTGGTATTTTCATCAGATGATGTAGACTGAAAATTCTCTAAAATTTGATTCAAATCAATATCTTTTTCAGAAAGCATATCAGATAATTGCTTTAATAGATCAGAATCCATGAAAATACCTCCTTTAAAAATTAAATAATCTATAATCTAAAAAATAAATTGTGAAACTATTTTTTAGAATTATTATTGTTGTTTTCAACCCCCTTCTGTTTTAAAATCTCCTGAGCCTTGGCAAGCCCAACTTCTAAGTCTTTTTTATCCATTTTTGAAAGCATTTTCATTATAGCATTCATATCTAAATTATTCATACGAAACCCTCCTAATTTCAATATATGCAATGTTTTTATATATATTATGAAACACGATTAAGAAGTGTGAAAAAAATTAATAGTATATAAAATGTAAACAAA